>Ga0209517_10002135_pt1 | contig 28436 bp, 21 predicted proteins | sample PeaSoiMetSII2010_FD_187695 | JGI IMG/M metagenome (GOLD analysis project Ga0209517, IMG submission 187695) | Peat soil microbial communities from Weissenstadt, Germany - SII-2010 (SPAdes) (version 2) | ecosystem: Environmental > Terrestrial > Soil > Wetlands > Peat | place: Germany...
GAAGCCGCTGTTGATGCTCGCCCACGAGCCGTTCGACTCGCCGCTCGACTATCGCGATTTACTTCACAAGCACAAAACAGGGGCGATTGCGGAGTCCGTATACGATAACTGGCTTCTATCATATATCGAACAATATGAAAGTCGCATTGTTCAGGTGGCCGCCTATAAGAAAGAGGTTCGCGCCCAGATTCAGTTGCGCGATATCACGGTCGGCGAACCGGTAGCTGAGCATGAATCCGATTCACTTCGGGACTACTTCGTGTCGACGGCTACCTACACAGAAACGCTTCACTCGAAATACTCCATTGTCGTAGGCCGCAAGGGCACGGGCAAAACGGCGACGTTACTCGCCCTTACCGAGGAGATGAGAAACGATCCTCGCAATCACGTGTGCGTCATCATGCCGGTCGGGTATGAGTTGGAAGGCCTTTTGATTATCCTTCGGGCGGAGCTTTCGCGGGCGGAACAGGGATACCTGGTTGAGAGTTTCTGGAAGTTCCTCTTGTACACCGAACTCGCGAAGAGCACGTACGACCAGCTACTAGGGAAGCCGAGCCATTATGTCCGAACTGCCGAGGAAACTGGACTTTGTGAGTTTGTTGAGCAGTATCAGAGCTTAATTTCACCTGACTTTTCAAGTCGTTTGGAGACAGTGGTCTCCCGGCTCCGCGACGTACAGTCAGCGCCGACCGGAGAGACGCGGCGGTTAAGAATCAGCGAACTTCTTCACCAGGAAATGATTCCGCGACTTCGTTTGCTCTTGGGTGATGTGCTTAAGAACAAGAAGAAAGTTACGATCCTGGTCGACAACCTTGACAAGGCATGGAATCCAAACGCCGATCTGTCCCTACTTAGTGACTTGCTCTTCGGTCTACTTGGGGTGAGTCGCCGAGTGGCAGACGAGTTCGGTCGCGACGCCTCGGGCAGGGCACCCGTAAACTTGGTTTTTGCGCTGTTCCTTCGCAGTGATATTTACGCCGCTATGCTCCTCTTTGCGAAAGAGCCTGACAAGCTCCCCGTCCGACTAATCACCTGGTCCGATCCCGATTTGTTGAAGAGAGTCATCGAAGAGCGATTCATGAGGTCCGCCGCTGGCATCGCGTTCCCCAGAGAGGTTTGGGAAAGGTATTTCGCCCCTACTGTGGCTGGGATTCCGACCTGGGAGTACCTTGGCCAGCGCATACTTCCGAGGCCTCGCGACCTAATTTATCTCGTGAAGTCCTCTCTACAATTTGCCGTGAATCGCGGCCGAACGAAGGTTGAAGAAAAAGATCTTGTCGATGGAGAGAAAATATACTCACGGTTCGCCGCCGCCTCCCTGATAGTCGAAGCTCGAGTCAGGATTCCGAGGGTCGACGATCTGTTGGTACATTTTGTCGGATCTTCCGAGATTATTACGGAGCACGAGATTGTGAGTAGATTGACGGCTAGTGGGATGCCGATTGGAGACCTGGAAACCGTAATTACGCTGTTGGGCGAGCTGACGTTTCTTGGTTTTGAAGTTGCGCCGACGCGGTTCGATTTCCTTTATGACGAGCAAGACGCCCGCAAGATCTTTCTGATGGCGCGAAAAACAGCCGACGAGACCACCAATCGGATTAGGCGTTTTAGGATACATCCCGCGTTTCACGCATTCCTCGAGATTGGACCGCCCAATGCCACGCCTCCCGGTCAAATGGTAATCAGCCTCTAAAGGCAGTCTTTCGGCAGTGGCCCAAGTCTTGGCATTTTAATTTTCGGGCGCCCAATCCTTCGCGTCGCAAAGGGTGGGGATTTCTCCCCGCCCCTCACCCCTTGGCGCGCGGTAGCGCGCTTTTGCGTCCCGGATGGTTTAGCGGGATTCGCTGTGACGAACGAAGGCAGCTCGCCCCGAATCAAAAGTCCACAGGCGCACATCCACCATCTCCCTTGACATCCTGCTAGCGTCCACTAAGGGCTCGCACCAGCTCTCGCGGCCCCAAAGGAGCTACGCATCATGATCAGAGGCAGAGGCCACGGATTCTACAAACCGCCGCAGTACGTCACCGGCCGCATTGACGATTTTCCGCTCCTCCCGGAAACACCCATAGACATCGCTCCCCGTCCGATTCTGTCACCTCCCGCGCCTGCCCCGCTTGCCCGCCAGCAATGTGGAGGGCCCGCCGTTCCCACTCAGATACTCGACGTCGCCGCCCAGCCCGATCCAGTGGAACAAAAAGCCGCCGCCGAAACCAAATCCGCGGATGAACAGCTTCAGGAAGCAACGGATTCGCTCAAGCGCATCATGAAAAAGGTGAACGCGCACGATCGCAACGATCCAGAGATCTCCACAGCAGCACCGCCCGAGCCCCGGCCCGCCCGCTCTCGCCGCAATCCGCCCCGCGCCAGGAAAACTGCGCGCCGCTCGTCCCGGCAGCTCGCCGACGACGCCGCAATCAAAAATCTCTCGCCCCGCGAACGCCACTCCCGCCTCTGCTCCATCTGCCATCACCCCGACCGCGACGCGATCGAGGAAGAGTTCATCCACTGGCACAATCCCAACGACACCCGCTACGACTACGAAGTCAGCCGCGCCGCGCTGTATCGCCACGCACACGCCGTCGGGCTTTTCGCTCGCCGCGAACGCAACTTGCGCTCCGCCCTCGGCCACATGGTCCAGCGCGTCATGAACGTCGCTCCCACCTCCGACTCAATCCTCCGCGCCATCCGCGCCTATAGCTGCCTCAATCGTGACGGCCAGTGGACCGAGCCGCCCGCTCACGTCGTCGTCTCTTCCGGCTCCGCGGTTTATCCCGCTGCCCGCGCCCTCCCGCCAATTTTGAATGTCCTGCCCGCCGCCAAAATTCGCAATCGCGCCCGTGCTGAGGAAGGAAAGACGCAAGTCCGCCGCAGCAAAGCGCGGCAATCCACCCGAAACACCCGAACGGATAGGAAGCGCCGCAAATGATTGAAAACAAGGGATCGCGACACATGCTACCCGAAACTGGAACGAGGGGTATGCCGACACGCCAGAATCGCGTTCGGCGAGCAGGCTGTGGACTGCGCACGTACGAGTGCGAACGGCACGGCGAAAATCGAAGAAAAGGCGCCCGCCTAAAATGCGAGGCGGCCGCTACAAAGACTAATGCCGCGCTCAGGACAGGTGGGGCATCCGGAAAATCAAATGCTCAAGTCTGGGCTATCCGCCTGCTCCGGTTGCGGAAGAGGCGGATGTCCGGCGAACATGTCCGGCTGCTTCTTGGCTTCGTTGTAAGGCTTGTACAAAGTGGATGGCTCGTCCGGCTGCGCCCCAAGCACGCCGCGCACGGTGCCGTGATCAGGCGCCTGCGCCCAACTCGTTTCGTATCGGTTACGGAACACGGGCACAAGATTGGAATGAGCGATCCTCCAGCGGCCATCTTCCTTCACGTAATCGACGTAAAACGTGCCCCAGATCCATGCGGCTGAGGAATTGCTGCCGGCAGCGCCGGGGGACAGCCAGTGGCTTCGCGCGGACAATCCGTCGCTGGCGATCTCGATGACCGGATTGGCGGCCATGTGAAGGATGAAAAATCCCGGGATGGTTTTCGTCACGTCGAAAGATTTGTAAAGCGCGCGGACGCTTTCCAGGCCGCGGTACACGCCGCTATCGGAGAATTCGACGGACACGCCGGGGAGATTGTGGGCGAAGCATTCGTCCACGATGCGGTCGAAGCGCTGCTTGAAAAGGTAGTGAATGTATTTCGATTGCAGCTGCTGGATTGCGAGCGTGTCTTCCAGGTGGCGCACGCGCGCGAGCAGATCTTGCACGGTGTGCATCAAGTCATCGTTGTTGTTCGGGTTCATACGCAGGTCTCCTCGACGATCGTTTTGCTGCGACGCGCAATTGTAATCATTTTAGCGGGCGGGAAGCGGCGAAAACCTAGAAAAGGCGCCCGCCTAAAATGCGAGGCGGCCGCTACGAAGGCCAAAGCAAAGGCACCCGTAGCCGCGGGATTGCGCGATGGTGCGGCGACGGGTAGATTGTTGGTCCGCGGGAAGATCAAAATGGACATTTCGAGGAATGGGAGAGATCAATGGCGAAGAAGGGATACTGGATTGTGTTGCATGTATCGCCCGCCGACGGAGCCGTGATGGCGGAATACGCCAAGGCGGCGAGGCCGGTGATCGAGGCGGCGGGCGGGCGCCTGATCATCAGGGGCAATCCCGCGAAGGTGTGCGAGTCGGGAGTGAATGAGCCGGCGGTTGTGGTCGAGTTCGAAAGCCTCGAGAAAGCGCTTGCCGTGTATGAGAGCGCGGGTTACCAGGCGGCGTTGAAGGTGCTAGACAACAAGGTGAAGCGCGATTTTCGGATTGTCGAAGGAGTGTGAGGCGGGTACCACCCGACAAACGCAACGGCGAACAGCAGATTCCTCATCCGCCGCAGCGGATTCGGAATGACAAAGCGAGAAACAGAGTCGAAATCCCCACCCTCACAGAACGAGGGCGGGGCACCCGAAAGATCCAAGGCGAGAGCGCCGGCCGAACGGCGCAGCGAAAAACGCTGAATCCAACCTGTTGCGCGGCTCATGGAGGCCGAGCGACGGCTCGGGGTCGTTCGCCTGGGACTGGATTGTTCGGCCACGCGGGACGGCATGCAACGCTTGGGGCAGGCGATGGGCCCGTTCGCTGCGCTCACTAAGCCGGGCGATGAATCGCGTTCCAGAGCAAGGCCGCGATGAAGCCGAGCACGTACCCGATGGTCGCTGTGATGGCGATCAGGCCAACCGCGATGCGGATGTGGAATTCGTCGATCACGTAGATCGGCTTGATGAAATGCAGCCAGAGGCCAAAATTCAGGAGCGATTGCGCCCAGCCGAACGCAACCAGCGCCGCCCAGAGCGCATGCCACCCGCCTAGCATCAGTCCGAAAACGAGGCCCGTTTTGTTGGCGTTGACGACCATGGATGCCTCCTTCCGCGCCAGAACCTGCAATGCAGCGCGATTGTGCCGCGAGGCGCTGCCGCGAGCGGTGATTCGCGATACGGCCCGCGGTGACGTCCGTCACGTGCGGCCCGTCCGGTTTTGGGGTCGGCGGCGACGTAGGTGTGCAAAACGGAACAGTCTTGGTTCGGCTTTGGAGACACTATTTGGACATGCGCAAGAAAACGGTCAAGAAGGATTCAAACAAAGCAACCCTTGCCCGCGTCAAGAAGGAGTTGGCTGCGCCACGCAGGGCTCTATCCGTCCGGGAAGACGAAGCGCACTTCGCCGCGGCTAAACGGTCTGCCCGGAAATAACCGGCGCAGAGCACCACAGGTGCGCAGACGAGAATCCAACATGCCCATCGAAGAGTGGGTCAAGACACTCGAAGACGGAAGAAAAGTGAAATTTACCAACGAAACGCTCGCGGGGGATGGCTCGTTTATCACCGCGCAGATCGAAAAACACGAAGTCGTCTATTCGATCGTGCTGGACAAAGAGAAGAATCCGCTGAACCGTCACGAAGTTGAAAGCCGCTTCAAAGCTGAACTTTCCAAAAAATGACGCCGCGGAGATGGTCTTCTTCAAGGACCCTTGTTGTGCGCGTGCCCGTGCTTAGCTTTTCTTTTCGTGCTTGGCGAACATGGCGGATTGCTCGAGGGCTTCCTGCGACTGCTGGAACGCCTTGGCCGCGTGTTCCATGGCCTGCTTGGCGTGCTCGTGCCCGGTCTGGTGATCTTCCTTGCCGTGATGCGTCGCGGCAACGCGATGCGCGTGGGCGGCAAGCTCGTGCATCTCAGCGGCTCTCTGGTGCGAATCTTTTGCCATGAATGCTCCCGGACTGCAGAAGTAACGGTAACAATTTGCGGAAGTGATGTCCACGGCGACCGCAGCGAAATCGGCAATGCGGGCGCGCCCGCCTTCGGCGGGCAGGCTTGACCTGCATGGCGCGCGCGGCTATGCTGAGGCGAATCGGGGGAATGCGTGATGAAATTCAGGGCTTTTGGCGTCCTTGTGGCAGGAATCGCGCTGTCGCTGGCCGCGAGCCCGCCGGCGCGAGCGCACCATTCGTTTGGTGTGGAGTACGACGTGAACAAGCCCGTGTCGCTGACGGGCACGATCACGAGCATCGAGTGGACCAATCCGCACTGCTTCATCTACATCGACGTGAAAGACAAAGACGGCAAGGTTACCAACTGGAAATTCGAGGGCTTCCCTCCCAGCGTGCTCTACCGCAGCGGATGGCGGCGCGACGTGACGGTGAAAGTCGGCGACGAGATCACCATGACCGGGTGGCAGTCGCGCGTCGGCGGGCCGTGGGGACATTCGCGCGAAGTCACGCTGAAGGATGGACGGAAATTCTATTTCGGTCCGCCGCCCGGCACCGGTGATGGCGGCAGCAATGCTCCCGGCGCGTCGCCGGCTGCACCACCCGCGCCACCTGCGCCGCCAGCGCCATCCAACTAGGGGAGCTGCTCAGATGAAGAACAGTTTTGTGATTGCAGTTCTTGCAGCGGCGCTTGTTTTTTCTTCTGCTGCCACAGCACAAGAGAAAAAAGACGATGCGAGCGCGAAGATTCCGCGCATGCCCGATGGCCATCCCGACATGACGGGAGTCTGGCAGGGCGGCAGCAACCGCATCGGAACTTGGGAAGAAGCCAACGTGGACGGAGGATTCGTCCCGGGCAACGTGCCGATTACGCCGTTCGCGATCAAGGGGGCGCAACCGCCGCCTCCCTATCAGGATTGGGCGCAGAAAAAGGTTCAGGAATCGTACGCCCGGCGCGGAGTGGACGAGCCCATGGTGCGCTGCCTGCCGCCCGGAGTCCCGCGAACCACGCTGATGGGTTTATTCCCGATGCAAATCGTGCAAACGCCGAAAATGGTAGTGATGCTGTTTGAGGTGTTCCACGAATTCCGGCTGATCCCGATTGACGGGAAGCATCCGGACGACGTCGATCCCAGTTACATGGGAGATTCGGTCGGGCACTGGGAGGGCGACACGCTGGTCGTGGACGTCACCGGATTCAACGACAAGACGTGGCTCTCCGGCGTGGGAACGTTTCACAGCGAGAAGCTGCACGTGGTGGAGAAATTCACGCGCAAGGACATGAATACAATCGTATACGAGGACACCGTCGAGGACCCCGTGGTGTTCACCGGGCCGTGGACCCGCCACGGCACCATCATGCTGCGCCCCGGAACGCGCCTGCAGGAATACGAGTGCGTCGAAAACAACGACGACCTGCAGCGATACAACGAAATGTTGAAGGACGAGTCCGTCTTCCGCCGGAAATAGTAATTCCCCTCCCCACAGGGCCTTCCGCCGCCTGACTGTCGTGGCGACTTGTGCTTTTGGGCAAGCGCCATTTTACTTTTCCCCCTGAATAGGACGACTATGTTGCCGGAGGACTTTCCGGTGCGACTCTGGCATCCTGGAAGGCCTCGTTTGCAGCCGGCGAACGCCCCAGCCTGCGCCGCTTCATTTCACTGCGCCAAATTGCAGATTCTTGGGAGGCACCGTGCTACAAGCTGACACGCGCGCGAACGCGCAGGCGAACACAATGAACGAGGCATGGAAACAGTGGGAAGGCCAGGTGGCCGACGGGAAATTCCATCTGCGCGAATACTTGGGAAGTTCCGAACGCGGCCCCGTGTTCCTGACCGAATTCGGCGAGCAAGAACCCCAGAGGGCCGCCATCAAACTGATTCCCGCCGACCCGCAAGACGCGGACGCGCAACTGGCGCGGTGGGCCCTGGCGGCGAATCTGATGCATCCGCACTTGCTGCGCGTGTTGCAGACGGGGCGGTGCCAGGTGGGCGGCGCGCGGCTGCTCTACGCGGTGATGGAGTGCGCCGACGAGGACCTGTCACACGTCGTTCTGAAACGGGCACTGACTCCGGCGGAAGCGAGCGAGATGCTGCGACCGGTGCTCGAGGCGCTCGCGTATCTGCATGGCAAGGGGCTGGTCCACGGGCACGTCAAACCAGCGAACATCATGGCCATCGGCGAGCAACTGAAGATATCGAGCGATGGGATTTGCGCGGCGCGCGATAAGAACGGCTGGCGCGGCAACAGGCCGAGTGTATACGGCGCGCCCGAGGCTGGCACGCGAGGATGCTCGGCGGCGGGAGATGTTTGGTCGCTGGGCGTGACGCTGGTTGAGGTGCTGACCCAGCAACTGCCCGTTTGGGAGTGGAAGGGACAGGAAGAGCCGGAGCTGCCGAAGGCGATTCCGGCGCCGTTTGGCGATATCGCGCGGCAATGTCTGCGGAGAGATCCGCAGCGGCGCTGGACTCTGGCGGAGATTGGCGCGCGGCTCGATCCGGACGCGCCTGCGCTGGGAAAACTGAAGACCGTTGAGCCGCGCCTGATTGTAAAACCACTGGAAGCGCCAAAACCACCGGCAGCGCCGAAGCCTATGGAAGCGGCGAAGCCTACCGTGGCGGCAAGACCGAGGCCGGCGGCAAAAGCGCCGAACGCATCGCCGAAGCGAAGCTACGCGATACCGGCGATTGCGATCGGCGTCGCGGCGCTGGTGGCGATTTTCGCGGTGCCGAAGCTGCTCAATCGCGGCCCGGAGGCGTCGCCGGAACCGGTGGCGTCCGCGCCCGAGACGCCAGCGACACAACCGAAGGAGAAAACAGTGGAAACAAGTGCGCCTGCCGAGAAGCTTGTGGCGAATCGGCCGGCGTCGAATGATGCAGCTCCCGCGGCAGCCGTTGCGGCGACTGCGCCACCCAAGCCCGCGATGAAGAAAGCTTCGGGCGATGTCGTGCGCGGCGCAGTGCTGCATCAGGTGTTGCCGGACGCACCGCAAAGCGCGCGCGATACTATTCGAGGGGCCGTGCGGGTCGGCGTGCGGGTGCACGTGGACGCGTCGGGCAAGGTCGTGGGAACGGACTTGGATTCCGCGGGACCGAGCAAGTATTTTGCGAATCTGGCCGTGAAGGCCGCGCGAAATTGGGAATTCACGCCGGCGAAAGTAGATGGGCAGAACGCGCCGAGTGAATGGCTTCTGCGATTTGAATTCGCGCAGGATGGGACGAAAGTTACGTCTGTGCAGGCGGCGCGGTAGGGTCGAGCCGAGACTGTTGTGGTCGCGTAACGCTCTTTCCCAATGGGCGGCTTCCAGCCAAGAATCTTCGCAAGAACCCCACCCTTCGCTGCGCGAAGGATGGGGCACCCGGAACGTCAACGGCGAGCATACTAGCTAGATGGATGGGCGGCACTCAGCCAAGAATCTTCGCCGGGCACGGCATGCCGTGCCCCTACGAAACTCCTTCCCGAAACCGACGACCAAACGGCGGCGATCTATTTTTTCGGGGTTAGGCGCAGGATATTTCCGGCGTCGGTGAGCACGTAGACGGAGCCGTCGGAGACTTGCTGCACCTCGCGGATGCGCTGCCCCAGATCGCCGAGCAAATGCTCCTCGGCGACGACGCGGTTGCCGTCGAGCACGAGACGGATCAGGAATTTCCCGTACAGCGCCCCGATGAAGAGATTGCCCTTCCATTCGGGGAACATGTCCCCGGTGTAAAACATCATTCCGCAGGGCCCGATATCCGGATACCAGAAATAGATGGGCTGCTCGGTGCCTTCCTTCACTTGCGCGCCGCTGCCAACGACGTCTCCGGAATACTGCCGGCCGTAGGAAACGTTTGGCCAGCCGTAATTTTTCCCGGCGCGAATGATGTTGATCTCGTCGCCGCCCATGGGGCCGTGCTCGTCTTCCCAAAGATCTCCCGTAGCGGGATTGATGGCGAGTCCTTCGGGATCGCGATGGCCGTAGGAGAAAGTCTCGGGCGGGACGCCGCTCGTGCCGACGAATGGATTGTCCTTGGGAATCGAGCCGTCGGAGTTGATACGCGCGACGCGGCCGGTGTAGGTGCGCAGGATCGAGGGATCGTTGATCTGGTGATCGGCCCGGTCACCTTTCGTGTCGTACAGCATGGAGCGGTCGGCGCCGCTGACGAAAAGCGTGCCATCGGGAGCAAAGAGGAGCCGGCGTTCGAGACCATCGAGGAGAACCTGGACGTTTTCGAGGCTTTTCTCGTCGTCGCTCAGGCGCGCGCGGGCGGCGCGTTCGGTGCCGAGAGGCTTGGCGCGGCGGTCGGCGAGCGGCAGAGTCAACTGCCTTCCGTAGAAAGAATTGGGCCACACGCCGGGCTCTTCGCCGGGCGGAGGAGCGTAATAGGTGAAATAGATGAGGCGATTCTCCGCGAAGTGCGGGTCGAGCGCCACGTCGTGCAGGCCGCCGGCGCCGACGACCTTAACGCCGGGCACTCCGGCAAGCGGCGCGTGGAAGACGCGATTCTTGTCCGCGACGCGCATTTCTCCATTGCGTTCGGTAACGAGGATGTTGCCGTCCGGGAGAAACGCCATCGCCCACGGGCTATCGAGGCGGCTTACGACCGTTTCCACCGTGAGCGGAGGCGAAGCTTTTTGCGGCGCGGGCGCGCCCGTCTGGCCGGGAAATGCCGGCTTGGGCGCGGGATAGTCGGTGGCTTTCGGCGCCTGCGCGCGAGCGAGTGATACGGACGTCATCATCGAAGCCAGTACGGCAAGCACGAACGCGAACTTCCTCATGAATCCTCCGTAGATGGACCGCAGGGAGAGTACCTGCCGAAGCGAGATTAGGCAACCACGCAGTGAAGAACAATTCGGTGGACCGAGGACTTACCGCAGAGCGGAACGCTCGATTTCGGCGTCGATTTCTCCACCGATGAGAAACGCCAGACCGGTGACGTAGAGCCAGACCAGGAGAATCATCACGGCGCCGAGAGAGCCGTACGTGGCGCTGTAGGAATTGAAAAAATGCAGGTAGATGCGCAGGCCCACCGAAGACGCGAGCCACAAAAGCATGCCGAAGAGCGAACCGGGAGTTATCCAGTGCCAGCGACGTTGCGAGACGTTCGGACCACAGTAATAGACCAGCGAAAACGAGATCATGACGAAGAGCGCGGCGGCCGGCCAGCGGAACCCTTTCCACGCAACGAGAAGAAATGAACTCCAGGAGAATTCGGCCGCGAGCCAGTCCACAACGCGGCCGCCGATGAGCACCATGAGCAACGCGGAGAGAAGCAGGATTGCCATGGCGAGCGTGAGCCCCAACGCGATGGCCCGCACTTTGAACCAGGAGCGGGCCTCGCGGACGCGATACACGGCGTTGAGAGTCGTAATCATCGAACTCATGCCGCCGGAGGCGAACCAGAGGCCCGCGACGATGCCGAAGGTGAGTTTTCCGCCGCCGCTGTGAGCCGCCAGCTCACCGACAATTCCGTCGAGGAGCTGGGAGGCTGCGGGCGGAAGAAAGTCGCCGAAGTAAGTCAGCAGGCTATTCAAGAGCAGGGAGTCGCGGGAGGCGAAGAAGCCGAACAGCGCGAGCATGAAAACCAACAGTGGAAAAAGCGCGAGAACGAAATCGAAGGCGAGGCCGGAAGCATGGCTGAGGAGATCGTCTTCGGCGATGGCGCGAAGAACTTTGTAAATCAGGCGAGGCGGAGTGAGGCCGCCGAGTTTCCAGAGGGATTCGGGGCGTGGGGCGGCGGATGTCATCTTGGAACTCGATTGCGGTAGTGGCTGAACTTCATTGGCAAATGGCCGACTGACTGCCAAGCATGTTCGTCGGTCACGATATATCGTGCCCCTACAAAACCGTTGCCGGAGGGGCGAGGAGCCAGGAAGCGAGATAGCCGGGGTGACCGGCGGCGCGCGGAGTCGACACCGTCGAGGCATGTCGAACTGCGGAGTCGCGCGCTGACGGAAAGCGGCATAGCGCGTTTGCGAGAGATTCGGCCCAAGAAGCGTCTGGACGCGCGATTGCCGCGGCGATGTCAGGTGCGTCGCCGGAGACGCGAAGGCGGTGCGTGAGATTCGATCGGGAGCGGCGGGCATCGTGCACGCCTTCGTACAGCGTGGCGAGATTAAGTTCCCTGCCGCAGGCTTGCGAGACTGTGAAATCCGCGTAGGTCGTGAGGCACGCCACGCGGCCGGGGCGGCGCGCGAGATGAGCGCGGAGCGAACCGTACCAGAGCTGCGCCGAGTCGGCGTTCGCCGGGAACGCGACGGCGCCCTGGCTGACGAGCGCGGCGGCGAAAAGTCTGCAATCGGCGTAGCGTTCGTCGTAGATGACGGCGCTGATCGGCGCGACTTGCGGCGGCGCGACGGATTCGGGAGCAACACTCTTCGCGGCTCCCTCCGGTTCTCGGAGTAGAGACGAACTCGGTCCCCAGATCGCGCCGGGGATGGCGGCGGGAACAATCGCGGCGGCGCCAGCGCCTTTGAGGAAGTCGCGCCTATTCATGAGTGGCTCTAGTTGACGGCGGCGAGGCCGGCGGAGTATGCGCAGAAGCAGGCCGCGCGATGAATGCGGCGATCAAGTCGAGCTCGGTATCGGGAACTTCGATGCGCGTGTGCGGCGGCATGCTGTTGAGGCCCACGCGCGTGATTGTTTTTACGTATGCAGCGGTTAGGTCGGTGCGCTGATCCAGCAGCGCGTGGTCCTTGCCGAGGCGGCGGCCCAGCATGATCGTGCCGGTTCCTCCGGCGAGATGACAATAGCCGCAGCGAGCGCGGAAGAGTTTTTCACCTTCATTGAATTTTTGCGCGGAATCGTCCTCTCGTCTCGGCCGAGGATGCCGGGGATGCGCTACGCCGACGCCGATGGCCGCCGATGTGGTCAAGGCGAAAAGCATGAACGGCGCGAGCGAGCGGAAACGCGGTTTGGTCCTCATGCGCGGCTCCCGCGAAACGCCTTCGGCCAGATGCCCTGTTTGCCGGGAGCAAGAATTCCGTTGGGATCGAGCGCGTCTTTGACGGTTTCGTTGAGACGGCGGAGGGCGTGGTTGTTGTAGTCGAAGCTGAGGGCGACATCGTCCATATACGAGAGGTGCGTGCGGTATTCGGAGTAGCCCTCTTTGGCGGCGTCGGCAACGAGGACTTTGAAAAGATTGCGGACTCTGGAGGTCATGGCTTGGTCGTCGCGGTCGTAAACCATCATGTTGACGTTGGTCGTGTAGCGTTCGAAGAGGGTGAAGGACCCGTAGTAGTCCACGCCGATCTCTTCGTAGCGTTTCTTGGTGCTGTGGAATTGCTTGAGCACATGCTCACTGCTGGCGGGCAGAACCGGCGAAAACCCGAGATGCCCGCCGCGGCCGCCGCGCCAGTTGATGATTTGGAGAGCTCGGGTGGCCGGGACACCGGCGCCTGAGTCTTCGATGGGCTCACCTCGATGCCATTTCGTAACTTCGAATTCCTGTTTGGTGTGCTTGGCGAATGCGGCTTTGATGATTTTGGCGTGGGCTTCATTCACTTCATCGTAGCCATAGAGACGTAGATCGATTCCCCACCAACCGAGATTGTATTTGCTGAGGATGGTGCGGAGGACGTCGTCCGGCAGAGCGCCGTCGCCTTGATACCACTGGCTGCGCGGCGTCTGCGTGGCGACTACGCGAAGCGAATTACCGATGCTCGGGTTTTGCTGCAACACACCGCTCAAACGCAAAGGCTGGAGGGCGTCAACGGCCCAACCGACGTCGTCAGGGTTGGGCAGTTGCATCTTGAGGCCGAGAGTGGCTTCGGGTTCGGGCATCAGCCACATGCCCATTTTGGTGACCACGCCGTAATTGGACTGCACGAAGGCCTGATCCCACGACGGACCGTAGCCGTATTTGAATAGCTGCCAACAGGCGCTGTTGGACATGGCGCCAGTGCCCGTGCGAACGATTTCGCCGCTCGGCAGAACAACCTCGAGACCGCAGATGTTGCGCGTATTTTCACCGTACGGCGTGTAGCCGTAGCCGCGCTCGAGCGCGTTGCCGACGACGCTGCCCCAGGCATTGGCGGGGACGGACATCCACAGGGGAATTTTGCGTTCCTGAAGGTGTGCGAAGAGATCGAAGAAACCGACGCCGGGCTCGATGAGGCAATAGCCGAAGCGCTCGTTGACCTCGATGATGCGCTTCATGCGGCCGAGGTCGAGGACCACGGTGCCGGGCATTTCCGGAGCGGCGGCGCCATAGCCGAGATTTTTTCCGCGTGAGATGGGCCAGAGGGGGATTTTGTACTCGTTGGCAATGCGAACGATGGCCTGAACTTCTTCGGCGGATTGCGGACCGACGGCTGCGCTGGGAATGTGCTCGTCGGCGTCTCCCGGGGCGTAGATGTCCATGTAGGTGTAACGATCTTCGTCGGTCGCGAGCACCCACTGGCGGCCGACGACGCCGGCGAAGGCGTCGAGCGCTTTCTGGAAATTCTTCTCGGATACGTTCGGGGGAAGAACTACGGGCATTTCTGACCGCTCCTAGTAGGCCGGATCGCCACGACCAGCCGCGATGCGGGACCCTTCATATCACAAAGGGTGGGCGGGGCTCCACAGACGACATTGGTGAAAGTGAAGAAGGCCGGAGCCAAGCATCTGCGCCGGGCATAGCCCGCCGCGGGCTACGTCCCTACGAGGCCAGAAGCGAATGGCGCGCGGTTGCCAAGGATTTGCGCCGGGCATCCGCCCTGAATTATTGGCGGACCGTGCCCCTACAAAACCTGCGACGGAATTTGAGGCGAGACCCTAACGCGCGGACAGCTGTACGGGTATTGCACTCCTGGACAGGGCGTTTGCGACGGGCGACCGCGATATGCTGGCGGAGGGTAAACTTTAGCTAGACGACGATCGCGAAGGGGCGGCCTTTCGCTGCCTTCAAGTTGCACGTAATGCGAGCCGGGGGGTGGCCGCGTCGTTCGGGTGGCTGGGAGTTACTTCAGGATTTTCAGGGGAAAGACGGGACTAACCATGGCGTCGCTGTTCCATCGTCTATTTCCGGGCGAAGATGAGGAAGAACGCCCGAAGGCTGCCGACGAGGTCCCGGAAGGACCTGCGACGAAAGTAGCTTGGGGGGATGGGCCTTTGGAGCGAACCGCTCCGATGGGAGGCGCGCCGAGGGAATTGCCGCAGGGGCTGATACCCGCGAGCAAGCTGCCTTCGGCGGCGGAAGCGTTGGCGGAGCTTTTTGCCGAACCTCCCGCTGTGGAAGAGCCACAGTACCAGAAGGCTGCGCAGCCAGAGAAGATTGCGGAGCCTACGGCCGAGGAACCGGGCGCGGACGCCGCGCCGAAACGGCGAAACATATTTGCACGATTGCTGACGTTCAAAAGGCCGCCTACGACGATTCCAGAGAGATTGTTCCCTGTCGAGCAGAGTTCGGCGGAAGAATCTGCGAGCGAAGCGAGGGCCGAGACGCAGGCCGAAACGTCCACCGACGCTTCGGCCGTGATGGAGGCGGCCGAGCGCGGCGAAGCTGTTAACGCAGAGATCGATTCACTTGTGGAAACGCTCGGGGTTCCGATCCCGGCGGAAACCCTGCCGTCGGCGGCAGCGGCATTCGAGGAAATATTTCCGCCGGAGGAGACTTCGGTCGAGCCGGTCGCCGGCGCTTCGGCAGAAGTCCATGACGAAGAGAATGAAGACCCGGATGAAGAAGCGCAGGAAGAAGACTCCGCAGAGGCTTTCAGTGAGGTCCCCGTCGAGGCGCTGGTCGAGGTAGCGACCAACACTTCCGCAGTATCGACTTTTGCAGAGCGCGCGCCGGAGCAGGAGACTTCGGTCGAATCCCCACGCGAAGCCGGCGATGAGTTCAATGCTGACACCCGGCACGGCGTTCGTACGGAGGAGACGCCGGCAGAAACCGGGCGGGGCGGTGCGCGGCTGGGTTCGCGCGAAGCGCAGTGGCCATATGAGACTCACGATGCCGCAGCCGGGGCGCCAACGAATCAGCAAATCGCGACTGCGGAGCGGAAGGAATTTTCGCAGACGGAACCATTGGTCGAATCACACGAACAGCCGACCGCGCCTACGGCAGCGGTGCCGGAAGCGCCCCACAGGCTCTACAAGGACTGGGCGTTCGACGAAAAGCTGGCGAGCCATCGCGAATGGGTGGAATCACACGGCGTGACGGGCCAGCGAGCGGACCTTGCAGGAGCCGAGCTGGAGGCTTCGGATCTGATCAGCGTGAACCTGCAGCTCGCCGATCTGCACGACGCGAATCTGCGGGCTTCGGACCTGCTGCTCGCGGACCTGCGCGACGCGTGCCTGGTGCGGGCCGATCTCGAAGAAGCGTGCCTGGTGGGCGCGAATCTGGAAGGCGCAAACCTGGAAGGCGCATCGCTGGAAACGGCGATGGGGCTGGTACCGCGGCAGCTCGCGGGAGCAAACCTGCGAGACGCGCTGCTGGCGCCGCAACTGATGGAGTTCGAGGCGGTCGCGGCTTTCCAGCGCGCCTCGCAAAACGCGTTTCGCTATTTTGGGGCGATGACGGCGGTGAGCGTGCTGTCCTGGCTGGTGATCTGGAAGACGCGGGACGCGCAACTGCTGACGGATTCCGCCATAATTCCCTTCCTACATTCGCGCGCCGCCGCGGCCGCGGTGCCAACGGCGGAAACCTATCTGATCGTGCCGGTATTGCTATTCATCGCCTACCTGCTGTTTCATTTCCACTTGCAGCGATTGTGGGATGCGGTGATCGAACTGCCCGCCATCTTCCCCGATGGGCACACGCTGGGCGATCGCGGGCCGGGAATCATCACGGGGCTGCTGCGCACTCATTTTCGATGGATGAATCCCGATCCATCGTCTACGCGGCTGGTGGAAAAGGGCGTGTCGCTGCTGTTGGCATACTGGATCGTCCCGCCAACGCTGCTACTTTTCTGGGCGCGCTACCTGACGCGGCAGGAAATTCACGGCACGATACTGCAGGCGATTCTGGCGGTGATTGCGACGGGGGTCGCGGCTTACGCCACCACAAGAGTCGGGCGGCCGCAAGAACACTGGGCGATGGAGAGGAAATGGGCGCAGCGGTGCATCAGAAAACTCAAAGCGATCAGTCCGTTTTCGGTGGCGACGGTTTTCGGCATCGCGCTGCTGCTGCTTTCCGCCGGGACGATCGCGGGAGTGCCGCACGAGCGCAGCCGGGCGCCGCAGTACGGAGCGGGTAGCATTCGACGATGGGCGCCGAACGTATTTTGGTGGCTGGCGTTTGATCCTTACGCCGATTTGACGGAGGCGGCGATCTCGCACCGGCCGGCAAACTGGACCGGAGCGGACGACCAGGTCTCCGCGGTGGATGGACTGCGGTCAAGCAACGCCAGATTCCGGTATGCGCAGGCTTACGGAGCGTTTTTTGCGAATGCCCGCTTGTGGCGCTCGGATTTCCAGGGAGCATTCCTTTCGGAGGCGGACTTGCGCGGCGCAGACCTGGGGCAGAGCAATCTGCAGTTTGCGGTGATGGATCACGCGCAGATGGGCCGCGCGAACCTCGACCGGTCAAATCTCGATGGGGCCGACCTGCGCCGAGCCGATCTTCGCGGCGCCAACCTTTCGTATTGTTCGCTGACGGATGCAATCCTGGTGGACGCACGGCTCGATGGTGCAAACTTTTACACCGCCCGGCTCGCGGGCGCCACGCTCACGCGCGCGAATCTGGAGAAAGCGGACCTGCGCGAAGCGTACCTGGGCGGCGCGCATATGGACCACGCCGACCTGCAAAACGCGTACCTCTGGTCGGCAAAGTTGCCCGGCGCAGACCTGGGAGGCGCGCAACTGGCGAGCGCGATCCTGATCGACGCGGACTTGCATGGCGCCAATCTGGGCGGCGCGCAGTTGACCGGAACGGTTCTGAATGGCGCGGACTTGAGCGGAAGCAGCCTCGAAGGCGCCGACCTCCGGGGCGCGCTGGGACTGAGCGCTAATCAGGTGTGTTCGGCGAAGTCGCGGCGGGGCGCAGTGCTCGATCCAGACATGCAAACGCAGGTCGAGGCGCAGTGCGGGAAATGAGAGTCATCTAAGTTCGCGGAAGCCCTGGCCCGATGGCACAGCGTGAAAACCGGGGACTCACCGCAGAGACGCAGAGAACGCAGAGAAAGCGCCGAGAGAACCGTAAGATTTAACACAGAGAACACTGAGAAGGCACAGAGAAAGACCGCAAGAGATGCACGAAAAGCCCCTCCCTCGCAAACCGAGGACCCTTCGGCTTCGCTCAGGACAAGCGGGACACCGGAAAAACCCCTAACCAAGAAAAAGCCTCACCTCTAAAGAGGTGAGCTACATGAAGTCCCTCACCTAAAAGCTGGACCAGGGGCTGGCGGCTTTCAGGCGGTCGTTCACGTTGTTGATGTTTTTCACGCCTTGATCCGCGAGCCAATCCTCGAGCGCCTTCACGCCGTGCTTCGCGTAAATCGGGATTGCGTCTTTCCAGGTGGCGCGGCCGCAGAGGACGCCCGAAAATTTGACGCCGGATTCGGCGGCAAGCTCGAGAGTTTCGCTGAACACGTCGTTGCTCACGCCGGCTGAGAGATAGATGAAGGGCAGCTTGGCGGAAGTGGCGGCCTTGAGAAAATGCTCCTTGGCCTGGTCGCGCGTGTAGGCGGATTCGCCTTTGCAGGCTTTGGTGCCGGCGACGAACGCCATGTTGACCGGGGCCTCGACCTTGAGAATGTCCACCCCGTATTGGGGCTTCGAGTATTCCGCCATGCTTTTCGCGACGATGTCGGGCTTCTTACGCGCGTAGCCGATAGCCTTCTCGTCCGCGCCTTCTTCATAGCCGACCAACTCGAGGAAAAACGGCACGTCCGCGGCGGTACATTCAGCGCCGATGCGCTCGACCCATGCGTGCTTGATCTCGTTCACGGCCGTTGGATCGAACGGCGTGTAGTAGAGCAGAATCTTGATGCAATCGGCGCCCGCAGCGACGAGACGGCGGACGGACCAGATGTCGAGAAGATCGGGGAGGCGGCCGGGACGCGTATTGTCGTAGCCGCTATTTTCGTAAGCGAGCAGCAGGCCGGCGTTCTTGGAGCGAACAAGAGCGGCGGGAAGGCCATATTCGGGATCGAGGAGGATCGCGCTGGCGTGGGGCGTGAGGACTTTCACGACCGCGGTCTTGAACTCCTCAAGCATCTGCGCGGTGACGGCGCCCTTGTCCACGCCCTTGTCCTTGGCGATGGCGCTCTTGAGCGAGCCGCGCTGGTCCATAGCCGCGGCGGCGATCACGTCGCGCGTGTTGGATACGGCTTTCAGGCCCTTTAGCTTTCCCGGTGTGAGTTTCATGGCGTTCGAATCCCCTCGATATACATGAGATGCGGATAACCTTCGGGGCATTTTAGCACGGAGCCTAACGGGCTGAAACAAAGAGAAAGGAAATCCACCGCCGAGACGCAGAGGGCGTAGAGAAACCGAAGAGAGCAGAGGGAGAACTACGAGAACAGGACGTGGTGCTGGCTGGCGCAAGAATGGCCGTCGGCGGAATCGGCAATCGAGGCGAGGCGAGTAAGGTCATCGAGGAGGCTGGGGCCGACGGAAGCAAGAAGCGGCAGGGCGCAGAGGGTGCGCTCCTGCAGACCGCCGCTGGGATAGAGCGAATCGAGCAGGATGCGCTCGTGACGGTCGAGAATACCGGAACGAAAGTTTTCGGCGCGGGCGACCTTTCCCTTGAGCTGTTCGATCTGATGGAGAATCTTGCGCTCGGAGGCATGCAGGGCTTCGAGGAGCGTGGAATCGAGGCGGCCGAGTGGTTCCTCGTAGGCCTTCAGCATGGCCCGGAGCGCTGCTTCGCTTTCCTCGAAGCGGGTGGCGAGCGCGGCCGGAAGCGATTTCTGCTCCATTTTGGCGCGAAGGTGCTGCGGCCCGGCGAGAATATCGCGAATCTCGAGGCCGTACTGCGCGAGGAAGCGAGCGATGGGCGGCTCAACGATGGTGAAACTCGCGCGCGAAAGGATCGCGGGCATGCGGCCGAGAATCTTGCGATAGGCGACTTGCGACTGCGCCATGTAGGCGACTTCCGCAGGACCTCCGAAATAGGCGGCCGTCGGGAGAAGCGTATCCTGCACGACCGGACGCAACAGCGCGCTGGGCGTAAACGATTCCGGCGCGGACTGAACCGCGGCGGCGAGCTGGTCACGCGTGAATTCGGAGTCGCCGGCGAAGAATTTTCCGTTGCGGCTGCGAAGCGGCTCGCGGCGGCCGCCGAGTTTGTAGAAGAGCAGCGTGGTTTCGTGCGTGACTTTGACCTGATCGTGAAATCCATGCCCCTGGAGTTCCTTCGAGCGGGCGAGAAGCGCGTCGCGGAGTGGGCCGGCTTCGTCGAGCGCGCGCAAGTAAACGGGAGCGGCGAGGCGATGGAAACGGGGATCGAGCGGGTCAAGGAAGATGATGCCGCGTCCGGCAAACAATCGGGTCATCAGCTTTCCGAACGCCGAGCCGTAGGTTTCGCCTCGCGTATACGATTCGTGGAGCGCGCGGGCGAGGACTTCGGCGAAAGGGCCTTCGAGCGTCTGTGCCGCGGTGGATACGAGCGACTCGATCGCATCGCCGAGGACAACTTCTCCGACGTGGCGGCCAGCGTCCTTCTCATTTGCGGGCAATTCGTACCGGGCGACGCCGTTGCGCGTGTTCCAAAACGAATGATTGACCTCGGCGAGATCGTGATCCTCGGTCGCGAGCCAGAAAATCGGAACAGCGTCGGTGCCGCGGCGGGTGGCTTCCTCGGCGCAGCGGACGGTCGAGAGAGCCTTGTAAAAGGTGTACGCGGGACCGGAAAAGAGGCCGACCTGCTGGCCGGTCACGATCGCGACGGCGCTGGCGGCGAGGCGCTCAAGATTGTGCGCGGTCGCGGAATCGAGCTTGCTTCCCGCAGCAAATCGCTGGTTTTGCTCGCGCAGAATTTCCACGACGCTTCGGCGCGTGGCGGAATCGAGGCGTACTTCATGTGCGGCGGCATCAATACCGGCAGCGGTGGGCGGATGCGCATAATACGACGAAACACGGGAAAAGTCTTCCAGGAAGGAAGAGAAGAGCTTCGCGGTGTGAGGGATTTCGCGAAACGGAATACAGTGGGACTCCATCGAGGCAGTCATGATACACGCGCCCCACAGCAGCAGCAACTCAGAGGCAACGTCGGCGTCATACCTGTTTGAGTCCAATAACGATTCATTCGTCCGCGGGCACCAGGGTTAAAGCCCATTCAATTCTGCTGCGATTTCGTGGGGCAAAAGCCCCACGCTTCCACCGTTGAGCTTCACCACAGCTGCCATTGGATGATTGGGGGGTCGCCAAGGATTCGAGGAGCAAACGAAAGTAAAGACAAGTGCTTCACCCCACCCTTCGTGAAGGCACTCAGGGCGGGGAGAACGCAAAGACGGCGGAAAAAGATTTACCACAGAGCGCGCGGAGAAAGTCGACGAGGACACTGAGAACAATCCACACGGTGCGCAAAACTCGGGGTTTACAGGGCACCGCTACGAGTGATCGGCCGTGGCCGCAGTTTTGCGGCGATGCAGGTCCTGGAGGGCGGCGACGTCGGGGGCGTGGCCGGCCATGGCGCGAATGCCGCGAGCGGCGGCGCTGGCGGCCGATAGGGTGGTGATGCAGGGAACGTTGTAACGCACGGCGGCGCGGCGGATGGATTTTTCGTCGTAGAAGGATTCGCGGCCGAGCGGCGTGTTGATGACCAGATTCACTTTGCCGGTTTTGATCAGGTCCACGATATTCGGCCGGCCTTCGTTAACTTTGTACACCGCTTCGATTTCAATTCCCGCGCGGATAAGAGCCGAAGCCGTGCCGCGCGTGGCGATGATTTTCAGCCCCGCGGCAGCCAATTCCTTGGCGACGGCGGCGACGTTGCGTTTGTCGTGATCGTTCACGCTAATGAAGACAACACCGGAAAGCGGCAGGCGCTGGCCGGCGGCGAGCTGCGCTTTGGCAAAAGCGAGGCCAAAGGTCGAGGAGATGCCCATCACTTCACCGGTCGAACGCATCTCCGGACCGAGGATCGTATCCACGCCGCGGAATTTGTTGAACGGAAAAACGGGCGACTTTACGGCGTAGAAATCGCGTACGGCGAGTTCCTTCACGCCGTTCATATCCACAATTGGGAGATGCAGGTCCTTGAGCTTGCGGCCCGTCATCAAGCGCGCGGCAACTTTTGCGAGCGGAACGCCGGTAGCCTTGCTGACGTATGGAATCGTGCGCGAGGCCCGCGGATTCACTTCGAGAACGTACACCGTGTCGTGCTGGATGGCGTACTGCACATTCATTAGGCCGACGACATGCAGAGCACGGGCCAGGCGCACGGTGTAATCGCGGATGTGCGCGAGGACTTCAGGTTTGAGCGTGACCGACGGAAGGACGCACGAAGAGTCGCCGGAGTGGATGCCGGCTTCCTCGATGTGCTCCATGATGCCGCCGATGACGACGTCTTCGCCGTCGGCGAGCGCGTCCACATCCACTTCGGTTGCGTCCTCGAGGAACTGGTCGATCAAGATTGGGCGCTTGGGGTCGGAAACCGTGCCGATCTGCACCGCCTGCGTCACATATTCTTCGACGGTCTTCAAATCGTAGGCGATCACCATGGCGCGTCCGCCGAGAACGTAGCTCGGCCGGACGAGAACCGGGAGGCCGATCTCGGATGCGGTGGCGACGGCTTCCTCGGGCGCGAGCGCCGTGCCGCCGCGCGGCTGGGGAATATTCAATTCAGCCAGCAGCGCGCCGAAGCGGCGACGATCTTCCGCGAGATCAATTGACTCGGGATCGGTGCCGATGATCTTCGCGCGGTTGCGCTTCAACTCAAGCGCGAGATTCAGAGGAGTTTGCCCGCCGAATTGCACGATCACTCCCTGCGGATTTTCGCGCTCGAGCACGGCGAGCACGTCTTCGAGGGTGAGCGGCTCGAAGTAGAGGCGATCGGAGGTGTCGTAATCGGTCGAGACCGTTTCCGGGTTGCAATTGATCATGACGGTCTCGTAACCGTCTTCCTTGAGCGCAAGGGCGGCGTGGCAGCAGCAATAATCGAATTCGATTCCCTGCCCGATGCGGCTAGGGCCGCTGCCGAGGATGACGACCTTGGGGCGGTCCACCGCGGCGGATTCGTCTTCTTCCTCGTACGTCGAGTAGAGGTACGGCGTGAAGGATTCGAATTCCGCCGCGCACGTGTCCACGCGCTTGAAGACCGGGATGACGCCGAGTTCGTGGCGGCGGGCGCGCACGGAGGCCGATTTCACATTCCACAATTTGGCCAGCTCTTCGTCGCTGGCGCCGGAGCGCTTGGATTCCAGGAGCAGCTCGCGCGAAATGCCGCGCAACGAACTCGCGGCGACGCGGCGGTCGAGCGCGACCATGTCTTCCATCTGGCGGATGAACCAGGGGTCAATCTTCGTAAGCGAGCAGACTTCGTCGCGTGACATGCCGCGCTCGAGGGCCTCGAAGAGCCAGTGAATGCGGTCGGGACCGGGGACGTGGAGCTTTTCGCGCAGGAGCGCGGTGGTGACTTCGGCCGGAGCGCGCCATGCGGTACTCGGTTCGAGCGAGCGGATCGCCTTGCACAGCGATTCCTGAAACGTGCGGCCGATGGCCATTACTTCGCCGACGGACTTCATCTGCGTGGTGAGAGTGGTTTCGCTGCCCGGAAACTTCTCGAACTGAAACTTCGGGATTTTGGAGACGACGTAGTCGATGCTCGGCTCGAAGCACGAGGGAGTCTTGCGCGTGATGTCGTTGGGAATTTCATCGAGCGTCATGCCGACGGCGAGCTTGGCGGCGATTTTGGCGATGGGAAAGCCGGTGGCTTTGCTCGCGAGCGCGGAGCTTCGCGAGACGCGCGGGTTCATTTCGATTACGACCATGCGGCCGGTTTCCGGGTCGATGCCAAACTGGATGTTCGATCCGCCGGTTTCGACGCCGACTTCGCGGATAATTGCGGCAGCTGCGTCGCGCATGCGCTGATATTCCTTGTCGGTAAGCGTTTGCGCGGGAGCGACGGTGATGGAATCGCCGGTGTGGATGCCCATGGGGTCCACATTCTCGATCGAGCAGATGACGACGAAGTTGTCGCGATGGTCGCGCATCACTTCGAGCTCGAATTCCTTCCAACCGATCACGGATTCCTCGATCAGCGCCTGATGGACCGGGCTGGCGTCGAGTGCGCGGGCGATGGCGTCCGCGAATTCCTCGCGGTTGTAGGCGATCGAGCCGCCGGTGCCGCCGAGCGTGAAGGACGGGCGGATGACCACGGGGTAGCCCAGCTTGTCCGCAAGCTTGATCGCTTCGGGAATCTCATTGACAACGAAGGACGCGGGAACTTCGAGACCGATGCGGCGGCAGGCGTCCTTGAAGAGCAGGCGGTCTTCGGCGATCTTGATCGCGCGCAGCGAAGCGCCGATAAGTTTGACGCCATATTTTTCGAGGATGCCGGCTTCGGCGAGCTCGACGGCGAGATTGAGGCCGGTCTGGCCGCCGACGGTCGGAAGCAGGGCGTCGGGCCTCTCCGCGGCGATGATGGCTTCGAGATATTCCTTGGCGAGAGGCTCGATGTAGGTGCGGTCCGCGATTTCGGGGTCGGTCATGATCGTCGCGGGATTGGAATTGACGAGGACGACTTCGTAACCCTCCGAGCGCAGAGCCTTGCAGGCTTGCGTGCCGGAGTAGTCAAATTCGCACGCCTGGCCGATGACAATCGGGCCGGAGCCGATGATCAGGATTTTCTTGATGTCAGTACGTTTGGGCATCTAGCTCACGTCGTTCAACAGTCGATCAGCTTCAGACGATGCTCCTGCCACAGATTTACGGCGGCTCACCAGCCTGGCTCGTGGAAATGGCGCAGCCTATCATTGCCAATTCCGCCCTCACAAGACTGAATACCCAAAACCACCGTAGTGGGTCTTCGGCAGCTTGACTGGTTGACACCCTCGATTTCGATTTGACCAACGATATTCTTCCATCCTGGCGTGGTCGTTGTCAGACGGTACAAACCTTGGGGCAAAGGCGCAAACTTGAAATCGCCTTTTGAATTCGAATGAGCCTGACCGATGATCGACCCGTTATCATCGACGACTTGAAGATCAACATTCGGTTCGACCTCGGCCGCGATATCCAGAGTCCTGCCACAAAGAGCACCGGAAATCTTTACCGGTGGCCCGCCAACGCACGTGTTGGCCTGAACGCTACCCGACCATTGCACGGCGCAGACAACCAAAAGAAGTAGACCAGCCAGCAACAACGACGTTGTTACGGCGACGCGGCCCTCTGAACCCTCGATGTTGGTGCGCTTGGGCATCGGCTAGGTGAGCACGCTCATCGAGCGGCGTCCTTCATCATGGCGATGAAATCGTCGAAGAGGTAGCGGGCGTCGTGCGGGCCGGGCGAGGCCTCCGGATGATACTGGACGCTGAAGAGCGGCAGCGAGCGGTGACGCATGCCTTCGTTCGTGTGATCGTTCAGGTTGACGTGCGTGATCTCGACGTCGCTCGAAGGGAGCGAATTCGGGTCCACGCAGAAGCCGTGGTTCTGCGCGGTGATTTCGACTTTCTGCGTGCGCAGATTTTTCACCGGATGATTCGAGCCGTGATGGCCGAATTTCAATTTGAACGTCTTGCCGCCGAGGGCAAGGCCGCAGAGCTGATGGCCGAGGCAGATGCCGAAGATCGGGACGCGACCGAGGAGCTTCTTGATGTTTGCGACGGCGTAGGTGATCGGTTCTGGATCGCCGGGACCATTCGAGAGGAAGACGCCGTTGGGCTTGAGTGCGAGAACGTCGTCAGCGGAAGTTTTCGCCGGGACGACTGTGACGTCGCAGCCATGATCCACGAGCAGGCGAAGGATGTTTTGCTTGATGCCGTAGTCGTAGGCGACGACGCGGTATCGATCCGCGCCGTTCTTGCCGTTGGTCTTCGGTCCATTCTTCACCGGCGCCGCGAGGCCGATTGAACCCTGCGACCAATCGTATTTTTTCGCGGTGGTGACGCGGCCGGCGAGCTCCTGGCCTGCCATCGTGGGGAGCGCACGAGCTTCGGCGATGAGTTGCTCGGCGGGAGTGTCGTCGGTCGAGAGAATGCCGCGTAGCGCGCCGACATCGCGGAGATGGCGGACCAGCGCGCGCGTGTCGATATCTCCGATCACCGGAACGCCGTGGCGTTCGAGATAGGCTTGCGTGGTTTCGCTGGAGCGCCAGTTGGAAGCGAGCGACGAAAATTCGCGGACGATCAACGCCTCGATGTAAGGCTTGCCGGATTCCTCATCGTCGAGATTGGTGCCTGTGTTACCGATGTGGGGATACGTCAGGCACACGATCTGCCCGGAGTAGCTGGGATCGGTGAAAACTTCCTGGTAACCAGTGAGGCTGGTATTAAAAACGACTTCGCCACCACGGCGGGTGCGAGCGCCCGCCGCACGGCCGTTAAAGACTCTTCCGTCCTCTAGCGCGAGCGTCGCGCGTCCTGCGAGAACCTCGTTCAGTGTGTCCTCCAGAAGATGTCATCTCGATGCCGCACTCACTGTCGAAGTGGAAGTGAGCGATCCAAAATGATTCACCGGCCAGTAGGCAAAAACGGCTTTGCCGTAAATGAACTGGCGCGGGACCGAACCGAAAACGCGCGAGTCGTTGGAGCTATCGCGGTGATCGCCCATCACGAAATATTCGTCCTGCGGAAGACGCCGGGACGCGTAGTTCGAGCCGTCGAGATAGCCGGACGGAACGTACTGGTCCGGCAGTTCCCTGCCGTTCACGAACACGTTGCCGGCGCGGATCTCGACCGACTCACCCGGCAAACCGACGACGCGCTTGATGAACGACTTCGAGCGATCCAGAGGATACCAGAAGACGATGACGTCTCCTCGCTCGATCGGCTCGAAGCGGTAGATAAATTTGTTGATGAAGATGCGTTCCTGATCGGAGAGGAGCGGATTCATGCTGGTCCCCTCGACCTTCACCGGCTGGTAGAGAAAAATCATGATGACGATGGCCAGGCCCAGCGCCACTGCCAGATCGCGCGTCCAACTGCGCAGCTCGCGCCGCAATGGCGGATCAGGCGCCCTTTCAGGCGGAGCCGGCGAACCGAGTTGAGCGTCGTCCTGCATGCTGTACTCAGTCATTTATATCACGTCGAGAATGCGGAGGCAAAGGAGGCGAATGGGCGAGTAGCGAAACGCTTTGCGTCCGGGAAACCGAGCCGCCACTTGCCCAGGCCCCGATTGCGTCAGCGTGGAACCAGGTGTACGTTGTAATCGTCAAAGAATTGGGCAAGAAAACATTTCGGCCGAAGGGGTGGGTTCATGAACCGTCGCGATTTTCTGAGATCAGCTACCGTTGTGTCAGCGGGCCTCGCGTTCTCGAAAGCAAAGTACGTGTTTGCGGCGGACGTTCCGTCGGGCGCGTGGCGCACGTTTGATGTAACGACTCACGTAGAAGTCCTGAAGTCTTCCGGAATCACACGGATATGGGTTCCCGCCGCGCTGATCAGCCCAACGCCCTTTCAGAAGACGCTGTCCAATCAATACGTCGCGCCCGGCGGCAAGGTGAAGCTGATCAAAGATAAGGCCGAATCACTGGGAATCGTTTCGGCGGAATTTCCCGCGGGCGTCAAGCCCGAGCTCACGGTCACGAGCCGTATCTCGACTCAGAACATTGCGGTCGATCTTTCCGCGCCATCCAAGGGGCACAAGGCGAACCGCGCCGAGTTGGAGTATTTTCTCCAGCCGACGAACTTCCTGCCGACCGACGGCATTGTGAAAGAAACGGCAATCCAGGCCACGAAAGGCGCGGCCACGGATGTCGAGAAGGCGCGAGCGATCTATGAGTGGATCGTCGAGAACACTTATCGGAATCCCAAGACGCGCGGCTGCGGTCTCGGCGATATTCGTTTCATGCTGGAGACGAAGGACCTGGGCGGGAAGTGCGCCGATCTCAACGCGCTCTACGTTGGCCTGGCGCGAGCCGCGGGCCTGCCTGCGCGAGACGCGTACGGAATTCGCGTCGCCAAATCGGAGCTGGGATACAAGAGCCTCGGCGCCTCGTCCGAGAAGATCACAAAGTCGCAGCACTGCCGCGCGGAGGTATACCTGCACGACTACGGATGGGTTCCGGTTGACCCGGCGGACGTGCGCAAGGTGATGCTCGAAGAGCCGCCCGGCAATCGCCCGATCGACGACGACATGGTGAAGAAAGCGCGCGCGCGGCTATTCGGCTCGTGGGAGATGAACTGGATGGCATTCAACTTCGGACACGACGTCGCGCTGCCCGGATCTTCCGGCAAGCTGGTGCCATTCTTGATGTACCCGCAGGGGGAGACCGCTGACGGCCGGCTCGATCCCCTTGACGCGGATGCTTTCAAGTACGAGATCACGTCGAAGGAAACCACCGCCGCGAAGGGGTAGTGGAGTTCAGCCGCCGAGCGCGAAGCCAAGAATCGCCATCGAGGCGAGGACGGCGGTTTCTGTACGCAAAATGTTTTCGCCGAGTGATGCTTCGAGGAAGCCCGCGGCGCGCGCGGCGGCGATTTCGGCATCGGTCCAGCCGCCTTCGGGGCCGATGGCAAGTGCGGCAGAGCTTGGTGCGTTTTCCTCAGGGGCTGAAGCCCCGCTATTTTGCAATTTCTCACTGTCGGATCTGATGCTCCGACCCCCTAAAACTCCCTGAAGTGCTGCGCGCAAAACTGGCGCGTCGGCGCGTTCCGAGAGCAGGATTTTCAGACCCGCCGA
>Ga0209517_10002136_pt1 | contig 28434 bp, 26 predicted proteins | sample PeaSoiMetSII2010_FD_187695 | JGI IMG/M metagenome (GOLD analysis project Ga0209517, IMG submission 187695) | Peat soil microbial communities from Weissenstadt, Germany - SII-2010 (SPAdes) (version 2) | ecosystem: Environmental > Terrestrial > Soil > Wetlands > Peat | place: Germany...
TACTGACGGCACTCGGCCGCGCAACCGCGGCCCGTCGACTCCGTCGCCTTGCGCCGCGCGATAGCCCGTTTTCGACGACTCGCGCAAATGAGGGACAGGTAAAGGGTTTACCGTGTCAGCTATCAGTTCACAATTCGGATCTCGCCCAGCTTGTACCGCCGCTCGCCGTCGTCGCCTCCCAGGGGCAGCGCGATCTTCGGAGTCCCCGTGCGCGTGCCGACCGAAACCCACACGGTGTATGTTCCCGGCTTCAGGATGTTGGCAGGCGGCAGCGCCCAGGCTGTAGGCGGCCTGGAATCCTGCGAAACGCTCCGCACCTCCCGTGCCACCGGTTCGGCTTTGTCCGGCGGACCCACCGGCAAGGTGCGTACGTCGAAATCCTCGTCCACGAACACGCCCGCGATGCCGCCCCTGGCGTCCTTCATGGTAATCGCCGGATAGCCGCCTGGCAGGCACGGCGCTACTCCGCCATTGCGCCAGCGGTAGCCCACCGCCAGCAGTTCGCCCCGCTTCACTTCGGGCGGCCAGGAAGCTTCCAGCAGTTGTAGCCGGTACCCCAGCCGCAGGTTGATCTTGTCCACCAGCGGCCGGCATTCCTTCAGGAATTCGCGCGGATACCAATGCACCGTGGCGTAGCTGGCGTGGTAGTCCTCAATAGCTTGCAGGTACAGGCTGCCGTCGCCCCAGGCGCCCCGGTTCTTCGACATTCCGTAATGCTCCGATTCCAGAATGACGGGAACCGTGCTCCAAAACAGCGGCGCGAGATAAGCGTGGAAGTAGGCGCGCTCGGCGCCCTGAACCAGGATGCTGTCGTCGCGTAGCGCCAAGCCCATCCGGCGTGCGTAATCGATCGCTTCCAATCCGCGGCCCTGGCTCACGAAGTCGTCGTTGGCCACGAGCAGAGTGCGCTTGAAGTTCTTCTTGTACAGATCGATGTGCCGGCGGACGGTCGCCGCCGAGTAGGGCAACCGCGAGCTGGAATAGGTATGGCCTTCGCCCCAAATGCCGAACGAACCCACGTCGATGAAAGCCACTTCGGGGCTGCCATCGTAGCGCGCGGCTGCCGCCGCTAGAAAATGGTCGAGCTTCTCCAGGAAAATGGGGTCGTCGAAATCCGGTTCCCATGTTCTGCCGTCGGGCGCTACGCCCCGTCCGGAATGGAGGTAGCCCTTTGCGCCGGCTTTTCGCACCCACTCCGGCGTCGCGTAAGGAGAGCCTTCCGAACAGGTGAAGCGGAAAGTGACTTGTTTTCCCTTGGCGATCCAGCGGGCGGCGGGCGTGTCCACGATCGACCAGTTGAATTTGCCCTCTTCCGGCTCGATGTACGACCACGCCAGCCGGAGATAGATCGAGCTCAGTCCGGGAAACTCGTCCACGGTATCGGACGGATCGAGGTTCAGGCCGTAATTCCGGATGTTGTTGTCATAGTGGTGAAACTGCCAGCCCATGCCGGGGTTGACCAGCGCCACTCCCGTGTCTTTCGGGTGCACGACCACGCGGTCCGCCGGAGTCTGCGCCAAGAGTGCGGCCCCGCCCAGGGCCACGAGGAAAAATCGGAGTCTCATATCTCTTTCAACAAACAAATTATATGACCAAACGATACCGCAAGTCAGGTGCGGGAAAACTGTTTATCGCAAGTCTCCCGAAAGTGGTTGTTGGAACCTGGCGGTATCAGCGACAATCCGTCGCCCGATGGCACGCCGCGCCGACGTCAAACGCGCTCGCGGCGCCGCGAAGCGCGCGGAGGGAGATCGCGGGCGGCAGGGAGTGGACCGTGGACGATTGGAAGGACTCTCGTCGGTGGAACCACTCCGCCGCCGAACAAGATCGATAAGGAATATTACGAGAAAGGTCTCCAGTTGGGGCGCATGTCGAAACGGCCTATGCCGCCTTCCCGTTTCCGCCGGCGCATCGGCCAGGCTGCCACACCAGGCTCCTAACCCCCGGCTGGCCGTGCGGGAATTGGTCTCCGAATACACCGCCGGGATGGCGGCCTCAAGCGCCTGCGGCCTGGACGCCGAAGCCAACTCGCCGAAGGAGTTGCTGAAATCGCGGGTCGGCCCGCAGGGTGTCCAGCCGGGGATCCGTGTTGAGCCATACCAGCCACACATCGCTCGAGGCGTAGCTTCGCTCCAGATGGCCGATTGCGGCGTCCACGTCGCCGAGACCGGCGTAGAGAATCGAATGCCAGAACGGGGCCACATACCCACGCGAGGCAAGGGTGTTCACTTTATCGAGCATGCGGAGCGCTTCCTCCCTCTGGCCGGTGACCCCGAAGAGGTGCCCAAGGCCGGCCAGTCCGGACGCATGGCCGTGGGAGCCCGCGAGAGACCGCTCGAGCGCGGCGCGCGCCTCTCCGAATCTCCCCTTCTGCTCGCAGGCCAGCGCCAGGATGTATTGCGCGGACGGAAACTCCGGCTCGAAGTGAGTGACGCGCAACGCTTGGTCGATAGCGTGGTCGTACTCTCGGGCGATGAAGAAGTTCCACGCCATCTCCATGTTGACTACGACAGACAGCGGGTCCAGTTCGTGCGCGTGGCGGATCTGGGGCAGGGACTCCGCGAAGCGCCCGATTGCCGCGAGTAACGCTGCATACCCGCGATAGCCGTGAACGTAGTTCGGATTCAACTGGAGCGCCTGCCGGTACCGCCGTTCCGCGGCCAGCCAGTCGCGGTCATACACTTTCAGGACGTTGGCTAGGGAGGCGTAAGCTTCGGCGAGACCGCCGTCGATCTCAAGGGCCCTCATGGCAGACTCTTTGGCCTTCGGCATCGCTTCGGCAGGCGGCAACAGGTCGAAGAAGCCCAGGAGGCAGTAGGAGTCCGCAAGTCCGGCGTGGGCCAACGCAAAACCCGGATCCTTCTGCAGAGCGTGCTGGAAGTAATCGACGCTCCTCTGTAACCCTTCGGCCGACATCCTGTTCCAGTGATACCTGCCCTTCAGGTAATCCTGGCACGCTTCCGTGCTCTGCGTGTGCCGCCGCGCGGTGGCGGAGGCGTTCGTTTTCCCGGCCAATTCGGAACGGAGCTTCTCGGAGATTTTGGCCGAGAGTTCCGCCTCGATCAGGAGAACGTCTGAAAGTTTGCGACTGAACTGCTCACCCCAGATCAGCCATCCACTCTGGACTTCCACCAGTTCGGTTCCAATCATCAATTCATCGCCGCGCTGGGAGACCCGCATGCAAGCCGAACGGCTGGGGCCTGGGGCTTGCCCAGGCGCGCCAAGTCGTAATTGACCATGGCGGCGAGATGTGGCTGGAATCTCCACCCGGCAGGGGAGCCTGTCTTGCGTTTAGCCTACCGGCTTCGCCGGGGAGTTGTCAGTTGAAAGTGGAACACGCGCGCGGAGCCAAGCTGCACCCCACAAACGTAAACGTTTGAACTTGAAACGATAGACGGCTCACGCCCGGCAAGCGGCGTGAGCCTGGATGGAATGTTGTGCCAAGAATCCTGGCCGTCTCTCTACTTCTTTGAGTATAATCGCCAACGAGGCGCCAACAAGAATGCCCAAAAAGTCAGTTGTTGAATCCTATCGATGGCTTGCGCAGTATTACGACGAGATTTTTAAGTCGTCTAGAGATCCGCTTGACGTGGCGCGTGAGCACATCCTTCGCCGCATATTACCCGATGTCGAAAGCGCTTGCGATCTAGCCTGTGGCACGGGAACGACAGCCCTGGCCTTGGCGCGAGCGGGAATCACGACGTACGCCGTGGACGTATCCCCAATGATGTGCAAGCGTGCCCGTGAGAAGACTCGTCGCACCGGGCTGCCGGTACGCGTACTTCGGCAAGACATGCGGAGCTTCCGTCTTCCGGAATGCGTCGATCTGATTACTTGCGAATACGATGCGCTGAATCATCTTCCCCGTAGGGCAGATCTGCGGATGGCTGCAAAGGCAGTGGCTCGGGCACTTCGGCCCGGCGGTCATTTCTTCTTTGACGTCAACAACTCCCCCGGATTTGAACGCTACTGGTCGGGCAACGTGTGGGTTGAGACGTCGGGCGTGGTGCTTGTGATGCGGAATGGCCATAACCGCCAGGCCGACAGGGCGTGGAGTGATGTTGAATGGTTTGTTCGTGACGGCCGTTGCTGGCGAAGACATCACGAACGCGTGGAAGAGGTTTGCTGGAATTCTGACGAGATCCATCGCATCTTCAGGGAAACAGGCTTTGACCAGCTCCATGCCTGGGATGGTGCTCCCTTCTTCAAGGCCACCGGTGATGTGCGGCGGGCGGATCGCAAGACTCCGCTAATCGCTCCCGGCTGCCGCACGTTCTACCTTGCACGTAAGAGCCGATGCTGAATGCTGCCTGCACTCTTGCGATAGCGTCCGCTGGCCCGGGCGTTGCGAGCCGACTGCGTCATATTCCTTTCCCGTTGGCGGCCCGTCGGGGAGCGATTCCACTATGAACTGTGCTACCTTCAGATCGTCAATTGTAATTGAGATTAATTGAGATGGTGGTGCTGGCGGAAGCCTGCAGGTTCGTGATTAAGGAGTGAGTCACCCGCGGCGTTGCGGTGGTCAGTTTGCCAGAGGACTCTACGGCTGCAATGATCCTCCTGCTGTGACTGCGACACGGCCTCGAGATGTCCCGCGATCGCGGTCCCAACCGGAACCGTACCGGCCGGACTCTACCCCGCCGCCGCCACGACTGGCTCGTTCACAGTCGTTGCAGTCACGATCTCACCGGGCTCCGCGTGGCTGGCGACCGCCGGCTGAGCGAATCTGGAAGCCGGTCCCATTGATGGCGCATGGTCGCGGTACAATCCGAGGTGAATGCCGTCCGCCAGCCGAGTCAATTGGGCCAAGTTCCGGGTGGCGGCCGTGTGCGTGGTGGCGACGACCATCCTCGCCACCCTGGTCTACCTGCTGACCGGCGGAACGCTGCTCCAGCAAAAGGCAACCATCTTCCTCTACATTCCCGACGCCACCGGCTTGATTGCGGGATCGCCGGTTCGCGTGGATGGAATCGACGTGGGCAAAGTCGACGCGGTGGATCTCTCGGGCTCCAATCAGCCCAACCGCGTTGTCCGCGTGGCGATGAGGGTAGAGCGGGAGCGCCTCGCCAGCATGCCGGCCGATTCCTTCGCGCAGCTCAACTCCGACAACCTGGTGGGCGACAAGTTTGTCGACATCACCAGCGGGAGAAGCGCGAACCGAATGGCGCCCAACGGAGAGCTCAGCTACAAAGAGCAGTCCGACTTCATGAAGAGCCTCGACCTGAGCCAGGTCGCGAAGCAGTTGCGGGCCGTGGATGCAATCGTCACGGAGATCGAACAAGGTAAGAGCCGCCTGGGCCAATTCATCCAGGGCGACGAGTTCTACAACGATCTGCGCAGGCGCACAACGGAGTTACAGAATGGCATGCGGGCCATAGCCAGCACCACCAGCGAAATGGGCCAGGCACTCTATTCGGATAAATTGTACCGGCAGGTCAGCGAACCGCTGGCGGCCTTGGATCAGAATCTGGCTCGGCTGCAGTCGGGCCAGGGAGCGGGCGGCCAGTTACTCCGCGACAGCGCCCAGTACGATCAGCTCCAGGCCGGCGCGCGGGATCTGCGCAAGACCATCGTCGACTTTCGATCGTCGGAGATTCTCAAGTCGGACCAGATGTATGACGAGTGGTGTCGCGGGCTGGCTTCGCTGATTCAGAACGTGGAGCAGATGAATGCCAACCCCATGGTGGCCACGTCGGAGACTTACGATAACCTCAACGGGCTCGCCAGGGAGATGCGGGACCTGGTTCGCAACTTCCGCCAAAACCCGGGCAAGTTCCTGCGGCTCAAGTTCTGACGAATGCCGAAGCCGCCCGCCCGGCCCGCTCCAGGTCGATCAGCGCGCGCTTCCGCGCCAAACCCCAGCGATATCCGCCCATCTCGCCCGACCCGCGAATCACCCGGTGGCACGGAATCGCGATGGCCACGCGATTCGTGGCGCACGCCCGCGCCACGGCACGGGTCGCCGATGGCCGGCCAATTCCCGCCGCCACCTCTCCATACGACCGCACCTCGCCATACGGAATGGATTGCAGGCAGTTCCAAACCCGCATCTGAAAAGCCGTGGCTTGGATGTCGAGCGGCAGTTCCAAACGCGGCCGAGTTCCCGCCAGGTGGTCCACCAGCGCATCCATCCATTTCTGAAACTCGGGTGGATGCGGCGTGCCCATGGGCTCGATCACCGCCGCCGGATACTCCTTCCGCAGCAGCCCCACCAACTCCTCCGCGGTGTCTCCGAACTGAATGGAGCAGAGGCCCCGATCGGTAGCTCCGATCATCATGAGGCCCACCGGAGACTCCACCGCCACGTACGTGATCGTCACTCCGCGGCCTTCCTTACGGTACTGATTCGGTGTCATGCCCAGGCGCGTATCGGCCCGCTCATACACCCGGCTGGAGGAGCCGTATCCGGCGTCGTACACCGCCCCCGCCACGTCCCTCGACTCCCGCAAGCTCTGCTTGAGCTTCCGCAGCCGGCACGCGTCCACGTACTGCTTGGGCGTCAGCCCCACAGCCGCCTTGAAGCTGCGTTGCAAGTGAAAGCGGCTCAAGCCGGCGCGCGCCGCGAGATCGGCCAGGTCCGGCGACTCGTCGGGATGAGTTTCGATGTAGCGGCACAACTCGGGGATCCTCGCGGCGGACCTGGTGGCTTCGGTTTCGAGCGGGTGGCATCGTTTGCAGGGCCGCAGTCCATCCCGCTCGGCCTCCTGGGGCGTGCGGTAAAAGCGCACGTTCTGGCGCAGCGGGTGGCGGCCGGGGCACGACGGCCGGCAATAAACTCCCGTGGTGAGGACGCCGAAATAGAACTCGCCGTCGCGGCTGCGGTCGCGCCGTTCCACGGCTTCCCAAAGCTGATCGTTGTTAATGGCTACAGGATTCATGACTACAGATTGCCGCATCTCACTCGCGCCCTTCCATCCGCTCCTTGCGGTGGAATTCCGCCTCCTCCAGCCGGCGCCGGATCTCCGGCGAATCCTTGTGCAACTCCAGCGCCTCAAGAGCCTGTCTGGCATCGGCCGCCCGTCCGCCTTTCACCATTTCCAGCAGAAACTCCATGGCGGTCTCCTGGCGCGAGATACTGAGCGCCCGCAAAATCGCTTCCCGGAACTCCGGGCCGCGCGCCCGATCCCATGCTTCGCGCAAAATGTCCACCGCTCCGGGCAGCCGCGACGAGCCCAGCGCCAACGCCGCTTCTGCGCGCGTGTCCGGCTCCGCCTTCAGGAACTCCGCCACCAGCGGAATCGCCCGCTCCCGCTCCAGCTTCAACAAAGAGTCGAATACCTGCCCCATCACCTCAACCTCTTTGTCCCCCAGCCGAGCCTTCAGGCGCAACAGCAAGGCGCTTTCGCCCTCCATCTGCTCCAACCCGCGCACCGCCTCCACCCGCACCGTGTGCGCTTCGTCGGTCAGACCATCCACCAGGTAGCGCATCACTTCCTGCCGCGTGAGGTCCGGGCAGGGCGCCAGTGCTAACAGGCAAACGCCTCGCAGGGTCGTCGCCGTATCCACCGCCCCTCCGTACGACGACTCCATCTGCACATGCCGCATGCCGCGCACGAACGGCGCCGATTCGCGATGGTCCAGATCCACCAGCGCCTTGGCTATGGCGTTCTTTCCCCAGCATTGCGGATCTTTCTCCGTTGCGTTTTCGAAGAGCCGGTCGAACGCGCGCAGCAGGTCCGGCGCCAGTTCCCGCAGATTGAGCTCGGCAGCCATCCTGGCAGCCTTGGCCGCCACCAGGTTGATGCGGTCCCCGAGCGCCTTCCGCAAGGCGGCTGCCGCCTCATTCCGGGGAGCCTCCCGCAGCAGGCTCAGCCGTTCGATCTCCTGGTCGATCTTGCGTGCCATACGGCTTCAGCTCATGTACCAGCCGCCATTCACGTTGATGGTCTGCCCGGTGATGTATCCGTTGCCCGCCAGCATCACCGCCACGTCCGCCACTTCTTCCACCGCCCCAAAGCGGCCCACCGGAATCAGATCCACCCGCGCGTTGGGGTTGGCCGTCACCATGTCGGTCTCGATGAGCGCCGGGGCAATCGCATTCACCGTGATCCCTTCCTTCGCCAGCAGCCGGGCGTACCCGCGCGTGAGCCCCAGCATACCGGCCTTGGAAGCCGCGTAGTGCGGTCCCACGATACTCCCCGCCTGCGCCGCCACCGATGAGACATTCACGATCCGGCCCCATCGCCGCGAGCGCATTCGCGGAAGCGCGGCCTGCGTCACCAGAAAGCACGACGTAAGATTCACCGCGATCAGCTCGTTCCAATCGTCCTCGCCGATTTCCTCGATCTGCTGCACGCGCGCGATCCCGGCATTGTTGACCAGGATCGCGACCGGCCCAAGTTCGCGCTCGACAGTGGCGACCATCGCCTCCACTTCCGTGCGCCGGGACACATCGGCCCGCACCGCTGCCGCCCGCCTGCCGGCCTGCCGGATCTCCCGCGCCGCGCTTTCCCCCTCTTCCTCGCGCTCGCGATAATTGACCGCCACGTCACAACCCGCCTGCGCCAGGCCGAGTGCGACCGCCCGCCCGATCCCGCGGCTCGCGCCGGTGACCAGCGCTACCTTCCCCGTGAGGTTTTCCATGACCTTCAGGGTGGCACAAAACGCATCTTTTTCACTAGCCTGGCATCCAAACGAACGTTAGGAGGAGAAACCCACACATGAAAAGAACGGCAAGCGCACATTGGAGCGGCGATCTCAAGGCGGGCGGCGGCACCTTATCGTCAGCCAGCGGAGTACTGTCAAAAACGTCCTATTCCTTCCACGACCGGTTTGAGGACGGTAAGGGCACCAACCACCGAAGAGCTCCTCGCGGCCGCCCATGCCGGCTGCTTTTCCATGGCCCTTTCCGCCCAACTGGCGCAGGCCGGCCTGACGGCGGAAAGCATCGACACCGTGTGCACCATCACATTGGACAAGGACGCGACCGGGTTTGGCATTACGGAAAGCCACCTGGATTTGCACGCGCGCGTCCCGGGAGCCAGCCAGGAAGCGTTCGACCAGGCGGTGCACAACGCCAAGACCGGCTGCCCGGTTTCCAAGCTCTACAATACCAACATCACGCTCACCGCCAAGCTTGGGTAGTGGGGGAAGACCGGAACTGAGTTCCGGTTTTTGGCTCGTAAGTTGTTGATTCCCGTAAAAGCGACCGGAACTGAGTTCCGGTTTTGACGGAACCGGCTGACGGCGCCTCTGGGCATCCACAACGCTCTCCTGCCGGCCCGCGCCCGGACACATTACGTCCACGATTTCGCGGGGCCGCTCTCCATCAAGTCGGTGGCGGAAGGCACGGTCGCCTGGAAGAGCGGCGGCCGGGAACTGGTGGTGGATCGCGATTCGTTCCTGATCCTCAATCACGGCGAGCCGTACTCGATGGAGATCGAAACTCGGACACCGGTAGCGACGTTGTGCGTCTTCTTTCAGAGCGGGTTCGTGGAATCGGTATACGCGTCGCTGGCGCCGGGCGCCATCGATCCCGAACCCGCGCCGGCCCGGTTTCTGGGGCGCCTGCACGCCAGGGACAGCCGCATTCTGCCGCGCATGCAGGCCATCGCCGATGCGGGTAACGCCGCGGGTGACACCGGCAAACTCTGGCTCGACGAACAGTATCTCGAGCTGGCCCGGGATCTCCTGCTGCTGAACCGAGACCTGGGCCGGCGCGTGCGTCTTATGCCCGCGCGGCGCCCGGCCACCCGCGAGGAACTGTTCCGGCGCGTCCGCCGCGGACAGGAAATCCTCCACGCCGATCCCTCGCAGGACTGGGGTCTGGCGGAGATCGCACGAGCGTCGTATCTTTCGCCGTACCACTTCCACCGGGCCTTCACCTGCGCCTTCGGCAAGAGCCCGCACCAATACCGCAACGAGCTGCGGCTGGCGCGCGCCCGCCGGCTGCTGGAATCCACGCGGATGACCGTCACCGAGATCTGCGGCGCCGTGGGGTTTGAAAGCGCACCCTCCTTCAGTACGCTGTATCGGCAATCGTTCGGAGAGCAGCCCTCGGCTACGCGAAAATTAAGCAATTCTCGATAAGACGAATCGGGCGCGGTCCGCCATACTTGCAGCCATGAATCTGATTTCACTGGTGACCTTGATGTTCTCTCAAGTTTCCGCGGACCGCGGCGCGTAGTTCTTCGACGCCATCCGCAAAGGCGACCCCGCCCATGTGCGCGCGTTGTTGGCCGAGGAACCGCGCCTCGCCGGCGCTAAAAACAACGACGGCGCCACCGCGGTTCTCTGGGCCGCATACACCCGCCACCCCGAACTGGCGCCACTGGTGTTGGGCGCTCGCGAGCCGGATTTCCACGAGGCCTGCGCGCTGGGGCCCCGCGAACGGGTTGCGCAGCTCCTGGCGCAGGACCCCGGGATCGCGAAGGCCAACTCCCGGGATGGATTCAGCGGCCTCGGCCTGGCCGTCTTTTTCGGACACCTGGAGATCGCGCGGATGCTGGTGGAAGCCGGAGCGGACGTCAATCGGCCGTCGGACAACGTGATCCGCGTGGCGCCGCTGCACTCGGCCGTGGAGAGCGGGAGCGTGGCTCTATTGGAGCTGTTGCTGGCGCACGGCGCCAAACCCGACCTGGTGGAGTTCCTGGAAGCCACGCCGCTGCACTCGGCGGCGGCGCGCGGCAACCGCGAGATGGTGGAGAAGCTGCTCGCCGCCGGCGCCGACCGCCATCGCAAGACCAAGGACGGGAAAACGGCCGCGGACCTGGCGCGGCAGTACGGACGCGCGGATGTTGCCGAGCAGTTGCGGTAACGCCGGCGGTCTTGCCGCCGGCAGATGATTAGTGTCCTGTCCCGCAGGCGATGCGCGGCCCCCAAAGTGGGGCGGACGCCCTCGTCCGCGCGCGACCCCCTGGTCGCGCCCTTGCGTTCATTGTCAATGAACGATGAAAGCGACATCCCAGAATCCCGTCGTGCCAACTTAGCCCGGATTTCTCATCGGGCACGGCCAAGACATGCCGGCACGAGTGCCGGCACGGCGCGCTGAGAGCGTGCGCCACGGTTAAGTGCGAACAGACTGTTGACGACCGGCGTGGCGCAAACACTCATAAGCACGGCAGAAAAATTTCTCCTTGACACAACGCGTTTCCTGTTACATCCTGTAACAGGAATGCACAACAACGCCAAACCGCCTCGCGCCTCGCTCAGCGTCCTGGAGCACCAGTTGATGGAGATTCTCTGGAAGACGGGCCCCGGGACCGCGGAACAGATTCGCAAGGCCCTCGCGCCGCAGCACGCTTTGAAGGACTCGACCATTCGTACGGTCCTGCGGCGCTTACAGGAAAAGGGCTTTGTCAGTCACAGGATTGAGGGCAAAGCCTTTGTGTACAGTGGCATCGAGAAACCCCGAAACGTCGCGGTGCGGGCAGTGCGCCAGATTCTCGACAGGTTCTGCGAGGGATCTCTGGAGCAATTGCTGGTTGGCATGGTGGAGAACGAGGTCGTCGATCGAGCGGAGCTTCAGAAGTTGGCTCGCAGGTTGGGACAGAGTCCTGCTACGAAGAAGGAACCTTTCAAAAAAGAGACTTCGCGCAGAAAGGAATAGTATGTTGGCTCATTTGGCCGATGTTTCGATTCGATCACTCCTGTTGGCCCTTCCGGCCACCATCGTTCTGTGGATTCTGCGGAACAGGCGAACGGCCGCGTTGCAGCATGCGGTCTGGGCGACGGTCGTGAGCGGGATGATGGCGCTGTTCGCACTCGGGCAGGCTCTGCCCCGACTCCCCTTGCGCATTTTGGACAGCGGCGCCGTTGGGGCGCAAGCGTCTCCGCCGGCCGCTGTTGCAGATCGGCTGATACTGGACGAGACCCCTTCCGCGGGAAAGCAGCACCCGCTGGCTCCCGTAAAAACAGGGGGCCCGGTCGACTGGAGAGGCGTTGCGGTGAGCGCGTACGGCACCATCGCACTTGCATTCCTGGCGCAGTTTGTAACGGGGATGTTCCTCATCCGAAAGCTCCTCGCGACCGCGCATCCCGTTTCTTGTTCCGGCGCGAACGATGTCTACGAATCGGAGATGATCGCGGTCCCGTTCACGGTGGGCTGGGTGCGCCCGAGGATACTGCTCCCAGCAAACTGGCGGCAATGGGAACGCGGGAAGCTGGAGGCCGTGTTGGCTCACGAAGGCGCACATGCCCGCCGGCATGACGGTCTGGTGGCGGCGCTCGCGGGGCTGAACCGGTGCATCTTCTGGTTCCACCCGTTGGCGTGGATACTGCAGCGCAAGCTCGCCCTCCTGGCCGAGCAGGCCTGCGACGAATGGGCTCTCATATCCACCAGCGCATCGACGCGCTTCTGCAAAACCGACGAAGTTTCTCGCGCGGATTAACGTGGAGGGGATGGGCGGCAGTGCTGCTTTGCGGAACTCCGCTTGTTCGGGGCGCGGTAGCGGTGGAGTTCGATCGCCAGCCGCCGCCACTGCGGCGCGAAATGCCACGATGGGCCCCGCCCGCGCCTCCGTTTTCGGAGGTGCTGCCGCCCGCGACCGTCGCCCAAGCCCGGCCAACTCCGCCGAAGCCCGCAGCGGCGGTTCGGGCGGTTCAAATAGCGCAGGCACAGACGGCGCCAGCTCCGTCAACCCTTCCGCAGGCGTCCACGCCAAAATGGGACTCGGTAACCATCAAGCCGAGCACGCCAGGGGACGGAGCAGGTCGTGCCAGCCGCGGCGGTGGTCGAGGCAGAGGCATCCCCATGTCACCTCCCGGCGAGCTTTTTGTGAACTGCATGAGCGTGTGGGAGCTCATCAATCATTACGTGTCTACCGGGCCCGAGCCTCTGCTTAACGATTCCGGGGGGCCCTTTGAGAAGCTGCGGATCAGGGGAGGGCCGGACTGGATTTATTCCGACTTATACACGATTGACGCGAAATCCAGCGATCCGGCAGTGGCCGGATCGGCCGACCCCAACTCTCCGGCAGCCAGGAGGATGTTGAACGGCCCGATGCTACAGACGCTGCTCGAGAACCGGTTTCAATTGAAGACCCGTCGAGAGGTCGAACAGACCGCGATGTTTTCTCTGATTGTGGCAAACAGCGGCTTCAAGCTGCAGCCGATGGAGCAGGGAGGGTGCATTCCGCACGAGCCCGGAACGCCTCTTCGGGTTGCGAACATGTTCCCTCCGGGCCAGAAGCCCTTGTGTATTACCCACACGGGCTGGGAGGGGCCGAATTGGACCATCGACGCAGCCGGGCAGGGTCTGGCTAATCTCGCAGGTGCGCTCGGCGGCATAGTCACAGACCGACCGGTCCTCGACAAGACCGGAATCAAGGGATTGTTCAGTTTCCATCTGGTATTTGCGCACGACCAGAACGCGCCCGGCAGGTTCCCCCCGGGTCTTCCTTCTCCCTTTCTGCCTTCAGATGTGAGCGCCGCCCCAACGCTCCCAACGGTACTGGAGCAACAACTCGGGTTGACACTCGTTCCGGACACAGGGCCGCGCGAATACATTGTGATCGATAGCGTGGCACGGCCTCTGGAGAACTAATTCCCTTCCGAGATTGAAGAATTCATGACACGCCGGCCGTCAACAGTCCGTTCGCATGCACCTCCCTAGATCCGGCGCGGCGCTGCCGTCGTACTATGAGCGAATGGCTTTCGTATTCATGACCGGTGCCAGCGGGTTCATGGGACAGCGCCTCTCCGCGGAATTGGTCCGGCGCGGCCACAAGGTGCGCGGCCTGGTGCGGCCTGGCTCGGAAAAGCGCCTGGCGCCCGGCTGCGAAGGACTGACGGGCGATCCGCTGGATGCCTCCACTTACCGCGATTCGATCGCCGGCGCCGACACCTTCGTCCACCTGGTGGGAGTGGCCCACCCCAGCCCCGCCAAAGCCGCGCAGTTCCGCAGCGTCGATCTGGCCTCCGCCAAGGAGTCGGTTTCCGCGGCGCGCTGGGCCGGTATCCATCACTTCATTTACGTGAGCGTGGCGCATCCGGCGCCGATCATGCGGGAGTACCTTGCGGCACGGTCGGAAGCCGAAGACGCGATCCGCGCTTCGGGACTGAATGCCACGATTCTGCGGCCGTGGTATGTGCTGGGTCCCGGCCGCCGTTGGCCCCTGATTCTTCTGCCGGCCTATTGGGTGCTCGAGGCCCTGCCGGGCACCCGCGAATCGGCGCGCCGCCTGGGGCTGGTCACGCTGCGCGAAATGATCGGAGCGCTGACCGGCGCCGTGGAGCATCCGGCTTCCGGCGTGCGCATTTTCGAGGTGCCCCAGATTCGCCTCAATCGGCCTTGATGAGATCGAATAACTGGTCTTCGGTGAGCACCGGGACTCCGAGTTCCTGCGCCTTGGCCAGTTTGGAGCCCGAGTCTTCGCCGGCCACCACGTAGTTGGTCTTCTTGCTCACCGAGCCGCTTACTTTTCCGCCGGCGATTTCGATCAGGCGCCGGGCGTCTTCGCGGGACATGTTGGGAAGCGTGCCGGTCAGCACGAAGGTCAGGCCCTTCAATGGGCCGTATTTGGGCCGCGTGGATTCATAGGTGAACTGCAGCCCCGCTGCGCGCAGGCGCTCCACCAGATCGCGGTTCCGCGGCTCGCGGAAGAACTGAAACACGCTCTCCGCGACCTTGGGCCCTACCTCTTCGGCCTGCTGCAACTCCTCCAGACCGGCCGCGGCAATCGCATCCATCCTGCCGAACGCCTCCGCCAGAAACACGGCGGTGCGCTCCCCCACAAAGCGGATTCCGAGCGCGGTCAGCACGCGGGGCAAGGGGTTCTTCTTGGAATTTTCGATATTGCGCACGATGTTGCCGGCGGACTTTTTCCCCATGCGCTCCAGCGCCATAAGCCGCTCGACGGTGAGTCCGTAGAGGTCCGCCACGCTGCTGACCATTCCGCGGTCCACCAGTTGATCCACCAGCGCATCGCCCACGCCATCGATATTCATGACGTTGCGGGAGGCGAAATGCAGAATGGACTCCTTCAGCCGCGCCGTGCAGTTGGTGTTGATGCAGCGGCTGGCGGCCTCGCCCTCTTCGCGCACGATGGTGCCGCCACAGATGGGGCACTCGGCAGGCATGCGGAACTTCTTGCGGTACGAGCCTTGCGCGTGCACCCGCACCACCTTGGGGATCACATCGCCCGAGCGCTCGATCACCACGTCGTCGCCGATCTGGAGGCCGAGCCGCTCGATTTCGTCCTCGTTGTGCAGCGTGGCGCGCGCCACGGTCACGCCGCCGACCTCTACGGGCTTGAGGTGCGCCACGGGGGTCAGGGCGCCGGTGCGGCCCACCTGCACTTCGATGCCCTCGACGGTGGTGACCGCCTGCCGCGCGGGGTACTTGTAGGCGATGGCCCAGCGCGGCGCCTTGGCGGTGAAGCCCAGCCGCCGCTGCTGCTCCACGGAATCGACCTTCACCACCACCCCATCGATTTCGTAGGGCAGTTGTTCGCGCCGCGCCTCCCACTCGGCGCAGAACGCCAGCACGTCCTCCACGCCATCGCAGAGCCAGCGGTAGGGATTCACTTTGAAGCCCATGCGCGAAAGCTCCTCGAGCGATTGCCAGTGGCTCTCGACCGCGGGACGGCCGTCGGCGAGCAGGAAGTAGGTGTAATAATCCAGGCGCCGCGAGGCCGTGATCTGCGGCTCCAGCAGGCGCAGCGAGCCGGCCGCGGCATTGCGCGGATTGGCGAAGCGGGAGAGGCCGCGCTCGTCGCGTTCGGCATTCAACCGCTCGAACGCGCGGCGGTTCATGACCGTTTCGCCGCGCACCTCGAAGGCTTCGAGCGCGGTCTTCACGCGCAAGGGCAGGGAGCGGATGGTGCGCGCGTTCTCGGTGACATCCTCGCCCACCAGGCCATCGCCGCGCGTCACCGCCTGGACGAACTGGCCGTTGCGATAGTGCGCCGCCATGGAGAGGCCGTCCATTTTCAGCTCGGTGACGTAGCGGTAGCGGCCGCCCGCCAGCAGGTCGCGCACGCGGCGGTCGAAATCGCGCAGCTCGGCCTCGTTCAGGGCGTTGTCCAGGCTGAGCATTTGCCCGGTGTGGGGGACCTTGACAAAGCCTTCGCGGGGCTTTCCACCGACGCGCTGCGTAGGCGAATCGGGTGTGGCCAATTCCGGATGGTGCGTCTCCAGTTCTTTCAGCTTGCGCATGAGCGCGTCGTATTGGGCGTCGGAGATCTCGGGCTGGTCCAGAACGTAGTACAGGTGCTCGTGACGGCGGAGGTCTTCGCGGAGGGTGTGGATTTCGGCAGCGGGATCTTTCATCGGCCTCTCATCTATAATCTAACCAGGAACGCGGAGAACAGCCAATCACAGCCTACAAGAAGACCGTCCTCATCTACAATCCCCGGGCGGGCAGATTCGGACGGAAGGGAAACTCGCTCGTCGAGCGGGCGGCGCAACTCCTCACGAAAAACGGCCACAACGTGAGTGTGGCCCCCACCACGGGCCCGGGGACCGCGGGTGGGATTGCGCGCGCCTGGATCGGCCGCGGCGCCGGCCTGGTGGTGGCCGCGGGCGGCGACGGCACCATCAACGAAGTGTTGGAAGGCATGGTGCATTCCGAGGTGCCGCTGGCTATTCTACCCGGCGGCACGGCCAACGTGCTGGCCACGGAGCTGAGGCTCGGGACGAACCTGGAACGCTTGGTGGAACGTCTGCCGGAGTTTTGCCCGCGCCGCGTTTCGGTGGGCCACCTGACCTGCGATGGGGGGCGCGTGTCGCGGCACTTCCTACTGATGGCCGGTTTGGGGCTGGACGCCCACATTGTCTACCACGTGAGCGACGCCATCAAATCGCGGACCGGCAAGCTGGCTTACTGGCTGGCGGGCTGGAGCCTGTTCGGGCGGCGCCTGGCGCAGATCGAGGTGGAGATCGACGGCCGGAAGCGCGTGTGCTCTTTCGCGCTCGTGAGCAAGGTGCGCAACTACGGCGGCGATTTCGAGATCGCGCGCAGGGTGAGCCTGCTGGACGACGAGTTTGAAGTGGTGCTGTTCGAGGGGCGGCTGTCACTTCGATATGTAAAGTACTTTGCTGGGATGGCGGCAGGCCGATTGAGCGGGATGAAGGGAGTGACCGTTCTCCGGGCCAATCGCGTGGTCGTGTCGAATGTCGAACAGGGCCCCGCGTACGCGCAGATCGACGGCGAGTTCGCGGGGCATCTGCCGGCGGAGGTGCGGATCGTGCCGGGGGCGCTGACGGTGCTGATGCCGGGGGAGTATGGAGGCGGTGCGGCGACGCGGTTGTGAGCGGCTGTAGAACCCGAGAAAGCCTGCTTGAGGGGCTCCTGGTTCAGATCTTACTTTTTAGCCTCATTTGAGGTAAATCGCGAAGCCGCGTTGAGCGGGGTTGAACTTGTTGTAATACTCAAACGAATCGGTAATCAAGTCGACGTTGTCGAGCGCTCCTTCGCTGGTTGTTTTCCAGTCATCACCTGAGTTTTTGCTTCCTCCGAACAACTGTAGTTCGGCGGTGATGCCGTTCCACCTCAGCCAGTTGCCATGGTCATTGTCGTTTCCGAACCAAATCCTCCACGAGAGTTTCGGGTCCAGTTTGATTGTGCCGGTGGCGTCCCCATACGACTGGGGCTTGAGGCCCTGGAGGTCGATCGTTCCTCCGTTCGTGCCCACGTTTCGATGGACTACGTGTATCTCGGGAGCGCCCGGTGGCAACGTCATGATGTTATTCCCGGTGTCATTGACGGTGATCTGGGAGTCGAGAGTATCTAGTATCTTCTGTTTTTTTCGTCCTTGGTCCATGGTTACCTCTCCTTATTCTTTGGCGGATTTTGTGAGCAAAAGGGGCCGCGCGAGCTTCTGAACGTCTGGGCGCGACAGATAGCGCTGGAAGGCGTCGTCGCCCCAGAGGCGGTGAAGTTCGTCGAGCGCCTGGCGGGCGGGCGCGGCGGACTGTGGGTCGGCACGGGACTTCAAGGCGAGTGCCCGCCAGCGGGATTCCGGGCGACCGGCCAGCTCCGGCTGGGCTTGCTCAAGGAGGCTCAGGGCGCCCGGGGCGTCGCCAGTTTCGAGCCGTACCTGGGCCAGCGCGAGGCGTGCAGTGAGAAGCGCGGCAACATTGCCCAGTTTCTCGGCGGACCGCGACGACTCCTGGCAATTCCGGAGCCCCTCGCGCTTGTTTCCGGAAGCGGCCTGGGCCAGTCCCAGGGTCCTCTGCAGTGCGGCCACCAGGGGCGCGTCCTGTCCGGCGGTGGCGAGAGCGCGGCGGGATAAGGCCACAGCATCGGAATACCGGCCCTCGCTGAGAGCCATGTCGGCTCGAACCCGCATGAGGTCGAGGCGGAGCGAAGGGAAGGAAACGGCCTCGACATCGGCGGCATCGAACATTTTGCGGGCGTCGTCGTAGTTCCCCAGAACCGACAGGGTGCTGCCTATGAGAAGGCGTGCGGCGCCCCTCGTTCGCGCGTCGGAGCTGAGCTCGAGGTTCTTCTGGTAGTGGTTCAAAGCTTCCGGATATTTTTCATTGGCAGACAGCAGCGACGCGAGCGATTCGTGGGCCAAGGCCAGGGAACTCCGGTTCCCGGCTTTTTCGGCCACTTGCAGGGACTGTTGGAACGAATCCTGAGCGCCCGCCAAATCTCCCTGGTTACGCTGCGCGCGGCCCAGCAAGACCAGACACTGGGCCGATTGGACGGGAAACCCGTTAGGCTGGTAAAAGGCGAGAGCCTCGCGAGCTTCGCGAGCGGTCTCTTCTGAACGGCCAAGCCGGTTGTGGAGGGCCGCGAGCGATAGGAGACTCACGGCTACCATACGCTGGGCGTTGGTGCGGCGCGCAAGCGAGAGGGCTTCGTTGTATTGCTTCTCGGCCCCCTGGAAGTCCATCCTGGCAGAATAGGCATTACCCAGTTGGGTGAGGCCGCTGATGGCGCTGTATTCCATCTGGTTGGCTTGCGCGGTATCGAGCGCTTCGCGGGCATATTGCTCGGCGCGCGGGGTATCTCCCAACTGGTAGTAGTGGTTGGCGAATTGGAGCCTGGCGCGAATTTCCTGCTGGACATTGCCGGCGAGCCGGGCCGTTTCGAGGGCCTTCTCGAGAAGCCTGGCGGCTTCCTCAAAGCGGCTGCGACCGTCGGCGGCGACGCCCTGTAGAAAGGCCACCTGGGTTAAGCCCTCCAGGTTACTGGTGAGCTGGTAGAGCTGTTCCGCCTGGCGGAAGGCCGCATCGGAACGCGCGGCATCGGAACGGCGGTCGTAGAGCACGGCCAGATGCAGCCACGCGGCGGGATTGTGCGAAGGTCCCTCGGCCGCGCGGTGGTAGCAGTCGATGGCTTTGTCGGGTTGCGAGGCGCTTTCGTAGGCGCGGCCGAGGTCGAGATCAACGCCGCCGTCTTGGGGAGCGGACTGGTGCATCTGCTCGTACCTGGCGACAGCCGCTGGAAATTCCCTGGTAACCGTCCGGTGCACAGCTTCCAACTGGAGGCGGTCGAATGCGGAGAGTCCCGAGATGTCTTCGCCGAGGGCGAGCAGCATCTCGTGGCTGGCGTTGTCCGAGACGTCGAGTCCCAACCAAGCCTCCGCCAGCCGCGCGTGCGCCAGGCCGAAATGCGGCGCTACGCGCACGGCCTCCGTCAGCGCCTTCGTGGCGGCAAAATAGGCTCCTGCGTGGATGTCGTCGACGCCTTTCTGGTACAGCATCGCAGCTTCGGGCGACGGCCGATTCTGCGCATGCTTCCAGGCGCGCCAGGCGGTCCCGCCTCCAATCACGGCCAACACCACTAAAGCCGCCGCGATCCATCGCCGACGCGTCATCGCCGGCAACGACACCGTTACCGAGGACGCCTCACCTCGCAGCGCGGCGATGAAATCCGCCGGCCGCGAGAAACGGCGCATGCGGTCGCCATCGAGCGCGTGCAGGATGGCTCGCTCCCACTTCGGGTCCAGGTCCGGAACAAACGTCCGCGGCGAAGGCACGGGCACCTTCGAGCGGAGGATGGCGCCGGCCAGCGGGGTGTCGGACGAAAACGGAAGGGCGCCCGTCGCCATCTTGTACGCCACCATGCCCAGGGCGTAGACGTCGGAGGCGGCCGAGGCACTCTGGCCGGCCAACAGTTCCGGCGCCATGTAGTCCAGCGTGCCGGCCACACCTTCGGTTCGGGTGGCGGTGGTTTCGCCCGAAGGGACGAAACTGCGCGCCAGGCCGAAATCGGTGACCACCGCGCGCGGGCCCTCGGGGGAAGGGACGAGCATCACGTTCGACGGCTTGAAATCGCGATGGATGACGCCCGCGCGGTGCGCCGCTTCCAGGGCATCCGCCATCTGCTGGAGCAACGGCAGAGCGGCATCGCAGGCCATGCGGCCCTCGCGCTCAAGCTTTGCCGACAGCGTTTCGCCGGGCAGAAACTCCATGGTGAGGAACAACGTCGTGTCCGGGGACGAGCCATCGGCCGGATGCCGCGCGAGGTCGTGCACGTTGCAGACGTTGGGGTGCGAGATCTTGCGCGAAAGCTGGATCTCCTGCTTGAAGCGGGCGATCATACGCGCGTCGGTGGCAATCGCAGGGAGCAAAGTCTTCAGCGCCACGCGCTCCTTCAGGTCCTGGTCCTCGGCTTCATAGACCTCGCCCATCCCGCCACGGTTGAGAAAACGGACGATCCGATAACGGCCCGAGACGATCTGGCCATCCGCAAACACGGAGGCGCGGACCGGGGAAGGAGGCTCGAAAGGTGGGTGGTCAAGGGGGCCGCTGCGCACATCTTCCTGCAACATGCGGCTGACTTCGGAGTACATCTCCGCGTCGTCGCCGCACTGGCCGCGAAGGAACTGCTCTACCTGGGAAGGCGGCTGCTCGCGGGCGGAGTGAAAGATCTCGGTGACCCGGTGCCAGCGTTCGGGAGTCATGCGGGGCTCCTGCCGAACTGGGTCTGGAGCCAGGCGCGCGCGGCGCTCCAGTCGCGCTTCACGGTGCGCACGGAAACCCCGAGCACGGCGCCGGCCTCCTCTTCCGTCAGACCGCCGAAATACATCATTTCGACCAGGCGGGCGCGGCGGTTGTCCCAATCGGCCAGCTTCGTGAGGGCTTCATCCAGCACGAGCAACTGGTCGAATCGCGGGCTGTCCCAGGCCATGAAGTCGTCCAGCGCGACCCGCTGCCTTCCGGCGGGGCGTTTGGCGGCGGCGCGCTGGCGCGCATGGTCCACAAGGATGCGCCGCATGACGATAGAGGCGGCGGCGAAGAAGTGGGCGCGGCTCTGCCAGTCCAACGTGTGTTCCTGCATCAGGCGGATGTAGGCTTCGTGGCACAGGGCAGTGGGCTGGAGGGTGTGGTCGGGGCGTTCCCGCCGCATGTAGTGCCGGGCAATCGCCTGGAGATCGGGGTACACCAACTCGATGAGGTTCGACTCGGCGTGCTGGTCGCCGCGTTTCAAGGCGGCGAGTAATCGCGTAATCTCCCCGGCGGCGGATGCCACACTTACTCCTGTTGTTTGGGTAGATTGTACCGCAGTGGAGTGTGGGGGGAATCGATAATATGACTCGCGATTTCTCAATCGTGCCCGCTTTTAGTGGTCACCAAGCAATGGCACAATGGAGCCATATGCATCGCACGACCGTCATGATTCCCCCGGACCTGAAGCGGCGGGCCTCGGAACAGGCGCGGTTGCACGACATCTCACTCGGAGAATTTATGCGGCGCGCGCTGGAAGCGGCGATCAAGCAAATCCGAGCGGGCGACGATCCCTTGCTCCGCGATTCTGCCGTGTTTCCGGGCGGGACGCCGCGCGATTTGTCCACTCGTCACGATGCTTACCTCTACCGCACGCGGCAGTCGAAATAAAGAGCAGTCGCGAGGGTCAAGCGCAGGCTGGGTGACAGTCTCGAAAAGCTTCCACCTCTTACTCGACAAAATGTACAAGGTCGACTGGCGGCGGAAAGCCGGCGAAGCGTCCCGATGAGTCGGGACGCTGCAGGCAGGAGTGCCTGCGCCACCTACACCAGTAGGCAGACCTACTCATACTTCAGCCCGTAGCCGACTTTGAACAGCGGATTTACCGGCATTTGCGTCATGGATCGCGGCCAGGAGTAGGAAAGCCTGCCCGTCGGCCGATAATCTCCGAACAGCACGTCCGCAACGCCTTGCCCTTCGGTCCCGGGCAGCCAGGCCGCGAGGAGCGCGTCCGCTCCGTCGAGGACCTCGCCCAAAATTAAAGGCCGGCCGGAGATCAGAATCACCACTACGGGAATCCCCGCGCTCTTCATGTTGTGGAACGCGTCGAGGTCTTCCTTGGCCAGCGCGAGGCCGGCCCGGTCGCCGTTGCCTTCGGCGTAGGGGCGCTCGCCGATCACCAGGACGCCGATGGTGGCTCCCGCCGACCCGGCGCCATCCTTCGAGAAAGTCACTTGCGTGCCTTTGGCAACCGTGTTTCGGATGGCCGCCAGGATGGTGGTTCCGCCCGGAGTCACTTCGCCGCTGGCTCCCTGCCAGGAGATGGTCCATCCGCCGCACTGGTTGCCGAGGTCGTCGGCGCTCTTGCCGCCCACGTGGATGCGGGCCGCATTCTTCGAGATCGGCAGCGTCTTGCGGCCGTTCTTCAGGAGCACGAGCGACTCGCGGACGGCCTGGCGCGCCACCTGCCGATGCTCGGGCGACCCGAAGGTCTTCTGCACGCCGCGGTCGGCCAGTGGCGAGCGGCCCTGGTCCATCAGGCCCATGGCGAACTTCACGCGCAGAATCCGCGTGACGGCATCATCGATCCGCGACATCGGCACTTTGCCTTCGCCGACCAGCGCCTTCAGGTCCGCGATGTACTCGCGGTACCGCGTGGGCACCATCGCCATGTCCATTCCGGCGTTGATCGAAATGGCGATGGCTTCCTTGTAATCGCGGGTGATCTGGTCGATGGCGTTGTAGTCGGAGACGAGGAAGCCTTCGAAGCCCAGCTCCTGCTTGAGAATTTCGGTGAGCAGCCGCTTGCTGGCCGAGCACTTGACGCCATTCCAACTGCTGTAGGAGGGCATGATCGTGCCAACGCCGGCCCTGATGGCCGCGATGTATCCGGGCAGGTGAATTCTGCGCAGGGTCGCCTCGTCGACGCGCGTATCGCCCTGATCGAGCCCCCTCCCGCCCCGCGCGGAGCCGAACGCCGTGCCGCCATCGCCGACGTAGTGCTTGGCGCAGGCGAGGACGGCGAGGGGGTTGGCCAGGCTGGAGCTCTGGAATCCGCGCACTGCCGCGCCGGCCAGTGCGGCGACCACTTGCGGATCCTCCGAAAAGCCTTCGTAGGTTCTTCCCCAACGGATGTCCTGCGGCACGGTCACGCAGGGAGCGAAGGCCCACTGGATGCCGGTGGCGCGGACCTCTTCGGCGGTGATGCGCTCGACCTTTTCCACCAGCGCGGGGTTGCGGGTCGAGCCCAGGCCGATGTGGTGTGGGAAGACGACGGCGCCGAGCACGTTGTTGTGGCCGTGCACCGCGTCGATACCGTAGAGGATCGGAATGCGGAGGCGGGTTCGGGTGGTGTGCTGCTGGATGCGGTCGTAGAGGTCGGTCCAGGCTTTGAGGCTGTTGCCTTCCTTGGGGTCGGAGTCGCCGCCGCTCAGCACGGAACCGATGAACAGGTTCTCGAGATCGGCCGGATCCTTCAAGGCATCCTGTTCGGGCTGGGTCATCTGCCCGATCTTTTCGTCCAGGGTCATCCGCGAAAGCAACGTTTTGACCTGCGGGTCGTAGGAGGAAAGCGCCTTCGGCGGCGACTGAGCAAGAGCCAAGAGAAGAGCACTGAGGACTGCGACAGCAAGGAATGCCAGGCGAAGTTTCATGATACGGTTCCTTTTTGGGTTACCGATAGGGTTTTAGCACGTTTCACGGCTCGACCCAAACTGCTGTAACCGCCATTTGCTTGCTTTGTTTGCTTTTTTGGCTTTGCTTGTTCAGCCTATGCATGTCATGATGGTTGTGGAGACATTCAATGGAGAAGGACACCCAGACGAAACGGGTGAGAGATTATACCCTCAGAGAATACATCGAACCGGCGCGCCGGCGCGGCGATGTGACCGTCAAGGTGGTTGCCGGCGAGGTTCAAAGAGGGGTTCAGCTAAGCAATCGGGTTCCGCTGGTTTGTCAAGCGCTGAGGTCGCACAAGTTTCTCGAAAAGAATGGCTTGATTCTGGAAAAATGGGAGGGGCCGCGATCCGGGATGAGCACCACCGTGACCTTCACGTACCGGTTTCGCGACCGTACTGGCGAGCCAGGCGGGCAGCCGGCCGAAGATCCGTTGATGCGACTTTGGGGCATTGGGCAGGAGGTGTTTCAGGGTCTCGGCGGGGGTGAAGCGTTCATCCGGCGGGAGCGAGAGCAGTTCCATGACGCGGATGCCGGTGAAGACGCGTGAGCCGGATCTATTGGGACACCATGCTCTTCGTGTACCTGCTGGAGTCGCACGCGGAGCATGGGGCTCGCGTGCGGAAGATTCGGGCCGCCATGCTGGAACGCGGGGATACGCTATGCACCAGCGTATTCACCATCGGCGAGGTACTCACGGGACCGTACAAGCGGGGCGCATTGGAAGTGGTCGCGCAGATCCGGGAAGTGCTCCGCCCCCCCCAGGTCGAACTGATCCCGTTTCTCGCCGACACAGCAGATTCCTATGCGCGGATTCGCGGAGCTCACCGGGTGTCGCCGGCCGACGCCATCCACCTGGCGAGCGCTGGGCACCACGGGGTCGACCTTTTCCTCACGAACGACCACCGCTTGCCTGGGCTGGCGATTCCGGGAATCGACTTCATTGCCGGGATGGATGTAAACCTGTTCTGAGCGACCTCAGCGCGGCCGCCGCATCACTGGTCTTCGACGTCAGGGCCGTCGGCCGCCGGCAATGGCCGTTCCGACAGGCGGAGAATGCCGAGCGACACCAGCAGGCTCAAGAGCCCGGCAAACTCCTTGGCGGGAATCCCCTGGGAGATCAGCCCGGCGCTCCTGGCCCGCCCGAAATGCTCGCGCCATGTCCGCACTCCGTCGCATTCGGAAATGACTTGCGTCACCCATCCCTCGCATCGAAACGAGCTGCGGAACGGCGTTTCGGACTTCAGCACGAACTCCTCCATGTGAAACCGCCCGTCGCGCATCCGGCTGACCGTGTGCAGCGAGCAATCCGGCGCCGCTACCGGACGGCTGTTCAACAGCATCTCGTCGCCATCCGCACGGGAAATCGCCTGTTGCCACTCCAGCAGCCACTCCAGGTGCCGGCCCGTGTATCCCTTTCCGGATAGGGCGCGCCCCGTTATGGGCGGCCGCGGAGTAGCATGCCTCTCGATGAGCAGGGCACCGTAGACCAGGTACTTCGTTTTAGTCTCCTGCCATACCTCCAGGAAATTGCGGCCTTCCTGATCGGTCCTCTTCCGGACGATGGAGTCGGCCACAAACTCGGCGGGCGGGCGCATGCTGTGAGCGCCCACCAGCACGTCGAATTCGGACTGCTCCGGCCCCAGCCACCGGCGAACCCGCTGCTCGAAGGTCTCGCCTTCCCGATCCGTCGCCATCTGCAAGGAATAGAATCGTCCTCCCGGCCGCAGCATATGCGGCAGCCCCTCGACGGCACGGCGGATAATCTGCTCGCCGTCCTGGCCCGCGTCGCGGTACAGGAACTTCGATTTTTTCGCCGGCACGTACGGCGGATGGGTGGTGATCCGGTCGAACGTCAGTCCCTCCACCGGCGCGTACAAATCGCCCTCGACTACCGTCATGTTGTCCAGGCCCGCGAGGCGCCGATTGACTTCGGCAAACCGTACCGCGCGTGCCGTGATGTCGGTCGCCCAAACATGGCGCGCGTGACGGGCGCCCATCAGGGCGGCGATCCCGGTTCCGGTGCCGACATCCAGCATGGCGTCGCACGGCGTGTCCGGCAGGCCTTGCAGAAACCGGCGCGTGGTATCGAGAACAGCGGGGTATACAACGTCGGGCGGCAACTCGGACCTGGTGCCGTCGGGCGCGTTCTCGCCGCGGTCGCACACCGTCCAGCACCCGCCCGCCAGCAGGATGGCCGCCGAGGCGTACAGCATTCCCGGCCGCGCCGGGTCGCGCACCACCAGGTCGAGTGACTTGAGCATGGCCAGCGCGCCCGAGGGCAGCAGGCGAGCCACGGCCTCCTCTTCCACCAGGGCGCAATCGAAGAAAAGGCGGATCAGCACGTCCAGTGGCTGTTCCATGGGACGGGTCTTGGGCGAGGTGGAGGAATACTCCAGCAGGTCTTCGACGCCCATCCGCTTGCAGATGCCTTCGTCGGTGTAATCGGACTCCTGAAGCAGGCGGCGCAGGGCTGCAAACTCCTCGTCGGTCCCGAGGCGCGGCAGCGTTTGATGCCAGGGATAGGCAACGGTCTGGGTGGGAGACATCCTATTGAGAATAACGCTTGCAGGCGGAAGTATGGATGTCCCCGGTGTGGGGAAAAGTACAGCCGCTGGTACTGCTATTTGGACGGAGCTTGCGGAGGAAATTCGTCGTCGAGAAGCATTTCCACAGTGTACGGGCATACCTCGGGGAACTCCGCCCGCGCGATTCCAGTCTCGATCGACGCCAGCTTGACCGCGTCCGAATAGCACTCCGCAAGGATCTCCGGGAGTTGCGGCCGGAGGCTGGGGCTCTCGCGAACGACTCGCCGAATCTTGACCCTCTGCTTGCCGATGCTCGCCAGCCAACTCCGGCTTCGCTTTGCCGGCTGCTTTTCGTATTTCAAAAACTGCATCAGGATCTGGATCACAGCGCTTTCCAACACTCTTAGCCGGCCCTTGCTCAAGTCTTCGATCTCCTCCGCGATGTGCTCGAGATCGGCCTCGTCGACGTGGCCGGAACGCAAGAGTTCCGCATTCCGCACAGCCCACTCCGAGAAATCCGCGTCGTACAAATCCGCCGCCTTCATACCTTCTATTATGCCTTCCCCTTGGACATGCAGCCGCACTTCTGGTACTGTGATTCCAAATGAAACGACTCCAGCCGGTCATATGGACAAAGGGGACGTTCCTGAGTCCGCAGTATCTACAGCTCCAGGACCGCTTCCTCGAGAACCTCCTGCAATTCCACCTGGAGAGCCTGTCGTTCTGCCCGTGGGGTTTCCGCTCTCTCCAGATCAGCCAGGAAGCTTTGGCGGCCGGCTCGTTCGGCATCTCCAGCGCCTCGGGCATTCTGCCCGACGGCCTGCTGTTCGACATCCCAGCCTCCGACAGCGCCCCTCCCCCCAAGCTGCTGGCCGATTGCTTCGAGCCCGACCAGACCACCCTGGAACTGCTTCTCGCCGTTCCGCAGTATCGCGAGCGCGGCCTCAACGTGGCCACTTCCGCGCGCCAGGGCGGCGCCCGCTACCGCGCCGAAATCGAGCTGTTCCGCGACGAAAATACCGGCCTCTCGGAAAAGCCCGTGCAGATCGCCCGCAAGAATCTCCGCCTGTTGGTGGAAGGCGAAGCGCTCGATGGCTACTCCACCCTACGGGTAGCGCGCGTCCTCCGCACGGAGGCCGGTATGTTTCAACTGGACGCGCGCTTCGTGCCCCCGCTGCTCGACTTCCAGGCGAACGACTACCTGTCGGCCATCGCGCGGCGCCTGGTTGAGATCCTCAGCGCGCGCTCCAGCGCCATCGCCGGCCTGCGCCGTCAGAAGAACCAGAGCCTGGCCGATTTTACCGCGGCCGACATCGCCAACTTCTGGCTGCTCTACACCATCAACACGGCGTTCCCCGCCTTTCGCCACCTCTTCGAAACGCGCGGCGGCCACCCCGAGACGCTCTACGCCGCCATGCTCGACCTGGCCGGAGCGCTCACCACGTTTTCGACGACGATCCATCCGCGCGACCTGCCCACCTACGAGCACGACGATCTGGGCCGATGCTTCACCGAGCTCGACGAGAAGCTGCGCATCCTTCTCGAAACCGTGGTGCCCAGCAACTTCGTTTCGCTGCCGCTCAAACTGGTGCAGCCTTCCATCTACGCCACGTCGCTGGACAACGACAAGTACCTGGTGAACACCAAGATGTACCTGGCGGTGAACGCCGAAACCAGTAAGGCGGAAATCGTGGGCAAGGCGCCGTACCTGGTGAAGGTCTGTTCCGCCAGTCACATCGAGCACCTGGTTCGCCAGGCGCTGCCCGGCCTGCCGCTCACCTATGTGGATTCTCCGCCGAGCGCCATTCCCATCAAGCTCAACTACCAGTATTTCAGCCTGAGCCAGTCCGGGCTGTGCTGGGAGGCCATCCAACGGGCGCGCAACCTGGCGGCCTACGTGCCCGGCGAGCTGCCCAATCCCCAATTGGAGCTGATCATCTTACTCCCGCAGGCCAACTGAGCCACTGGGATTGATGGCGCGAGTTGCGCATCGAGGGGCTAGTAGCAACACTGTTCACTTAAGCGTGGCGCAGGCTGTCAAGCCTGCTGAGCCGAGATTCATCTCGGCTTTCTTCTCTTTTCCGGGAGATTCTTCCCCATCCGCAACCACTAATGAGTCATGGATCAACTGCGGCGTCGACTTCCCCACGTATGGGCGGAAGGCAAGCGC
>Ga0209517_10002138_pt1 | contig 28429 bp, 29 predicted proteins | sample PeaSoiMetSII2010_FD_187695 | JGI IMG/M metagenome (GOLD analysis project Ga0209517, IMG submission 187695) | Peat soil microbial communities from Weissenstadt, Germany - SII-2010 (SPAdes) (version 2) | ecosystem: Environmental > Terrestrial > Soil > Wetlands > Peat | place: Germany...
TCCTCCCAACAGCCCATCCGACGGCGTCCGCGTCGCGTTCATAGTCGAAAACGGCGCGCCCATCGAACTGCTCGAATTCACCGACCCCAACCATCCTGGCCGCCGCCAGCAGAGAAAGATGCTGATATAAACACCCTCCATCCAAAGCATCTCTTAGAGCGAAGGCGAGCACTTGACACCTTTCAAGAGTGGCCCAGCTAACGAGCTGAGTTCCCTCAAGCAAGCCTTTCCCAACCCCCGCCTCCAAGCCAACCTGACTCCCCGTTTGTCGGCAATCCGGAAACTGGCTAAACGGGAACCGCGTCCCGTGCCCTGGGCGCTGTCCCCTGGTTATTGCCGATAAATTTCTCCACATCACTGCCTAGCGCACCACTCGTCCCACGCCCGCACGTCCCCGCCGGAATGCGCCCCGCGCGGCGCACGCCCCAGGGCCATCTTCGTGAGCAGAGCGTCTCGTTAGGGGCTCTTAGCCGATTCTCCTTGCTACTCGGTAGGTTGAAGGCAGGGACGACGCCGATGGAGCTGGGTTCCGACAAAGAATTTAGCGTGCACGCGCTCATCGCGGCGCAGCGTAGGCTGATGAACTCCAATCATCCCTTCGAGCAGGTGGTGGGCACGCTCTGGGTCGCCGGAACGCTCAAGAGGCGTCTTGCCCAACTCACGGACAGGCAGATCGGCCAGCTTGTGTGGGATCACGTCTGGGACGAACTGACCCTGCTTGGGCCGGACGCCGCCATCTGTGAGCACGCCGTCCGGAGGCTTCTCCGCTCGGAGGGCAGCAGTTGGACAGGAAACGACAAGAGCGTGATGGACCAAGACACGCCGCCGTGTCCCGCATGCGGTTCGGAAACGGTCCACCACATTGGGATCGACGAGCCCGATTTCCTGCTCTGCGCGCGTGCCGGCTCCGGGCACAAGGAATCCCTTGGGATCAGTGGTGGCAAGGAGGATTGATGCCCATGTCCAGAATCTGTTCGCGGTTGTTCCTCGGCGGGATCAAGGACGCCGAACGCCTTGCGGCCGCTAACCCAGCCGGGATCACCGCGGTCATCTCGCTGTGCGAAGAGGAGGTGCTGCCGAGAGGGCGGGACATCAAGTATGTGCGCATCCCTATTGACGATGCCCGCCCTGTCCCCCTTCCCCAGTTCGAGGCGGTGATGACCGCCATTGCAGAGCACATCCGTAGCGGCAGGGTACTGCTGCACTGCGGGGCGGGGATGAGCCGGTCGCCGATCTTCGCCGCCGCCTGGATGCACCGCTGCGGCTACCTTTGCGTCGAGAATGCCCTGCTCGAAATCGCAGACCTTCGTCCAGTGATCGACCCCTCGCCAGTACTTCTGAAGAGCGTAAAGGAGCACCTGAAGGCAAGACCTGCGGGGACTCCCCTCACCTTCGGGAGGGACGATGAGTAGCCTCCCCTGTTGCGAGTACCGGGAGCTTGCAGGGAAGACCATCCGCCGCATCTGCTGGTCTAAAGATCTCGACTCGCACAACCTTAGCATCGACTTCACGGACGAGACGCAGGTCTCGTTCAGGTTCAGCCTGACCATCGACGAGCATGCCGAGTTGTCTGACTTCAAGGGCGGCAGTCTCACCAATCCCCGCGCCCTGACTCCCACACCCGTACGAGCGCAGGTCAAGCCGCTGGAGGACGAATGAGCGCAGCGGACGAGATAACCACGGAGGAAGCTGGTCAGAGGTACCTCCTCGCGTACCGAAGGTTTTTCGCCTCGCACTCCGACGAGGAGGCGCTCCGCGAATACGAGGACGAAACCGACATGCTGCTCGCGACGTTCGTCGATACCATGGGCGACGTTTCCCTCGCCGCCAAGGCATGCGGGTCGTATTGCAGCGCCCTAGTCCACAGCGTCGCGCGGACATGGTTTGCGACCCAATGAAACAAGCCTTTAACCAAGTCTGGGAGCGCATCCTGCGCCTCGGCATCGAGTACGGATACCGCGCCGCCGAACGCGGCGAGCCACTCCCAGAAGCCATCGAGCGCGCCCTGCGCGCCACGGACGGGCTCAAGAAGTAGCTAGGCGTCCTCAGAATCATGCACCTCCCCTCAGGTAGGACGTGAAATCAATTTCTCGGGGGCAGATGTGTCGGATCGAACGAAAATAATTGTCGTGGCCATTCTGGCGTGGTTGGCCGATGCCGTCGGCTTCAAGGGTACGAGAAACTGGCTGCTCGTATGGCTTGGGTGCAAAGCAGCGGAGGAATTGAAATCAGCACTTGCGAACTCCCGCACCGGCAATGTTGCGAGATAGGGCAATTGCATGGAACTCGGCTTGTACGCTCTTGGAGCGGTTATCCTCTTCTTTGCCGCGCCGTATTACACGATTTTTGTCGGCATAGGCTCACTGCTATGCGCGGCCTACTTCTGCCCCAACTCTTCTCCGTCAGTCGTTATAGGTGGGTTTGAGTTAGTTGGGTTCGTGTGGGTGGGGTTCAAGCTCCACATGTGGCTTGGAGACAAGAGACGAGAAAAGGAAGAGGAGCGGCGCCGGCAAGAAGAACTCCGCAAGGAAGAGGAGAAACGCGAACGCCAAGAGCGGTTGCGGCGCAAGATCACGGAGAACGCCCAAAAGCAGCTCGAGCAAGCCGTGATGAGCGGTCGTTTCCCCTCAGAACAAGTTCTCGCGATCCTCGCCGACTGCGACCATGACATGCCTACTGACTCGAAGGAAGCCTTCGAGGAAATGATGTACGGCTGCTGCACTCTCCGCTCCCTGACGTTTGGCAAGGCCGTGCGCCTCATCCAGCAGCGGCAGCGCGTCGAGGAGCGTACCCGGAAAAGAGGCACACGACGGGAGCAGCCAACTGCTGAGCCAGGCGGGCCAGTCACCGAAGCCGAAGCTTACGAGTTGCTCGGCGTCAGTCCCGGATGCTCGTTGGAGGAACTGACGACGGCTTACCACCGAAAGGTCTCCCAGTGGCACCCGGACAAGCTCGAAACGATGGCGCAGGAACTACGAGATCACGCAACGCGGCAGACGGCGCGGATCAACGAGGCATACGACCGGCTCAGGTCGGCGCGGGTGTAACGCGAGACTGGCCGCGAGGCCAAGGTTGACCCTATGCAGAAAGAACTAGAGCAAAAACTCGTCGAGCGTTGGCCGATGTGGTTCAACGTCAGGGGCGAACCGCGCCAGACGCGGATGGCGGACGGGTTCTGCCACGGGGACGGCTGGTTCGACATCCTGTGGCGGCTGTGCGAGGACTTGGAGCCGCTGGTCAAGGAATTCGAGGAACAGACCGGGCAGCGCTTCGAAGTGCTGCAAGTGAAGGAGAAACTCGGCGGGTTGCGCTTCTACGTGAATCATCGCACTGATGCGATTTGCGAGCGCATCACAGCGGCTGAATTGGAGTCAATGCGCACTTGCGAGGTCTGCGGCCAGCCGGGGACGCGCCGGATGGGCAATTGGATTCGGACGCTGTGCGACGAGCACGCCAGAACCCACGGTGCATGAAGGCAATGCTGGCGGCGGCATCCGAGTCCGGATCTTTTGCCGGCGGGTTCTTTCGGCATCGAGCACAGAGATTCGACGGACCCCCAGTTGAGGACGAAGTCCCGGACTGCTCCGAGATCTAGCCCGATGGAGGTAGGTGGCCAGCGGGTCATGCGGATGCCTCATAAGGAGATTCTGCGTGCTCTCGGGCCATTTCTAGTAGCTGCCTGAAGGTCAGGGGTGGACACACCGGAACCACGCAGCTTCAAACCGGCTGCTCCTTAGTCGGCCCACGGAGAGTACATCTCCTGCGTGTCGATGGGGTCGGGGGGCCACGGGTAGTACATCTGCCGATCATCGTTGCCAGCCGATCCCTCACTAGCCCTTTCCTCTGCTGCATACATCGCCTCTTCCTCGGCAGCATCAGCGGGATCTACAGGTTTGTCACCGCAGTCCAACTGGTGTTCGACTAGAGCTTCTACGTCAATGAATAGACCGTGACACTGAGGGCACACAGAATCGCAGAGCAAACTCTTACTCTCGAGTTTCTGGCCGAGTTCCACTAGAAGCTCCAGGTTTGCCACGATGGAAGCGCCCCGTTTGTAGAACTCACGGGCACGGCCAACCTGGGAAGCTTTGACGGCGAGTGTGAGGTCTTCTACCGACCAGCCGGAGTCAAGGGCACCTTGGAAATCCTCCGTCCAGAACTTCTCCCAGCCCGGCAGGACTTCCACGTCTTCGCGGGCGGACAGAAAGCAGAAGAGATAGTTCGCCAGCCAGCAGGCAGGTTCGTCCTCCCGGGAAGGGAGTGCGCCGGAATCGTGGGTTGGGGTTGGGCTTGAACGGGAACAATATGCAGATGCTTGAACGGAAACTGACTTGTTCCTTGAACCAGAATCAAAAACGGGGGTGGTAGGGGTCTCCCCTACGGTTTGTGTCTCTGTTTGTCTGTCGTCAACATTCGCATCTGCATTTGCAATTGCAACTGCTTGATTGACTTCTCTTGAACTACTCAGAACCAACTCTAACGGCTCCGAGCTACCAGGCTTCCCGCTCGGTGCTACCAGGCGTGGTAGCTCGGAGCCGTCAGGCCTGGTAGCTCCGTGCCGTGAGGCTATTTTGGTTTGTTCGCTGGTTACCCTGGTAGCTCCGTGCCGGTAGGAGCTCGTACGAGCCTTATTCGGGTTCTTCTCCCGAATAAACTTACCCTCATCATCCCGAGCCATGGCTCGATCCTGAATCTTCTTCAGCACACCTTCAGGAAAGAAGTATTTGTTTCTTGGGTAACCTAGCTTGTTGCGGTATGTTTCTCGTCCGAGCCAGCCGTCTTCGATGAAGACCCCAATCCAGCGGAGCACCTCTGATTCCGAACACCCCATCTGGGCGGCAATATAGTTCTGGGTCGCGATACAGTACCCAGCGTTCGGATCGCGTTCGCCTATAGGCTGTCCCTGTTCGTTCTCCTTGGGTTCACCGACAATCAAATGAGCGATGAGAGAGAGTACGGGCTTGGCCAGCCCCTTCAGCTCGTAGAGGTTGCTGTTTCGAACCGCTATGTATTCGTCCCAAGCCATTAGACCACCGCCTGCCTCTTCGGCTTCGGGCCGCGCTTGCGGGCACCGATGTTGAACTGCTTCATCACACGACGGATCACCGTCTCGCTGATTCCGAATTCCTTCTCGATCTGGGTGTAGCTCAAGTCGGGCCGACCGATGAGTACCTCTGCCAGCCGGGCATCAAAATTGAGCCGGGCCGTCTTGAGCGTGTCTCTCAAACTGATTTGCATTCCCATTCCTCCGTGGCGATTTGCCTACCCCATGGGTCCGGTAGTTCACAAATTTGCGTTGTTAGGGGTGGGAATGGCGCACGAGGAGTAAGAGAGTCACGCTAAAACGGCGAAATGGGCCGAGGCGATGATTTCTCAGCCCGACTTCAATCAGGGCGCCGTCGCGTTGGGAACGGAGGAGTGCGTTACCGGGATTCTTTTTGAGCGAATCCGCCGGCGATCCTTAGCTCCCGAGGAACATATCCCTCAGCGGCATCCTCGGGTGGAATGCATTTGGTGTTGATAGAAATGCGAAGTCCCTTCGGGTCGTTGTCATCCAAGACCGCGTGCTCGTACCAGTCATTGGCTTCGCTGGTCAACGCAATGAGCGAACCGTGCCCTGGCAAGAATAAGGTTCTCGTGCTCTTTCTCACCGCGCAAGTATTGCGATGCTTCTTCGCGGCTTTGCACTTCGCATAGTTGGAACACGGAGGGCCGTCGGGATGGCACCTGCGTTGGTTGCAGGCATCGCAGAGCAGGCACTCCGGACACAGCTTATCGACGCCGAAACTGCGGCGCTCCCCGAGCGAGATGATGAAGACCCGGGCATCGCGGCATTTATCCTCGCGGTGCTGGTGCCAGCCGATGTGATCCCGCTCATTCTCATAAGCCTGCAACGAGAAATAGTTAACCTCCTTCCCGGCCAGGGCGCTCAGCTTTCGCTGAAGGGAAATTATCTCTGGAGGAGCATCTTCGAGCGGGACCATTCCGACTGAATCGGCGTATGGATCTCTAACGCTCCAGCAAGTGCTGGCGCATCGCCGCAGGTGGTGGCCACTCCTCTTAATGATTGGCCGATACCTGGGCTGCGCCTTCGCCATTTCGAACAGTGCATCTGCCTCGCCCTCCGAAAGAAAGGATGGCTCGTAGTACCCCCAATCAAAATCACGCCGCTTCTCTTCGCTCATAAAGCCTCCTGATTAATCAACTCCAACCACACCCTGGCGTGGCAAAACTCTGCCCGCCGTTTGCCTTCCTGCGCACACCAACACAGTAGATCCCTTCCCTTCAGTTGCCGTGCCTGCTGGCGGAATGCTGGGTCCTGTAGCTTCTCTACGGTGTATGCTCGGAACTCGCTCTCGGTGTTTAGCGATCCGTGATGAGAAACCAACGGGTTGGTGCCATTCCCGAAGATCGAACCTTCTCGGATAACACCACCCTTACGATTGCGGACCCGGCAACCGACGTACACAGCATCCGCCGGGTAGCTCTTCCCGGCGTGGCAATCCCACACTCGGGGTTGCGGAGCTAGTTCTTGAATGCCCTCCGGGGCGACTTGGCCCACACCCGTAACCGCATGCTTGGGTTTACGCACGCCACCACGTGGACGCTGCAAACCGTTGGCGATTGCCAGCTGGCAAACGAACCACTCGCTCAGGCCGAACTCTTCTCCGATAACCCGGTAGGGTTTGGCGGGTTCCGCTCTAAGAGCGGCCACTATCCTGGCCCGCATCCCTGCTGAAACTTTCTTTCCTAGTGGCATCGTTCGAATCCTCCTACCTTGGGTCACGTAGTCCCCAAATTTTGCGTTCATTATCGATTCTTTCTAACTTATTGATTCCGCTAGTGTTATGTCTAACTCAGGAAAGCTACGACACAAATTTGGCAGCTACGGGACCCCGAGGTAGAGGGCAGGGCCACAAACACCTGTTCTCGCCGGGGTCCGCAGGGACCACGGGCAAGACGACCTTTCACAATGGAGGACACAAATGGCTACAACACCAGCAGTGCAGGAAGAGGTGTTCAGAGTGAAGGACTCCGCAACGATACTTAGTTTCGGAGCGGCGGACGAGATTCCCGACCAAACGGCGGCGGACCTCGCCCAAGAAGAGTTCGACGCTTTGGTGAACGACGTAGCGGCTATGAAAGACCGCCTCTCCGATCACCACACCTTCAAGCAATGGTTCGCTACTCGCGTAGACACCATTCTCAAACTTCGTTCTCGCTTTCCCGAACACGGCAACCAGAACACTCGTATAGAGGTTCGCGTCGCCGGGAACAAACCCGAGGAGGTCACGTGGGAAGAGTTCGTGAACAAATACCTGGGCATCACGCCGCAGTATCTGAATCGGCTCATTCACGCGGCTCACAATGGGCAACGCAATCCCGGTCCAACGGAGAAAAAACCGTCCGCGAAGCACCTTCTAATTGAGCGCCTACAGGAAGAGGTCAAAGACCTGAGATCCCAAATCGCTGAACAGGAAGAATCCCCACCACCCGAAAGGGTGGAAGCAGACGAGGAAGCAGCACCCGAAGACAACGCTTGGGAGATTGTGCTCGCTCACTTCCGCGAATACTGCACCACACCAGCGGCATTCGCTGAAGAGCTTCGTTCTCTGATACGCGAGTTCGGTTTGACCCGCAAGATTTCCGTGGAGGAAATCTAAACCATCAACACGGGCGGCCTATCGCAAGTGGCAACACTTCCGCCGCCCTTTACCTCACAATTCCGCAATTACCTCAGTGCCATTTGACAAAGGGTGCACCGCACGCTATAACCGGGTCGGAGGATGTATGGTCCCGGTAGACCCAATTTTCCGCAGTTTGAATAAGATTCCCCGCCTGTCGCGGATGGTGCAGGAGGGTCTGCTGAAAGGGCGCACGCTTGTCACCGCGCATAAGAACAAGGATTTACAGAAACTGAACTATAAACATCTTTCAGACCCTAAGTATGCGGCCGAAGAGCTCACCGAAAGCACCGTCCTGTACTACCCGAATGGCGATGTGATGGCGCTTTTCTTGAAGGGCGACATCTTCAAATCGTCACGTAAGGAGTTGCCCGCTCTGATCCCCGAGAGTATCCGCGACCAAGCATTCGAAGGTTTAAGTCAGATAGAGTCAAGCGACGTAGGATTTCATAAACCGCACCGCCGCGAGACAAGGGGTGCTATTCGATGGAATCCTGACGCTAAGGAACTGGTTTTCGGCTATACAGATGTAGGTTCAATTGAGCCTACAAAAGCAATCAGGGCACAGGACGAACACTACCAGAAGATCCTACCTCTGATTCGACTGATGAATGGCATATACGCCAGAGTGCTACCTAAGCAATATGTAGAAGCAGGACGCCACAAACTATCACGAGAAGAGTTTCGACAGGCGGGCACTTCGTTCACAACAGTGACAGTTAATCGCAACTGTCCAACAGCTTTGCATAAGGACATACGAAATCACCCCGGCCTGATTGCCATGACCACCGTTGCTGCACCGAGCACAACAGGCGGCGAGTTTTGCTTCCCGCAGTATGCTTTGAAGGTTCCGGTCAAGCCGGGTAATCTGCTGATCGCCGCGACCAGTCGCGAGTGGCACTGCAATCTATCGCCAGTCGTGGGACTCAAATTCTCAGTAGTTTGTTATCGGAAACGGTTAAGCAATCTGAAAATGCTGCGTACCTACGAGATAAAGATCAGAAAAGCGAGGATAAAGCAGCTTCAGGAATCCCCAAAGCCGACACTTCCTTAAGGGGAGACTCACCGCGTATCGAGCAAGGGTCTCCTCAGCCACTCGGTTGCAACTGGAAGCATATGAGCACACCACGCAGACCGCAGAAACTCGCCGCGAGCGGTGTGCTGAGGGACCGGCGGTGATGCCTCGGCTCGCGCTCGTCATCGGTCAATACTCCTCCGGCAACAAGAAGGTGGTGGCGCTGCGGTCGGCTTCGGTGATGATCCAGATTTTGGTTCCATCCGATAAGTTGTAGGCCGACAATATGCGCCACCCGTGCTTCAGGCTCTCCTCGTTCTCGTGAACGTCGAGGGCGTCAAGGTCGCCCCAATCGCCTGAGAGATGCCGCTGTAGGTAGGGGAGGGGGAGGTCCCCCGATGCCTCGAAAGCCCGGAGAACGCCGGGAGTGGCCATTACCCGTCCGAGGGTGAACCGCGCCTTCACTTGCTTCTCTTCCGGGACTTCTTCGCTGCTTTGGCTCCCTGCCGACGCCCCTTCCGATTTGCGCCCTTGCGTGGAGCTTCCGGCTTCGGCGTACCCGCGGCCTTGCTCGCTTTCACCTCGGCATAGCGAGCGGCAAGCGCGGGGTCCTTCGCCATCGCCGCATCGCGTGCGGCCCAGGTCATGGCGTAGAAGCTTTTGCCGCCGATGGCGATGAAATCCTCTTTCTTCAGACCCTCACTGACTGTGCGGCGAATTGATTCTGACTGTTTCCGGCTCATGTTCTTCTCTCCTTTTACTGGCAGTTGTACAGCTCGGCCTAACCATAGCTGAGAGAAGAAAGAAGTAAACACTTTTTTGCCTGCACCCAAACCTCAGTACCGGTAAAGACAAGCCCGCGGGTCATTCGCTGGGCAGGCAGGGACGGAATCGGGTAAAATCGCCGCCCATGAAGATGCTTAAGCGTGTAGTGAGGGACTTACAGAAAGAGAAGAACCGAGTTCAGTCCGAACTTCGACGAATCAGCAACGCACTCGATGCGCTTCAGCGGCTGGGCCGTCGTGAACTGAAGCGCGATGTGAAGAAAGTGCGCAAGTTCTCACTCGCTGCCCGCAAGAAGATGGCCGCAGCCCAGCGCGCGAGGTGGGCCAAGCTGAAGAAAGCGATCTGAATTGTCACGAACCTGGAGACGCCCAGCCGGGCGGTGGTACGGTTCTACAACAAACGCGGGACGGCGGAGCAGTGGATCAAGGAAGGCAAGCAAGCGGTGAAGATGACCCGGCTTTCCTGTCATCGTTTCCGTTCCAACCAAGTGCGGCTGGCCCTGAGCCTGCTGGCTTACAACCTGGGCAACTTGTGGCGGCGGTTGGCGCTGCCCCAGAGGATCGAGCATTGGTCACTGACGAGTCTCCAGCAACGTCTGGTGAAGACGGGAGGGCGGTTGGTGAAACATGCACGCTACTACTGGCTTTATCTGGCGGAAGGCCATCTGAACCGGCGGCGGTTCGGAGCGATGCTGGGACGGATCGCGCTGGTGCCTACGCCGACGGGATAGAGCGGATCGAGTACCCGCAAAGCTTCAGCAAAACCGGGGGCAGTGGAGGAAGAGGTGTTGCAAAAGTGGGCCGAATCGCGTTACTTCGCCTGTGGATGGTGCGGATCATAGACAGTTGCTGTGGCCCGGGTGGAACTCGGTTCAAAATAACCTTCGCGGGGACAGGACAGGAAGCGTACAATGCATGCCGTTTTGGGATCTAAAAAGGAGATTCCGGATGAAAACAATTCTTTACTTTCACCGCAATCACTATTCTTCTCGCCGCTTCTGCGTTGGCTCAGATGAGCCCCGGCGCGGCATATCCTTCCTCGCAGCAGGTGAACGCAATCTACCCTGACATCGAAAAGCTCTACATCGACCTGCACCGCAATCCCGAGCTTGCCTTTCACGAGCAGCGGACGGCGGCCGCACTGGCCGAGCGCGCGAAAGCTCTGGGCTTTGACGTAACCACCGGCGTCGGCGGCACGGGCATCGTTGCCATCCTGAAGAACGGGCCGGGGCCGACGGTGATGCTGCGCACCGAACTCGACGCCCTGCCGATCGAAGAAAAGACCGGCCTGCCGTTTGCCAGCACGGTCACCACCAAGAACGCGGCGGGCGATACGGTTCCCGTAGCGCACGCCTGCGGGCACGACCTGCACATGTCGGCATGGGTGGGCACTGCGGAGCTGATGGTTCAGGATCGCCAGAATTGGCATGGGACGCTGATGCTGATTGGGCAACCGGCGGAAGAGATCGTTTCCGGCGCGGCGGCGATGCTCAAAGACGGCCTGTTCACGCGCTTTCCCAAGCCGGACTATGCCTTGTCGCTGCACGATGAGCCCATGCTGCCGTCGGGCGTTGTCGGCTTTCATGCCGGCTACTTCCGCGCCTCCGCCGATATGGTGGAGATCACGATCTTCGGCCGCGGCGGGCACGGCGCCGCTCCGCACATGACGGTCGATCCGGTGGTGATCGCGGCGCGCGTCATCCTGGGGCTGCAAACTATCGTCTCGCGGGAAAACAATCCCATGGACCCGGCGGTGATCACGGTCGGCAGCATCCATGGAGGAACGGTGGCCAACATCATCCCCGAGCAGGTAAAACTGCAGCTGACGATGCGAACATTTAATCCGGAAGCACGCAAGCGGATGCTGGCCGCGATCGAACGGGAGGTCAAGGGCGAGGCCATCGCCGCCAACGCTCCGAAGGAGCCGGCTGTGGAGGTGAAGTCGGGCACCGACGCCGTCTACAACGATCCTGAGCTGACGCAGCGGATGGCGGCCGTCCTGCGCACCGCGCTTGGGCCGAAGAACGTTGTGGAAATGCCGGCGGAGATGACCTCGGAAGACTTCTCGCAGTATGGCCTCGCCGGAGCGCACGCGGTGCTGCTGCACATCGGGGCGGTTGATCCGGCGAAGCTGGAGGCCGCGCGACAATCCGGCACGATACTTCCCAAGCTGCACACGCCGCAGTGGGCTCCCGACCGCGAGCCGACGATCAAGGCGGCGATCACGGCCGAGACCGCAATTTTGCTGGACTTGTTTAAGAGCCAGTAGACGCTCGGAACGAGCCGCGCGGGATCTTGGTTTGGGTTGATAACACCAAGATCCCTCACAGATCCGAGTAATCCCACTTCAAATATCGGCTGGCTTCCGCAGTGCGGTTTCTTTGCCCGTTACCTCCGGAGCATTCAAATGCAATGGTAAGCGTGGGGCAGCCGAGGAGATTCACCGTTCAAGAGAAGACGGTCGAGACCTACCTGCTTGCACATGGTTCGCTGCTAACCTTCTTCGGGAGAATCGAACACTCCATGCCCGCGGAAACGCATCCTTGCAAACCCCGGATTTCCCTGATTTTTCGCTACAAGCATTCTCGGAAGTCCTGACCCCCGATGACGATGCGGAGGGCGTCGTGGTCTGCCCGCACTGCGGGAGCGAGCGGGTAGAAGAACGCCCCATGGCGTTCTATCCCATAAGGCGCAGAGAAAGCGCGTGAGCAACGAGCGCGGCGTCCATCGAGGGTATCGACCTCGAAGGTCGCCAGCGACCGAGCTTGTCAAGGCCAAAATTCAAAAAAGAGAGGCCTGGAACTTCCTTAAATTTTCCTAACGTTTTTGGCGTCCGGAGGGCGTCAGATCGAAGCTAGTAGAAGGGGAAACGCCGTCAAGTTACAGAAAACGCTTGAAGTTACTGAAAATGCAGGCGGGCTGGAGCGGGAACAACAAAATCCCCCTCCCGGCACCAGATAACATCACGTCGGGGCCGGCCAGTTGGCTCCCCAACAGGAGGTTTATGGCACGAAAGAGCGATCACCAGGGATCGATGTGTCGAGTCATCTCTGACTTAAACCCAGGTCGTGGAGGCGCTCCTTGATCTCCTTCAAGGCCTGTTCTTCCGGTTTGCCGGCAGGTTGCAGACCCTTATGCGTGATCCTAATTCGCAGCATCCCTTCTTCTTGGAATTGCCGTTTGGTGTCGAAGACGAGGGTCGAGGGAAACGGAATGACCTCCACTGAGCAGGACTCACCCGTGTGAGGTAAGATCCTTTCCACCAGCTTCTCTAAGGCCACGTAGCCGAGTACATAATCCCGGCCAGGGTGTTGTTCATGGCTGGGCTTGATACCGTACACGTCGATATCAAATCCAGCCTGAATCCTCTTAGTGGTTCGGTGCGTTCGTTCCTCCTGGAGTATGTAGTAGGGCAGCACCTGGTAGAAGGCATCGTGCTGCTTAATTAGTTCGTTAATATTGTCTGACATGTTCGAAACGCCTCCTTGACCTGCAACTTAGTACTGCACCCTCACGCCCGAATGACCTGTTGTTTCGGTGGTTCCGTATACCTAGCGCGGGTACCCCTGGCTTGTGGACGTGGCGAACTGCGATGCAACAACAATTCAGCCAACTGACGGATGTCTCTGTCATGGTCGTCCAAAGCCGCTACAAGCTCCTCATGAGCTTCCAGGTTGCGCCTGTTGCGCCATTCCAGATGGCAGGCGAACAGGTACAAAGGGGTAGGTCGCACCCTCACAGAGACACCTGCGATTTAGTCCCCGAGAGATGGGCGAGGCGCTTCTGTGAAGTGTGCAATTGCAGGCGTTCGCACACTGACCGGGCGTACACATTGTCGGCAACAAACTCGCTCCCCATGCGGCCCAGCCACAACAACACCTCTTCGCCGAGCGAGTCGATGAAGGTCACCTCCGAAAGATCCACAACGATCGTCGGCGGGACCTGGTAGCGAGCCAGCGTCATTCTTGCATCTTCGGCGTAGGGGCCCACCAGCCGACCTTGGAGCCGTACGAACAGCGTGCCATTTCCATCGTGATTAAATTCAACTCGCAGCATTCTGGCCTTTCTCGGCATGGGCGTTTACCCATGCTCACACTGGAAATGCGCAAACCGGGTTCCATCAATCGGGAGATGCAAGCCATTGAAACGCAATGACTTTGTCATTTCGCAATGCGTTTCCGCCTGCCCTGCCGCGGTCACTGCCTGCATCCGGGCACTCCATTCTTCAAGTACGGGTGTCTCTCGGGCAGGAGGGGTGCGGCAGAACTGCTGCCCCGCCACACACACCGGCGAGAGGACCCCCACGGGATTCAGACTTGAGTACTTGAGTCAGGCGACCCGCAACAGTTCGTGAGTCGCACAGAAGACGATCGCCGGTTCCATAAGCGCCCTTCGCGAACATCCTGCAGTTTGCAGAAGGCAAGGCGACCTGAAACCAGGTCGCCTGCGCTCCCTTGCGACTGTGCCATCAGAACGTGACTGCCAGGCCCGCTGACGGCGTGCGACCTAATGCGGTCAGTGCGAGTAATCGGCGCGAGTGATGTTCAGGCGCCGCATTTTGTTCTGCAGCGTGGTACGTTTCAGGCCTAAGCGTTCTGCCGCGCCGCCCGCGCCGGCAAGCTTGCCAGAAGCTGTCTTCAGCGCATCGATGATGGCCTGCCGCTCGGCGTCGTGAAATGTGGATACCGAGCCAGTCCGAGGCGCTCGCATCGTGTTCTTCAGTTCTGCAAGCGGGACATTCAACTCGCTGCCCTGGGTGAGAATGACGGCCCGCTCAATGAAGTTCTCCAATTCGCGAATGTTACCGGGCCAGGCGGCGCTGATTAGGGCCTCCATTGCGTGCTTCGGGATCGTCTTGATCTGTTTCTGCATTCGGCGAGCCAGACGTGAAACAAAATAATGAACCAGAAGGGGGATATCGCCTGAGCGCTCGCGAAGTGGCGGGATCTCAATCGGAAAGACGTTCAGTCGATAGAAGAGATCCTCCCGAAACTGACCGTTACGGATCATCGCGGAGATATCGCGATGCGTCGCAGCGATGATACGCACGTCCACGTGGATGGTCTTCGCGCTACCCAGGCGCTCGAACTCCTGTTCCTGAAGGGCGCGAAGTAATTTCGGTTGTAACTCGAGGCTGATGTCGCCGATCTCGTCCAGGAAGAGCGTGCCGCGATCGGCCAGTTCGAAGCGGCCCTTTTTCTGCAACAGCGCCCCGGTGAAGGCGCCCCTTTCGTGTCCAAAGAGTTCGCTCTCGAGAAGGCCGGACGGAATGGCGGCGCAATTAAGTTTCACAAACGTCCGATCCCGCCGCGGGCTGTTGCTGTGGATCGCCCGGGCGATCAACTCTTTTCCAGTTCCGGTTTCACCATGCAACAGCACGGTGGAACTGGTCGGGGCAACGATGGAGATCTGGTCCAGCACTCCCCGCAACGCCGCGCTTTTTCCGACAATATCCTCGAAGTTGTATTCCGAACGGATCTCGGATTCGAGGTACAGGCGCTCTTCTTCCAAGCGATCCCTCGCCGCCGTGACCCGTCCGTAAGCAACTGCATTCGCGACCGCAAGCGCAATCTGAGTGCTGAGTTGGGACAAGAGGTCCAGGTCCTCCTGCCCAAAGCCGTTCGGTCGGCGGCTACCCATCGTAATCATGCCCAAGGGTCCAGTTGCAGTTGTGAGCGGAGCGAGGGCCATGGCCGCGATCGATTCAGCCTTAAGATTTTCGCCGATCGGAAACGGCAGCTTCTCAATTTCTGCCGCCGACCACAGCTCAGGTTTGTGAGCACGTAACTTCTCGTGGTCGCTGTCGCTCAGTTCGTGAACTGCGACATCGGTCAGAAATCCTTTACCGGCGGGAAAATCCAGGACGGCGAGCTCAAGCCGGTTTGATTGTTTATCGATGAGCCAGAATCCGGTGAAATCGTTCCGGAAATAACTCCGGATCGAGGCCGACGCGGACCGGAACAAGTCAGTAATGTCCAGCTTTGAAACGATGTGATTGTTGATTTCCAACAACAGCCTGAGCCGATCCCGCTCTTGCGCCACCTGTCTGTGATAAAGCTCTGCGCTATCCCTCGCCAGCGCGCACTCAAGCGCGACTGCAAGGTGCGACGCCAGCGCACCGAGCAGTTCGACATCTTCAGGAACGAATTCCTGCTCCCGCTCCTTTGTCACTGCGAGAACTCCGTATCGCTGTTGCGACGTAGATACTGGAAAAACGTAGGTGCTTCGGCCCACAGACTCGGCTGCAAATGGAGCCAGCTCCGGATGTTTCACCATTTCCAGCGATACGTCCGGGAGAAAAACTGGTTTTTGTTCCTCAAGCACTCGTGCCACCGCACCGATACGCGAAATCTTGGTACCAATCTTGAGCGGGGGCGCGTCCGGTTCTTGATCGAATTCCAAAACCTGCAGACTTTCTCCGTCCTCGTCCAGAACGTAGAGGTGGGCTCCATGGAAGCTACAACTAGTGGACAGAATGCTACGCATGCTGCGCAGCATGGCCCTTACCGTGGGCTGATCGGCCGCAGCGCTGGACATATCCAGCAGGGTCCGATATCGATCTCCGTTACTCGTTATCACGTCAGTACCAGGTGCTCGTAAGCAAGAGAGTACACTACTGAACCTAAGTCACGCTTATCAACCGCACTGATACGGCTGTTCCTGACAGCCGTCAAGAGCCAGCCCAGGAGCGGTCAATGTATCTCCCAAACTTCAGTTACATGCGGCCGCACAACCGTACGCCTCTACAATCGCCTGGCTGCGAACGACATCCAGGGACTGAAGGGCGGCCAGGTAAGCGGCTTTCACTGCATGTTCGCTGATCCCGAGCAGCCGGGCGACTTGCCGCGAACAGTGGTTCTCGATGCCGCACAAAACGAGCACGAAACGACAGATGGAATCAAGTCTAAGCCGAAGCTGATCGGACTCACGCACCAGGAATTCAAGCGTATCTATATCTAAAGGTAGAGCTGCGTGCTGCACGTGAGCGCTCGCGCGACGGTCGTACGCTGAAGAAAGCTGCGCAATCCGCACTCGCTGGACATCCAGGGCGGAGCGGATCGTGGCGTCTCGCGCCGATGTCCAAAGCCATTCCTGAACGACTTTCCTCTCGCTCTGAGCAAGTTTGCGAGCGTCGATGAGGCAGGCCGCTGCCACCATTTCGTCGGCGATTAGAAATCCGGCAAGCCACGCCAATTCTTCCCGATGTTCGGTAAAAGCGGTACGAATCTCATCCGCGGTTGCTAATCCGGAGGCGGTTGGGCGGATTGCGCTGGTGGCTGTCGTGGTTGCCATTTCAACTCTCCACGTGTCATAAGGCACGACGTATGCCAAACCAGTCGGGGCGCAGCGCTTCTGGGAATCCCACAACACTTGCCGCTAATTCCCGAGCTCTAGACGCTACGCGCTCAATATTCTGTCGTCGCTCTGCGAGGAATTGCGATCTGGGCGTTTGAGTGTGGTCGGGCCTCACGCATCGCGGGCACCTCTGCCCTTGGCGGGGCACTGCCCAAATAGGGGCAGCGAACATTGGCAGCAAGCCTTCGGTGGCAGCTTGAGATTCAATGATTTGCCACGGGTACTCGTTGGCAGCCCATCTGCAAGATATCGAGCGCAGTTCATTAGTTGAGGTTCCTGCACATGATGAGGAAGCGTGCTGTCGTGATTTTCCTGATGTTGGCGATTGCATACCCGGCCACAGTGCTTGCGCAACGAGAAGCGACATCGTCAACTGCCTCCCCACCTCCACTGCTTACGTTGGACGATGCGGTATCGCTCGCGCTCAGCAATAACAGGCTGGTAAAGAACTTTACGCTGGAGGCACAGAAGTTTGATTTTCGGGTGAGTACAGCTCGTAGCCGGCGGCTGCCCCAGTTTCAATTTGCCGTCCTGGGCGGCGAGTTAATGCACTCGTTTGACTTCACGTTTCCGGCCGGCTCGTTCGGCACGGATGCGACTGGCCGCCCTATTCCCTCGACCGAATCAAAGATTCGTAATCCCGCGCGATTCACGACCTACACCACGGGCGCTTTCGACCAACCGATTACCCAGCAGTACAAGATCGGCCTCGGAATTCGTGCGACCGAGCTTGGGCGCCAAATAGCTCGGGAAGACGTTCGCGCTGAGCGCGAGAAAATCGCCGCCGAGGTTCGAACCGTGTACTTCGATCTTGTCGCGACCCAAGCCGGCGTAGAAGCGGCGCGCGAAGCCGTGAAGACCTTAGAAGAGGCGCAGCGAATCACGACCCGATACATCGCAGAAAAGACGGTACTGCGGGGAGATGCACTGGAAGTCGATGCACGCCTCGCAAAAGGGCGGTATGAGTTGTCGGTCGCGGAGAACGGTCTCGCAACCCAGTGCGAGCACTTGAACCAACTGCTGGGCCGCGATCTGGGCACGCGGTTTCGCGTTGCTTCGATGCCCGAGGAGGGCGCAACCGATCTGACCATCGATGCCGCACGTGACAAGGCTTCGCAGAACCGGCCCGAAGTTCGTCAAGCCTTCCTCAAGGAGAAGCAAGCGGAATACGACCGTCGCATTGCAAAGGCCGAATACATACCCGACCTCAGCTTGTCCGTGAGATACCAGGGGCTCAACAACGTAAAAGTACTTCCGGAAAACGTCGGCACCGCCGGGTTCCTGTTGACGTGGGAGCCATTCGACTGGGGGCGTCGCCGCAACAACATAGCTGAGAAAAGCAAAACAGTCGAACAGGCTCGCAACGGGATACGCGAAACAGAGTCGCAGATTGCGGTTGAAGTCGGAGCCAAGTACCGCAAGTGGCAAGAGGCCGCTCTCCTCCTGAAGGCGACCCAGACGGGACATGAAGCGGCCGTCGAGCAATTTCGAGTTACCGGCAACAAGTACAAGGAAGAGGCCGCACTGATAAAAGACTTACTTCAGGCACAGGCCCGATCCGCCGAGACTGAATTTCAGTACCAGCAGGCGCTTTCGTCCTATTGGAGCACGCTCGCTGACTTACGCCGCGCGATGGGAGATGAATAAGATGAGAAACATAGTACCGATCCTGTTCCTTGGGCTCGTGATGGCGGGCTGTCACTCGAGCAAGCCGATCCAGCAAGCCCCGCAGGCAGTTCAGACACAGCGCCTGGATTCGAATCCCGCTAACACTAGCGGTGGGCTACGGTTCTCGGCGGTGGTGACGCCCGATGCGGAAGTCCCGTTGTCCTTCAGGATCCCCGGATATGTGATCGCATTGAAGCAAGTGCGCGGTCAGGACGGCAGGATGCGCGACCTCGCGGAAGGTGATCGAGTCAGCAGAGGTGCGGTGCTCGTTCGCATCCGCGCGGCTGAATACGAGGACAAAGTGCGACAAGCGACCTCGCAGGCAGCGGCGGTTGACGCCGTCATGCAGAAGGCGAAGCTTGACTTCGATCGCGCTACGCGCCTCTACAGCACTCAGAGCATTACGAAACCCGACTTCGATGCCGCTAAAGCTCAGTACGACTCGACAGAGAGCCAGCTACGGGCAGCGCGTGCACAGACGAGCGAGGCCGAGATCGCGCTGCACGACACATCCGTGGCAGCTCCCTTTGACGGTGACATCGTGAAGAAGTCGGTAGAACTGGGCGCCTTCGTTGGTCCCGGGGTTCCAGCATTCGCGATGGCCAAAACTGACCTGGTAAAGATCGTGGTCGGCGTGCCTGACACAGTTGTGCGGTCAATCAAATTGGGCCAGCCCGTTGAGGTTGCCATCGACGCCTTCCCCAACCGCACCTTTCATGCACGAATCAGCCGCATGTCATCAGCAGCAGACGCCATTACGCGCAACTTCGACGTCGAGGTCGCTATACCGAACCGCGATCACCTGCTGAAGGTGGGCATGATTGGCTCCTTGCAACTGGCCGATGCCGCCAGCGAACCGCGGCCCTCGTCTCTGCAGGTTCCGCTCTCGGCGATCGTGCAGGCGAAAGACGGCAAATACGGCGCGTTTGTGATCTCCAACTCGAGCGCCGGAGAAGTAGCGAGCCTCCGTAGTGTGGAGATCGGCGCTGTCAACGGAACCGATATAGCAATAGTAAGCGGGCTGTCCGCAGGGGACCGGATCATCACCACCGGCGCCAACCTGTTGAAGGATGGTCAGCGGGTAGAGGTCGTCCAATGAAACCCAGCAACACTGAGAACAGTCACAATCCTGCTCGTTTTTTTACGCACAACCGGCAAATCGCGTGGGTCGCCTTGCTCGCAACACTCGTCTGGGGCGTGTTCGGGTACATGAGCATGCCCAAGCGGAAAGACCCGGATATACCGGTGCGCATCGCCCTTGCCATTACCCCGTGGCCAGGCATCTCGGCAGACAAGGTGGAGCAGTTAGTCACCCGAAAGGTCGAGCAAGCGGCGACCGGAAACAGCAAGGTAGACCGCGTGGAATCTACCACGCAGGACAATATCTCTGTCGTGCAAGTTAGATTGCTCGACAGCATAAAGAACACGCAACAGGAATTTCAGGATATTGGGCAGCGGCTGAATCAGATCACTGACCTTCCACAGGGCGCGGGCCCGATCACCTGGATCAGCGACTTTGGCGATACCGCGGCGCTGATGCTCACGGTCGCCAGTCCGTCCGTTACAGACCTTGAAATCGAGTTGCGTGCCCGCGGTGTGCGTGACGCGATTGAGAAAGCGCGCCAAGGCGATTCGAAAGGACGCGCGACCGCTCTCTTTTGTTATCCGGCATCGGTCTCCCCTGCCGTCATCGAAAGGCCCTTTAGATTGTTTGCCGCACAGGCCCAGCGCGACGGCATAGCGCGAGATGTTCGTCCGGTATCCGTGGGAAGCTGCTCCGGGATAGATTTTGCGACTACGAAATCGGATGACGAATTCCTCGCTTATGCACAGCAATTCATTGAGAAGAGGCTCCAACAGTACGACTTACATCCCGACGCATGGGGGCCGATCATCATTCGCGATCCCCAATCCGCGAAGGAACGCATCGCGGCAGTAGCGAGCGACAGGTATTCGTATCGGCAGCTTGATGACTTCACCGATCTGATCCAGCGCACCCTGCAACGTGTGCCGGAGGTGGCCAAGGTTCAGCGCGTGGGCGTTCTGCCGGAAGAGTTTTACCTGGAGTACTCCGACGCCCGGCTGGCCGCATTCAAGTTGCAACCAACGAAAATCAAAGACATTCTGAGCGCTCGCAATGTGACCGCTCCGGGCGGCATCGTCGAGACCCAATCGCGAAATGTCCTGGTTGACGCGACCGCCGAGTTCAAAAATACGAAAGACATTGGCAACGTCCTGGTGGGAGCGTCGAGCACAGGAGTGCCGGTTTATTTGCGCGATCTCGTGGATGTATCGCGTGCCTATCAGACACCCACACGGTATCTGAACTACATGGTCTCTCGCGAGGCGAACAGCAGTTGGCACCGCAACCGCGCCATCACCCTGGCCGTGCAAATGCGATCGGGGGAACAGATAGGCAGATTCGGCGCCGCGGTGGACAAGGCGCTTGCCACCGTGCGGCCAACGCTGCCCCCCGACCTTATTGTGGCGCGCACGTCGGACCAGCCGAGGCAAGTGCACGAACTTGTCAGCCTGTTGATGTCCAGTCTGTATGAGGCAATTGTGCTCGTCGTGATTGTCGCGTTGATCGGATTCTGGGACTGGCGCGCGGCCATGCTGATGGCTTGCTCGATTCCCCTAACGCTGGCGATGACCTTCGGCATCATTCACGTTCTCGATATCGACATCCAACAGGTTTCCATCGCAACCCTGATCATCGCTCTTGGCTTGCTGGTGGACATGCCCGTGGTCGCCGGTGATGCCATTAAGCGGGAACTGGGCTCCGGCTCGCCTCGCGACCTGGCATCATGGATTGGGCCGACCAAACTGGCGAAGGCGATTGTGTTTGCCACAATCACGAACATCGTCGCCTATCTCCCGTTCCTGCTGCTGACCGGCGACACCTATTTCTTCCTCTACAGCCTGCCGGTGGTGATGACCTGCACTCTGGTAGCGTCGGTCATTGTCTCCTTCACCTTCATCCCCTTGATTGCGTATTACCTGATTAAACCGCCGAAGCAGGTGGAGCAGCCCATGTCCGAGCGCCGCAAGCATGGTTTCCCGGGATTCTATTACCGGGTAGGAGACTTCGCGCTCCAGCATCGCTGGGGCGTGTTCGCCGGCTCCCTTTTATTTCTCGTGCTGGGCGGCTGGTTGTTCACAAGGCTGAATTCGCAGTTCTTCCCCAAGGACCTCTCGTATCTATCGTACGTGGACGTCTGGCTCCCGCCCGACGCCCCGCTCGGCGCGACCGATGCGGTTGCCCAACGAGCAGAAACGGTCATTCGACAAGAGGCGGATCGGTTTGGCGAAGAACATCATCGGAAAGATGTTCTGAAATCGCTGACCACATTTGTCGGTGGCGGCGGTCCCAGGTTCTGGTTTTCGGTCGACCCCGAGCGGCAACAACTGAATTATGCGCAGATCCTCGTTGAGGTCGCCGACAAGCACTTCACCAACGAATTCGTCGGGCCGCTGCAGACGGCGCTGAGCCGCGAAGTCCCGGGCGCCCGGGTGGACGTGCGGCAGCTCGAGACCGGCAAGCCGGTCGGCATTCCCGTCTCCATTCGAATTTCCGGCGCGGACATCGGGGTTCTGCACCAACTCTCCAACGAGCTTCAGGCAATCCTCCGCTCCCAGCCTAATGCCACCCGGGTACGCGACGACTGGGGAGAGCCAGCGATGACCGTGCGACTGAAGGTTGACCCCGATCGCGCAAACCTTTCCGGCGTCACCAACCTGGATGTAGCACTCTCATCGGCCGCGGCACTGAGCGGGTTACCGGTCGCAACCTACCGGGAAGCTGACAAACAAATCCCGATTGCCGTTCGCTTGCGAATGGAGGAACGAGCCGGACTATCTGACGTACAGAATACGTACGTTTACTCGAACACCAGCAATCAGCGCGTACCTCTGCGGCAGGTATCGCAGGTCACGACGGACATGTCAGTCCCAAAGATCAAGCGCCGCAATCAGTTCCGCACGGTTACGGTTTCTGCATTCCCCATCCCGGGTGTTCTGCCCTCTCAAGTGCTGGAGCCATTGTTGCCCAGGATCAAGCAGTTCGAAAAGCAGCTTCCCCCTGGGTATTTTCTCGAGATCGGGGGCGAATACGACGAGCAGGTGAAAGGGTTCAAGCAGCTCAGCGTCGTCATGGCCATTTCCGTACTGCTCATCTACATCGCGCTGGTTGTGCAGTTCCGAAACGCAGTCAAGCCGTTTCTCGTGTTCGCGGCAATCCCATATGGAATGACGGGAGCCCTCGCAGGGTTAGTGATCATGCATCAACCCTTCGGATTTATGGGGTTCCTGGGAGTCGCGAGCCTTGTGGGGGTAATCGTCAGCCACGTCATCGTGCTGTTCGACTTCATCGAGGAGGCGCACGAACGAGGAGAGCCGTTACGGGAAGCGCTTCTCGATGCCGGCATCGTGCGACTGCGGCCGGTAATGATCACGGTCGGCGCGACTGTGCTTGGGCTCATACCGCTGGCGATGCACGGCGGGCCGCTCTGGGAGCCGCTTTGCTATGCGCAGATCGGCGGCTTATCGATCGCGACATTCATCACGCTGCTGCTTGTGCCTGTTCTCTATTCGATCTTCGTATTGGATCTCAAGCTGATCAAGTGGGAGACGAAGGAGCAGCCTCAGACGATTGCTGATGTTGCAGGGGCCGCTGACTAGGCAGGAGTTGGCTCGGAAACGAGTTTGTTATGAAGCATGACTTTGAAGGAGTCGAACATGGCCACTAACGCTGCAGCAAAGCGGCAGGGATTGCAAGATGTTGAGAGGCTCATCACCCAGTACGGATGTGGTCCCGTGCACTTTTCCGGGACGGACGAAGCACTCTATGAACGGCACTTGCTGTTTGACAGTGGCGTCGATCTGACCGTAGCGACGGCGCGTGACCGCTTCGAGGCCCTTGCCCGGTCAGTGCGCGACGTTCTATCTCAGCGATGGCTCTTAACAGAGAAGACCTACGAAGAACGAAATCCTAAGCGGCTCTACTACCTCTCGATGGAGTACCTCCTCGGCCGCTCACTCGCAAACAACGTTACGAATCTTCTGCTCGCTCCGCTGACAGACCAGTTCATCCGGGACAAGAAACTCGATCTTATCGAGATATTGGAGCAGGAGCCCGATGCAGGCCTGGGCAACGGTGGGCTTGGACGTTTGGCAGCCTGCTTCATGGAATCCGCCGCGACCATGCAGCTCCCGGCCATGGGTTACGGACTGCGATATGAGTACGGCATCTTCAGGCAATCAATCCGGAACGGATGGCAACAGGAAATGCCGGACAACTGGCTCCGTTCTCCCGATCCGTGGGAGGTCGCTCGCCCGAACGAGAAGGTGGAAGTCAGCTTGGGTTGCTCGTTCGAGCTCAGCGGAGGCAGTCTGCGTCCCGTACCGGGGCGTCCATCGACTCTGATCGGCATCCCATTTGACCGCCCGGTAATCGGATACGGCGGCTCCACGATCAACACGCTTCGCCTCTGGGCCGCGGCGGCGCCGGACTACTTCAACTTTGAAGAGTTTTCGCACGGCGATTTTATAGAGGCGTTCAGTCAAACCCTCTCGGCTGAAACCCTAACCCGGGTCCTTTATCCCGATGATTCAAGATTCATGGGGCAAGGGCTACGGCTGATGCAGGAGTACTTTCTTGTTGCCTGCTCGCTGGCGGATGCAGTGCGCCGCTTCCAACGTGGCAACTCAGATTGGCGCTTGTTTCCAGAGAAAGTGGCGATCCAGATGAACGATACCCATCCGTCTCTGGCGGTACCGGAACTCATGCGAATCCTGGTTGACCAGGTACACCTTGGATGGGACGAAGCCTGGCAGATCACGCAGAACACGCTGGCGTACACGAACCACACCTTGTTGCCCGAAGCGCTCGAAAAATGGCCGGTGGAATTCTTCGAAGTCATGCTGCCCAGGCAGCTCGAAATCATTTGTGAAATCAATCGCCGTTTCCTGGGCGATGTTCGCGGGCGGTTTCCGGGCGATCAAAGCCGTATCGAGCGCGTGAGCCTCATCGAAGAGGAGTTCGGCAAGAAGGTTCGCATGGCCAATCTGGCGGTTGTGGGTTCCCACAGCACTAACGGAGTGGCTGAGATTCACTCGAATCTGTTGCGCGAGACGACACTAAAAGACCTGGCAGAGATCTTTCCTGAGCGTTTCAACAACAAGACGAACGGAGTCACGCCCCGGCGCTGGCTGCTACTGTGCAATCCTGAGCTTTCCAAACTGATTACCGATGCGATTGGAGAGAGCTGGATCAGTGACCTAAGCCAATTAAGCGAGCTGAAAGCATTCACAGCGGACAGCGGCTTCCGTGACGACTTCCGCAAGGCCAAGCACAATGCCAAGCGGCAATTTTGCGATTGGTTCAGATGGTCGACAGGGCAGGTCCTCGACCCGGATGTCATCTTCGATTGTCAGGTTAAACGCATCCACGAGTACAAACGCCAGCTACTGAATGCACTCAGGATCGTAGTGCTTTACAACCGGCTACGGGAGGACCCCGGGCTGAACATGCAACCCCGAACGTTTTTCTTCGCCGGCAAGGCTGCCCCTGCATACCGGCTCGCCAAACTGATTATTAAATTTATTAACAATCTGGCCAATGCCATCGACGGAGACCCCGCAGTACGCGGGCGGCTTAAAGTGGTATTCCTGCCCGAGTACTGCGTCTCGGTTGCGGAGCATCTGATCCCCGCCAGTGACGTCTCCAACCAGATTTCGACTGCAGGCTACGAAGCCAGCGGCACCAGCAACATGAAATTTATGATGAATGGCGCCTTGACGATCGGCACACGCGACGGCGCGACGATTGAGATGGCAGCGGAGGCGGGCGAGGAAAACTTCTTCCTCTTCGGCCTGACGGCAGAGCAGGTGACCGGCAGTCGCGGCTGGTACAACCCACACTGGCACTACGAAAATGAGCCCGAGACCAGCAAAGCCTTGGACTTGATATCTTCCGACTATTTCAGCCGCTATGAGCCGGGCGTATTCGCCCCATTGCGCGACATGTTGCTAACTCACGATCACTATATGCACCTGGCGGACCTGAAGTCGTATCTCGAGGCAGACGAGCGGCTGCGCGCCTTGTATGCCGATCCCGACGAGTGGGCGCGGAAGGCCATCTTGAATGTGGCGGGCTCGGGGAAGTTCTCCAGCGATCGCACCATCGCCGAATATGCAGCCGAAATCTGGAACGTGCAACCATGTCCAGTGCCAGAGAAGGCGTAAGGAAAAAGCCGCTTTCAGCCCCGACGAACGGCCGTAGCTTTCCAATAGGGGCTACGCTAGTAGCTGGCGGCGCTAACTTCTCAATCTTCTCCCGGAGCGCGGCCAGCATCGAACTGCTGTTTTTCGATCGGGTGGATGACACTCGTCCCTCGCGTGTGATCCCTATCGATCCGTTGGCAAACCGTACCTACCATTATTGGCATGTCTTCGTTCCGGGCGTACAAGCGGGGCAGATCTACGGATTCCGGGCCTGCGGGCCGTTCGAACCAGGTCGGGGGCTCAGGTTCGATCCATCCAAGTTACTGCTCGACCCCTATGGCCGCGCCATAGCCGTGCCGAAAAACTATAGCCGTGAGGCAGCCCGTCGCGAAGGCGACAACACCGCGACGGCCATGAAGAGCGTGGTTACGGACCCGCAGGCGTATGACTGGGAAGGTGACGTGCCCCTGAAGCGGCCGTGGTCACGCACCATCATTTACGAGATGCATGTGCGCGGTTTTACCGCACACCCCAGCTCCGGTTTGGCGGAATCGAAACGTGGCACATACGCCGGACTAGTCGAGAAGATCCCCTACCTTCGGCAACTGGGCATTACCGCGGTCGAGCTGCTTCCGGTGTTTCAGTTCGATCCTCAGGATGCGCCTCCGGGCCGGACGAACTACTGGGGCTACTCACCGGTTTCGTTCTTTGCACCACACCAGGCATACAGCTCGCATCAGGACGCGCTGGGTGCGCTAGATGAATTTCGCAATATGGTGAAGGCACTGCACCGAGCAGGCATCGAAGTCATTCTCGATGTGGTCTTCAATCACACGGCGGAAGGTGGAGACGACGGGCCAACACAGTGCTTCCGCGGCCTGGACAATCCAACATACTACCTCCTGTGTGAAGACCGCTCACGCTACGCAAACTTCACCGGCACAGGAAACACGCTGAATGCGAACCATCTGGTTGTACGGCGCATGATTGTGGAGAGCCTTCGTTACTGGGCGAACGAAATGCATGTGGATGGCTTCCGGTTCGATCTGGCATCCATCCTTGCGCGGGATTCGTCCGGTGCCGTCATGTCGAATCCTCCGCTGCTTTGGGACATCGAGTCCGACCCGGCGCTGGCCGGCACCAAGATGATTGCGGAGGCTTGGGATGCGGCAGGACTTTATCAGGTCGGGAGTTTCGTGGGAGATAGCTGGAAGGAGTGGAACGACCGCTTTCGCGATGATGTCCGCGACTTCTTTCGGGGTTCGAATGATTCCGTGGGGCGCATGGCCGACCGTCTGCTCGGCAGCCCAAGCATTTATGGTCAGAGGGAGCGCGAGGCCGAGGAGAGCGTCAATTTCGTTGCGTGCCACGATGGCTTCACCCTCAACGACCTCGTCACGTACGATCACAAGCACAACGAAGAAAATGGCGAGGAGAACCGCGACGGCCGCGATGACAACCGAAGCTGGAACTGCGGCGTCGAAGGTCCGACGGACGATCCCGCAATCGAGAGGCTTCGCAACCGGCAGGGGAAGAACTTTTTCACCGTTACGATGCTTTCGGCGGGTGTGCCCATGTTTGTCATGGGCGACGAGGTGCGGCGTAGCCAGCGCGGCAACAACAACGCCTACTGCCAGGACAATGATACGAGTTGGTTCGACTGGAACCTGCTGTCCAAACATATGGATGTCCTTCGGTTCGTGAAGTTGCTGATCGAGCGCCGTGTGATGCGGGACGTCGAACATGAACGCCGGCGGGTAAGTCTGAACCAGACTCTGCGCGAGGTAAAACAGCGTTGGCACGGCGTGAAACTCAATCAGCCGGACTGGTCGACTTTCTCGCACAGCGTCGCAATCGGCGGAGAACTGAAGGGCGAAGGGGTATTGGCGCATATCATCCTCAATGCGTATTGGGAGCCTCTTGAGTTCGAACTTCCGACATTCAAGGACGGTACAGTGAACTGGCGGCGGTGGATCGATACTGTGCTGGATCCTCCGCATGAGATTTGCGGATGGAATGCGGAGGTACCAGTTCTGGGGGCAACATATCGTGTTGGCGCGCGGTCAGTGGTAGTGCTAATCGCAGGTGAGGGGGTGAATGGGTGCACGGCCCCATTGTCACCACGCTGACAGAGAACCCGATCCTCACGCTCTTCATCGTTATTGGGCTGGGATACGTATTGGGCGAAATCTCCATCTTCGGATTTCGTTTCGGCATCGTCGGGGTCCTGTTCGTCGGACTGGCCGTGGGCTCGATCGGCCCCTCGATCTCCGTCCCGGAAGTGATTCCCACGCTGGGGCTGATCATCTTCATTTACACCATCGGTCTCCAGAGCGGTCCTGAGTTCTTCAAGTCTCTGCGCGAGCGAGGTTATCGCGACAGCGCGTTCGCGCTGGTGATCGTAGTCTTGGGTGCGGGAGTCACGCTGCTGGTCTCGCGTCCGGCGCACTTGACACGCCCTCGCGCCGCCGGCCTCTACACGGGCGCCATGACGAATACGCCAGCGCTGGCGGCGGTGCGCGAATTGCTACGCGAGCGCGGTCGCGCTGCCGGGCTCTCTCCCGAGCAGCTTCGCGCGGACTCCGACGAGCCGGTGGTCGCCTACTCGATCGCTTACCCGATGGGCGTCATCGGCGTGCTGGTCTCGTTCGCCGTGTTGCGCCGCCGCTGGAAGCCGGAGATGGAGCCGCTCGCGG
>Ga0209517_10002139_pt1 | contig 28425 bp, 21 predicted proteins | sample PeaSoiMetSII2010_FD_187695 | JGI IMG/M metagenome (GOLD analysis project Ga0209517, IMG submission 187695) | Peat soil microbial communities from Weissenstadt, Germany - SII-2010 (SPAdes) (version 2) | ecosystem: Environmental > Terrestrial > Soil > Wetlands > Peat | place: Germany...
CTCGAGGGTCAGCGCGCTGTCACCCTGCGCCACCACCACCTTGACCGTCTTGCTCCCGGAATGGCGGTGGGCGTTGGTAAGGGCTTCCTGAACTAAACGAAATGCCGTCAGCCGAGCCGGTTCCGGCAAATGAGGCAGCCGGCGGGGGAGCACCAGTTCGACTTCCAGCTTGGTTCGCTTCACGAAGTTATCCACATACCACCGCAAGGCGCCTTCCAGGCCCATCTCGTCGAGCGCCGGGGGATGCAGGACGTAGGACATATTCCGCAACTCCTCGGAGACCTGGCTGGCCAGATTCAGACTGTCGTGCAGGGCGGCCCGGCCCCGATCGTCAAAGCAATCGGCCTTTCCGTCCAGCACGCTGAGGTTCAAGGTCAGCGCGGCCATGGTCTGCCCCGTGCTGTCATGCAACTCGCGGGCGATGCGCCGCCGTTCTTCCTCCTGCGAATCCACCAGCCGCACCGGCAAGGCTCGCAGGGCCTCCTCCGCCTTCTTGCGCTCCGTGATATCCTCGATCGCCAGCAGGATGAGCGGCGCGCCGCCCTTGCGCGTGAGAATTTGCCGGCCATTCAGCAGCATGGTCCGTTCCCCGATGTCGGGGAATTTGTGTCTCACCTCGAATCCCTCGAAAGTGGCCTGCGCGGGCAGAATTCGTTCCAGGAGTTCTCGCAGCGCCGGGATATTCCACTGGCCATCGCCAAGAGAGTAGATAAATCGGCCTTCGGTTTTCTCCTTAGACGCCTTGAACGTCTCGTAAAAGGCAGCGTTGGTGGTCACCACGCGCAGACTGCCGTCCAGCACGATCAGGGGTTGGCGCAGCGTCTCGACGATGGACTCCGCGTAGAGGTGCAGTTCCTTCACCTCCATTTTCAGCGCGTCGATGTCCATCAGGGCCAACACCGCTCCCTCAACGACATTCTGGTCCGTCTTGTAAGGGCGAATGCGCAGCGAATACCAATGGCCGTACCGGTCCTGCACCTCCAGTTCCTTGAGGCTCATGGTCGCAACAGATTGGGCCACCAGGCTCTCCAGGTTGGGGATGTCAATGTTGGGCTTCAGGTCCGTAATCGGCCGGCCGATATCGGAGGGGATCAGGTTCAGTGCCTTCTCCGCCGCCGGCGTATAGCGCCTCACGCGGAGGTCTTTGGAGAGCATCACCACAGGGATGTTGATGCTGTTCACCAGGTTATTAAGATCGTTGTTGAGCGTGCTCAGTTCGGTATTGCGGTTTTGCAGCTCTTCATTCAGCGTGGTCAGTTCTTCGTTCGAGGATTGCAGCTCTTCCTTGGCGGTCTCCATTTCCTCGTTGGTGCTTTGCAGCTCTTCGTTGCTGGACTGGATTTCCTCGTTGGCGGAGCGCAATTCCTCATTCGAAGCCTCTTGCTCTTCCATGATCGACTGCACATGGGCGCGCGTGTACTCGAGCTCTTTCGTCAGCCGGCTGACCTCTGCTTCTTCGGCTTTGCGCCTGGCTCCTTTAGCTTCCATCAGGGCGGGCTTTCTATGACCGTCCGGCGCTCCCTCGCGGAAAAGCACCAGGAAATAGGACTCGCCCGCGCCGGCGCCTTTAATCGGCACCACTTCCAGAGTAATCGTGCGGTAGCGGCCATTGCTCTTGATGCGGACGCCTTCCCGAATGACCGGCGCGTCCTGCTTCCTGGCCGCATGGATGAGGCTGCGGATGTCCAGGGAGAGGGCCCCCTGGATCAGCTTCGCCAGGTTCAGGCTGGCTCGCCCGGGCGCGGGCTCCAGAAAACTGCCCATGCGGCCGATGAATTGGATAATGCCCAAATCGCCGGTTACTACAACTCCCGGCGGCCCGTACTCCGTCAAGAGGAGACGTTCGACTTCTTTCTGCACGTCGAAGGCCGGCGTCGGCTCGGCACTCCTCTTCGCCGGCTGAGCTTTTTCCCACGTCAGGTTAGGAATCCAATACCGGCCCACGTGCACGAGGCTGCTCGGGTTCTTCACATAGACTTTAAATTTCTTGTCGACAGACGTAAACAGGTCCGAAAAACCACTGAGATTCTCGGAGGGGCCCAGAATCAGAAAGCCTGGAGTGCGAAGGGCGTAACCGAAGACTGGGATTACCTTTTTTTGCGCGGCCAGCTCGAAGTAGATGAGAAGATTCCGGCAACTGATCACGTCTAACCTTGAGAAAGGAGGATCCTGGAGCACGTTGTGGCGCGCGAAAATACAAGCGTCCCGAATTGACTTGGCGATCCGATAACCTTCCTGCGCAGGGGCGAAAAAACGACGCAGTCGTTCGGGCGAGACGCCCGCGTTGATGCTCTGCGGGTAGTTTCCGGCGCGGGCTTTCTCGATGGCTGCTTCGCTGATGTCGGTGCCGAAAATCTGGATGGGGATATTGCTCTTTGCGGCGCTCAGGAATTCCAGGGCACAAATGGCAATCGAGTAGGCTTCTTCACCGGTTGAACAGCCGGGGACCCAGAACCGCAGCGGAGAGTCCGCGGGACGGTTCTTCAGAAGCACGGGGAGCACTTTCTTCTTAAGCGCCTGGTAAGTTTCCCGGTCGCGGAAAAAGCCGGTCACGTTAATCAGAAAGTCCTGATACAGTTCCTTCAATTCCTGGTTGTTGCCGCGCAAGTATCGGAGGTACTGGGGCAGCTTATCCATCTTTTGCAGGACCATGCGCCGCTTGATCCGCCGCTTGATGGTGTTCTGCTTGTACCAGGTGAAGTCGTCGCCGCTCAAGCCGCGCACCAGCGCCAGGACCTGGTTGATTTCGTCGTCGCCGGCCGCCAGAGTTTCGTCCGCCTCCGGGGACATGGTTTGGATAAGGTAGGGGTGGCGGCCGATTCTGGCCAGCTCCTTCGCGATACCCTCCGGCGGCAGGATGAAGTCCACGCAGCCGGCGGCAATGGCGCTGCGCGGCATGCCGTCGTACTTCGCCGTCTTCTCATCTTGTGCGAAGGTGATCCCGCCCTCTGCTTTGATGGCTTTCAGCCCCTGAGTTCCGTCCGATGCCGTGCCGGAGAGAATCACGCCGATAGCCTGGCCCTTGCGGTCCTCCGCCAGCGAAGCCAGAAAAGAGTCAATGGGCATGTGCTGCAAACCGGTTTCGCGGCGCGGCATGAGGTGAAGCACGCCGTCCGAGATCACCATATTGCTGTTGGGAGGAATCACGTAGATGTGGTCCGGCGCCACCTTCATTCCGTCCTTGACCTCCTGGACGGGGATCTTGGTGCTCCTCGAGAGCAGCTCCGTCAGCATGCTTTCATGCCGGGGCGCCAGGTGCTGCACAAACACGAAGGCCATGCCGGTGGTGGCCGGCAAATGGTTGAGGAGCTGCTGGAAGGCTTCCAGCCCGCCTGCCGATGCTCCTACGCCGACGACGGGAACCGACTTAGTCTGGGGACGTCTTCTTCTTGCTGGCTGTGAATGCTCAGCCGCCGACTTGCTGGAATTCGAACTAGCCATCGGACCCTCCCCTGGACCGGCCTGTGCCGGCCGGCAGGGCAATGATCGGCAACGTCAGGAGTGTAATCTCGCCACACTGTGGGCGGGCTGTCAGACAATTTTCGGTGTTTGTCCGGCCGTTCGCGACATCAGAGGAATCTCGTCCTTCGACAAAGCTCTTATGGCGGCAATTAGATCACTCGCCGCTTTCGACTTCAGCACATATCCTCTTGCTCCGGCCCCCAGGGCGGTCTGCATCATCTGTTCCGAATCATGCATGGTGAAGATGAGCACTTTGGTTTGGGGAGCGGTTTCCATGATCAGGCGGGTTGCGTCCAAACCGCTCATCGCCGGCATGGTGATGTCCATGACGACGACATCGGGCTTGACCTGGGCTACTTTTTTGACGGCGTCCGTTCCGTTGGCGGCTTCGCCAACCACTTCCCAGCCCGCCTGGGTTCCCAGCAGGGCAAGCAAACCCCGGCGGACCACTTCGTGGTCGTCAACGATCAGAATGCGTAGGTTCTTCATGGTCCTGCCCTGGGAAAGAGTGCATTCGCGCCGCTCGGCGCGCTTGAGATTCACCGCCGCTTGCCCCCGCGAAGTCAGCGCAGGGCCGTAGACTGCGGGAACCGGTACCTGAAGTCTAGTGTAGCACAAAGAGGGGATTAATTATTCAGCAACCCATACACGCTGAGCATGCTTGCGGTTCCCACGTACACCTTGCCATTGACAATGGTGGGCACGGTGAATTGTACGGCGCCGCCGGGATTATCGCGCGCGGAATTCTGGTTACTATCGTAAAGCTCGTTGCCCAGGCTGACGGCGTCAAAGGCGCGCAGGACCGCGGGACCGCCAGTACTATACGCGCTTGCATCGATGCCCCACACGATGCCGTTGGTATTGCCGTTGGCCGATACAGACGGCGTTGTGGTCGGATAGCCGATCACGACCGATCCACTGTCCACAGGCGCCGTCGACAGCATTCCATTCGTTATGCTGAAAGCCTTCAGATAGTCCTCGACTCCCCAAAAATAAACGGTGGAGTTCCAATAGGCCGGCGCGCCGTAGATTCCCCCTACCGTCAAGTAAAGTGTCTGGAGATTGTTGTTGGAATTGGGATTGTAATGGCCCAGGTTGTCGCGGTTCGCCAGGAAAATCGTGCCCTCTTTGCCGCTCTGGACAAGCAGTCGATTAGATGTCCCGGGTTGCGGCGGCAAGAGTATCACTCCTCCCGAGCCGAGGTCTGTGTCATTCACATTGAGGAAGTTCTGGTTCTCCGGCGTGAAATAGTCCTTTACCCTGAATTTACGGCTGACGGTCGACTTCGTTCTGCCTGTCGCCATGCCCATTTTGAGGATGGAGTCCCCGTAATTGCAGCCGCCGCTGTCGGCATCAAAAGTGCCGTTGCCGGTGGCGAAGAAGATGTTTCCTTGGCCGTCCCCGGCCAATCCCGTGCCTCCCATCCACACTCCCCCATAGCCGTAATTGGTCGTGACCGTCCATAGGTGTATGCGGGTTAGCGCCCAGGCGTCGTACGCCATGAGCCAGCCGGTGAATGGGCCCATATCGCAGTGGGAAGCCCAGGCGATATAAACCTCCCCGGCCTGGAGCAGTAATCCCGGCCGCTGATTTTCGACGAGCGCATTGAACGTCTGCCCGCCGTACGTAGCCTGAATCTGCACCGGTCCCCCGAATTTCTCAGCGCCCGTGGTCACGTCGAGCGCGTGCAGGCGCTGAACGTAGGTTCCATTCTCCTTCGTGTTGGCCACCACGTAGAGCGTGTTGGTGGAGGGTTCGATGACCGGCGTGCCGGTGATCCCGATCTCCGGCGCGATGTCGCCGCAGCCTTCATCAGAGCTGGGAACCGCCGTAATGCCCATTGCGGGGTCGGTAAAGCTCGCTGTCCAGAGCGGCTTCGAGTTCGCCCCCTGGTTGTTATCGGCATCGAAGGCGTAAACACTGGCGTTTTCGGTGGCCACGTAAACCATATTGTGGACGCCCTGGCCGGGGATGTTTATACCGGACATATAAAGCGGCTGGGCATAGATGGCTCCGTCAACAGTCTGGGAGAACAGCTTGCCGAAACTGCCGGTGTTCACGTTCGCAGGCGTCAACACGGTTTCGCTGATGTTCTGCCCGGTTCGAAAGTTGTCGTTGTGCTGGGTCAACACGTTCACTTGGGCCAATCCGGCGGTCAGTCCCAGCCACCCATACATCGCCACGGCCACACAAAAAACCGAAAACCGAGACATAATCAATACACCTCTTCAGTCCCTAGTGGCCGGCTGCACCACTGGCCGCGCAAAAGGACCAACACAGAAAGCCGCTGTGCAGGACTGTTTGTAATTCGGATTTGCACGTCGCGGCGCGAGAGTATATGCGACCCGCTTGCCGGTGGCAAGGGCTTATCGAACTGGTACATATTCAGTTGGTTATGCCGCCGCGCCCAAGTGAATGCGAAATCGGACAAGCTTGGCAGGATTTGGCTCACAGCCTGACAGTTTGTGAATTAGCCGAGTTAAGGACGAGCAGGTTCCACGCAAAGCCGCTAAGTTCGCAAAGCTCGCAAAGAAAGTGGCTCCCCTCCTTGGCTAAGGACGGGTTGGGGGTGGTTCGTTCAACCGCTACGCCAGCACCCACCACCCCCGCCCCTCCTCCCGCTGAGGAGGGGAGCCATCTTCAACACCGGTCGGCAAAAATCCGCGCCCGGACCTGAATCCTCGTGCTAGTATGACGGCTTGTCCGAACTCGCTTCAGAGAGGACTTCCATGAAAAGCGCATTAGTCCGATTCGGTACGGTGTTGGTGTTGGCAGCGGCCATCGCGGCTTCCAGCCAGTCAATGGCAGGGCAATCACCTGCCCAGGAGTCTGACACCAGGGAGAAGGACGTCTTCAAAAACCTGGAGTTTCGTAACCTGGGTCCGGCCGTGGGTGGCGGCCGCGTGGCTGCGGTGGCCGGAATTCCCGGCAACCCCAACGTTTACTACGTGGGCGCGGCGGCAGGCGGTGTGTTCAAGACCGAAAACGGGGGCATCACCTGGAAGGCGATCTTCGAACACGAAGCCACAGCATCGATTGGCGCCCTGGCTTTGGCGCCTTCCGACCCAAGCATCGTCTGGGTGGGGACGGGTGAATCGAAAGTCCGCAACGACGTGATCGACGGTCGCGGCGTGTACGTCTCGGGCGACGCCGGGCACACCTGGCGATTCGCCGGCTTGGGCAATGTGGGACAGATCTCCCAGATCATTGTCGACCCGACCAACTCCGACGTGGTTTATGTGGCGGCCCTCGGACACGCCTGGGCTCCCAATCCCGACCGCGGCGTGTTTCGCTCGAGCGATGGCGGGAAGACCTGGAACAAGGTGTTGTTCGTCAATGACTCGACCGGCGCGGCGGACCTGGCGATCCAGGTCAACAATGCCAAGGTGCTGTTTGCGGCGATGTGGGAGTTCCGGCGCTATCCCTGGACGCTGGTGGATGGCGGCCCGGGGAGCGGCCTCTACCGGTCAACGGACGGCGGCGACACGTGGAAGAAGTTGACCCAAGGTTTCCCGGATGGCCCGCTGGGCCGCATTGCGGTGGCCGTCGCGCCCACCAACCCCAATCACGTTTATGCGCTGGTGGCGGCCAAGCGGGGCATGCTCTGGCAATCCATCGATCTGGGCGATACCTGGACAGACGTCAGCGACAATCACGCCTACGATATTCGCCCCTTCTACTTCTCCCGGCTCATGGTCTCGCCGGAGAACGAGAACAAGATCTATTTCATGTCACTCAACCTAGTCGAGTCTGATGACGGCGGCAAGACCTCGCACACCGCGGACCGCGGCGTCCACTCCGACCATCACGCCCTCTGGATCGACCCGAAGGACCCGCAGCGGATGTTTCAGGGCAACGACGGCGGCGTCAATGTGACGACCGACGGCGGCAAGACCTGGCGGTTCCTGAATAACATCCCCATTGAGCAGTTCTACATGGTCTCGACCAGCAGCGAGGTTCCGTACTCGCTGTGCGGCGGCTTGCAGGATAACAGCGCCTGGTGCGGAACCTCCAGCAACCTGGGCGGACGGGCCGTGGGCCCCTCCGATTGGTACACGGTGACGGGTGGCGACGGCGAATACGCGGTGTTTGCCCCCAGCGATCCGGGCGTCATCTACGTCGACTCGCAGAACGGCAGCATCGACCGCCTCGAGAAAAAGACTCACCTGACGCGTTATATCCGGCCGTACCTCGAAGGCGTTGAGGAGCTTAAACCTGCTGACTTGAAGTATCGCTTTAACTGGACTTCTCCCATTACTGTCTCTGAAACCGATGCCAACGAGGTCTATTTGGGCGGCAACGTAGTCTTCAAATCCACGGACGGCGGCAAGCACTGGACGCCCCTCGGCGGAGACCTGACGCGCAACGACAAATCCAAGCAGGAGATCGCAGGCGGCCCCGTCCAGCACGACATCAGCGGCGCGGAGAGCTTCGACACCATCCTCACCATCACCCTGGCCCCTACCGACTCCAAAGTAATCTGGGTAGGCACCGACGATGGGCTAGTGCAGGTAACGCGGGACGGCGGCAAAAACTGGGCTAACGTTTCCCCCGCAGGCGCGCCCGAGTGGGCTCGTGTTTACCAAGTCGGGGTCTCGCCGTTTGACCCGGGAACGGCTTTCATCACCTACGATGCCCACGAGTTGGACGACCCTAAACCCTATGTTTACAAGACGGCCGATTACGGCAAGACCTGGACCTCCATTGCCGGCGGCCTGCCCCCCGACGCTCCCGCGCACGTGGTCCGCGAGAATCCCAACCAGCGCGGGTTCCTGGTGGTCGGAACAGACACCGGCTTGTTTTATTCTCAGGACGCGGGAGAGCATTGGCAGCCGCTCAAAGCCAACTTCCCCACCGTGCCCATCTACGACCTGAAGTTCGTCAAGGCCGGCGACGACCTGGTGGTGGCCACGCACGGCCGCGGCCTCTTTGTGCTGGACGACATTCGCCCGCTCGAGCAGATGAACTCCAAAATCCAGGACAGCGATTTCGACCTGGTCAGCACCGCGCCTGGCACGCTCTTTCATCATTGGCGTGGCGGGATGTTCGGCATGGCCTCGGACTACACCACCGCCAACGCCCCCGAGGGAGTCGTGATCGATTACTTCCTGAAGAAAGAGATTGAACAAAGGCGCGGTGGCGGCCCCGGAGGGCCGGGCGGCGCCGCGGGAGGCGGGGGCGGAGGTGGCGGTCGCCCCGGAGGCGCGGCACCGGCAGGCCAGGGCGGACAAGGTGAGCAGGCAGGTCAAGCCGGCCAATCCGGCGCCGAGGGCCCTGAAGGCCAGCGCGAAGGCCCGGTGAAAATCGTGATCACCGACGAACACGGCAACCCGGTGGCCACCGAGCACGGCCCTTCCAAAGCTGGGATCAACCGCTTTGTCTGGTCGATGCGTTACGACGGCCCGCAGCGCCTGACCTTCGAGCGCCAACAGGAACAAAGCGAGTTTGCGGAGTTCTTCGGACGCGGACGCGGCCCGCAGGTTCTGGCCGGCAAGTATCACCTGGTCATCACTGTGGCCGAACACAAGGCGGAAGCCGATGTCAGCGTGCGGCCCGATCCCAACCTCAAGATCGATCCGGAAAATTTCCGAGCCTCGCTGCGCTTCTCGCTGGAAGCGCGCAACGCGGCGACGGCACTCAACACCATGCTCAACCGCGTGGACGCAATGCAGAAGACATTAACCGCCTTCCAGGGCTTGGTGCGCTCGAGCGACGACAACGATTTGAAAAAGAAGTTCCAGCCGCTCATGGGAAAATCGGCCCAGCTTGGCCGCAAGCTCCGCGCGCTCAAGGATTCCGTCTATAATTCGGAGGTCCAGCCCGGCTCGGAAGACGACCTTCACTATCTGGCCGCGTTCAATAGCAAGCTATCTGGCCTCGGCGGCTTCGGCGGCTTCGGCTATGGCGAGCCTCCCACGCAGTTGGCCCTGGATCAGAAAGCGGAACTGACCAAGGAGCTCGAGCAACACCTGGCGGAGTTCAACAAGCTCATTCAAAACGACGTGACGGCCTATAACAAAGACGCCTTCGCCCTCGGCGCGCCCACGCTCTACGCAGGCGAAGCCATCTCGGTAAAGAAGATTCCCGAGGGACTCTGAATTCACGCCATGATTGAGGTATAATAAGCCGAGAATGAGTGTTACGAGTCCGGTGTATCTCGACCTTATCGATTTCATCGCCGCCGGAACCACTCCGGAGGCCGTGGCCAACTTCTGTCCTGCGCCGGATGCGCAACAGAGACTGGAAGCGTTGATCGAACGGGACAAATCCGGAACTCTGTCATTGGAGGAGAAGGCCGAACTCGACCACTTCATGGACTTAGAGCACATCCTAAGGATGGCCAAGGCCCGCGCCCGCCAAATCCTGTATCGTGGCGAGTGATATCAGCGGCGAGCTGCGAGCTAGAGTGGCTCAGCGAGCGAGCCGGCGCTGCGAGTACTGCCTCATCCACGAGGAAGACACCGGCTTCCCGCACCAGGTCGACCACATACTCAGTCGCAAGCACGGCGGCTCGTCGTCCTTCGATAACTTAGCCTACGCTTGTATGATCTGCAATCGCTGCAAAGGGAGCGACGTGGCCTCGATTGAACCGCACACGGGGGAGGCAATTCGGATCTTCGATCCCAGGCGGGACCGCTGGACCGACCACTTCGGAATTCACGGCGCGGCCATCGAACCGAATTCAAGTATCGGTTCAGCGACGGTCCTCCTGCCTCGCATGAATGCGCCCGAGCGCATCCTCGAGCGCGGACTACTACAGACCTTGGGCCGCTACCCGCGGCGGTAGGATGACTGCTCCCCGCAGGCTTCTGTAGCCTCCGGCCATGGGTCGTCCCTGTTAACAGCCGCATCGGTGGAAGGCGCTCGCAATTTCTTGCCGACCTGACTATCTCTGGTCATAATAGGGTCGTGAGGATTGTTCGCATCGCTGAGCTGAAGGCGCGGCTGAGTGAGTACTTGCGCGCCGTCCGCGCCGGGGAGACGATCTCCGTTCTCGATCGCGACACGCCGGCAGCACTGATCGTCCCTGTCCGCGAGCCAGCGAGGTTGAAGGTCCGGAAACCGGCGCCCGGCACGCCGGCGCCAAACCGCGTTCGCTTGCCGAAGCCGCTGAAGCTTGACATCGATGTCGTAGAAGTCCTACTCGAGGAGCGGCAACCTAACCGATGATCGCGTATGTGAATTGCCTCGCTCGGACTAACACGCTATTTCAAAGCGGTCGAATTGTCAGAAATCTCGGCTAGGTGCCTCAGCGGCCCAAGAAAGGGCAAATTTCGAGAGGGCCTGGACGAAAGCCGCTAAAAATGGGGCGTCCTCAAAATAGGGGCTACTGACCCCCTACCCGAGCCCCGAGAGGGCCTTAGTTCGGCTCCTAACGCCAAGAAAGCCTATTCTACGAGTCCATCCCGTCGCGAATCGGGCCTTGGTGGACCAGTGCGGTGGGACTATTTGTCTCGCCAAGTGCCAAGCGAAGCATCTCCGGTGTTTCAGTTCACGGACACACGCTCGTTTCTATCGCACCGTAGCGGACTCGCTTACCGCACCCGTGTCAATGCTGACGCCCATCCACAGGATCGCCCCCACGACGGCGATCAGCGCGGCCAGGCCGAGAGCCGATTCCCAGCCCAAGCGTGCTGCCAGCCATGGAGTGAGGACCGGCGAGACGAGGCCGCCCAGATTACTGCCAAAATTCATCACCCCACCCCCGATGCCGCTCTGCGGGCCGGAAAGCTGAGTCATCGAAGCCCAATAAGGGCCTTCGGTAGCGAGGACGAGCGCCGTCGCCACAGTCAGGCTCAACGCGGCCAGCCACGCGCTGCCGGTACGGGCCCCGAGCAGGAGCGCGCCTGCTGCGAGGATCAGCGCCGGCAGGGGCAGGCTCCTGCGCCCCCACGTCGAACCCCAGCGTCTGACGGCCCGGTCTGAGACCACGCCCCCGAGCGGAATGACGACAAGGCTGGCGATCCAGGGAAGCGTGGTCAACCACGCGGCCCGAAGGAGTTCGAAACGGCGGACCTGGACGAGATACAGGAAGAACCAGAACACAAACACGTACCCCACGTAGCCTTGCAGACTATAGCTCGCCGTCAGGAACCAGAAGCTGCGCAGTCGCAGCGGTGATTTGCCGGCCGCAGCCCCCGTGCCCTTGGATGGCGTTCGAGCGGCACTCGCCGCTTGCACCCGCGGGGCTGACCGCCACCAGAGCAGCCCCACCAGAGCGGCGAGCAGCGCCACCAGCTCGAGCGCCGCGCGCCATCCCCAATGCAGGGCGACGAAGCCGAGCAGGGGCGGCGCCGCCGCCGAGCCGATCCCGATGCTCCCCAGCACCATGCCGTTGGCGCTGCCCTGCCGCTCGGCAGGCAGAGCCAGCGAAATCGCCCGCCCGGCGGCCGGGTAGGTGGGCGATGCCAGGATGCCGAGCACAAAGCGCAAACCCAGCAGCAGAGGCAGTGCGCCGATCGAAAGGCCGAACCAGGTCTTGCCCACTACGCCGTGCGCGCAGGTGATCGCCGCCCAGCCGAGCGCCAAGACTCCAAACAGGCGCCGCGTGGACGCCCGGCCGGCCAGCCAGCCGGACGGCACCTGGAACAGGGTGTAGCCCAGCAGGAAAGCGCTGAAGACCTTGCCCATTTGGAGTTGAGAAAGGTTCAGCTCCGCCATCAGGCGCGGGGCCACCACGGTGAGGTCAACCCTACATATATAGCCTACCGAGGCGGTCAGGGCGAGCAGGAACACCAGCCGGCCCCCCGCCGCATCGGCGGATACCTGTCCCGGGCCGGGGGCGGCTGGGGAGTGGTTCACGGAAGCCTTTTGCATAGCAGGATTTCGGAGTGGCCCTCGACGACGTAGTCCGGCATCTCGCCCACGCGCCAGTAGCCGAGGCGGCGGTAAAGCTCCTGAGCGCGCAGGTTAAACGAAGAAACGCAAAGAAAAATAAAGCGCCGCCCCGTCATTTGCCGTTCCGCGAAGGCGACCAGTTGAGTTCCAATGCCTCGCCCCCGCGCGCCCTCCGCCACCGCGACGCTGGCGATATAAGGAGAGCCCGCGCAGCCGTAGGGGTGAATCAAGATGAACCCGGCGGGGCCGCCGCGCTCGCGCGCCACAAACAGTTCGCTTCCGGGTCGGCGCAACGCCGCGTGACAGCCGTCGAGACCGCGGCGCAAGGTGATCCAGGGCTCGCTCCCCGCCATCAGGCGCGCGCACCAGTCGTAATCACTCTCCTCCGCGTGCCCGATCGTCAGGCCTTCTGGCGTGTGCATGGCCGGTTTGTCCGAAACGGCAGAGCGATTTTAGCACAGCGTGGCAAAGCCGCAGCTAAATCCAGATTCTTCGCTTCGCTCAGAATGACATGTCATCCTGAGCATTGACAGCCGCGGGGCTGCCCTTGCTGAGCAGAAAGTCGGCGCGACCGGGAGTCTGAGCCACCGTTGATTCCAAAAGGCTTACGCGCCGACTTTCTGCAGAGCGAAGCGAAGGATCTGCTTTTCTTCGAGCGCGGCGCAGAAACTCACGGCTCCGCGCTTGTCTTCTATTGCATCGGGCCATTTCCCAACTGAACTTGTTGAATGTTGCTCCGCTCCCGTATTTCCTCGCGGATGTGCTCCGCCTGCTGTTCGGAGAACGCCAAGTGCCCCTTGGCGATGGTCTCCAAATCCTGCTTGTTCCAACGCCCCCGCATAATTCCACTGGCGGTGTGGGAATTAGGACCCAGCAGCAGGTGGCCGATCTCGTGAACCACGGCGTGGCCCAGCACCTGCGACTTGTCGGCGACACCGTCGGCTGCCACCTCCAGAACGTTGCGGTAGAAAATGTAGGCGGAGCATCCCACCTGGTCTCCCGGGCACGGCAGGGCTCGGCCGAGGGCTTCATGATGCGAGGGGAACCGTTCCGCCTCATCGGCGGTCAGGATCTTGACCGCGAAATCGGTCGTGCCTAAGAAGCCTTGGCAGGCGGGATAGCTGTTGAACTCCGCCGGGGTCGCCGGGCAATCGACCCAGCTCACCTCGAGTCCAACCTGGTTGAGGATCGCCGTCGCCTTGCCTTCGGCCTGGACGAGCGTGCTGCGGGCGACGCCATAGTTATATATCCGCAGGGTGATCTTCAAGCTGCCGCGCCCTTGAGGGCTGACGGCCGGTGGAGTACTCGTTCCCGTCGCCGGAGCCGCCGGCGCGCTCTGCCCGTAAGCTGTACCGAACATCAAAAGCAAGCTCATCAATGCACCTCGTATCCTTACCGTAGCCGCCCCTCCTCGCCTCGAATCGAACGCTTGACTTCCACGGGCAGGAGCGAGAAACTGGGCGAGAAACTGGCACGGCAGCTCGGGTCCGCTAGGAAAGAGGCTGGGTTATGGCTGAAAGGCGCTCTCCTGTCGCGGCAAGCTCCGAGTCTCCGGGCTTCCCGGCTCATCCCGATAAACAGTCCGGACGCACACCTTCCAAACAAGCCATCACGGTTCTATTGCGAGCGTGGGGGGAAGGGGACGAGCAATCGCTCGAGAAGCTGACGCCTCTTGTCTACGCGGAACTGCGGCGGGTGGCGCGGCGGTTCATGGCGCGTGAGAGGTCAGGCCACACACTTCAGGCCACGGCTTTGGTCAACGAAGTCTATGTGCGGCTGGTGGCAGGACAGGAACGGAGTAAGGATTTGTTGGCAGTCGATGATGCTCTGACGGCGCTGGCGACTCTCGAGCCGCGCAAAAGCCAGGTAGTCGACTTGCGCTTCTTCGGCGGCCTGAGCGTGGAAGAGACAGCGGAGGTGCTGAAAGTATCGCCGGAGACCGTGATGCGCGACTGGAAGTTTGCCAAGGCGTGGCTGGCACGCGAACTTCGGCAGGGGAATTCGTAGGGATGGCCGGGAAAAGATTCACCACAGAGACACAGAGGCACGGAGAAAAGACGACCTGTTATCTCTGTGGTCTCTGTGCGCTCTGTGGTGAGTCTTCTCTTCGCGGCGCGCGAAGAAAAGCAGATCCTTCGCTTCGCTCAGGATGACACGTCATTCTGAGCGAAGCGAAGAATCTGCATTTGGATGCGACGTTGGCAGGGAGAGGTCGGCAGTTAGGCTAGGGGGAGCGGCGCAATGGAGCGTGATCGCCTGAAGGAAATCGAGCGGTTGTACCACGCGGCGCTGGAGCGGCCAGCGAGCCAGCGCGGGGCTTTCCTTGAGGAAGCCTGTGGGGGCGATTCCGCCTTGCGCGACGAGGTCGAGTCCTTGTTGGCGGAGGGCGAGCACGGCGCCAGCGTACTCGAGTCACCCGCCCTCGAAGTCGCGGCGAAGGCCCTGGCCGAGGATGAGTCGCTGTCAGGCGGCGCCGCGGAGGGCTATCGGGAGAGGCTCGGCATGACGGTTTCCCATTACCGCATCCTGGAGAGGCTGGGCGGCGGGGGCATGGGGGTGGTGTATAAGGCCGAGGACAGCAAGCTGAAGCGCGCCGTGGCCTTGAAGTTCCTGTCGGCAGAATTCTCCCGGGACCGGCAAGCTCTGGAACGATTCCAGCGCGAGGCCCAAGCTGCCTCCGCACTCGACCACCCGAATATCTGCACGATTTACGAGATCGGAGAGCACGAGGGCGAACCCTTCATCGTCATGCAGTACCTGGAGGGGCAGACCCTCAAGCATCGCATTGCTGGCAAGCCATTTAAGATGGACGAACTGCTTGACCTCGCCATCCAGATTGCCGACGCGCTCGATGCCGCGCACGCCAAAGGCATCATTCATCGCGACATCAAGCCGGCGAACATCTTTGTGACCAGCCGCGGGCAGGCGAAGATTCTGGACTTCGGTTTGGCGAAATGGACGGGTGTGGGGGCGGGTTTGAAACATGCCCGTAGCGGCGAGGAGACGGCTGCCGCGGAGGAATCGCTAACCAGCACGGGGATGGCGATCGGCACGGTCGAGTACATGTCGCCCGAGCAGGTGCGGGCCGAGAAGTTGGACCCGCGCACGGACCTGTTCAGCTTTGGCGTGGTGCTCTACGAGATGGCCACCGGGTGCCGAGCTTTCGCGGGCGACTCGCCGGGTACCATCTTCGATGCGATCCTGCACAAGCCGCCGACCTCCGCGGTGCGGCTGAATCCCGACTGCCCGACGGAGTTGGAACATATCATCAACAAGGCGCTGGAAAAGGATCGCAAGCTGCGCTACCAGACGGCGGCCGACCTGAAAGCCGACCTCGAGCGCGTAAAGCGGGACACGGAATCACGGCGTGGCGCGGGCGTCTCGCCCCAGCGCCGGACGAGAAAAGCGCGGGCAGGATGCCCGCACCACAGCCGGCGAGACGCCGGCGCTACGGCGCTGGGCAGCGATTGCTTTGGCTGGCCTCGCGCTCATGGCGTTGGTCGCCGGTGCACTCTGGTTCCGCTATATCGGCCCCGACTCGAAAGTCGCCGGGCCGCCCATGCGCATCGTTCCTCTCACCAGCTTCCCAGGCCACCAGAACTACGCTCGCTTTTCTCCCGACGGCAAGCAAATCGCTTTCGCGTGGGACGGAGAGAAGGGGGACAACTGGGATATCTACGTCAAGTTGATCGGCACGGAGAAGCCGCTGCGGCTCACCACCGACGCCGGCGAGGATAATTTCCCCGCGTGGTCGCCGGACGGGCGCTACATCGCCTTTTGCCGGTACAACAGCAAGAATGAAGGGGGAATCTACGTTGTTCCTGCCCTCGGTGGCGCAGAGCACAGGCTGCCCACACCGAGCCTGTCTTGGTACGATTGGGCTGAGTTTCTCGACTGGTCCCCGGACGGCAAATACTTGGTCTATGTCGACAAGCACACCTGGACCCTCTTCCTGGTCGGCGCAGACAACCCCGATGACAAGCGTCAATTGACCACTTCCACCGGACAGGCGGAACTTAATCCCCGTTTCTCCCCGGACGGGAAGACGGTGGCCTTCCTTCGCTCCGCTGAAGGACTTGGCAGGGACATCTTCCTTGTGCGCACTGCGGGTGGAGAACCGAAGCCCCTCACCTTCGACAACGTCATCATTCGTGGCTTGGACTGGACTCCTGACGGGGCCTACATCGTTTTTTCCTCAGATCGCCTCAGCGGCCAGGGCCGCCTGTGGAAAGTTGCAGCCTCCGGCGGTCAACCGGAGCCGTTGCCTGTGGGCCAGGGCGGCGCCTACTTTCCCTCACTTTCCCGCGATGGGCGGCGTCTGGCATACACCCAGGCAGATGCGAACACAAACATCTGGCGTTATGAGGTTCCCCGGACGACGGGCCGGAGCGCGCCACCCACGAAGTTGATCGCCTCCACGGGCGGCAACATTGACCCACAATATTCGCCGGATGGAAAGAGGATCGTCTTTGTCTCTTCGCGGGCTGGAAGTCGGGAGATTTGGGTTTGTGACAGCGACGGCTCGAATCCCCGGCAGTTAACTTCCTTTGGCGGCGCCCATGTGGGCGTGCCGGTCTGGTCTCCCGATGGTCGAGAGATTCTTTTCTATGCCACTCCTGAAGGCCGTGCCGGCATGTACGTCGTGAGCGAGGAAGGCGGCCAGCCACGTAACGTGAAAGATATGGTTAGCTGGTCGAGGGACGGTAAATGGATTTATTTCACTTCCGATAGGACCGGCGCCCTTCAGGTATGGAAGAGGCCCGCCGAGGGGGGCGAAGCGGTGCAGGTGACGAAGCAGGGTGGCGCGGGCTATAGACCCTTCGAATCTCCCGACGGCAAGAGCGTCTACTACGAGAAGTTCGAGGGGGAGGCGTCCGCTCTTTGGAAGGTTCCGGCGGAAGGCGGGGAAGAGACCCGAGTTCTTGAGCAGGTCGTGGAGGAGGGCTGGCTTAGCTGGGGCCTGACGACCGAGGGCATCTATTTCTACGACGCCAGCACCAAGGCCATCGAATTCTTCAGCTTTGCCACGCACAAGACAGCGCGGATTGCCAAGCTGGAGAGCCCGCCTTCCACCGGTTTCGCAGTCTCCCCTGACGGCCGCTGGATCCTCAACGCACAGTTGGACCAAGATACCAGCAACATCATGCTGGTCGAGAATTTCCGTTGGTAGATCCACACAAGCAGATTAGTATATACGGCTCCCCGGGGCGATTGCCGGAGGCGTGGCTGGCGCGAGAGCTTCGCCGGGCGATCTAATGTAGTGCGTCACAGATGTCTTTGAAATCGGCCCGCTGTCCGTGCCGGCAGGGTAGGTGAACTGCCGAACGAGCGGGTTTCGGTGAGCAGGGAGGGTGAGGGCTAAATGATGGACGAGGCGGTTCCCGAGCTTTCGATCCTGGTCGCTTCGTTCAACGCCCGCCGGACAATTGAGGTCTGCCTGGAATCGCTTTGCATCCAGAAGACCACAAGGCGGTCTGAGATCATTCTCGTCGATAGCTCCACCGACGGTACTGCCGAGTTCGTCCGTGCCCACTATCCCGAAGTCCACCTTATCACCTCACCCACCCGCCTCTTTTGCGGCGACGCACGCAACCTCGGAATGCGCGCTGCCCGTGCGCCAATCGTCGCCTTCATCGATGCCGACTGTTACGTCGAGAGCAACTGGGTCGACCGGGTGCTGGCGGCGCACCTTAGGCCGGAGTTGCTGATCGGAGGCGTCATTCAGAATGGCACGCCCGGGAGCGCCGTGGCGTGGGCATATTACTTCTGCGAGTTCAGCTTGTGGCTGCCGCGCCGGGAGGCCGGGCCGATCCGCGAAATCGCCGGCTGCTGTCTCTCCTTCAAGCGAGAAGCCTTTGACCGGCACGGTCCATTCCTCGCAGGCACCTACAGCTCGGATACCGTATTCCATCTTCGGGCGCGGGAGGATGGACAGGTAGTGCACCAGGAGCCATCCATACGGGTCTTTCATCGCACCCTCTACACCGCCGGCGAGTTTCTGCGCCACGTTGCCTTCCATCGCCGCTGCTATGCCAAGGTTCAGGTGAAAGTGCAGCACCTCAGTAAGAGGCAGCGCCTTTTCCGGCTCCTCCTGACGCCGCTTCTGCCCTTCCTGCTGTTCGGAGCGACGGGGCAACGAGTGATGCGCAGCCACAGTCTCCGCGGGCAATTCTTGCGCAGCCTGCCGCTACTCTTTGCAGGTCTCTGCGCCCGCGCGTGGGGTGAGTGCAAGGGGTTTGCTGAAGAACCCGTGCCAGACAGCGCCACAGTGCTTCGGCCCTAGAGTCGCGCCTATGACAATTGCGTCTAGCGGTGGTCAGGTGTATATTATCGGCCGGGCAGAAAGCCCATAATGGAAATTCCGGTTAGTATATACGGCGCCTCTGGGCGATTCCCGCAGGTGTGAGCGCTCGGTTACAGCGCCGGGCGGCGGGACTGACTTCCGACGGAGCCTGCCGGCGGACGGTGAATGACGCAGACAGCATCACAATTGCCTGATTTTCTTGTAATCGGAGCGCCCAAGTCCGGCACAACTTCCCTCTATCGGTATCTCAAATCCCATCCCGAGATTTACCTGAGTCCGATCAAAGAGCCCAGGTATTTTGCCTTTCCCGACACTCGTCCGGTTTTTGTGGGGCCGCACCGGACCCTTCCGGTGGTCTGGAAAATCGAAGACTATCGCCGGCTGTTCGAGGCCAGGACCACGCAGCCGGTGGCAGGAGAAATGAGTCCGCTGTACCTTTACCACCAATGTTCGCCGGGCGCGATTCACAAGCTGATACCGAACGCCAAGCTGATTGCCATTCTCCGCGACCCCGCGGAGCGGGCCTACTCCCATTTTTGCCACAACCGCAGGGATGGACTCGAGCCGCTCACGGATTTCGCCGCAGCGCTGGACGCCGAGGAGAAGCGGATCGCGAAAGGCTGGTACTCCAAATACCACTACCGTAATCACGGATACTACGCCCGGCAGCTCCGCCGTTACCTGGAGCTCTTCCCGCGCGAGCAGATGCTGATCCTGGTGTACGACGACATGGTTGCCGACTGCCCTGGGTTTCTGAAAAGGATTTGCTCGTTCCTGGGGGTTGATGAGAACCACTCGTTTGATACCTCGGAGCGCGACAATGTGACGGTTGGAATCCCCCGCACGTTCATCCTTCGCCGCCTGCTGAGTGCCGCCGGGCCGGCGAAACGCACGATCCGGGGAACTGTGCCCTTGAAAATGCGGTCGAGTCTGTTCCAAAGGTTTTCCAAGCTCATCTGGGCTCCCAAACCGGAATTCCGGCCCGAGGTGCGGGCGCAGCTTGTCTCCGAATTCAAACCGGACATCCTGGAGTTGCAACAGATCATCAACCGGGATCTCTCGCCCTGGCTGCGGTGTTAAGATCTCGTAGGGGGACGGCTTGCCGTCCCCCGGCTTGCCGTCCCCTAATGAACCGGGTAGGGCAAGCCCTACCCCTACAGGTTTTCGGAGGAGTACATCAGGATGTGGCGCGCCAGGATAATTGCCCTTTCACTTCACCCAGCTTATAAAGCAGGCCACCGGCGGCCAGCAGGCAGAAGAGCAGGAAGCGATCCCCGGCACGGTAGCGCGGGTTTTGAGCGCAGAGCCGCCACAGCGTCCAGCGTTGGCCCATACTGAGCGGGGAATAGCCGTTCTCCCGCGCCGGGCGCGTGTTGCTGGCGCCATACACAAACATCCTGCGCAGCGCCTGGCCGGTGGTGCGAATTTCCAGGTGGGTCACGCACATGGCAGGCCAGAAGACAATGCGATCGGCCGGGTCGTGCCGGATCACGCGTTGCAGGTAAGCGGTGTCGGCAGCGCGCTCCCACTCGTCAAACAAGCCCACCCGGCGGAAGACGCCGGCCCGGATAATCATATTGCTGCACCAACCAAAGGCGAATCGCGACGGCAGCCGCGTCAGGGCGTGATCCAGCTTGGCATTCTCGTAATCCTGGAGCAGATGAACTCCCAGCGCGCTGCCACCGGGACAAATCCGCCGCCCCATCGCTATGGCTGCACCCGTGGCACGCATGGCCTGCTGCGCCTGCTCCAGCCAGTCCGGCGCCGGGGCGCAGTCGGCATCCGTGAAGGCGATGAACTGGCCTCGGGCCATCCGGATGGCAGCATTGCGCGCCGCATACGGTCCGGGCCTTTCCTCCCGAATCACGGTGACGCCGGGCGCGCAACCAATCAGTTGGCTCGTTCCATCGGTCGAGCGGTTGTCCACGAACAACAGTTCGTATCGATCGCGTCCGATGGACTGCCGCTCGAGCGCCTCGCAGCAAGCCCCGATGTACGATGCTTCATTCCGATACGGCACAATCACTGAAAAAACAACCTGATCTTCCAACGGTCCTCGCAGTCTTCACTTCCTCGGAACGCCTGGTTACGAAGATGTTAGCGCCGGCGCATTCCTGCGGCGCGCTGCCGCTCGCCGCGCAAGCTGGACATCTTACAGAAAAATCGGCATGCCACGACAAGAATCTGTTCGAGGGCTTGGTCCCACAGCGCGGCAGAGCCGCAATGCGAAATTCAAGATTCCAGATTCAAGAAGAAATCTTCGCAAAATAACAACGTCTCATGAACTAGTGCCACAGCGCGGCAGAGCCGCAATGCGAAATTCAAGATTCCAGATTCAAGAAGAAATCTCCGCAAAATAACAACGTCTCATGAACTAGTGCCACAGCGCGGCAGAGCCGCAATGCGAAATTCAAGATTCCAGATTCAAGAAGAAATCTTCGCAAAATAACAACGTCTCATGAACTAGTGCCACAGCGCGGCAGAGCCGCAATGCGGAATTCAAGATTCCAGATTCAAGAAGAGATCTTCGCAAAATAACAACGTCTCATGAACTAGTGCCACAGCGCGGCAGAGCCGCAATGCGGAATTCAAGATTCCAGATTCAAGAAGAGATCTTCGCAAAATAACAACGTCTCATGAACTAGTGCCACAGCGCGGCAACGCCCCAACCAAATGCAGATCCCTCGCTTCGCTCAGAATGACATGTCATCCTGAGCGAAGCGAGGGATCTGCTTTTCTTCGCGCGCCGCTAAGAAACTCACTCTTGAAAGTGCAGGGGCGAAAAGTGAGTCGCCGGAGGAATGCCCCCGGGAACGCTTAAGTTCGCGAGTTACCTGGGAAGACTTCGCGGATCATCCTCCTGCGCCGGCCGGTCGCGCAGACGGCTCGCCACCCCGGCGCCCGGACAACATCAGACCCAGCCAGCAACTCACCGGCCAGGTGAGCACCCAGGACAGCCAGTACCAATGCGGCCAGCCCTTGGTCCAGTTGGGAACGGTCGTGCCGATTCCCATCGCTTCCCCAAGAACAAAGAACCAGAGCACGTGCAGGCCGGCGCGCCGGGGAGCGAAGCGGGCGCAGATCCACGCGCACAGGATTGAGACGATCACGAAGCACACGGTGCTCACGAGGAGAGCGAAATTCGAGGGAATACGACCCCTGACGAAATCCCCCGGGAAAATGTATGAAAGCAATGGGTCTGTCCCCAGCACAAGAACGATCGACAGCAGGTAGCTGCCAACCACGACAGTGATCGATTTAACCATTGAGTTACGCCTCCCTTGCCGCAAGAAGCCATTTCGAAAACTATACACGACTTCCCAGGCGGAGTCTCTATTCGCATAACATGGGATTTCCTTCCTCGTCTCGGAACGTCGATTCGTAAGGTCTAATCGGGAGTTCAACCGGGGTGTGACGCTTGTCTTGTCGGGGTTCGAGCTTGTAGAGGAGCAAGAGGGCAGGCGCTTCCAGTGCCGTCGATAGGCACAACACAAAGTCAAACCAAATTTGGGGACTCGAGGCGGGTAGCTTCCCAGGCGACAACCTGCGAAGAATTTATCAAATTGAGAGGTGTGAACAACTGTTTCAGGCGGTTACGACAAGCTGCTCGACGCGTTGCTGAAGAAGTTGTGTAGAACTGAACCCAGACCTTGAATCACAGCGACGGCAAACAGGGAAACTAATATCAGGAGCAGACCGTATTCCGCCAGGTCCTGGCCTTCCTCGCCCTTCCACACCCGGCGTAGCATGATTCTCATCGCTTTTCCTCGTCAAACAAGGATTGTGTAGAGCCGCTCGTTCTTTTCTCCAGGGCTGCGTCCGGGGAAGCCATCCGGGACGGGGGTCGTATGTCCAACGGCCGTGGGCCCCGAAGAGAAGGGGCGCCACCCTTCCCGATGGCCAGCCCTTTCTGTAAGTACTAGCCGACCAGCGAGTATGTCAGTTCTCCTCAGCGCCGCAAGGGTACTTTAGTACCTCCGCGCTTCGCTTCCCCGGAGCGGCTTGCTTATGCGTGTGTGACGATGTGGTGAGGTCCAGTGGGGTGCGTCATAGATGGCTTTACTTAAGGAAATCGGCTGGCGCATCAGAGCGAAGCCCTGCGGTTTCCATTGATTCGATTGAGGCCAAAACGCAGAGCTCTGCTCTGCGTCAGCCTGCAGCGCACAAACCCGCCTGGCAGTGGGGTGACGAGAACTGGAAAAGCGAGGCATGGTCTCAGGTGGTCACGACAAGCTGGCGGACGCGTTGCTGAAGGCGTTTTTTACAACTGACCCGAAGCCATGAATCACGGTGATGGCAACTAATGCAATGAACATCAGGAGCAGGCCGTATTCCGTCAGGTCTTGTCCCTCGTCGCCCTTCAACACACGGCGTAGCAGGATTCTCATAAGTCTTCCTCGTCGAACGACCATCGTGAAGAGTCGCTCATTCTTTCCTCTGGGGCTGCGGCCTGGGCCCCGAGGAAAAGGGGCACCACCCTTCCAGATAACTTCCTTCTTTCGTGAGCACGATCCGACCGCGAAGAATACCAGTTCCCATTTGAGCCGCCAAGGTACTTTGGTACCTCCGCGCGGCGCTTCCCCGGAGTTGCTTGCCTAAGGGAGTGTGTGACGATGGGGTGTGGTGTAGGGAGCCCTCTGTCAGAGAGGACGTTACGCGTTCGAATGATCCGGGTACGTCGCGCCGTGGACTTCCCAGAACCCTGTTTGGCCGAAGCCGCTGGGCGGCGGACGCTGTCCAACAGAAGATGGAACTACGACTCGAGGATCTCGTGAAGTCAATATCAGATCAAGCGGACGGCCCGGCGCCTTCCGGCACTTCAATCGAGAGTGGCTCCGTGGGCCGGGGCTGATACCTGAATCTTAACGCCTCCCAAATAACCTCGAGGATGGAATGACGATTTTCAAAAAGTACCCGCACCCATTCTCTCTTTCTCATCTGCGGGAAGTAAATTCCGCGGAACGCCAGGCGGCCCAGCAAATGAATGATCCGATCCGCGAGATCTCCCGGTTCCAACCGGTCGATTGCAGCGCTATTAGTTGCCGCCTTATAGGATGCACCCCATGCCTGCCTGACTTCGTCCTCCGCTTGTTCCGGTGAGATCCCCAGGGGCGCGAAATCCATCGTAAAGGGCTTAAACTCTAACCAGTGCTTAGGTCGGGTCAGCCGGCCCGCAGCGTTGAGTCTGTCATAAAGGGGCGTTGACGGGTAAGGCGTCAGAAGTCCGAAAACGGGGAGCCCCGGCGGCCAGGTGCGGATGACATCGAGAGTGCGCTGCGCTACTCCGGGGGAGTCGCTGTCCATGCCGAAGATGAAGGACGTGATCGCGAAAAGACGGTAACGCTCGAGGCGTTCCAAAATCCCCTTGTACTCTTCCGGCTTGTTAAATCCCTTGCGCACGCTCTTCAGGTTCTCGGGGTCAATGGACTCGAGCCCCATGAAGATCCATTTGCCGCCGCTCTCGGCGATGAGCGAAACGAGTTCCTCGTCGCGAAGCAGGTTCATGCTGATTTGGGCCACCCAGGGCACCTGGGCATCACGCGCAATAATTTCACGCAGCAGCGACTTGGTGCGCCGGGGATTGATGGCAAAGTTGTCGTCGATGAAGAAGACAGCGATTTTCCCCTTCTGCCGCTTTGCCAGTTGCTTGAGTTTCAGAAGCTCGTCCACCACGCTGGCGTTGGAGCGAAAGCGGATCGAGTCTCCGAAGAAACCCGTCACCGTGCAGAACTCACAACCGTACGGGCAGCCACGGCCGGATTCAATCGGCACCATGTGGAAGGTCTGCCACGTCATGCCCGCCAGTGAAAGCATCCGGCGCGCCCACTTGGGAAAATGCCCTACCAGGTTAAACTGGTTCAAATCCATCTGATCCCATGGAATCTCAGGATAGTCCGTGAGAGAAGGCTTCACCTCTTTGCCCGCTTCATCGACAGGGGCATAAATCTCCTTCAATTCCCCGCGTTCCGCATCGGCCACAATTCGCGGCCAGGTGTGATCGGCTTCGCCAAGAGCCACCGCGTCAGCATGGCGCGGCCCCCCGTCGCGCCCCAGCGGCTCGTCGGGGACCTCCGTTACATGCGGGCCTCCCATGACGACCGGCACTCCCACGGCGCGCACCGCATCGGCCATGAGGTACGCTTTGCGAATCATGCGCGTCATCGCGCCGATTCCGACCAGCCCGATGCGTTTCTCGATTACATAGTCGGCCAACTCGCTGGCGCTCAAGCGCTGCGCGTTGCCGTCCACCAGGAAGACTTGATGGCCCGGAGGAGTCAGCGATCGCAGCAGAAACATCCAAAGATGCGGCATGAAATTGTTGGTGATTTCATTATCAGGATTGTAAAGCAGTATGTTCATCGAGATTACTCCCACCGATCAAGCCGGGGGTGGCAAAAATGCTCCCCTCGGGCGCGTGCCGCATCCAACAGAATCTTGAAATCGAAACGGCCAAGAATTTCGTGCCCGCCCTGAAACCGAGTGTTCAACCATGCGTGCCCGCATTAGGAGGCTGCCACCAGCCGTGAGGGAAAGCTGTGCAATTCTGCTCACTTTTGAAATTCTCTTAGAAGCGCGCCTCGGGCGCAGAGCCGGGGGTATCGGAACGCGGCGACCGCCAGTCGTGAAGGACCATGCCCTGCAAGGAACCATGGACCCGTAGTCCGCCGTTGTAGGAAATGTAGCCGAGCTTACGGAACTTGTTCATAAAGTGGCTGACACGTGAGCGGGTTGTTCCAACCATTTGCGCCAGGGTATCCTGGCTGACGGCAGATACTTCCGGCTCAGGTTTGCGGCCGTCGCCGTAGTGAGCCAACCTCAGGAGCACGCGCGCCAGGCGCTGCTCGCTCGAACTGAAGTGTTGGTCGATCAAGTCTTCTGCAATCCTGCCCGCCCGTGAAGCCAAGTAGGAGATGAAAAGCCGGGCGAAGTCAGGCTCCTGCCGGATCATGCGGACAAGGACTCTTCTTTCTACCCGGGCGATCGAAGCTTGAGTGAGCGCCGCCGCTCCCGTGATTCGCAGAGAGCGCTTGGCCAGGCATCCCGTTCCAAAGAAGTCGCCACGCCCCAAAATGGCGATGACCGCTTTCTTGCCGCTCGGCGAGGTCACGCTGAGCTTGACGTTGCCGCCCTGGATGTAGAACGCCGCATCGGCCAGATCCCCTTGCGAATAGATGGTTTCCCGGCCCAGGTACTCCCGGGTTTTTTCTCGAGGACCGATCTCTTTGAGGAATTGACGGAAGCTCGAAGCGCGACTTCGTCTCTTCATCATGCATCACTCCACTGCCGGCGCGTATGGGCGATTCTGGACGACACAACGTCAACCATGAGGGCGACTCGATTGTCAGCTCGCGAGCGCGCGCCTGTCTGTCCAATATTGCTCAGCATCTGCCAGGTCGTGCTTCAAAAGTTCGTTGAACCTGCCAGCCCGCCCAGCGGGCGTCCTTCCAACCCAGGGCTTAGAACTTGTGAAGAATTTCGAAGACCTGTCATCCTGAGCGAAGCGAAGGATCCCCGCAGTTGTGTGTAAGTGGTGAAATCAACAGCAACTGCCGGGATCCTTCGCTTCGCTCAGGATGACAGCGAAGGGCTCAGAACGACGGGCTGGCTGATTTTTTCACAGCTTCTTACGCCCTGGGCTACCCTATGGCGCCCCTGACGGGGCTGCTGACGCGCGGCCGAATCGTCGCGACTCTTATCGCGAATGATTGAGAAACAACACTAGCCTATGTTTTGGGTTTCAAACTCAGCAGGCGCTGCCTTGATGCTGAATTCTGCCGTTTCCTTTTCAATCGCCAGCCGGTTGAGCTCGCCTTCCAGTTGTGCCGCCACGGTGCTTGCATAGCGTATGAAATGGTGTCCCGAGAGCAGCATCGCGAACCCCAGGCTGAGCTTCGCCGGCTGGAAGAACCAGTGGGCGTGAATTCGCAGCAGAAACTTCCAGTAGGCTTTCCGATAGGAGGAGAGGAGACCTTGGCGGAGTAGGGAGCGAACCAGGATCCCCAGCTTCGGCCGGAGTGGAATATCCGGTGCTTGTTGCGGCGGGCGGGTCTTCCAGTGCAGAAGCGAACGATAACAGCGATCGTAAAATGCCGGGGCATCGTAGAGGGAGAGCAGTAGCTCTCGGAACCCCTTCAGCAGAACCGGCAGCGGGATCAGCGTGCGAAAGTTGGGTGGATCAAAGTTGCTGGTGGCAGTGCTCTCCATGAGCAATCGGTCTTCTTTCAGCATCCGGTCGAAGAGCGGCGTCGTGGGCGGGGCTTGTAAAAACCCGACCATCGCCCAAGGGATGGCGGCGCGCTCGATGAAGTCCCTCTGCAGTTCAAAGACGCTCTCGGTGTCCGAATCGAAACCGATGATAAAACCTGCCGTCACCCAAAGACCCTGGTTCTGGATAAAGCGAACGCTCTCGAGAGGGTCCCCGCGGAGGTTTTGAAATTTCTTGGCTTCCGTCAGGGATTTAGGGGAAGGGCTCTCGATCCCAATAAAGACGTAGAAAAAGTTCGCCCTCACCATGGCCTCGATCAATTTGGGCTTTTGCGCGAGATCGATCGAGGCCTCCGTGTAAAACAAAAACGGATAGCCATGAGATTGTTGCCACTCCTCCAGCGCCTGGGCGAGTTCGAGCGCCAGTTTGTGGTTGCCGATGAAGTTGTCGTCGACAATGAAGACCTGCTCGCGCCATCCAAGCTTAAATAATGCCTCGAGTTCCGCCAGCAATTGGCTGGGGTGCTTGGTTCGCGGCTTCCTTCCGTAAATCGTGATGATGTCGCAGAATTCGCACTGGAACGGACAGCCCCGGGAGAACTGCACCGCCATGGAGGCATATTTTTCGAGTTGGAGCAGGTCAAAGCGTGGGAGGGGCGTCTTGCTGACATCGGGCTTGTCCTCGATCACGTAGAGCCGTTGGGCAGTGCCGCGCTCGAGATCGGCTGCAATCTCAGGAAAAACCTCATCAGGCTCGCCCACCACGACGTGGTCGGCGAACCGAAGAAGGAGTTCGGGTTCACTGCTCGCGAGAGGGCCGCCAACTATTGTCCGCCGGCCCAAAGCGCGCGCCCTCGAGAGAGTTTCGCGAATGTCATCCTTCTGGACGCGCATTCCGCTGACCATGACGAGATCGGCCCAGAGGATGTCGGTATCGAGCAACTCCTCGAAGCTGCGGTCGATCAGCCTTAGGGTCCAGGTTTTCGGACAGAGCGCCCCTATCGTGAGTAAGCCCAGCGGCGGCTGGTCGGTCTTGATGGGAACGAGGTCGAGGATCCCGTCGAAGCTCCAGAAAGAGGACGGAAACCGCGGCCAAACCAAGAGAACGTTCAGTACCGAGCCGAGAGGGGCAAAGTGCGGTTGCCCGCTTGCACCCTCTGTGGCCGCGGGATTGGCGGGCTTTTGAGACTCATTCCATTGAGACACGCTTATGCCTCCGGTAAATTCAGCCCGGCTCTCGCCACAAACCTAACTCTGGGTATACTGGGCTGGCCGGCCATCCCGCATATTCTAGGGAGTTCTAGGACAGTGCTTTCGTACCGCAGCGAGGCCAGCCTTGAGCGCGATAGAATACGCTATCCCCAGCCGTGGCGTCAAACTGTTTAATTTTGCTCACATCGGGAATTTTGTCAGGGGAGGGTCCTCTCGCCACAAGCCAGGGTTTTGGGCCGGGCAGACGGCTCTTTAGCCCCAAAGGGGCGTTCTAACGATAGGGGTAGGGAGAAACGATTGAGTTCGAATCCCCCTCCCTCCGAACCGGACAGGCGGATTTCCCGCATCCGGCTCTCCGGTCGGTGGTTTTACCTCCGAGAGGATTGACAAGCCAAGTCATGGGC
>Ga0209517_10002140_pt1 | contig 28413 bp, 30 predicted proteins | sample PeaSoiMetSII2010_FD_187695 | JGI IMG/M metagenome (GOLD analysis project Ga0209517, IMG submission 187695) | Peat soil microbial communities from Weissenstadt, Germany - SII-2010 (SPAdes) (version 2) | ecosystem: Environmental > Terrestrial > Soil > Wetlands > Peat | place: Germany...
ATCCCTTTAGCTGCGCGGCACCATCATACGTTCCCCCATCGCGGTTTCCTCCATTGGAGGTTTGCGTACGCCGGCCCCGGTGTGCGCGGCGCCACCGTCATGGGGCCGGCATCCGCAAACCTTCACAAAAACGGAAGTGGAGGCGCTTACACGCGACTTCCGCTTTGCCCCGATGAACGGACATCGCGGGACGCGGACATTGAGCGGAATTGCTAACCGCCGAGATCACAGGCCGGTGGCTCAAATGATCATCCTCGGCACGCAGATTAGGACGCCTGGCGTCTCCCAGGTCGCTAGCAATCCTTGCTCGTGCGACTCGAAGACCTTCAACTGATGATCTATCGCCACTGAGCCCTCGAACGCGCCGGCGCTCAGGAGCAGATCGACGTTGGAAACGGCTTGGGCCGCAGCGTCGGCCATCGAAGTCTCCAGCCACCCGATCTGCGACGAGACGGCCCTGACCCGGAAGACCTCCTCGTCCGACAGGTTCGCCGATATGGCCTGGGCCTTGGTGCGCAGTTTCGGAGCCATGAGGAGCCGGTCTTGCTCGTCCACGCCGAGGAGTTCGTTCGCGAGCATCCGGACTTCGAATCCGCGATCGGAGGTCTGCTCATCACTTGGTACCGGAGGCTGTAGCCGACGCCAGAAGCCGGTCGTCCCCATGTCGAGGAGCGCGTCGAGGCCGAGCCGGCTGAGACGATCGAACGTGTCCGTGGGGGTGTCCATCCATTTTATAACAAGGGGTTTGGTGTAGCCCGACGAGTCGGCGAGTTGCCGGATCGCCCGTTCGACGACGGTCCTGTCCGGAGCCATCCTGCGGAGATTGGTCATCCGGGCTCGCTCGAGGAGGGAACGAGTCAAAGGGTGCCATCGACCGGCGTTCGGGATTCCGGGCGGTCGGGCGTCTAGACCGGCATGGACGGTTCCGAGTAACCCGGCAAAGGCTACCCCAGCCGCTCCGATCAGTACCTGCCGACGGTCGATGTTCATCCTTGCCTCCCTGGTCCTAAGCCCCCGGCCGTAAACCAAGGTGGGCGAGAATGACAGGGGTGACTCGCCGGTGAGTCCGTTCCCTGGGGATGGCCTAGTCAGCCTTCGTACGTGCTCCGGTTCTGGAGGGCCTCCGAAAGAACTCGACCGGGTCCACTTCCAGGATGGTGGCCAGTTTCCCGATGATCTCCAGCCCGACGTAGGTCACGGCCCGCTCGACCCGGCTCATGTACGCACGGTCCACCTCGGCGTCGTGGGCCAGCTGCTCCTGGGACAGTTTCCGTTGGTGTCGGATCCGCCGAAGGTTAGTGGCAAAAAGTTGGCGCAGGTCCATGTACCCAGCCAACCAACCTGTGGTTTATTAGCCCACGGCTTTAAAGCCGAAATATAACGGGGGCAGCCGCTGGCTTGGGGGGCCAATGCAATCTTGGATCGGATCGACGAATAAACTGGCTATCCTTTCCGTGGCTTTGACGGCCACGATCTGCTTGCCGCGCAGCGGGACGGCTCAGGACGCGAGGGATGTGTTCTCGCTCTTTCGTGGCCTCGCTCAGACGGCGCTCGTTCAATCCGCGCAACAGGCATGGAGTAGGCTGCCCGAGGAGGAGTTGGCTTGCCTGAACAAGGCCCTGGCGAGCCGAGACATGAGCGTCGCGAGCCTCGTTCAACGGGGTGTCCAGCCGGGCGACCCAAACCTGTCAGACCTCAGGGCCTCATGTGGGAGCGCCACGACTCCGATAGCCGCCGATGGATATCGACAGTCGGTCTACGTAGTGGACGGATTGGCACTGGGCGGCCAGGTTCAACCGGACAGCTCCGCGTATCGCGAGTATCAATGCGCCCCGAGCGAGCAGTTCTCTGGATACACATGGTGTCGAAAGAAGACCGATGAGCGCACCTCGCGAGGTCAATTCTCCTCATCGCGCTCGATCCTTCATTCGCAGAGCGGGGTGGCTCTTTATGTCAATCGCTTCCTCGAACCCGCTTGGTTTTCTGGAAGCGAGGCAAACGACGACATAAACAGACTATCGAAAAAGTACGGCGCCCCGACGCGTGTCATCCCGATGCCAGGACAGTCGAGCGTCCCGAACGGGATGATAGCGACTTGGGGCAACGTCGTCTTGGAACCGCTCGATCCGACTAACGTCAGCCAGCTCGCGATGGGTCAGGACGTTCGCGCAGGCTTTATGGTCGATCACATCGGAAACTATCAACGCTCCGCGCAGCAGGGTCTCCCGATCTACCGCCTGACCGGCGGAGCCGGATACGTTTGGGCGGCTAGCTGGGATCAGAGAGGAGTTGGCACTCTTCGCTTCCTGACCATCGATGCGTCGGCGATCAAGTCGGCGATCAACACTCAGGCATCCAACGAAAAAACGGAACCGGCGACCGAGCCACCCCGTAGACAGGCAGTATCGGATGGACAAACGCCCAATCTTATTCACGGTCTAAACGACGGAACCAAAGTCGATGCGCTCGCAGCCGAAAATCTCAGATTGATCGAGGTGAGGAAGGCCATTGCAGAGGAGTTAGAGCAGCGAAAGATAGCCGACGCAGAATCGGCGAAATTAGCTTCCCAAGCCCTCTCTGAGGCCAGACAGGCTGCCAACGAGGCGCGCAAAGAGGCGCTGGAGGCGAAGCGGATCGCTGAAATCGCCGATCAGAAGACGCGAACGCAATCACAGCTGTTTCTCATAATCGCGGGAGGAATAATTCTTGTGATGATCCTTGCCTTCGCCGCTTCGCGATTCCGAAAGCGACAGAAGCTTTCCCCGAGAGATCAACCCACAATTGAACCCCTTGCGTCTGCTCCTTCGGAAATTGATCGGGAACCGATAGAAGCCCTTCCACTAACCAAAGCGCCAGCTATTCCATTGAATACGGCCGTACCAGATGCCCAGATACCCGCACCAAACCCCCTCCAGAAATCGCAAGCAGATTTAGGCGCAATATTGGGAAATGCGACGAAAGAAACGCCGCTCAACACTGGAGTAAGATTCGCGAATAGCCTCGCGAAGGGTGTCCTCGTCATAGGCATCATAGTCGGACTGGCTTACGCGGCGTTCAGTATCAGTGCGTCAAATCACACCTCAACTGGCAACTTGAAGGTCTGGACCAAGGAAGTCTACCTTGACCCTAAAGCCACCAAGCCTCTGCTGGTCCTCAATATCCAGAACAGGAATGAGACTCCGGTTGTCCTGACGGGCGTCTCAGTGAACGACGATCCAAAATGTTTTCCGGAGTACGTTAGCAACGGCCTAAACGGACCGATCAACGACGCGGCCGCACTGAACAACCTCACGAACGGCATCATGCAAATCTTGCTGAAGAGTCAGGGGATCAGTATTCTCCGTAACGGGTACTCGAAAGAACTAAAACTCGGCGAGATCGAGAAGCTAAGCCTAGGGTCACCGTCCTTTGGTGGATGCTCCCCCGTCAAAGTAGTCATCACTACGGATCGTGGTTCCTCAACCTTCAACTTCGAGTAGAGGCCGGAACATGATCAGCCCGGAATCCGACCGCGAAGTATCGTCGGAAGTCGGGACGCGATCGCGTCGTTTGCACAAGGGATTTGCGGATCCCAAGAGGCGATTGATCGATGGGTTGGCTCTTGGAAAATCGATTTCTTTCTCAAGGAATCATACCAGTGGTGAGCTCCTAAAATATGTGGGGTCTAATGTGGTATGGTGTTGGATATGAAAAAAGAATAGTAATATTTTCATATGGTTAGACGTTTTGTTGGCGGAGAGAGTGTCAGTCAATCCCCATTGAAAAATCAAGCATTTTCGACCTTCCTAGACCAAAACCCACCGTTTGAGCTACCTCCGGAAAATGGGATTTCGCCTTCGACAAAAGCCTGTCCGGTCCAATGGACCGTCATCGACAACAGTACCACCAAGCGACTAGCGAAGACGCGCGTGTCTAGTTTACCCTATCTGTATGGCGAGCAGCTGCCGTGCCGGCGACGTCAGGTCAGGGTTGCTTGCCGTTACCGTCGCTGCCTTTGCGGGAGCGACCGCCGCCCATGGCGGGGGTGGAGACTATCCTGCGGCGGTTGGGTATCGAGCTTCAGTTCAAAACTCGCTTGTCATGTTATTCAGCGACAGGTGCTAACGCGATACGATTGGCGCTTTTGGCCAGTGCGGGTCTGTGGCTAGGTGTTCACTGTATGCGGCTGGCAGATCAATGAACTGGCATGGCTTCTTCGCCTATGCCGACAAACTGACTCATCTACCTCAAGGCGCAATCATCCTCGAAGTTGCGGCGACGCGAGCTAGACCGTCTTTCGTCGGGCCCGAACCACATCGTGGGGCAGCCAACAATTAGCGCCCCAACGCTAGTCTGCTCACGGAAATCAAGCTATTAACGCCGTGCGGTCAGGGCGCTGCTTACACTTCTTCGGCCTTCTGACGTGTTGCTCGCTACATCTTCATCCCCGAGTGATCCGGCATCTTCTTCATGTCCATTTGGCCGGCGGAATCGTCCGAACCCGCGGGCCCCTTGGCGCCCAAGCCCTGGACGTCAAACGTGACCGAGACCTTGCCGGCCCTTTCAAACTCTAGCGTCACAGGCAGTTTCTCACCTAGCTTCAACGGCCCCTTTAGATCGAGCAGCATCAGGTGAAAGCCGCCGGGTGACAGCTTGACGGTCTTGCCGGCCTCGATCACGAGCCCCTGGTCGAGCGGCCGCATCGTCATCACACCGTTGTTCATCGTCATTTCGTGGACCTGCACTCTTGCCGCAATGTCAGCAGCACCGCCGATCAGCCGGTCCGGCGTCGAGCCTTGGTTGGTGATGGTCAGGTAGCCCCCGGCGACCTTGGCGCCACCTGGCGTCGCCCGGCTCCAGGCCTGCGCGATAATGAGATCGCCGGCCTTGACGTCTTCGGCGCGTGCCGAAGCGGTAAACAAGACTGCGAACAAAGCGGCGTACACAAGCGATCGAGAGATTTGCGTCATCGTTACCTCTTTAGCGGAAAATCTTTCCGCGACCTGCCTCCGAGAGTTCTTGGGATCCATTCGTTCGGCTAGATCGACCTTCACAAGCACGTCAGCCCCGATCGCCAGCGCAACTGCCTCGAAGTATTCTCCGCATTTGCTCCAATCCTGGCCGCGTCCAGAATTTTGGTTTCAACGGCAAACCTTGACGTAAACGCAAACCTTCTTGAAATTTTCCCAATGACATTGCTGCTCCGTCCGACAGACTTTTCCTTTCTCGTCCTGAGAGGACGCCTCGCGCGACGGCGTGCCGCTTGATAACAACACCACCAAGATGACCGTAGTCGCGACATGCTTCCGATAGTTCATGGCTCATCTCCTCCGATGGTTGCGTGGGCCTCAATGGCAGGACACCGGTGATACTGCAAACACGATGGTTTGCTTCCCCCGCGAGAGACAGCCGTCTTTCCATGTGCCCTTGTAAACGCCTTGAATATTCGTGGCGGATCCTTCACCATTCGGCTTGCCGTTGCGAAACTCGCCCTCATAGCGCGAGGTTTTTAGCATCATAACTCCATGGCCGCTCGGTTCGCCTTCTGACAGTTCGCCCTCGTAGCGGCCCGAGCCCCAATCCTGCGTGCCGCGGCCCGACTGCCGACCCTGATCCCAATGGCCTTCGTCCTTCTCGAAAGGGTTGCCGTAGCGCGACCAGATCACGGTTCCGTCGCCCTGCGCGAGGCCATCGGCGCAATCGCCCGACCAGTTCACGGTCTCTCCCGCGAGCGGATGCGGATCCCACACCTTGCAGCCGCTCCTGGATTCGGCGACGAAATCTCCCCTACTGCTTGTCTGGCCGTGCGCGGGCGGCGAGCCCAGCAACAGCCCCAGCAACAGACCCATCGTACATTTGCTTCTCATCGCCGCTCAGTTCCTCACGCCCGCCCCTCTTTCAATGTTGCAGCAGCGGCAGCACCACATCGCGCAACAACTCTTCGCGAACATCGATGAATTGGTCACGCACGACGCCATTGCGATCGATGACATAAGTGAGCGGAAACCCCGTGGGCGGGCCGAAGCCGTCCTGCGAAATCTTGTCCAGCGTGGCTGTCGGATAGGCAAGGGTGCCACTCATGCGCCGCATCCGGGCAAAATCCTGCGGTCGATCGGCGCTTATTCCGATGATCTCCAGCCCTTGCTCGTGGTAGCGCCGGTAAAACGAATTAAGTATCGGCATCTCCTTCTTGCATGGCGCGCACCAGGTCGCCCAGTAGTTTACCAGCACGACCTTGCCGCGTAATTTGCCGAGGTCGAAAATTTCCCCGCCGATTTCGGACAAAACAAGTTCCGGTGCCGCGCTGTTGATCGATGGAGCAGCCCGCGCGGAAGCGAGGGCGGCCGACGCCAACAGCAAGGACGTGGCAAACAAGCAGCGCCAGCTCCGCTTTGCCATAGCAAACTCGAGCTTCATGCGACGGCGCGCATTCATATTCCTTGTCCTTGCTTCGCGAGCCAGCGCTACGCCATTCCAAGCTTTCAACTTAGTATTTCGCGGCGACCGGCCCGCCAAAACGATAGTTCACACGCAAGAGGCCTACAGCAGCATTTTGCTGGATGCTTTCGATACGCGATAAACCGCCGGCTGGCACCGCATTCAAGTTGAGGGTCTTGGTACCCAAGAACAGGTAGTTGAACTCGGCGCCCACAGACCAATTCGGCGCAAAGCCAATCTCGATGCCTGTCCCGACCGTCGGGCCCCAGCGGGTGTCGCTGGCCTGATCAAAAACGACATTGGTCGCGGTAAAGAGGCCGTTATATTGGTTGCTGGTCACCGCGGTGCCGCCCTTCACGAACCAAAGAACCTGGTTCCAGGCATAGCCGATCTGGCCGGTAAAAAGACCAACGCCATTTGTCTGGGTTTGGTTTGTTACCTGAGGAGCGGCCAACAAGAAACTTGCGGTCTGTCCGCGCAAATTGGCCCAGTCACCCTGCGCCTCGACACCAAACACCCAGTTCCTCGCCTGAAGGCGGTAGCCGATCTGCCCACCTAGCAGGGCACCTGTGTTGGTATTGCAGCCTTCCGAGGTTGCCGGAACGGTGGGTGCGTCTCCCGCAAACGAATTCGTCCAGCAGCTCGGACCCGAGCTGCCGCCGGCATTGAAACCGACGAAGAGGCCGCTCCAGTCGTAAACGGCCACGGGCGCCGCTGGAGCCTTTGGATAAGCCCGAGCCGGCAGGTCAGCTGCACGCGCGGGGGCAGAAGCAACGGCCATCAAACCGAGCACTGCGATAAAGCCTTTTTTCATGTTCGTTATCTCCATTTCGTTCGTTGTCACGCCGACCGACCGCATAAGCGAGGTTCAGCAGCGTGTGCTGATATTCAGAAATTGAAGCTCGAGGTAACCTTCAGCAGATACGGCGCGACCAGTTGTCCCTCTGTTCCGTTGTTGTTGGCGGCCGTTGCCCGGTAGTAGACGGGAACTTCGACGTCGACGTAAAATTTGAAGACGTATTTGTTGACCTCATCGAGCACCTTGGTGAACTCGATGCCCGGCGACAACATCACGCGGTCGAAGCCTGAGTTTAAGGGATCTGAACCGGTGCCGCTGTCGGTGTCCCGATGGGAAACGATCACCTGGCCAAGCGGTGTGATCTTGTCAAAGCCGAGCACATTGTAGAAGTTGTTGTAGACGATGCCGATCGCGCCATCGACCTGCATGCCCGGATGATAGGTCTGGACCACACCGAGGTTGCCGTCGAAGAAGCCCTGCGGGTCCACCGCCTGATGGTATGCGAAAGGCTGGCGCCACACGAACTGCGAGAAATACTGCCAGTGATTGTCGGGGCTCAACAAACCGCGATGAAAAGCGCCCAGGATTAGATCGGTGCTGCCTGTTCCGACCTGGTTGTCCCGATCAAGTCCAAGCGCGTTGTAGGTGCCCGTCGGCAGCTTGAGGCCGAAGATCAGGCCCGTCGACAGGTCGGAAAAGAACCCAGTATAGACACCCATGACCTCGACATCGCCGAAGGTTTTTGAGTTGAAGGTCTGGATCTGACCTGGAAACAGGAAATCCGTTTCGGTGGTCAGCGAACGGTTGGCCATGACCGGCACCCTGACCATGATGCCCCAGTCACGATTGAAGTTGTAATTAAATCCAGCATTGTACCACTGGGTCTTGAGCTCTTTGTCCAAGTTGAGGGCCGCGGGCGCCTTCGAGGCTCCGACGTAATTCTGCGTCTGGTCCTGGCTCCAATACTCGAAGAAGATTTTGCCTCCGTGGTCCTGCTCCTGAGGCATCATGTCCAGACCGCTGACGTCGAACACGCTGCATCCGCAGGCGCAGGCGAAAGCGTCGGTCGTCGAGAAGCCGACAAGCGATCCGAATGAAAGAAACGCGGTAGCGAGGGATGTTGCCAACACCCCAATGATCTTGCGGTTCAGACTGACTGGTTCCGTAGCTGCGAATATTTTTGACATGGCGTCACATGATTTTTGAGTTGCTGACTGCCGGGCGAAGCATGCTTCTGTCCGGCGATGAATTGGGGACGATCGCCGTTGCGATCAGAACTTGAAGTTCACGCCCGCGCGGAGGGCCTGGATGATCAGATCGCTGGAGCCGTGCAGCGTATTGACGCCACCGTTTGCATCGGTGATTGCGCCCACCGCATTGACCTTGGAGAAGCCCGCAAAGAGATATTCCGCGCGAAAGACCCAGTGATCGGTCACTGCATATTCCCAGCCGGCGCCCGCGACCCATCCCACCAGCGACTTCGACGCAGCGGCGGTCCCGGCACCCGGCGGCGTGGCGCCATCCGAATAGCTTTCGGTATAGCTGAGATGGCTAAAGGCAACACCCGCCGTCAGATAGGCGAGATTGCGATCGGCGGCGATGCCGATGCGGGGACGAATAGTCGCCAGATAGCTCGCCGTGGCGTTTTGCGTGAGCGTGAACGGCGTCACACCGTCGCTTAGCGTGAGGGTGTTGTTCGTGAACCAGGGGTTGCTGTGGAAGTAGTCGAAGTCGCCCTCCAGTCCGGCGACCAGCAAGCCTGACTGGTAGTTGCAACCCACCTGACCGCCGGCGAGCAGGCCGTCCTCGCCATGGGAGTCTAAGCCGTTGCCGGCCACCACCCCGGGGTCGGCACCCAGGAGATGCGTTCCCGGATCGACGCCGATTCCGAAGTTTGACGCGCTGCCTCCGCCACCAATGTTGGCTCCGACATAACAGCCGGACCAGTTATAGACGGATGTTTGGGCCGCCTTCATCGGTATGTCGGCAGCCGATGCACCCGTCGCGACGAAAGCCAGTATGGCAAGGGCCGCACTGACGCTCCGCAAAAGGCCTTCGCCCGAACCGATTCGATTTGAGGAACGGCTGGATTCAATAACTACATGCTTGGTCGATTTAACGACGATAGGCCCACGCATGGCTGATGCCCCGCAAAATGGATCAAGCCTCGAAGACTTCGATCCGAGAAAAACGACCTGACGGGTCGGGTTGATGGAATCGCGTCAGATCGCCTGCGGTGGGGCGCGTGCTTGGGCATTAGAGCCGACACGAATGGCCGGCATCGTCTCTGCGGCCTCCAGCCATGATAAGCGCTGGTATTGGCGTTGCAGAGTTACAAAAATGAGCGCCGGAGAACCTACGGTCACGGTGCCACCACTACCAGCCCCACAGAATGCACAGCAATTTCCGTGCGTATGCTGGGTTTTGGCGGGGGCAGATTGCGCGTCGGCTGAAGACGCCTCGTGTTCACAGATCGAGGCCATGTAGAGCGGGTCGATCGAGGCGTAGGCGACCACACGAAACGCTGCGATGGGTGCCAGCAGTTGCACCATCACCGCCAACATCACGATCGGAACGAATAGCTCCAGCCGTCGCATGATTTTCCTCAGATGCCCGCGGTTTCGTACCACCGCCATTTACCATTGTCGAGACTTTGGCATCGGCCTAGCGCCAAGTTGCGATGCCGAGGGTCACAAACGACTCGATCTGTGGCTTCAGAGTCACGCCCCCGGCATCATAAAAAGGCGGCACAACCGGTCGGTTTGCGGCTCCATTGCACCAAACGATTGGCACACCTTACTGAATACGATCGCGTGAAAATGATGGCCCTTCGGCTCGATCCCCGCGAGCGACCGTTTTGCGATGTTTGCTCACGCTCGGATCCCACGATGACCTGCGATCGAGAACCGATATAGCCAACAGGTCGCCACCGCAAGGGCCGAGATCTCCAGGCCGCTCGAGCGCGCTGGAGCCTCGGCATGCACTAAAGGCATCTGTAGTTCGCCAACTCCACTCTCCACCAAACCATCACGCTGATCACAGTCGCCGACAAATCGATTGGTCATATTGTGACGTTGTTCGATGGGCGGCGTAGAAAAGCGTAGACTTGGCGTGATGGTGAGCCGAGCCAGCTATGGCACAGTGTGTTCATGTCTGCTCGCGATTATTCCAACGGCCAACGACGCGCAATCGAGGACGCCGGAAGCCAGACTCTCCACGCCGGCGTGGATGCAAGCCACGTCGACCCGCGCGCGTATGGCCTCTTAAAGGTCGCCTACGGAGTCACTGAGACTCTCCAGCTGCTCAGCATCGGGCGAACGTCGCTCTACGCGGCAATAAAGCGCGGCGAGCTCACGCCGATCAAATTCGGCAAGAAGACCCTGTTCTACGCAATAGATATCGCAGCCTTTCTGGCGAGACCAAAGACCGCGGCATCCCACGCCACACCGTGTCAGCGGCCAAAAGCCTAAAGGGCGCTGGCGGTGACCGTCGTTCGTCGCGAGCACAGGGCCCACTTCACCATCGTGCCAAACGCGGTGTTCGTCGATGCACGTCTCTCAGTCGAGGCCAAGGGCGTGCTCGGCTATCTGCTGTCGCGTCCGCACAAGTGGCGCGTTCGGCTAGAAAACGTCGCGCGCACGCTCGCAGTCGGTCGCAAAAAGCTCCAGCGAATTTTCCGCGAACTGATCGGCGCTGGCTACGTCACCCGCGAACGGCAGCGCTTTGTGTCCGGGCATCGCTTCGGAGATCTCGATTACGTCGTTCGCGACGGGCGGCCCATGTGAAAAACTCAACCATCCCGCAGGGTCGGGAGCGCGTCCTCCGATGTTGTGTTCTGCTTATTTGCAAGTTGGAGCTATCAACGGAGTGTCACGCCATGGGTGTGCCAAACGAATGGCCGATGCGGATTCGCCATCCCGCCGCGCGACACTCATCCCAGTCGGGACCGGAGCGCGCCGCTCCCAGTTCGCCTTACCTGCTTGAACAGCCCTTGCTGGGCCAGCGACGCCCAGTCAAGCCCGAGAGCCGGCGGAGCCGGGCGCGCCAACAGTGCGAGGCTTGACGGGGGGAGCTGGTCCGGCCCACTCGTCATAGGCCGGCTAAAAAATTCTTCTGCCAATGCGAGCCCGAGCACCGTCACGAATGGACGCGCGGCGCTCCCGCAAGAATGTCGTCAAGCGCCGTTAGCGGATCGCTTCAAATTGAGCCGAAAGCGCGCATGAAAAGGCCTGCCGTCGCTTAGAATATTGAACTCGTTCGGATTTCGCAAAAAGCGACAGCAGGCCGATTCTTGCGACGTCTCCTTAACTTCAACTCCCACAACCACAATCAGCGCGACCGAAGGCGGCGCTTTTAACTTGCAGTCCTTCGATGGGGGAATGCGGGATGCCCTCGCCCTCGCCCTCAACTTCGCCTCGTTATCTCTCTGCTCCCACGGCTTCGCACCAGTGCGTGCGATAGGTATCGACACATACAGGTGCGGTCTGGATCATTGCCATCGAACCTCACTGGATGTCGCTTAGACAGGTTTCCCAACTGCGGAACGAGAGCCGATAGATCGACAACAGCGCGGTCGCTCAGTGTACGATCTGGATGCACGCCAAGCGGCGGCCGATCGACGGTTGGGTTGCTCGCGGTGCGCACAACAAACAACATCGAGCCGAGCGAAGGATAGACAGCTCGCTCGCGCTGCATCGTTCAACAGCATCGATGAGGCCACACCATCGCCCCGAGAGATCACAAGGCTGCCATCGTGCTCGCGCCCGTCAAGGGTGAAGCGCTGACGCGCCGGCCTGACGGCCGCCCTTCACCGGCGCTGCGCGCGACGGCGGAGCGAACTTTGGTCGGGGCGAAGGAAATGGTCATGATCGAACAAAGGAATGATAGGTAGACTACGAATCGGCGGCAAAGTTCGGCCCTCCTCGTCATCTGCGCACGTCGCCCCGGACCTCACCGCTTTCGGCACTTCAGCCTTTTGCGGAATTGCCTCCCTGCGATGACCGCTCCAGATCGATCCCGCGGATCAACATGTGAAGGCGTGCAATGCCACGGCCAGTCGACTGCCAGATGGCTGCGACCAACACCATGGCCGTCAAGAGAATAAGAGCAGCGGTTCGTTCTGCAGCGCCAGCCCCGAATTGCTCCAAAGCGAAATAGATGCCGCCGAAAAGCAGAACAACGAAAACCTGCCAAAGCAGCGTGTACCCGTCGGCCCACCGCTTATGCAACCTGATAATTCGAATCATTTCCGGGTTCATGTCACAGCCCTTTGCTCGTCGGTTGGTCCTTTGGAATTCCCTTCATGGCCGACAGTGCCTGAGTTCGTGCTCCTTTGCGACTGCGAGCCAAGCTGAAACTCCTCTAAGCAGGCTTCCATCGACGCGCCATTCCTTGGTCCACCAAGTACCAGACTTCGGACCGCACTTGGAGTGCGACGCCCTAACTGGCTTGCATCAAAATCGCGTCTGATTGCTCTTTTTGACACATGAGCAGCACTCAAATACAATGGGGAAATAGGGATGGGGCTCCCCGATAACCGCCGCGAGGCTGATAGCTCCTACTGCGCGAAGGCCCTTGAGGCTTGGTCGTGGTGGGTATCGAAGGCCCTCCTCCTTCCAAAAATATCCTCAGCGCAACCTTCGGCTTATCGCTACGGAGGCCGCGATGCGGAGTTTTTGGCAGGATGTGATCGTCCTCTTCGGCCAGACCAGTTTCGCTTTGACGGTGTTATTCGTGGTCTGTTTCGCCTGCCTACTTGCATTTGTGTTCGAAGCTTCGATTGAAATCGTTTTCCCGATCGTTGCTTTGGGAGGTCTCACCGCGATAGCGGAGCATGTCGTGCATCGCGGAAACAACCCATAGACCGAACCCATTGGAGGCATTTCTCCGACGGCCTAACGGCTCGACCGAGTCGGAGGGCGCAGATTGCTGATCGGCACTATGCCCGGTAGACCGATTGTTGCTGCTGCTCCAGCTTTTCGATTCCATAACAGACGATTCGTCAGCCATCGATACCGTCTCCTGATTGAGCGACCTGTCCGGTGGGTTATGCGCTCACGGCTGCATCAGCTCCCGAATGGGGTGTCGTCTTTCCAAATTTCGGGAACGGACTTGTATAAACGGCGGACGGACCGAGCTCGCGTTCGATCTCCACCAGCCGATTGTATTTTGCGAGGCGCTCGCTGCGAGACAGCGACCCGGCTTTGATCTGGCCGCCTCCCATCGCCACGGCAAAGTCGGAAATGAAGGTATCCTCGGTCTCGCCGGACCGGTGAGAAATCACGTACTGCCAGCCGGCATCGCGGCACATCTTAATCGCCTGGATCGTCTCCGTGACAGTTCCGATCTGATTGAGTTTGATGAGCACGGCATTGGTCGCACGCTCCTGAATTCCGCGCCGGATAAACCGCGGGTTGGTCACATACAGATCGTCCCCGACAATTTGTATGCGATCGCCGAGCGCGGCCGTCTGTGCGCGGAAACCTTCCCAGTCGTCTTCGGCAAAGCCGTCCTCGATGGACACGATAGGATAAGTATCGGCCATACGGTCATAGAGCGCGAGCAGGTCTTCGCGCGAAACGACGCGGCCACCCGACTTGTCGAAGACGTATCGACCGTCCGATGCAAACGAACTCGCTGCCGGATCGAGCGCAAGCGCAACATCGTCACCGGGCCGTAGTCCCGTCTCGCGTATCGCAGCCACGATCAACTCGCATGCTTCGTCACTGCTCCCAAGGTTAGGCGCGAATCCTCCCTCGTCACCGACCGCCGTCGACTGACCGGCCTTGTGCAGCAGGGCGCGCAGCGCATGGAAGGTCTCGGCGCCATATCGCAGCGCCTCGGCAAAGGTGGGCGCCCCGTGAGGCACGATCATGAATTCCTGGAAATCGAGAGAATTCTCGGCGTGCCGGCCGCCATTGATGATATTCATCATCGGCACCGGCAGCCGATACGACGACGCGCCGCCCAGATATTGATACAGCGGGATGCCGATGGCCGAGGCTGCGGCCCGAGCGGCGGCCATCGAGACGCCAAGTATGGCGTTGGCGCCGAGCTTCGACTTGTTCTCCGTGCCATCGAGCGCAATCAAAGCCGAATCGACCATTTGCTGCGGTGCTGCATCCGACCCCTCAAGGCGTTCGCGGATCGCCGTTCTGACGTTCGAGATGGCGTTCAGAACGCCCTTGCCGCCATATCGAGCTGCATCGCCGTCGCGAAGCTCAAGAGCTTCGTGCCGCCCCGTCGAGGCTCCGGACGGAACCGAAGCGACGCCGCAGTGGCCACTGTCGAGTTTCATGACAACGCGAAGCGTCGGGTTACCGCGGGAGTCGAGGATTTCAAAGGCGTCGACTGTCTTGATTGCGAAGTTCATGGGTCTAATCCCGGAAAATCGTTGGAAACTCGCCGATGACGTCGAGGTATAGCTGACGCTTGAAGGAGACAGCGAGTTCGGTAAGCTCGTTGACCGAAGCCCATCGCCAGGCGTTGAACTCTGGATGACTGCCTTCGAGATCGATCTCGGAATCGGCTCCCTTGAACAGCATCACGAACCACTTCTGCCGCTGACCTTTCCAGCGTCCGGCCCACTTTTTTCGGGCGAAGTCTTCCGGCACGTCGTAGTAGAACCAGCGCCCGCTTTCTGAGATGATCTCGGCGTTGTTCGTTCCGATCTCCTCCTTCAACTCGCGCATCGCGGCCTGTCGCGGGGTTTCCTTTCCATCGACGCCGCCTTGCGGCATCTGCCATGCCTCGCCTTGCAAGTCCGCCCGACGGCCGATGAAAATCTCGCCCCGCGCATTCATCAGCATGATGCCGACGCCGGGCCGATAGCTGAAAACAACGTCGCGGTCAGGCGATGCGCGCCTGATTGCGGTGGCCCGGCGCGGCGGCTTGTGACGAGCCGTGCTCTTGGCCATCGGTGCGATCTGCCTTGTTCTTGATCGGGCCATGGCAATGCTCCATGCACCGCATGCTTGATTGCTGCGGCTTCCGTTTCAACGGCAGGAGTCATCAGCCTTGCGGCGGTTATCGGGGGCACTCCATCCCCTTCATCAAACATTCTAACAGCGACCGGGTGCCGGCTCAATCGAATATGCGGCAACGGAGCCGGCCCGAGCCGGGAGCGAGCTGGATTCAAAGAAATCATCTGTCTCCTCCGCCAATTCCCCCTGAAGTTTCGCTAGCTTATGTTTCGCGCAATTGAGGCGGTTCAAATCGTAATCAACCGCAACTAATTGATCGCGTCTGCGCGCGAGAGCTTGGTGGATCACGCCCCGCGTTGCTGCGATCGCATCGTCGAGTCGCTCCTCAAACGTTTGTCCCGCCCGCCTGAATGTCTCGTCGATCCCACGCAGAATAGCCCAGCGAAGATTTTCTGCATTACGGATGATCAACTCGTTCGCCTGACCGACAAGTCGCGCGCGACGACAGCGCGCGCGCAAACCCTTCGTCAGGAAGCGATCGACCAGTCGGCTCGGGTCCGGCATCAGTCCCGTTTCGATGCTTCCGGTGACCCAATACGGTTCTTCGCCGAGTTCGAACGAATCGGACTCAAAACGCTGCCGAAACGGCACGTCAAAGATTTCGGCGGCGATCTGTCGGACGCTGTCGACCAAGCCGTCGATCTGCCGTTGGTGCATCGAAAGCACGGAATCGACTGCTCCGGCGAATGCGGTTGCGAGTTCGCTGCGGGCTGCTTCAAACATCCTTTCCATCGCCGCAGCTAACGTCCGCTGGGCCGTCTCACTTCGAATCCCGGAGTCTACCTCGATTTCGTTGTCGACGACTGCGGCGAGCTTTGCGGAAACCTCGCTTCGAAGCGAATGGATGCGGCTTTCGAGGTCCTCTCGGAGGCGCCGCTGGTCCCCTCCCAACAGATCGCGCGTAGTCCGTCGCTGTTCCTCGATCGACTGTAGCGCGTCCTCGAAAGCCTTGGCCTTCGAAGCAAGGTCTTCAAGAGGGAGCTCCAACGCACGAATACGCAGCGCAATCTCGGCGACAGCCTGCGACAGAATGTCCAGAGCCTTGCTGCGAATGGCCCGCTCCAGGACTGCGGCTTTTTCCGCGGCCAAGTAACGAGCGAGATACGTCTCGACGCCTGCCATGCCGCTTTGTTCCCATTCCGCGCGGTCGCCTCTCACCCTCGCTTCCAATCCATCTCGGGCCGATACGCTGAAGATAGTGGCGTCGCGCGCCCACAAGCCATGCTTTTCCAACGTATTGCGCAGAAACTCAGCCACGCGGGCTTGCTCCTCGGCACGCAGGTAGTCGATCTTGTTGAGCACAAAATGAATTTTCGCCGTCTTGGATTCGAAGCGGCTCAAATATTCGAGTTCGGCTTCCGTGATCGGCGGATCGGCCGAGACAACGAACAGCACGGCATCGCATTCAGGTAGCACCCGCAGCGCGGCTTCGGTATTGTGGCGGAGCGTAGAACCGACGCCGGGCGTATCAATGAGCATCGTGCCATCGCTGAGTATCGGCGCGGGGTAGAAGAGGTCGACGCGGTTCACACCGAGGCGATTTTCCGGGTTGGCCTCTTCGGCGACAAAGCGAAACAGGAATTCTCGTATGTCGTCGGAGTTATCAGCTGAGAGTTCTTCCGCAGGGCGATCGTCCCTGAATTGGACACGAACGGATGCGGCCGGGCGCCACGAGATGAAGATCGGCACTGCGGTCAATGGAACTACAGCGACCGGCAAGAGCGGCGCGCCGAGCAACGCATTGATGAATGTGCTTTTGCCCCGCTTGAATTGGCCCAGCACCGCGAGGTGAAGGCGGTCATGCCGAAGCCGCTCGCACAATGAGTCAAGCCGGGCGGCAAGCGATGAATTGTCTACGACCGGATCTCTCAGCGCAGCCAACACGCGATCCAATTTCGCGGCGAGGCTCCAGGGCCCCGTGTTCTCGCGCTTTTTGGTCATTTCGTTCATCATCGTTTCCACATCGACGCGCTACCAACTTTCCGAGTGCGATCGCCCTATTTATCTTGCAGGCTCAAGGCTTCAACAGACGCGTTGCGCTCCTTTTCGCTCACGCCCGTGTCCGCTCTCCTGGACGCCTGCTCAGATATCGAGGCGCGCTCCAGCGCCGCCTCTTGGGCGCGCAGCCAGGCGAACAGATCGCTGCGCTGGCCGCCGAGCGGACGAGCCCAACGAAGGTTCTTGAAGGCCTTGCTCTCAGCACCTGCCCACCAATATTCCTTCGTCACCATCAGCGACCAGCCGCGCCGGCCGCTGCGGGTCAGGGTAATGATCTCGATTGTCAGGCCGTGCCTTGGACTGCTGAAACTGTGTCTTTCGCGTTCGAATTCAACGCCATCATGAGCCCAGCGCGAAAGCTTGAAACCAGGGTTCGTCGTGCTCAGCAGCAGATCGAACATCCTGAAGAAGGACGGGCGTTGAAGGCTTTTCATGCTGCCGAACTCCCGGTTGATCGAGTCTCGCGCGCCGCGATGCGGGGCCATATCCAGCTGACCGTATTGCGGCCGTGTCGCGTCATCCGATGCTCCTGCTGTTCACAACAGCGAGCAGAATCGGCACTGCCAGCAGCTGGAGGACAAGGGAGAGCACGGCGACACCGATGACGGAATGGTCGTAGATGATTCCGAGAAGAGTGCTGCCGACAAACCATGCAACACCGAAGATCGTGTGGAACAGACCGAAGGCCGTCCCGCGACGATCCGGTGGCGCCATAGAGCCGATGACCGCGCGCATGACCGATTCCTGTGCGCCCATTCCGATGCCCCAGCAAATGACGCCAAGCGTCACCAGCCCAGGACCGCCGAGAAATGCCAGTGGCGCCGACAGCGCAGAAGTAATTGTCACAGGGACCAGGACAAGGATTCCACTGCGATCGAACCAGCGCCCGAGCCCGAGCGCGGCGACCGCGGCAGCGACCATCGCGACTGCGTAGAGGATGGGGATCCACGGCGGGGCGACGATGGCGGCTTTTCCGAAGTGATAGGCCAACAGCGAGAAATCGGCATAACCCGCGCCAATGAACGCCGCGGCGACCGAAAACGTCCAAAACTTCGCCGGCAGCGTCCTCGGCTGGCGGATCGGCTCGACAACTTCGAGATTCCGGGGTGCCGGAAACTGCAATCTTGCGACTAGAAGCACGATAATCGACAGGATCGCCGGGACAACCAACATGGCAAAGCTCGTCGTGTAGCCTTGCCCGAAATAAAGCGCCGCGCTCACCGAGAGTGGTCCTATGATGGCGCCGGTTGTGTCCATCGCCTCGTGCAGTCCAAAGGCCCAGCCAGCTCCGGTTCGGGTCGCAGCGTGCGACAGCATGGCGTCGCGCGGCGGCGCGCGCAGCGCCCGCCCCATGCGCTCGGCGACAATCAGGACGACCGCGATCTCCCAGTTCCCCGCCAGCGCCAACAGTGGGACTGCGAACAGATTCAGGATGTACCCTATGATAGTGACGGCCCAGTATCGCCCGGTCCGGTCACCGATGTAGCCCGACAGAAGCCGGATGGCGTAGCCGACAAGTTCGCCGAACCCGGCGACTATTCCAACTATGGCCGCGGACGCGCCAAGCGTTGCGAGATACGGGCCAGTGATACTTCGCGCCCCCTCATAGGTCATGTCGCCAAAAAGGCTGACGACGCCGATCAGAACGATGAAGCGTAAGGCGGCCCGATCGATTGACTTCTGGCCAAAGCTGGCCGATGCGGTCGCCTCCGTCATTCACTCCTCCGGAGGAAATCTGATTTGCCAAGCCGCAAGAACGGACGTTCATTTGGATGCATCGCGGTCGCTGGACTGCCTTGCACAGCAGCTGGCACGCGCCTGGACGATCCCGGATCGGACCACGGCAATCCGCGAAATGCGAAGCGAATCATTGGCGCGCGCTCCATCATGGTGTCGTACCACAGGGCGCGTAGAGACCGGATTGTGAGGAATACAGAGAGCACAACAATCCCACCGCCAGCCGTCAACGCGGTAGGAGTCATCAGCCATGCGGCAGTTTCGGGGGCACTCCATCCCCGTCGAGAACAGAACATTACATGGGGTTCGGAGCGGAAACAAGCAAGCTGCGCCACGTATTGACGGGAACAAAAACGAGCCTAAGATCATTACTTTGTTGGCCATGGAGTTCGCCCAAACCGCCCTCTTTGGGCTGATGACTCCTACTAAAGCGCGGCTTTGGTAGGAGTCTTTGTATGGCTGCCGTCGATCAAACCACTACGCCCAGCATACTCTTTGCCCGGCACGAAGATCGATTGAGCGCACAAAGCGCCGACGCGCCAGTCTTCTTCTCTGATTTGAATCTCGATCAGATAGTGGATCGGATCACGTCCGGTTGGAAGGACTACGATCTCAAGCCGTTTTTCCATTTTTCCTCGAATAGTGTCGAAACGATTCGCTACCGGCATAAAGTCTTTCAAGACTTGGAAAATCCCGCGACGCTCAAGCAGGTAAGATCATTCGCGCTTAAAATGCATGACGTGCGCGTGCTTCTGGGTCTGGTGAGGAAACTCCATGATCGCTTCCACAGGGAACGTTGGTTTCTTCATGCGGTCGAACTCTATTGCGACGCGATACAACAATTCGCGGCCGACTTGGCCACCGCGCCGCTCGAATCACGCGGGTTGCGCTGCTTTCGCGACTATCTAGCCGCTTATGCTGCCGGCCCCACCTTCAAATCGCTCCTACAGGAGGCGAAAGAGCTTACAGCCGACCTGTCCGCAGTGAACTATTGCGTAATTTTGCGGGCGGGCTCTTTCACCGTTTGCAACTACGACTCGGAGACCGATTACAGCGCCGAGATCGAGCAGACTTTCGAAAAATTCCAGCAAGGAGCTGTCAAGGACTACAAGGTCGACTTCCGAGCCGCGCCGGAGGACATGAACCACGTCGAAGCAAAAATACTCGAGTTCGTCGCGCAACTGAACCCGGAGCCATTTTCGCGCCTGCTCGACCACTACGCGCGACACGCGGGCTTCGTCGATGAAGCGATTGCAGCCTTCGATCGCGAGATTCACTTTTATGTCGCTTGTCTCGAATACCTTGACAGTTTCAAGAGCGCCGGATTGCGGTTCTGTTATCCGCAGCTTTCCCCGACTTCGAAGGAAGTGTGCAATTACGGCGGATTTGATCTCGCGCTGGCTTCGAAGCTGGTCAAAGCGAACAACCCGGTCGTCTGCAACGACTTCTTCCTGAAGGGCGAGGAGCGGATCATCATCGTCAGCGGTCCAAACCAGGGCGGCAAGACGACTTTCGCGCGCACGTTCGGACAGCTGCACTATCTTGCCAGCCTCGGCTGCCCGGTGCCCGGACGAAAGGCAAATCTCTTTCTGTTCGACCACCTCTTCACCCATTTCGAACGGGAGGAGAAGGTCGAAAATCTTCGCGGCAAGTTGGAGGATGACCTGGCGCGGATTCACTCTACGCTCATACAGGCGACACCCCGCTCTATCATCATCATGAACGAGATTTTCACTTCCACCACGGTCCAGGACGAGATTTTCCTGAGCAAGAAGATTATCGAACGGATAGACGAACTCGATCTGCTTTGCGTCTGGGTCACATTTATCGACGAGCTGGCTGCATTCGGTCCACAGACCGTCTCGATGGTCAGCACGGTCGTGCCGGAAAACCCTGCTTTACGCACTTTCAGGATCGTGAGGCGCCCCGCCGACGGGCTGGCCTACGCGATGGCCATCGCGGAAAAATACGGGCTCACACACGACCACATCAGGGAACGCGTGAAATTATGAAAGCCTTCCTCATGTATCGGGATCGCGATTTCGATCCGCTACAGCTACTGTCGCGGAGGGAAAGAAATTCGCGTACGAGCGCCACGGATCAAAGCCTGAGCCTGCTGCAACTCCTTCCGTCGAACGAGGCGGCGCTAACACAAGACCTCGGTCTCCACATCCTGTTCAGCGCCATGGCGCAGGACGATAATTTCTTGTTCGAGGTCGCAAAGGTCGCATTGTTATCCAGCGTCACTGACCCTCATATCATCCTGTATCGTGAAGATATTCTGAAAGACTGCACGCGCAACGAAGCAACCGTGAGAGAAATATATCAGATTGCTTGCGAGGCAATCGCAGAGGAACGAAAGCATTACTGGGGGCTTTATCGACGCTATCCCTCCAGTACGCTCCACCAGGCAGTCGAAGTGCTGCAGATGTTGGTGGGAAAGCTCAGGCGGCTGCGCCGAATGGCCGATCATCACGCCGAAAGCTTCCAGTCTGACGGCATTACGCGATTATTTGCGATGCTGGAGACAGAGCTCAGCGACGAGTATTTCGCGAGCATCGAGCAGCACTTGAAGCGACTACAATTTCGCAACGGTGTCCTTGTAAGCGCGCAGTTGGGCAAGGGGAACAAGGCTACAAATTACGTGCTCCGTAAGCCCCGTCAGGACCAACGCAATTGGGTGGCGCGTCTCCTTCGACAGGCACCTGGTTACACATTCAGCCTCCACCCTCGAGATGAAGCCGGCGCACAAGCGCTGGCTGCGCTGCAAAACCAAGGGATCAATGACGTCGCGAACGCATCGGCCCAATCGTCGGACCATATTGTGAGTTTCTTTCAGATGCTGCGGACCGAACTGGCTTTCTACGTCGGGTGCCTGAACCTGAAACAGAAACTGGACGGGTTGGGTGCACCGACTTGCTTCCCAATCGCCGTGCCTTTCGGACAACGAAAGCTCTCATTCTCGGGGCTTTATGACGTTTGCCTGGCCTTGAGCATGAAACGGAAAGTGGTGGGCAACGACCTGAACGCAGATGGCAAGGACCTCATTGTCATTACCGGCGCAAATTCGGGAGGCAAGTCGACCTTCATTCGGAGCCTCGCCATTGGTCAGTTGATGATGCAGGCCGGCATGTTCGTGGCCGCCGAGAGCTTCTCGGCCGAAGTCCGGGACGGCATCTTCACGCATTTTCGGCGGGAAGAGGATGCCACCATGGAGAGCGGCAAACTGGACGAGGAACTCGGCAGAATGAGCGGGATCGTGGATACGCTATCGCCGCGATCGATGGTTTTGTTCAACGAGTCGTTTGCTGCGACAAACGAAAGGGAAGGCTCAGAGATTGCCGCACAGATCACAAATGCCTTGCTGGAAAGCGGCGTCAAGATATCGTTCGTGACGCATTTGTATGAATTCGCGCGCGGACTTCATGTCCAGAAGATGTCTAATGCAGTCTTCCTGCGGGCCGAGCGACTGCCCGATGGAACGCGCACCTTCCGTTTGATCGAAGGCGAGCCCTTGCAGACGAGCTATGGAAAGGACGTCTACGAAACCGAATTCGGATTAGAGCGCGTGTCGCCGGTTCAGCCACAGCCACTCTCGGCGGCCGAGTAGTTCTCGATTTGCCGGAGTAGGCGTCGAATCAGCCGGTAAGAGTATCGAGGTGTTGCGTTTCGTTAATCCGTACAACGGCGATACGCCCGCCAACCACGTCGATCTCGTTAATGCAGCATGGCGTCTGGTCAAGTCGCCAATAGGCGGAAAGAGGCTGATCGACCAACTGAACCAGCAAGGCGCGGTTCACACTGGTGTGGCCGACCAGCACGACCGTATCTTCAACATGCCGATTGAGAACGAGCCGAAGCGCGTCTGCGGTCCGGGCAACCATATCCTGCAGCGATTCGCCGTTCGGGAATCGAACCAGATGAGGGGTGGCGAACCATGCGGCGAAGAGCTGCGGCTCGGCTTTCTCGATTTCCTCGTAACTTCGGAATTGCCAGGCGCCATAGTCAATGTCGTTGAGTTGATCGATGGCCTCTGATTCGATGCCGCACGCTTTGGCGATCGCGCGCCCAGTCTCGACGCATCGCTGCATGGGACTGGTATAGACCTTCACCGGCTGCCACATGGCCGCGATGCGCCAGGCGACGGCCTCAGCTTCGGCAAGCCCGCGATCAGTGAGGGGCAGCTCGGCGCGACCGCGAAAGCGTTCTGGTTTAATGCCTTCGACATGGCCATGTCGGACCAGGAGGATCTTCGTCAATGTCGGAGTCTCACGTTCAGCAGATGATTTAACTGACGACCACACGAGCAATTGGATGCGGAGAGGTTCATATATTACCCTACTCTCGATCGTGAACTCGAGCGACGGTGTTTCCTGCTGGGCCGCGGCCCGGATCGAATGAGTGGAGCCCGAAGCGCCGTCGAAACCACCCGCTCCGAGAGCACCGAAAGGTTTATCGGCAACAAGGCTCTGGCGGCAATATCGCGCTTAGCAAAAGCTGCCAGACCCTCGAATGCAGAGAGCAGTTTTGGCGGGCCAAAACTCGTCAGGGTGCCACCTGAGAAGTTGATTTGCAGGTCGAGGAAGATACCCCGGACTTCAATCGGCACACGCTTTGATGCCTGAACGCTCATGCGCGCCCTTAGCTCCCGATCAGCATAAGCCCGATGATAATATCTATAGAGCGTTCGGCGGTAGCGAATGATTTGGGCAAGTATTGAATCAGGGACGACGTGATAAACGCGCAATGTCAGTACGAGTGCAAGCTCCATCAAGTGACAATACGAGTAGTTGGCGAGGCGGCGGCGTCCATGTCCGATCGTGCCGTGCTCGAAAGGGGTGCCGAGCTTCCGTAACGATTTGATATATTCATAGAAAGTGCTCTTGCTCGCTTTCCCCTGGAAGCCGAGGCGAGCCAGGACCCAAAGGGCCTCGCCGTGATGAAGCCTGATCGCTGGCAACACCTTTGGCAGTTGCTCCTCCAACATATTGAGGCGCAAGCTCTCTATCGGGGCGCTCATGGAGCCCTCCCATTCAAATACCCGGTTGGACGGCTGCGACGCAGGTGCACCGCGACGAGTAAGGCCGTCCCGCACACAGCTCTACCACTGCCGCCCGCCAAGGCCCTGCCGCCCGACGCGGCGGGTGCCTTAATATGACACGCACTCCGATCTCGATGGAACCGGAAAGCCGTGGCGCAGTTGCGGTATCCGTGGTAGTAGAGTGGATGCTGCGGCACGTTCGAAGGTGCTGCCGCTTATTTGGCGATGGAGTCCGCCAAAACCGCCCTAACCGGCTGATGACTCCTACGGTTGCTCCGGACGGCTGCGCTGTGCCAGGAGACGTAGGTTTGTATCAGCAGGGTGGTTGGCACGACGATCCCGCCGTCCATCTCCCGAAAACGCAACCTGCGTGACCGCACGGCCGGAGCCGGTTGCCGAGCAGCCTTGAAATCGAGGCGGCGAGGCCGACGATGCTCGAACGGATCGTCTATAACCTGCTCCAAGTTTTCGTCGTGGTGGCCTTTGCGCCGCTGGTCGAAGGCGTGGTCAACCGCCTCAAGGAGATGCTGCAGTCCAAACGCGGCCCGAGCATCTTCCAGCCGTATCGCGACATCTGGAAGCTGCTACACAAGGACGAAATCGTATCTGAGTATAGCTCCTGGATTTTCCGCGCAGCTCCGTACGTCGCCTTTACCGCTCCGGTTTTCGTCGCTCTGCTTATCCCCGTTCTGACGCGCTATCCACTCTTCTTCGCCTTCATGGGTGACATGCTCGGCGGAGGCTTCATTCTCGCACTCGGCGGCTTCTTCGCCACGCTCGCCGCTGTCGATACGGCCAATCCCTACGGCCCGATGGGCGCAAGCCGAACCCGCATGGTGGGCTTTCTGGCCGAACCTGTCTTCATCGTCGTCTTCCTCACGGTTTCATTCGTTGCCGGATCGACGATCCCCTACATCGTGCAAACGAAGTGGGTCACGCCGATCGCGAACTTCTTCGAGCCATCCCACGTCCTGCTGATGATCGCGTTCCTGATGCTCATCCTCGCCGAAGATGGACGGATCCCGGTTGACAGCCCATCAGGCCAATTCGAATTGGCGATGATCGACCGCTCGAAATCGCTCGAGTATTCCGGCCGGGGCGCCGCAGTCATGAAATGGGCGGGCGCCATGAAGTTCTTTGTGCTGATTACGATTTTTTTAAACGTGCTGGTCACGCCGTGGGGCTTGGCGCCGGAGGGAAGCGGACCTGCCGGAGTCCTGCTCGCGATCCCGCTCGTTCTCCTCAAGGTGTTCGCCTTCATCCTTGTTCTCGTCTTCATCGAGTCCTCGCTCGCAAAGCTGCGTCTGTTCCGCATCACCGAGTTTCTCGGCGCTGCGTTCGTGACCTCGGTTGTCGCCATGATCACTCGGTTATCGGAAATCTAGGGGCACACGATGAGCAGTTCGCCTTATCCCATCGTTGCAGCCCTCGATGCGCTGACTGGCGCTCTTTTCCTTTTGACGGCGCTTGGCGTCGTCGCAACCCGTCAGGTTCTGGCGTCATTGCAGCTCTTCATCATGCAGTCGCTGCTGTTATCGCTTTCGGCATTTCTGCTTGGGATCGCATCGAGCTCGGTACATCTCTTTGCCGTGGCCGCCATTACAATTGCCACCAAAACGCTGCTGATTCCCTGGTTGCTGCGTCACACGGTCAGCGCGGAAGTGTACCGCACGCGCGAGGTTGAACGGGTTCTCAACATCCCGATCTCGCTGCTTCTGTCCGCTGTTCTCGTCGTACTTGCATACGTCGTCGCTGCTCCGATCCTCAGCGCCGTTGAGGTCCCGTTCGCGCGGATCAATTTGCCGCTCGGGATTGCGGCGATTTTCCTCGGGGCCTTCACGGTCGCGGTCAGGCGCGAGGCCGTGCCGCAGCTCCTGGGATTGCTCGCGGTCGAAAATGGGGTGTTCTTCGCGGGCATAGCCATCGTCCCGAACCTCCCCGTCATTGCCGAACTCGCCGCAGCGGTGGACGTGCCGGTCATCACGCTGGTCGTCGGATTGCTTACGCGGCGAATTCACACGCGCCTGGGCACCACGTCGGTGGGCCATTTGTCGGCCTTGCGAGAACACTGAGGCGCACCATGGAACTCGCTGCCATTCTGATCATACCGGCAGTTGCCAGTTGTCTCTCGCTGTTGCCGTTGGGCCGCCGCTTCGGAGCACCTATCACGGTAGCCGCGAGTGTCGTTGTGTTGATACTTGCGGCGCACGCGGCGGTCCAGGTAACCCGCTCCGGCCGCCTCAACGCATTGGACGAGTGGCTGACATGCGATGCCTTGGGCGCGCTGGTTCTCCTGCTCGTGGCGTTGGTTGGGTTTACCGCTGCGCTGTTCTCCTGGGGCTACATCGCTAAGAGGAGTCAACATGGCGCACGCAACATTCAGCGCTATTACGGGCTCTACAATCTGTTCGTCCTGTCCATGCTTGCGGTTCCACTCCTGGCGAATGTCGCCTTGATGTGGATAGCGGTCGAGCTGACCACGTTGTTGTCGGCCTTTCTTGTCGGTTACGAGGATACGCCTGAGGCGCTTGAGGCAGCCTGGAAATACGTCGTGCTCACCACGCTCGGCGCCGTTCTCGCGCTGCTGGGATTCCTTATCCTGTATTGGGGATCGCGGGTCGCTGGCTTCGAACCCTTTACCTGGGTCGGACTGGTCGACGCGGCGCCGCACATGCCGCCCGCGCTGCTCTGGCCGGCTTTCCTCCTCATCCTCGTCGGGTTTGGGACCAAGGTCGGCCTTGTCCCGATGCACACCTGGCTGCCGGATGCGCACAGCCAGGCGCCAGCATCGATTTGCGCGCTGCTCTCGGGCGTTGAGACCACAACGGTGCTCTACGTCATTCTTAGGCTATTTCCGGTTATTGGCGTCGCACCCGGGCTTGATGCCCGGCCATGGTTCATCGGCTTTGGGTTGCTGTCGGCCGGGATCGCCACGCTGCTCCTGATCTATGTCCGCGATTTCAAACGGATGTTCGCGTTCTCGACGGTCGAGCATATGGGGATCATCCTGGTCGCCGCCGGGCTCGGTGGCGCCGACGCGCACCTCGGCGCCGCCTACCAGATGACCGGGCATGCCATTGCCAAATCCTTTTGCTTCTTTGCGGCAGGTTTCACGGTCATGGCCGTCGGTACCCAGGATATCGCGAGTGTTCGCGGTCTCATTCGTACCTCGCCCATCGCAGCGATTGCGCTGATGGCCGGCGGGTTCGCGATTGCCGGAGCGCCGCCCTTTGCGATTTTTGTGAGCGAACTGGTCATCCTGAGGGCGGGCCTGACTAGCGGTCATTACGCCGTGATCGCTGCATTGGCCTTCTTCGTCGTCGTCGCCTTCTGCGCCGTCATGTTCCACGTCAACCGCATGGTGTTCGGGGCACCTGGGCCCCGAACCGCCGCGTTGGCCATGCCCGGATCGTGCAAAGCCACGCTCGTTCTCGCCGCGATTCCTTTGATCGCAATCGGGCTCTATGTCCCCGCGCCGCTGCAGGACCTGCTGAGAGCCGCGGCAGCGGCCATGGGCGGCTAGGAGAAGCCGAATGGCAATGCCCGACCGAACCATCGAACGCGAACCCCGCTCCGACCGCTTTGTCGAACTGTGCCTTCGCACCTGGAATCGCCGGGTGTCGGTCACTCACGTTGCGGAAGCGCCGGTTTGCCGCCTCGAATGCGGCCCCGAAGAGCTCCCAAAGGTCTGGCAGTGGCTGATTGGCGATCTCGAATTTGCCTTCGCGACTTTGATCGTGGAGCAATCCGCAGACAACGCATGGTCATTGATCTACGTGTTCTACCGCGAGGATTCGCCTTGGGTTCACGTTGAGGTTCAGCTCGGTCCCCAACCTTCCGCAATGCCATCGGTCGTCGGGCTGCTCCATGGCCCCTCGGCCGACTGGCACGAACGCGAAGCGGAAGATTTGTTTGGAATAGCATTTGAAGGGCATCCACGCCTTGGCGAGTTTATTCTGCACGAGGACTGGCCCGAGGGCGTGAACCCGATGCGCCATGACTTCGATGCGCGGCGACAGCCGATTCATCGCGACCCCGAGCCACGCTGGAATCCGCCAACTGTCGTGGAAGCGTTGGGCGCCTTCGCCATGCCGATTGGACCGGTGTTTTCCGACTTTGCCGAATCGGCACATTTCCTTTTGGAGACCGTAGGCGAGGACGTGATCCGCACCATCCCCCGCTTGTTTTACAAATATCGCGGAGTCGAGAAGATCGCGGAAGGCCAGCGCGTCGATCGCGCTTTGCTGCTTGCCGAGCGGTTTTCCGGCACGTCTGCCTTCGCGCACGGACTGGCCTTTTGCCAGGCCGTCGAGGCAATCTGCGGGGTAGAGGTGCCGCCTCGCGCGCGGGCACTTCGTATCGTGTTTGCCGAACTTGAGCGGCTCCGCCATCACGCTGCGGTGATCACCGGCATCTGTAACTCAACGGCATTGGCTATC
>Ga0209517_10002141_pt1 | contig 28366 bp, 23 predicted proteins | sample PeaSoiMetSII2010_FD_187695 | JGI IMG/M metagenome (GOLD analysis project Ga0209517, IMG submission 187695) | Peat soil microbial communities from Weissenstadt, Germany - SII-2010 (SPAdes) (version 2) | ecosystem: Environmental > Terrestrial > Soil > Wetlands > Peat | place: Germany...
GAAGAAAAAGTCGTAGAGCTTGGGGCGGGCCTGGCGTCCGATTTCGATGGCGTCTTCGAATCCGGCGGTGGTGACGAGGGCGGTGCGGGCGCCCTTGCGCTCGAGCAGCGTATTGGTGCCGACGGTGGTGCCGTGAAGGAGGATGAAATCTTCTGTTGGCGCGATCTGGTGAAGGGCGTCGACGATGGCTTGGGATGGATCGGCGGGAGTTGAGAAAACTTTCAGCATGCGGAGGCGGCGGGTTGCGGGATCGATCCAGACGCAGTCGGTGAAGGTACCTCCGGTGTCGATGGCGATGCGGAGGGGTTGGCGGCGGCGGGACATGGATCTGGTCGGAGAGTTAGATTAACACCCGGCGACATCCCCACGTCTCTTAAAGAACGCGAGACATGGGGCACCCGCGCCACATCCCCACGTCTCACAAAGAACGCGAGACATGGGGCACCCGGCGGCTGTGGGGCATGGGACAGAAAAGAGCAACACTGCACGCAGTTCGCGGGCGGGGGCGCCCGCGCCACATCCCCACGTCTCGCAAAGAACGCGAGACATGGGGCACCCGGCATGGGAATTGGACAGTTAGAGTAACATTCCGCGTCTGATCCGGCGTGACTATCAAATAAAGTCAAAGTCCCCACCCCTTCGGCAAGCTCAGGGTAGGCTCTAACGTCGCAAAAGGCGCGACGTTAGGATGGGGCACCCAGGTCATTGTTGTCTGGCAACTATTCCAATTGGAAGCTGACTCGGACTGACGCACGGATTGAGACTTCGCCCGGAGCGACCGTGGACTCCTGTGTTGCCGCGCTTCTATCGTAGGAGAAGCTGTTCTGGACGTAGGAGGAGCTGTTCTGGAAGCTGTTCGTCGGCGCAAACACGCCATTGAAGCTGTCCTCGGAAATGTCCCAAGGCTTTCCGATTGTCTGACCCAACTCTGCTGCCATTGCCGTAGCCTTCTCTCGCGCGGCCCTGATTGCCTTCGCCCTCGCCTCGTCTTTGTATTTCCTGGGTTCGGCAACGAGGAACTCGACACTGTCGACCCGATTCACACCGGCTTCGAGCAGCTTCGTGATCAGACTTTCGTACTTCGACAAATCCTTCAGAGTCACCTGGATCGTCTGCGAAACTTCGTAGGCCAGGAACCTCGGCACCTTTTCTTCGGAATACTCAGGCCGCATCTGGAGCGCGCTTGTGTGAATGTTCTTTTCCTCAACGCCCGCGCTGTGCGCCTCGGCCAGCAACTTTTTGACGCGGCGATCGTGCTGGGATTTGGCGATGCTCAGATCCTTGTCCCGCGATTCGACACCTAGACTCAGGACCACTTCATCAGGTGGGACATTGACTTCGGCGGTTCCGGTCACCGAGATGAGCCTGGGACGAGGCAAGAAATCCTGCGTAAGGGCTGGCGGCGGGAAGAGGAAAAAAAGCGCAAACGCAGAGAGAACGGTGATCGAGTTCAAGCGCACGGGAGATGCCTCCTTGGCTCGGATCTTCTTCGGATCTTCTAAGGCTTGCAGCGGACCATTCTATCCAACAAAATGCGGGCAGGAGTGCCCGCTCCACAGAAACCTGCCGAGCTTCGCTCGGCGACCGGGTCGAAGACCCGGTCCCACACGAACAAAACTATCATTTGGTGGTGAAGGCCAGGGTCAGCAGGGTCTTTTGTTCTACTTCGTGGGCTTTGGCGCTTCCCGTCGCGGGGCTGGGGCCGGAGCTGCGTTTTACGCTTAGGACCGGGCGATCGCCGGCGACTCGTTTCAGGCGGGGGAGCATGTTGAAGAGCGCTCCCATGTTCGCGGGCTCTTCCTGGACCCAGACGATGTCGGCGTTTTTTCCGTGGCGGTCGAACTCGGCAACCACTTCCTGCTCGGGGAACGGGTAGAGTTGTTCCAGGAAGACGATGGCGGTGGTGGTGTCTTTTCTTCTCTTGCGCTCGTTCTGAAGTTCGTGGCCGATTTTACCGGTGCAGATCAGGATGCGGTCGGCTTCACCGACTTCGGTGTCGGGGAGGACGTTCAGGAAATTCTTGTGGGCCAAGTCTGCAATCGGTGAACTCGCGTCAGGATGACGCAGCATGCTTTTTGGCGTGAACACGACCAGCGGCTTGCGCCAGTGGCGCAGGGCCTGGCGGCGCAGGAGATGGAAATACTGCGCGGCGTTGCTGGGCTGCGCGATCTGAATATTGTGCTTGGCGGCGAGTTGAATGAAGCGCTCGATGCGGGCGCTGGAGTGTTCCGGGCCTTGGCCTTCGTAGCCGTGCGGGAGCAACATCACAAGGCCGGAGAGCAGGTTCCACTTGGCTTCTCCGGCGCTGATGAACTGGTCGATGATGGCTTGAGCGACGTTGACGAAGTCGCCGAACTGGGCTTCCCACAGGACGAGCGACTCGGGATAGTCGCGGCTGTAGCCGTATTCAAAGCCGAGGACTCCGGCTTCAGAGAGTGTGGAGTTATAGATTTCGCAGCGGGCCTGACCGGGCGCGATGTTTTCCAGGGGCACGAATTCGTTTTCGTTCTCGATGTCGGTGAGCACGGAATGGCGCTGGTTGAAGGTGCCGCGGCGGGAATCCTGGCCGCTGAAGCGCACGTGGGTGCCGGCCTTTACGAGACTGGCGAACGCGAGGGCCTCGGCCATGCCGTAGTCCACGGGGCGCTTGCCTTCGCCCATTTCGGCGCGCTGTTCGAGAAGCTTCTTCACTTTGGGATGGATGTGGAAGCCCGCGGGGTACGTGGTGAGGCGAGCGGTGAGCTCGGAGATTTCGGCCGGCGGGAGTCCGGTCTCGACTTCGTATTCCGGTCGATAAAGGCCGCCGAAATAGTTGTTCCAGTATCGGGGAAGATCGCGCATCAGGGGTTTGTGCTTGATGCTGCCGGCTTGTTTCTGCGCGGCTTCAAACTCGGCTCGGACGGCGGCCGCTTGGGCTTGCGCGCCGGTGGCGCTGATGTCGTCGGCGTAGATCTCCCAGAGCGGAGGGTGCTCTTTAATTTTCTTGTAAAGAAGAGGCTGGGTGATCGTGGGATCGTCGACTTCGCTGTGGCCGTGGCGGCGGTATCCGATCAAGTCGATGACCACGTCGGTGCCGAACTTGTAGCGGTACTCGGTGGCGATGCGGGCGACGCGGACGACGGCGTCGACGTCTTCGCCGTTGACGTGGAAGATGGGAATCGACTGGCGGCGCGCGATGCAGGCGGCGAAGCGCGTGGAATGTTCTTCGGTATAGCTGGTGGTGAAGCCGAGCAGGTTGTTGACCACGACGTGGATGGTGCCGCCGACGGTGTATCCCGGGAGATCGGCGTAGTTCATGGTCTCGGCGAGGATGCCTTGTCCGGCGAATGCGGCGTCGCCGTGGACGAGGAGCGGGAGATATTTTTCGCGTCCGCCTTCGCCGGTGCGGTCCTGCTTGGCGCGGGTGCGGCCGACGGTGACGGGGTCGACGGCTTCGAGATGGCTGGGGTTCGAGACGAGATGGATGTGGACTTTGCCGCCACTGCGCGTGGTGTATTCGCCGGTGGCGCCCATGTGATATTTCACGTCGCCGGAGCCGAGCACGCTGCGCGGGTCGACGTCTTCGAATCCGGCGAAGATTTCCTGGGGATCACGCTTGGCCACGTGTGCGATGACGTTGAGGCGGCCGCGATGGCTCATGCCCATGACTAATTCGATGGCGCCGCGTTGGGCGGCGGCGTCGAGAACTTCGTCGACCAACGGGATGAGGGCGGTGACGCCTTCGAGCGAGAAGCGCTTGCTGCCCAGATAGCGCTGCTGCATGACTTGCTCGAAGACGTCGGCGCGGATGAGAAGGTCGAGGATGCGAGCTTGATCCTCTAGCGGAGGCTCGGCTTCCATCTGCTGGTAAATCCAGCGGCGACGCTCAGGGGCGTAGATGTGATTGATTTCGACGCCGATGGTGCTGGAGTAGATGGCGTGGGCTTCGCGGGCGTAGTCGCCCTCACTCTCGAGTTCGGGAGTTTCGCGGGGGCGGAGGAAGCCGAGGGGGTCGAGGTCGCCTTCGAGGTATCCCCACTGGCGGTAGGCGTTGAAGACGCGCTCGCGTTCGGGATTGGAGCCATTTGTCGTTTCGTCGACGGCGGCGCGGGAGCCTCCGTTGGAAGTCTTGGTTTTCGAGGTCATGTGAATACGGGTACTAGGATAAAGGATGCGAGGGTGGGCGTGCAGGATTCGGGAGCGAAAGGCAAGAGCTTAACCACGGAGGACACTGAGGGAAGCCCCACCCTTCGACTCCGCTCAGGGCAGGGCTTCTCATGCGAAGAACGACGTGAGAAATGGGGCACCGCGGGTGTTTCGATTCCTACGAAAGTCAAAATCCCCACCCTGTCGCAGAACGCGCGACAAGGGTGGGGCACCCGACTAGGAGCTACCGCCTGTCGTGGTGGTCGAAGTCGAACAGGTCCGTCAGATCGCCGATGGCGGGACTGTTCAACGGGACGTACGGGTTGTGCCGGCTCGCGATGGGGTTGGGGTAATTGTCGCGGCTGCGGCTGGTGAGCGGGGCGAGTCCCCAGTTGGCTTCGATGAACTTCAGAATCGAAACGTGGTCGGCGTAGGTATGCGAGATATGCCCGGGCTGGGTGTGCTTGGAAATGACCAGCGTGGGGATTCTGGTGCCGTCACCAAAGTAGTCCAGAGGTTGGACGTAGCCGGAATCGTAGTAGCCGCCGCCTTCGTCGAAGGTGACGATGATGGCGGTGCTTTCCCACAATTCCTCGTTGGCCTGAACGCCGGTGACGATCTTCTTGACGAAGCCTTCAAACAGATCGAGCTTCGAAGAAGACGGGTGGCCGTCGAGCCAGCCGTCGGGTTTCACGTAGGACACGGCAGGTAGCGTGCCGTTCTGGATCGCCGTATAGAGGTCGGTAGTGTCCAGGTTGTGCGCACGGCCGGCGGCGTTGCCCATGATCGAGGTCTGGTACAGGAAGAAGTCGCAAATGTTGCAGAAGGTGTTGTCTGCGGTGACATAGTTGTTGTCGGGGTTGGCCAGATAGGTATTCCACTGGTCGCCGTAATAAGCAAACGAGATGTTGTTCTCCATGAGCGCGTCGCCGATGCTGCGCAGGGGCGAGGGCGGAATGGCGAAGACCGTCTGGCCGGGATCGGAGAGGACAGCGGAACTGTAAGCACTGGTTCCGTCACCGAGGTATCCGGGGTTGTAGTTGTTCAACAAGTAGTAGTGACCCGGATCGCAGTTGGGATTGATGGGTGTGGGCAGCGCGGCCAGGTAGTTCGTGATGGCGGCGACTTCGCTGCGTGACGTGTCCGAGCAATTGGAGTAGGTTCCGCCGCCGGAGGATGCGGATCCGAAGGAACCGTTGCCGTAGCCGTCTTCGGTGTACCAGTTGTTGGTGCCAGCCAGGGGATTGGGGTCTTCGATCTCGTCGACAGTGCCGGAGTTAGGTCCGGCGGAGATAAATTGATTGTGCGGTGGCTCAATCGCATTGCCGTTTCCATCGCTAAACCAGATCGCATCGCCGGTGCCGAGCATGACGTGGTTGGCGCCGGTTCCGCCCATCACGGCCTGGTGAAAGTTGTCGCTCATCGCGTAGTTGTCGGCAAGATACTTCAGGTAAGGCGCATCGCCTTGCAGCATGTTGTAGAAGCCCATGGAAGTCGAGCCTTCCTTGGTGCTGGTGTCGGTGAAGCCGGCAGGCAGGGGATTCCCGTTGGAACCAGCGCCGATGGTGTCTTCCACCCAGGGGAACAGGTCCGCCTGGCATCCGCTGGGATTCCATCTGGTGGCGTTGGCTGCGTTGCAGTCGAACTGCTGCCACATCTGGTAGAAGCGGTGGACAGGGCTGTTGTCGTAGGCATCGTAGGGGTGCGTCTTCGACGTCAGCTGGAATGGGCCGTTGGGCAGGGACGAGGCGTTGGGGATGCGAGTGTCAACCGCTCCGTGGGCCAGTCCAGTGCCGCCGGTGGTCAGCAAAACGTAATCCTCGGGAAGGAGCCCGTTCTCAAAATGCATGGCGGTCGCGGCATCGGGGAATGGCCCGCTGCTGTATCCACCGGCTAACACGGGGGGCAGCACCGAATACGGAGTGTTGCCGGGGGGATTCGGCTGATAGATGCTGGTGTCGCTGGCCGTAGATTGACTGGCTAGAAAGAAGTTGGGGCCGGGAGTTCCGTCTTCGTTGACGATGCCTTTGGAGAGCAGGTTGGAGACGCGCTCGTCGTGGCGGGGCTTGTAGGTCGCGAATACGTGATCGAATGTGCGATTCTCACCGATGATGACGATCACGTGCTTGATGGGTGACCTGGAATGCCTGTGGCGATCATGGTGATCATCAGCGGCGGCGGGAAGCGGCGCTCCAAGATTGGCGACGAGCGCGATAAGGCTCACTCCAACAGCAAGATGCTGCCTGGCTTGTGCCAGGAAACCTGGTGTAGACATGAATTTCCTCCTGAGAGAACTACGGAGGTGGAAGGGTAGCTGGGGCGGGTTGCGGGCAGGTAACGCGGAGATGAATAGCAGATCAAAAATAATCCACAGGGTCGAGTTGGCGCGCAGGGGGTGAGGGAAGGGTTTTCAGCGGGATGGTGGTATGCGTGAAGAAACGTTAAGACCAGGTTACAAAATTTGCACAGCGCTCGGAGGGAAGGAAAGAAGCCGGAAAGTCCTGCGGAGTGGAAACGCCCAGAGGATGGCGCGGCCTGGTAAACCCCACTTCTCGCGCCAAGAACGCGCGAGAAATGGGGCACCTGGCGCGAGTTATTATTCTCCGAGACTATATCCGAGACTATGAAGAAGAAGATGGGTGCGCCAGCTCTGCTGGGGATTCCGTTTGATGCTTACTCTTCCTATCTGCGCGGGGCGGGGGAAGCTCCGGAAAAAATCCGGGAGGCGATGCGGTGCGATGCGTCGAACTCGTGGTCGGAGTTGGGCGTGGACTTGGGGGCTGCCGGCGCGTATGAGGATGCGGGAGATTTGACGTTTGGGGAAGCGGAAGCGTTTGCGGCGATTGAGGCTGGTGTGGGGGCGTTGATGGATCAGGGGAAGAGGCCCGTGTCGCTCGGTGGGGATCATTCCATAACGTATCCCATCGTCAAGGCGGTGGCGCGGCGGCGTCCGGAGCTGACGATTTTTCATTTTGACGCGCATGCGGACTTGTATGAAGAGTTCGAGGGGAACCGGCTGTCGCATGCTTGTCCGTTTGCGCGGATCATGGAAGCAGGGCTGGCGAAGCGACTGGTGCAGGTTGGGATTCGCACCATGAACCGGCACCAGCGGGAGCAGGCGGAGAGATTTGGAGTGGAGGTGGTGGAGATGCGGGCTTTGCCGGCATACGCGAAGTTGAAGGCTGCGGGGCCGGTTTACATCACATTCGATATGGATGTGCTGGATCCGGGTTTTGCGCCGGGGGTATCGCATCGTGAGCCGGGAGGGATGTCGGTGCGGGAGGCGATTGCGCATCTGCATGCGATCGAGGGAGAGATTGTGGGGGCGGACGTGGTGGAGTACAACCCGGTGCAGGATGTTGCGGGAGTGACGGCTACGGTGGCGGCGAAAATTGTGAAGGAAATTCTGGGGAAGATGATTGCGGGGTAAAATCTTTACCACAGGGACACAGAGGACCTAGAGAAATAACGATATTGTCGGAGTAGAATCTTCTGTCATGAAAAATGCGAGATTCGCTGTGGGTGTGTGCGCCGCTGGTGCTGGGGTTTTCGGGTTACAGTAGGTAGCGACGACTTTCTGACCTATGCCAAACAACTTTCAGGAATTGGTGAACCGGGGCATGCTGGCCGCAAGTTTGGCGGCGAGTGTGATTGCTGTGGGCTGCTCCAGTCATGCCGGACAGAGTGCCCACGCAGGCGGGCCAGGGGCGATGCCGGTCAAGGTACTGGAAGCGCGGGCAGTACCGGTCAACGACGCAAGCGAGTACGTGGCCACGTTGAAATCGCGAGACTCCGCGGTGATTATGCCGCAGGTTGAAGGGCAAATTACGCAGATTCTCGTGCATTCGGGCGAGCGAGTTGAGGCCGGCACCGCAATGGTCGAAATTGATCCGCTGAAGCAGCAGGCCACGGTGAAGAGCCAGGAGAGCGCGCGGGCGGCGCAAGAAGCGCAACTGAGTTGGGCGAAGAAACAGTATGAGCGCGCACAGGGTCTGTCGGCGGCGGGAGTGGTGAGCAAGCAGGATCTGGATCAGGCGAAATCGACGCTGGACGCGGCCCAGGCGCAACTGGAAGCGCTCGATGCACAACTGCGCGAGCAGCAAGTGCAACTGCACTACTACAAGGTGGTGGCGTTGCGGAGCGGCATTGTGGGGGACATTCCGGTGCATGTGGGAGACCGAGTCACCACCACGACACTGCTGACCACGATCGACCAGCCGGGCAGCCTGGAAGCGTATGTGTATGTGCCGATCGAGCGGTCGTCGCAGCTCAAAATGAATTTGCCGGTGCAGGTGCTCGACAGCGACGGCAAAGTCCTGGCCAATTCACGGGTCGGTTTTATTTCTCCGCAAGTGGATAACACGACGCAGACGGTGCTGGTGAAGGCGCGCATTGCCAATGGGAACGACGCGCTGCGGCAATCGCAGTTCATTCGGGCGCGCGTGGTATGGGGAACGCATCAGAATCCGGAAGTTCCGATCCTTGCGGTGTCGCGGCTGGCGGGACAGTATTTTGCATTTGTAGCCGAAGCTGGGAACGGCGGGTCGTTCGTGGCCCGGCAGAAACCACTGAAGATCGGACAGACTGTGGGCAACGACTACGAGGTGCAGGACGGCATCAAGCCGGGGGATAAAGTGATTGTTTCGGGGACACAGTTTCTGGTGGACGGGGTGCCGGTGGTACCGATGAGCTAGCGGCTTTGGGCTCTCGGCTTCCGGCTTCCGGTCGTTACGATTCGAACATTCGAGTTTCGAATACTCAACAACAGCTGTGATTGCATCATGAGGTTTGAGCCGGAAGCCGGATAGCGGAAGCCGGAAGCCTTCATCAAGCGGCGAAAGCTGCATACGAGATTCTTCATGTTCGTTAAGTTCTTCATTCAACGTCCGGTATTTGCCACGGTGTGCGCGCTGCTAATTGTGCTGGCGGGCGCCGCGGTAATACCGACGCTGCCGATCGCCCAATTTCCGACGCTGGCGCCACCCCAGGTGGGGGTCACCAGCGTCTACATCGGGGCCAGCGCGCAGACGGTGGAAAGCGCGGTCACGATTCCCATCGAGCAGCAGATCAACGGCGCGGAGGGGATGAAGTACATCACCTCCACCAGCGGCAACGACGGAACCAGCAACGTGATCGCCACGTTTGAGCTGAATCGCGATCCGGACCTGGCCACGGTAGACATTCAAAACCGCGTGAACACGGCGCAGGGACGGCTGCCGGGTGCGGTGAAAGCGGTAGGAATTACGACGCAGAAGACTTCGCGGAACTTCGTCTTTGGCGCGGCCGTCACTTCCGACAAGAATCTATACCCCACGCTGTTCATGAGTAATTATCTCGACGTTTATGTGCGCGATGCGCTGAAGCGCATTCCGGGAGTCGCGGACGTCATCATCTTTGGCGAGCGCAAGTATTCGATGCGGCTGTGGCTGGACCCGGTGCGAATGGCAGGACGCGGGCTAACTGCGCCGGATGTAGTGAACGCGCTGTCGGAACAGAATGTGGAAGTCGCGGCTGGGCAAGTCGGGCAGCAGCCTTCGGTCGCGGGGCAACAATACCAGGTCAGCGTGCGGGCGGTGGGACGGTTGAGCGAGCGAGCGCAGTTCGACAACATCATTTTGAAAGCGAACGCGGATGGGACGCTGGTTCGGTTGAAGGATGTGGGGCATGCCGAGCTGGGTGCGGAGAATTACGCTTCCGATCTGCAATTCAACGGGCAGGATGCCGTGGGGATTGCGGTTGCGCAGCTGTCGACGGCGAACGCGCTCGATGTGGACCGGCGCGCGATTGCCGAGTTGGACCGGCTGTCGAAGAACTTCCCTCCGGGCATGCACTACAAGCTGGCGTTCGATACAACGGACGCTGTGGGTGAATCGATTCGAGATGTGGTCTTCACGATAGGTTCCGCGATTTTCCTGGTCATCCTGGTGATCTTTCTGTTTCTCGGCGACTGGCGGACGACGATGATTCACTTTATCGCCACTCCGGTTTCGCTGATCGGCACCTTCATCTTTGTGAAGTTGCTCGGTTTCTCCATCAACACGCTGACGTTGTTCGGCATCACACTCGCCACGGGCCTGGTGGTCGACGACGCGATCGTGGTGATTGAAAACATTGAGCGCCATATGGCCGAGGGCGAACACGACTCCCGCAAAGCGGCGGCCGCTGCCACCGCCGAGATTACCAGCGCGGTGATCGCGACCTCGCTGGTGCTGGTTGCCGTGTTCGTGCCGGTTGCGTTCTTTCCCGGGACGACCGGCATTCTGTTTCGCCAGTTTGCGCTGACCATCGCATTTTCCATCGCTATTTCCGCCTTCAACGCGCTTACTTTGGCTCCGGTGCTGGCGGCGATTTTTCTAAGCGGCGGGCACCGGAAAAAGTGGTGGGGGCTGCAAAAATTTGACGACGGCGTCGCTGCCCTCACGCGGGGGTACCGCCGCCTGCTGCATCACGTGCTGGACTACAAGCTGGCGATGGCGGTGCTGTTTTTCGCCGGTCTGGGGCTTACCTATTTTGTGTTCACGCGCGTGCCGACGGGGTTCGTGCCGGACGAAGACCAGGGATATTTCATCATCGTGATCCAGGCGCCGTCGGGGGCATCGCTGGAATATACAAAGGCGATCGGAGAGCAGATATCGGGGATGCTGGCGGGAGTGGAGGAGGCCGAAGGGACATTCTCCGTAGCCGGCTTCAGTTTTGCGGGGGCGGCGGCGAATCAGGGTTTGATTTTCGTACCGCTGAGGCCGTATTCGCAGCGCAAGGGCGAGGTGCATTCCGCTACGGCAGTCGTGAACCGGGTGCGTCCGATGCTGTTTGGCGTGCAGGGAGCGATCGTGTTCGCGACGCTGCCGCCGCCGATTCAAGGCTTGGGACAGTTTGGCGGGTTCCAGTTCGTGGTGCAGGATCAGGCGGCGCACAAACTCGAAGAACTCGCGGGCACGGCGCAGGGCTTCTTGCGGCAATCTCGGGAGCATAAGGAAATCGTCGGGTTGTATACACCGTTTACCGCGAATGATCCGCAGTATCTGGTGACCATTGACCGTGAGAAGGCAAAGAGTTTGCATGTGCCGCTGTCGCAGATCACGGACACGCTGGGCGTGTACATGGGCTCGGCGTATGTGAACGATTTCGATTTCAACAACCGTTCGTACCGCGTGTATGTGCAGGCGGACAAGCAATTCCGGGCGGAAGCGGAGAGCATGAAGCGGTTCTACGTGCGGTCCGACAGCGGGGCCATGGTGCCGCTGGATAACCTGATCACGGTTTCGCAGACGACGACGCCGCAGGTGATCACCCACTACAACCTGTTCCGGTCGGCTGAAATCGATGGGTCTCCGGCGCCGGGATACAGCTCTGGGCAGGCGATCGCGGCGATGGAACAACTGGCCACGAAGATGCCGCAGGGATTTTCCTATAGTTGGACGGGGCTGTCGCTGGAGGAATTGCAGGCGGGCGGGACGTCGCTGATCCTGTTTGGGCTGGGCACACTGGTGGTTTACCTGACGCTCTCGGCGCAGTATGAGAGTTTCGTGTTGCCGTTCATTGTGTTGCTGGCAGTACCGATGGCGTTGCTGGGAGCGCTGGGAGCGCAATGGATGCGCGGATTGCAGAATGATGTGTTCTGCCAGGTGGGGCTGGTGATGCTGGTGGGGCTGTCGAGCAAGAATGCGATTCTGATCGTGGAATTTTCCGAGCAACTGCGCGAGCGCGGGGTGCCGCTGGTGGAGTCGGCGGTGCAGGCGGCGACAATTCGGTTGCGGCCGATTTTGATGACGTCGCTGGCATTCATTCTCGGTGTGGTGCCGCTAGTGTTGGCCACGGGCGCGGGAGAGAACGGGCGGCATTCGGTAGGGACGACCGTGTTTGGCGGGATGATCATGTCGACCATCCTGAATCTGCTTTTCATTCCGGTGTTGTATTTGATCATTGAGGGGTGGCGGGAGCACGGGAAGGGGCCGGTTCGGGGGCGTGTTACGGAGTCGGGGGCGTAGAGTTTTCTTTTTCCGCTTCTTGGCTTGTTCCGCCTGAGGCGCAGTACGAGCGGACCTCAGCGGCTGAAGCCGGCATCAGATTGGAAGCCTGAATCGGCACGACTTGAAGTCGTGCCCTTCCCGGCTTCGTTAGATTCCAGTCTCTTCCTTCTGCGTGCTTCCCTGCGGCGCATCTTGGCCATCCACTCTCGTGAATACATGGTGCCGCGGCATTTGCGGGCACCGCAGTGGCAGGGGGCGGGGTCTTCGTCATCGTAAAGGTTGTAGTCCCAGACGAGTTCTTCGCCGGCGGCGATGTCGCGGATGGCGAAGAGCCAGACGCGGCCCTTGATCTCGTCGACCTCGCAGTTGGGATCGCAGGAGTGATTCAGGTAGGCGCCCAGGCCTTCGCCGTCGATCACAGTCTTGCCGTCGTCGAGTCCATACAGGTAGGTGCGGGAGACGCCATCGTAGCGGCGGTCCGCTTCTTCGCGGGTGATGCGCTCCCCGGCATACTCGACCACGCGAGCTCCCTTGCGGATGGGCTTCGAGGTGTAGACACCGACGGAATGAATGGGCGAGGGGCGAACGACTAAAGACATGAACTAATTTCGCATAGCGGGGCGGGTTTGGGGAATGTGAAAAAATAACCGGGTGCATCAAGACGCGGGCGACAGACTTATCCTCATGCCTGCCGCCGGCTTCGCCTGTGCGGGACAGCCGAGGCGGCTGTCGCTACATGTGCGTATGGCGGGCGATCAGGGCGTCCAATTTTTCGAGGAGGGCGCGGTTGCCTTGTCGCGGATATTGCGCCAGGGCTTCGCGATAGTGCGGCAGGTTGTAGAGGAAAGCCTCAACACGCTCCTTGTTTAGCTCCTCCCAATAAGAGCCGAAGCCGGATTTTTCCAGCCAGTAGGCATTGAAGATCTGCTCGAACTGGTGGCTCACCGGCACCGCCAGGTAGGGTTTGCCCAAATGAAGGGCCTCGGTGACGAGGGAGAATCCGGAATTGGCGACGACAGCACGGGCGCTGGTCAGGTCGGCGAAGAAGCCGCCGAGAGAGGGTTTCTTATAGAGGATGTTGCCTTCTTCGTTCGTCCCCTCGCGGCCGAAGCCGTAAGCGATGAAGCGACAGCGGACCGAGCTTAGCAAGTTGGCCAGCACGGGAGCGGGCGAGGTCACGTAGACGAGAACATGGTCGCCTGCGGTGGGAACAGCATTGAGGATTTCCTGGCGCAGCAGGGGAGGAAACAGGAACGTATGGGGCTTGCGGATGGGCGCGCTGAAGAAAGAAATTACGAGGTAGGCATTGGCGCGCGGGGTCATCAGGCGGGTGACGAATTTGGCGGCGGCGGCGTCGCGACGGTATCGTTTCGGATAGGAAACCACGGCGTTCGTGAGGCAGTGCTGGTTATCGATGGAAATGACGGGGAGGCGCTTCTTGTGTCCGACGTGACAGGTGAGCGGCTCGAAGTCGGTGATAATCAAGTCAGTCTGCCATTCGTCGACGAGGTGTTTTAGACGGGAAAGGCTCTTGGCAGCTTGCGAGACGGTGATCAGGTTCTTGGCGATGGTGCGTTTGTAGCGGACGCGATTGTTGAGGTAAGCGAAGCGGAAGCCGTAGATTTCCGTGACGTCGAATTGAGTCTTCAGATTTTGCAGGCCGCGGTCGAAGGAGGCCACGTGGACGACGTGCCCCTGGGCGACGAGATGAGAGAGCACTTCTTTGGCGCGGGTGGAGTGGCCGGCGCCTTCGCCGTTCACGCCGTAGAGGATGTTGGCCATGGTTGTCGTTACCAGGAATCGATGGGCGAGTATACCGCGGCGGGGGAAACTATTTCGACGCAAGACGAGGAAGAGAAAACCTACCGGCCTGCGGCTGATGCACAGTTCACGTGTCGGGCACAGTTCAGGGCAGCTGGTAATAGCTTTCCCCGGCGCACGCACGGCAGAGAACTCTTCCGTTCTTGCGCACTTCTCTGCGGAAGTTGATTCCTTCGCCGCAGGCTTCGCAGACGACGCGCTCGCCTTTGTATCCGGGAAATTCTTCTGGCGGTAGTTCGACTTTTACCCACTGCGTGGAAAAAAGATCGTCGTCGGAGATTTCGCGGTAGGCCAGCATCTGCTGCTGGTTCTTGTCGGAGATCTCGGGATGCATCTGGCGAGCCAGGGTCTTCGACGATTCTTTCGCCGCGATGCGGATGGCTTTGCCGTGGCTCACGTCCACAAATGTGGCGGCCACCTTGCCCCAGTCGCGGAACTTCAAGGCGCGCTTGCCCAGACGGCAACCGGTGACCACGGCGACCGCGTCGGTGGCGCAGCGGTCGATTTCGACGAAGGTGACCAGCCGCTTCCGGTCTTTTCCCTGCGGATCGTCAATGCCGAGCTTCTGCAACCCGAGCATCGCGAGGCGGACTCCTAGCACCTGACCGGCACAGAGGTGGCCGTGGGCCTGCGCAGCGTCGCGGAGATATTCGTCGAGGGATTTCACGGTAAAAGCTGTCAGCTCTCAGCTGTCAGCTTTCAGCTTAACATCTCACGACCCGCGTGACTCCCACCAGCACTATGTCATTTTCTTCGCCAGCGGATGCCGTCTTTGGTGATTTCGACCAGGATGCCGGCTGCTGCGAGTTCGGCGCGGATTGCATCTGAGGCCTTGAAGTCGCGGGCTGCCCGCGCGGCTTTCATTTCGGCAATTTGTTTTTCGATGCCGGCATCGGAGAGTTGTCCCGACTGAAGGGCCTGGCGCAGTTCGTCGCTAATGTCTTTTTCGCGGCCTTCCGTTTGGGCCCACTCGAGAACTCGCTGCATCTTGGGGCCATCGTCGTCGTCGAGCACGGCAAAGATTTCGTCGAACTTCGCCAAAGCCGCGAGGAGAGGCGGGATGTCGTCTTGCTTGATCCCGCCGGTGTCGAATGCGGCGTTGGCTTGCCGCACCATCTCGAAGATCGCAGCTTGGGCCTGAGCGGTGTTGAGGTCATCGTCGAGTGCGGCCGTCATGCGCCCGACCGCCAGCGTGGCGAGAGACTGCATCTGGGGGCTGGCTCCGGAGGGGAAACTTCCAGAACTCAAACGCAGGCGAAAATTGCGCAAGCGCTCAACAGAAACCGCAGCTTGCTTGAGCCCATCGAAGGTGAAGTTCAGCTGATTCCGGTAGGGAACTGAGGCGAGGAGGTAGCGGATCGACGAGGGCTTATGGCCTTTGAGGACGAGGTCGCGGAGAGTAAAGAAATTCCCCAGGCTCTTCGACATCTTCTCGCCTTCGACCAGCAGGAAGCGGGCATGGAACCAGAAACGCGCGAACGGCTTGCCGGTAAAGGATTCCGACTGCGCGATCTCGTTCTCGTGATGAGGAAAGACGAGATCTTCACCGCCGGCGTGCAGGTCGAAGGTCTCTCCAAGTTCTTCCATCGACATGACCGAGCACTCCAGGTGCCAGCCCGGACGCCCAGGCCCGATCGCCGTGTCCCACGAAGCCTCGCCCGGTTTGGGGGCCTTCCAGAGGGCGAAGTCGCGCGCGCTGTCTTTGTCATATTCGTCGACGTCAACGCGGGCGCCATCGAGCATGCCGCTGAAGTCTTTCTTGGAGAGCTTGCCATACTGGGGAAACTTGGCGATGCGGAAGTAATAGGAGCCGTCATCGGTGCGGTAGGCGAATCCTTTCTCCGCCAATTGGGCGACGAAGGCGGCCATTTCCGGGATATGCTCAGTGGCGCGAACCAGCATCGGCTCCTCGATGCCGATCATGGCGGCGTCTTCGAGGAATGCCTTCTCATACTTCGCGGTGTATTGCTGCACGCTGACGCCGTCGCGGGAGGCGTTGCGGATAATTTTGTCGTCCACGTCGGTGATGTTCATGACGTGGCGCACAGTGTAGCCGCTCTGCCGGAAGTACCGGCGCAGAAGGTCGACGGCGACGAAAGTGCGGAAGTTGCCAACGTGTCCGTAGTCGTAGACGGTCGGGCCGCAGGCGTACATGCGGACTTCGTGGTCGCGAAGAGGGCGGAACTCCTCGATCTGCGACGACATGGTATTAAAAAGACGAAGAGCCATAGAGAGTTCGGGTAACGGGAAAACGAACTAAGCTCGAACGAACTAAAGATTCTAGGGTCGGCGAGAGAGTGGGTCAAATCAGCGTCAGAAGGCTTATTGTCGCAGCTGATAAGGAAGCGAGCCAAACGCGCGATTATTGCGCCGCAAAGAACGCGGCGGGTCGCGCGGCTCGCCCAGATCCCCTCGGCAGGCTCGGGGCAGGCTCTTCGCGGCGCAAAATAATCTTGCTCAGGATGACAATCAAACTGTTTTACTAGCGGGCGGCAAAGCGTGGGTGTGCTCGCGCAAGCGCTGCTGCACCAGGATGACATAATGCAGCGCAGAGATGATGGTGAAGATAAAGGTGGCGCGAAGAAACACCGTGCGCGCGATCCATATCCCCCGCAATGGACGAATCTCATACAAAAGGACGAAAAACACGGCGCTGATTTGCGAGAACGTGTTGGCCTTGCCAAAAATGCTGGGGCGGAAGTTGCGCAGTCCGGCAATCGCGAACAAAACCGCGCTGGCGGCGAGAATGGAAATGTCGCGGCTGAAGACCAGCACGGTGAACTTCCAGGGAATCTTGTGCAGGATGGAGAGCACGAGAAACATCGTGCTCAGCAGAAGCTTGTCGGCAATCGGATCCAGATACTGTCCAAGCAGTGTTTGTTGATGAAGCGTGCGGGCGAGCAAGCCATCCAGGCCATCGCTGAAGCCGGCGATCACAAATACGACCAAAGCCCAGAGATAACGCCCTTCGACCAGATGAATCACGATGAACGGAACGAAGACCATCCGCAGCAAAGTGAGCTGATTCGGGGCGGTGAAGATTTGGGAGAGCTTCACGCACGCTCCTTCGAAGCATGCGGTTCGGGGCTGGAAAGGTTGTGGCCAGATTCTGCTGGATCGTTATCTTTGTGCGAGGGTGCGAGCGCGGCGGATGGTTCCAGTCCGGTCTTGGCGAAGAAGCGCTGCGAGAGAGACGGTAGACTGCCGTCAGGCAGGTCGAGTTCGACGCGCTCAATGCGGTGCATGGGAAAGAAGACGACGGCCGGGGTGAACGGCTCGCCGTCCCTGACCATTATGGCGAGATCCTCAAAGGAGGCGAGTTCGGCTCCGCTCAGGCTGAGGCCCTCGGCCGCAAGGGCGAGGATCATTCCCCAGAACTTTTCCCGCGGATTGCACAGGGTCGCGATCACAAGTGCGCCAGGCACGAAAGGTTCATGCGTCATGGCCGCGGCCGGAACAGCGCTGGAGGAATCTTTTTCCATCATAAGATTGTCGCCGGGAGAAGGGCGCATTGCAAATCAGACTGCCTGGGGTTGTCATCTCCATCAATTTAAGCATTGAGTGGGATGTGATATCGTGCGGCTTCGGAGTGGTCCGCGGAAGCAGGTTGCCTTATGGACGCCCAATTTGCCAGCGAACTCTGTGTGGCTGGCGATAGCGATGCACCACGGGAGGCGCGGCGGTAATGGCCCCCATTCTGCTTTGGCTCATCCTCGTGCTCTGCCTGCTGATCTCAGTGGTCAAGTATCTGATGGGGATCATTTTAAGGTTTTCTTTCCCCAGCACGAGGGCCCGAAAAGACTACACCTACGAGCCAACCGTGAGCGTGTTGATGCCCTGTTACAACGAGGGCAAGACGGTTTACGAGACGATCGAGAGCATCAGCAAGAGCAACTATCCGAACGGGAAATTTGAAGTGATCGCGCAGGACGACTGTTCTGCCGACGACAGCTACGAGTGGATGCAGAAAGCGCAGCGCGATTTCACCAACATCCGCATACGGACAGGGCGGAATGCGGTGAACAGCGGAAAGGCGCGGTCGGTGTGTAACGCGCTGCAGCACTCCACGGCGGAAGTCATCATCTCCATCGATTCGGATTGCATTTTCCATCCCGACGCGATTCGGGAACTGACCGCCTGCTTCGCGGAGCCGCGCATGGGGTCGGTGGGCGGCAGAGTGGGGGTCAGGAACCCGAATGACAGCGTGATCACCGCCATTCAGACCATCATTTACTACTCGGCATTCCAGCTATATAAGATTCCGGAGAATTGGACGCGCAGTGTGTGCTGCATCAGCGGATGCCTGTTCGCGATCCGGCGCACGCTCCTGCTGGAGATCGAGCCGGCGATCCGGGCCCGCCACTGGTTTGGCATTCCGGTGAATCAGGGGGAAGACCGGTTCCTGACGCATCAGACTCTGCTGCGGGGTTACGGAACTTACATCAACAATGACGCGTTGTGCTGGACGACGGTCCCGAACACGCTGCCGGTACTTTTCAAGCAGCAACTGCGTTGGCGGCGCAGCATCGTGCGCGATTTTTTCTTCACGCTCAGAACTTTGCCACAACACGTCTGGAAGCTGCACCCCAATACTGTGTTGACGTTGGTGCTGGTTCCGCTGGGAGCGCTGGTGGGATTTCTGGTGGTGGTAACAGCGCTCACTTCCGATCCGCTGGCGTGGGCGGGGCCGGTGCCGTTGCTTGCTGCTCTTGGAATTGGAGCCGTTCTTACCTGGGTGATTAAGAAATACAGCGCGAAGGAAGCGGTCGCACATCCGCTGGCCTTTGCAGCCTATGTAAGCTGGTCGCTGGTCAGCAGCTTGTTCCTCACACCCCTTGCTCTGTGTACGATGGATTCCGCAGACTGGGGGACTCGAACCATAGAACCACAAGAGGTGCCTGTTGGGAACACCAACCCTTAATTCCCCACCATCGGAGGCCAAGGCGAATACGCCGCCGGCCGAAACGAAAAGAGCGCCTACGCAATCGCTGCATTACCGTGTAGTGATTACGCTCTACCGGGTCTTTGCCATCACCGTGTTGTATCTGGTGCTGACCGGCATTCTGGCGTATGCCTTCGTGATGGGCTTTTATGCGGTGAACAGCTCGTGGGCTGCGCCGGTCATTCTCTCGGCCACAGACGAGAAGAGCCTCGACTTCCGGGAAAAGCTGGTGACCAGCCAGCAGACGATCGAAGATCTGAAAGTGGATACGAACAAGCTGCAGAGCGGCTTGGACGAAATGAAAAAGCACCGCGGCTCTCTGCTGGAACTGGAACCGGAACTGCAACAAGCCATCGTGCGGGAGCGAACGCACAACCGCACCACCGGCCCGGAACTCGCAACCCTCGATCAGCAGAAGCAGGCTGACAACCTCAAAACCAAGAAAGTGCTGGCGCAACTGAAGGAAGTAGAGGCCAACATCAACAAGGACCTGGCTGCCGGGTTGATCACCAAGGGCGATGCGGCGACGCAACTGGCCGCGCTAAATACGGCACAGGGCGCTTATACAGACAGCAGAATTGCCGAGATTTTGCTCACAGACAGTGTTCTGGACAAGACGACGACGGGCACGAACTCACTGGACGTGCTGGAAAAGCAAGCGGAGTTGCGGTCTGAGGTTGCCCAGTTGGATATCGCGATCAACATTGCGGAAAAACAGCTTCAGGAAGAAACCCGGCAGGTCGATCGACTGCGAGAGGCGATCAGAACGGCGAAGCAGAGTCCCTACTATCTGAGTGCGTCCGGGGAAAAGACGTCGTACTTCGCATTTGTTCCTTATGACAACCAGGCCAACGCGGCAGTCGGAGCGGCGGTTTACGACTGTTATCTGAATATGGTTGGGTGCCGCAGGGTGGGCACGGTGAAGCAGATATTTCCGGGAGAAGAGCAGGCCATTCACCCCATCTTCAAGACCCAGATTCGCGGCTTTCTGATTCAGATGAATCTGGATCATGCCGAATCCGCAAAATCGAAGACCGTCTTCCTGGGGCGCAAGCCGATGTTGTTTTGAGGAGGGAGCGAATGTTCGTGAATAGCTGGAAGTTTGTTGCGGCCACAACCTTGTTTATCGCGGTTCCGGTACTCGCGGCGGGCCAGAAGGATCAGTTGGCGTACTGTTCTTACGTGATGGAGCAGGCGCAGGCGCAGCGAGATCTGCTGCGCACGCCCATCGCCGCAGCCGGCATGACACAGCCCGAAACTGGCTTGCCGCTGCAAGTAGTAGCGGGTGCCTCTGTGGGCCTTTCCGACATCAGAAAAGCCAGCCTGTCCATGGAGGCGGCACGCAGAAACTGCGAGCTATACAAGGCCACGACAGGTGCCCAGCAGGACGTCCAATATGCACTGGCCAGTCTGGAGAAAGAGGCCCTGCGCAACCGGCTCACCCTGATCGAACAGGCAGCGAAGTCGCTGGATGCACTGATCGAAAAAACCTTAAAGATGGTGGAGGCGCAGAACGCGACGCGTCTTATGCTGTTCTCGCTGCAAACCACGAAGATCAAGCTGGATGCGGACCGCGCCGACACCCAATCGAAGATCACGGCGCTTTATGTACCTCCGCTGAGTGACAAACCCCTGAAAGAACTGGTCGCGGAAAAACTGAACGGTGAGGCGAACGAACAGAAGGCGCTGGATAAGTTAAGCCGGCAAAATAGCTGGGATGTGGCCCTCTCGGTCGGCGTCCATCAGCAGGTCAATCCGGTTGCGCAAGGCGCGCAGCCGTATGGCGCGGTTTCGGTTAATTACAATCTCGCAAGCCGGGCCATCAACAAGCACCTGGATCGCGCGGTGGAAGCCTACAGCGAATGGAAAAAAGTGCAGGAGAGCGACGTTGCACGCAGCGCGGAAGTGCTGCGGCAACAGCTGGTGGAAAGCGTCTCGGTGCAAGAGGCCAAACTTAAGTCGATGCAGGAAGAAAAAGCGCAGATCGATAAGAATCTTGAGTTGGCTGGCGATCCCGACACTTCGGCCGCCTTCGACTTCCACAACCAGCTGACGGCTGCACAGTTGCTTTTGCAAATCGAAACCGGCAATGCAGCTTTCAGGATTGACGAGTTGCGCCAGTACCTGACAAGGAATTACTGACCACTCACTTTTGAGTGCGAACTCCGGTATGCTGGGCGGACATGCAACCCGCGGCTGCCATTCCGGCGATTGAATTCCGCGATGTCTCCTACCGCATAGCGGGCACTCAAGTGCTTTCCGGTTTCAAACTGCAAGTTCAGAGTGGCGAGACGCTTGTGCTGCTGGGACGCAGCGGTTCGGGCAAGACCACGTCGCTCAAGCTGGTCAATCGCCTGCTGTCTCCCAGTTCCGGGGACGTCCGCGTGAAAGGCGTATCGAACGGAGAAAGCGATGTGATTCGTCTGCGCCGCAGCATCGGCTATGTGATTCAGGACATCGGACTGTTTCCTCATTTCACGGTGGAGCGAAACATCGGTCTGGTTCCGAAGATCGAGGGATGGCCCTCGGATCGAATTCGGGCGCGCGTGCAGGAGTTGCTGCAGACGGTGGGGCTGGCGGCAGATTTCGCATCGCGGTATCCGCATCAACTCTCGGGCGGGCAGCGGCAGCGGGTGGGTGTGGCCCGGGCACTGGCGGCAGATCCAGAAATACTCCTGATGGACGAGCCTTTCGGTGCGCTCGACCCGCTTACGCGCGACGAGTTGCAGCGGGAATTTCTTGCGCTGCAGCAGCGACTCCACAAGACAGTGGTGTTTGTCACGCACGATTTGCGCGAGGCCCTGCGGCTGGGATCGCGGATTGCGTTGATGGAAGCTGGACGACTGGTCACGGTTCTTTCGCCGCGGGAGTTCCTGAAGTCTGCCGATCCGTTGGCGTCCGCGTACGTCAGAGCGTTCGGTGAAGGGTTAGAGTCGCCGGCAAATCGAGGCAGGTCATGAACGTCTTTCGATTCATTTTGCAGAACCGCAGTGAGGTCCTGGACAGCACGCTGGAGCATCTTCGGCTGGTTGGTTTTTCCACACTGATCGCGATGCTGATCGGCATACCGCTGGGAATTGTGATTGCCCACCGGCCACGATTCAACAAGCCAGTTTTGGCGACCGCCAATATTATTCAAACGATTCCAAGTCTTGCGCTTTTCGGGTTTCTGCTGCCCGTGCCGTGGCTCGGCGAACGCGCAGACCGGCTGGCGATCCTGGCCCTCACGCTCTATGCCTTGCTGCCGATTATCAGGAACACCTATACCGGGATCCGTGGGGTCGATCCTGCCGTAGTGGAAGCGGGGCGGGGCATGGGACTAACGGAATCTCAACTTTTGTTTCAGGTGGAGTTGCCCTTGGCGGTGAGCGTGATTCTATCGGGCGTGCGCGTGGCGGTTGTCATCTCAGTTGGACTGGCAACGATCGCAGCGGCTATTGGCGCCGGAGGACTGGGGGGGTTGATTTTCCGGGGGTTGTCCATGGTCGACGACAGGGTCATTCTGGCCGGCGCGATTCCAGCGGCAATCCTGGCGCTGGTGGCCGACTTCGGCGTGGGATGGCTGGAGAGGCGACTGCAGCCACGATGAAAGTTCATCGGTCGATTCTCCTCGTTTCGATTCTTGTAGCAGCGTCGGTGCTGTTGCCGTCTTGTTCGCCGTCGCACTCGGATCGCATTGTAGTTGGCTCCAAGAATTTCACTGAATCGTTCCTGTTGGGCGAGATCGTGGCCCAGCAGATCGAGGCCCACACCAACCTGAAAGTGGAACGGCGCTTTTATCTGGCCGGAACCTATATCTGTCAGCAGGCAATCCTGGCCGGGCGAATCGATGTGTATCCGGAATACACGGGCACTGCGCTCACGGCCATTCTCAAAGAAAATGCGAGTGGCGTAAAGGAGGATGTTTATCGGCAGGTCAAGCGTGAATACGAACGGCGTTTCGGTCAGACCCTGGGGCCAGCTTTCGGCTTCAACGATACGTTTGCGATGGAGATCCGCGGCGAAGATGCGCGCCGATTGAACATCAGGACTCTGTCGCAGGCGGCTGCGTTTGCTCCGCAATGGCGAGCAGGATTCGGTTACGAGTTTATGGAGCGGCCTGACGGATATCGAGGCCTGGCCGCGATGTACGGGCTGCACTTCGCGGAACAGCCACGCATCATGGACTTGGGGCTGCTGGCGCGGGCGCTAAAGGATCACCAGATCGACCTGGCCGCCGGAAATACCACCGACGGGCTGATTCCGGCTCTGGATTTGTTCGTGCTTGACGACGACCGTCATTATTTCCCTCCTTATGAAGCGGTGCCGGTGTTGCGCGAACAAACCATACAGCAGCATCCGGAGGTTGCTCAGACTCTGGCGGAGCTGGCGGGAAAAATTTCCGACGGGGAGATGCAGCGCCTGAATTATGCGGTCGATGGCCAGCACCGCGACGCGAAAGAAGTGGTGCGCGAATTTCTGCGAGGAAAAAAGCTCGTACCGTGAGCCCACCGCGGTGTTCAGATTACCAGCGACCCCTGCATGGTGAGCACTGCGTGGCCCTCGAGGAGGACGCGGCTTTCTGCCATTTCGCACCAGAGTTCACCGCCGCGCTCGGATAATTGCTGTGCGTGCAGCTGCGATTTGCCGAGGCGCTTTGTCCAATACGGAGTCAGCGCGCAATGAACCGAGCCGGTCACGGGGTCTTCCGGCATGCCGTAGCTCGGCTTAAAATAGCGGGAGACGAAATCCACGTCCTTTCCAGGCGCCGTGACTGCCACAGCAAACGGATGGAGCTGTTCCAGGCGCGCGAAATCGGGGCGCAGGCTCTGAATTGAGCTCTGGCTCTGATACACGCCAATGTAAGTGTCATTCACCTCGAGCACGCTGGAGGGGAGAGGGCCCGGTCCGAGAGCGCGCAGCAGATCGTCCGGCGGATTACCACAATGCTCAGGGAATAATGCGGGGAAGTCCATCGAGAGAAGATCGCCGTTCTTGTTAACGGTAAGGCCTCCGCTGTGACGCGTCTCAAACCGTACGGAGTCGAGCCCTGGTTCCAGCAAGGTGAACAACACATACGCTGATGCAAGGGTCGCGTGGCCGCATAGCCTGACTTCGCCGCGCGGCGTGAACCAGCGGAGATCGTAATGGCCGGTCCGGGGTAGGAAAAAAGCGGTTTCAGAAAGATTATTTTCCGCCGCGACCTTCCGCAGTATCTCGTCATCTAACCACCCTTGAAGAGGGCAGACTGCGGCGGGGTTGCCCCGGAACGGCTGATTGGTGAATGCGTCAACGTGAAACAGCGGAATGCGCATTGCCTTGATTTTACTTGGCTTGATTTTACTTGGACGCCGGGAAGGTTTTGGCTGTTTGTAACCTCTGTTGCTAGCTTTTGTGCAGCGGTGATAATCTCTGAGACCTCGTCGTCCAGAGGGCGGATGGCCGGTTCCGCGCGGCATGCGGGCGGATTCCTTCGAGACACGAGAAGACGGGTGCGCCCACATCTCCCGTCGCGATCTGAGATTGAGTTCCGCTGCTTCGTCCAACCAGTAGACCAGGAGGGGCTCATGCTCGCAGCACAAGGAGATGTCGCCGTCCGGCACCAGTTGCGGGAGCGGGTCTCCGATGCTCGCCGCCGAAGTGACGCGCTTTTCAACGTTGTGCAGGTTGGGTCGATGTACGAACGGCCCATTCCAGAGCGCCACCGCATCATTTTCTATGTTGGGCATCTGGAGGCGTTCGACTGGAATCTGCTTCACGAGGGCGTTCTCGGTCTGAAGAGTTTTCATCCTGAATTTGATCGGCTATTTGCCTTTGGCATTGACCCGCTGGGCGGTGGATTGCCATCGGACGCGCCATCGGACTGGCCTTCCCTTGAGGCAGTGCGCGATTACGTAGCCAGAATCCGTGCCGCGCTGGACGAGAAACTTGACGGAAGCCTGGGATCTTATGCTCAGACGCGGGATGGCTTCTCGCTCGACACTTTGTTGAACGTGGCCATTGAGCATCGTCTGATGCATGTCGAGACGCTAGCCTACATGCTGCATCAGTTGCCGCTGGACTGGAAAATTCCACAAGACAGCCCGCGCACTTTCGCGACTCAGCCCGTGACCCATCGAATGATTGAGATTCCTGCGGGGGTGGCGACGCTAGGGCTCCCGCGTGGAAGCGAGATTTTCGGCTGGGACAACGAGTACGAGGCCCACGCGACGCACGTGCCTGCGTTTGAGATCGACAGGTACGAGGTGACGAACCGGCAATACCTCGAGTTCATGGCTGCCGGCGGCTATGAGACGCGCGCTTTCTGGAGCGACGATGACTGGAACTGGAAGACCGCGCGTGCGGTCTCTCATCCGGTTTTCTGGACCAAGGGGCGCGACGGATGGATTTACCGCGCGATGTTCGAAGAGATTCCGTTTGAAGAAGTTGCACTGCCGTTAGACTGGCCGGTCTACGTGAGTCATGCTCAGGCCGCGGCATACGCGCGCTGGGCGGGGAAATCGCTTCCTTCAGAAGAGCAGTGGCACCGCGCCGCTTATGGCGCTGAAGACGGGAAAGCAAGACTCTATCCTTGGGGCAACGAAGCGCCTGATTCAACGTTGGGCAATTTTGATTTCAGCCATTGGAATCCGACGCCGGTGAATGCCTTTCCGGCGGGCCGCAGCGCCTTCGGCGTAGATGACATGCTGGGGAATGGTTGGGAGTGGACGTCCACCGCGTTCGGCCCATTTCCGGGGTTCGAGCCCTTTCCGTTCTACCGTGGCTACTCCGCGGATTTTTTTGATGGCAAGCACTTCGTCATGAAAGGCGGCTCGCCGCGCACCGCTGCGTGCATGCTGCGGCCCACATTTCGCAACTGGTTCCAGGCCCACTACCAATACGTGTATGCCGGATTCCGCTGCGTGAATCATTGATCTAGGCGAATCTGATCTAAATGAATCAGATCTATGTGAATCAGATCTAAGTGAATCTGATCGAAGGAGTCGGGCAATGCTTGTTCATACGATCCCAACCAATGCCACGCACGAATTCGCCGCTGACGTTCTCGCCGGGCTCACCCGGTCGGGGCAAAAGGAACTTCCCTCGAAGTATCTCTATGACAATGTCGGCTCGGCGCTGTTTGAGGTGATCAGCCACCTGCCCGAGTATGGACTCACGCGGGCCGACGAGCGCTTGCTGCGCCGGCATGCGGATGAGATCGTGGACCGACTGTCCGGGCCGGTGGCCGTGGCGGAACTGGGCAGCGGCAGTGGCAAGAAGACTCGCTGGCTGCTGGAAGCGTTTTGCCGGCGCCAGCGAACGTCCTATTATCCCGTGGAAATATCGCGCTCGGCGCTGGTCATGTGCGAACGGGAGCTCAGCGACATTGATGCCATCAGCATTGTAGGCTTCGAGCGCGAGTATCTGGACGGGTTGCTGGAAGTGGCGGCGTACCGCAAGAGCGGCCAGCGTTTGTTCGTGCTGTTCCTGGGCAGCACCATTGGGAATTTCGATCGTCCGGCGGGGGTGAAGTTCCTGGCCGAAGTCCGCCGCATTCTTGAGCCGGGCGATTGCCTGCTTCTGGGCACGGATCTGGAAAAACCGAGTGCGCAGCTGCTCGCGGCCTACGACGATGAGCTCGGAGTGACGGGCGCTTTTAATCTCAACCTGCTGGCCCGCGTCAATCGCGAACTAAGCGGCGACTTTGACTTGTGCGAGTTCGCCCATCTGGCAACGATTAACCATGAGGCACGGAGCGTCGAGATGCATTTACTGTCGAAGCGGCGCCAGATCGTGAGCATTCCGGGGGCAGAAGTGGTAGTCGAGTTTCGCGAGGGAGAAACGATATGGACGGAAAGCAGCCACAAGTATTCGATCGACGAGGTGGTTCAGACGGCGCGCCGGGCCGGCTTCAGTTGCGAAGCTCAATGGATCGATGAGGAGTGGCCTTTTGCCGAGAATCTGCTCGTTGCCGAGTGAGGGCGGGTGTCCGCGAGGACCTCACTTTAAGACGCTCCCGGTTTTCGCCACGCGCGCAGGTTGATGGCGCTCATGACCATAACGAATATGTTGGCAGGAATGAATCCCATTTGGGCCGTCTTGAATCCGATGACGCACACGACGACGCTATTGACGCCAGCCAGCGCCCAGCCTTCCCAGTACCGCCGCCCCACCAGAATGGTGGACGCGATGGTCAACACACAAGATAAATAATCGAGCCGAAACACAGATGAAGACCTCTTAGAACATTGTGCGTGAAAGATGCGGCTCCTGGCCGTGATTGTGGCCTTTCGTTACATGACCGAGGTTACTTGACCCGGGACTGAGATTTTCTTCTGGAGGAAGCGATGCCCAAAAAATGTACCCACTTGGATCAGATTAAAATCACGAAAACGGACACGCACGTCTGCGAAGACTGCGTGAAAACCGGCGACTCGTGGGTTCACTTGCGCCTATGTCTCAGCTGTGGACATGTCGGCTGTTGCGACTCGTCCAAGAATAAACACGCCACCAAACACTTCCACAAGACTAAGCATCCTCTGATACGTTCCAATGAGCCTGGCGAGTCTTGGATATGGTGCTATGTGGACGAAATCGAGCCTGGGGAAATTGGGGTTTAACGGGGCGGTTCGACTGCTCCCGATAATCGCGCAACCGAACGCCGGTTTCTGTATCTAATGAGTTTGTTCGGTCCCGGGTTTCCGGGAGAACCAGCTTCATCCTTAGAATCTGAGAGCGATCATGGCGAAGCCGATCTTGCTGACCGTTGACGATGATCCCGATGTTCTGCGGGCGATCGAGCGCGATTTACGATCGCAGTATGGCGCTGACTATCGCGTCATCAGCAGCGACTCCCCGGAAGGAGCGCTGGACATCCTCAAGGGACTGAAGGTGCGCAACGACGGCGTGGCACTGCTGCTGGCCGATCAACGGATGCCGCGCATGGACGGCGTGGGATTTCTGCAGGAAGCGCGGCAGATATTTCCCGATGCGAAGCGGGCGCTGCTCACCGCCTATGCCGACACGAACGCCGCGATCAGCGCCATCAACCAGGCCAACCTCGATTATTTTTTCATGAAACCGTGGGATCCTCCGACGGAAAACCTGTATCCCCAGTTGGACGACTTGCTGGATGATTGGCGAGCCTCGTACCGTCCCGCTTTCCAGGGAATCCGGGTATTGGGCACGCGATGGTCGCCGCGATGTTATGAGCTGCGGGATTTTCTAGCGCGCAGTCACGTTCCCTACCAGTGGATCGACGTTGAGTATTCGGTCAACGACCCGGAAACCAAGCGCCTGCTTGCAGCCCTGGGGCCGGATGCGAGTGACCTTCCCATCGTGCTGTTTTCAGATGGGACCAAACTGCTCAATAGCGTGCCGGCGGAAGTGGCGCAGAAAGTGGGTTTGCGGACCCGCGCCGAAACCAGTTTTTACGACCTGGCAATTGTAGGCGGAGGCCCAGCGGGCCTGGCGGCTGCGGTCTACGGCGCCTCGGAGGGACTGCACACGGTCATAGTGGAGCGGGAAGCTCCAGGTGGCCAGGCGGGCA
>Ga0209517_10002142_pt1 | contig 28363 bp, 29 predicted proteins | sample PeaSoiMetSII2010_FD_187695 | JGI IMG/M metagenome (GOLD analysis project Ga0209517, IMG submission 187695) | Peat soil microbial communities from Weissenstadt, Germany - SII-2010 (SPAdes) (version 2) | ecosystem: Environmental > Terrestrial > Soil > Wetlands > Peat | place: Germany...
AGTCCACTCCCTCGCCCCTCGCCTGTTCCGGGCTCATATAGGCCACGGTGCCGATCGTCATGCCTGGGCTGGTCAGGCTGCTCTCGTCATCATTCGACTCTACCGGACTGGAGCGTGGACGCGGTATTACGGCGCCACCCTGTCCGGGGCGGGATAAATCCTTCGCTACCTGCCAGGTTAATTTCGCCAGGCCGAAATCCAGAATCTTCGCTTGGCCGCGGGTGGTGACCCAAATATTCGCCGGCTTGATGTCCCGATGGATGATGCCCTTGGTGTGCGCGGCGTCGAGCGCGTCGGCAATCTGGATCGCCAGGTCCAGCAGGGTATCGATTGGAAGAGGTGCCCCTTTCACTGCGTTCGGCGCAGGCTCCGGCGAGCGCGCTTGGGCGGGCGCCAAGCCCGAGCCTGTCTCAATACACTCCCGCAGCGTCTGCCCTTCCAGCAATTCCATGACGATGAAGGGCCGACCGCCGTCCTCGTCCACATCGTAGATAGTGCAGATATTGGGGTGATTGAGGGCGGAAGCGGCATGCGCCTCGCGGTTGAATCGTTCCAGCGCCTCGGGATTCTCCATCATCACTTCGGGCAGGAATTTCAGGGCAGCCCAGCGCGAGAGTTTCGTATCCTCGGCCTTATAAACTACCCCCATGCCGCCGCGGCCGAGTTTCCCCACGATGCGAAAATGGGAAACCGTCTTGCCCAGCATCGCGTCCGGGCTCGCGGTGTCTACCGCCTGCGTATGATCCTGCACCTCGGCCTGAGCCGCCATCTCCAGGGCCGGTGTTCCCAGGAAACTTCCCGGGCCTTCCTCTTGCGCCAGCAGCGCCTCGACTTCCCGGCGCAAGGACTCATCCCCAGCGCAGGCCCTGGCGAGAAACTGCGACCGCTGGCTCGCATCACTCTCAAGGGCGGCGTCATACAAGCGTTCGATTTTCCGCCAGCGCTCACGCTCCACTCTGCTTCTCCCCGCTCAATTCGTGCCGCAGCCAACCCTTGGCCAACTTCCAATCCCGCATCACCGTCTCGGGTGAGATCTTCAGCGCCGCGGCCGTCTCCTCCACGCTCAGCCCGCCAAAAAAGCGCAATTCCACCACTTGGCCTTGACGCGCGTCCTCAATGGTCAAGGTCTTCAGGGCATCATCCAAGGCCACCAAGTCAGGGCCCCGTTCCTCACCCACCACCAGCGCTTCGTCCAACTGCAACGGCGGACTCTCGCCCCCGCGCTTCTCCGCCTGGCGGGAACGAGCCCAATCCACCAGAATGCGCCGCATCACCTGCGCACACAGGGCGAAGAATTGGGCCCGAGTTTCAAGGCTGGTTTGGGCAGAATCCACCAAGTGCACATAAGCCTCGTGCACCAGGGCAGTGGGTTGAAGCGTGTGGCCGGGCCGCTGGTGCACCATGTAGCGGCGCGCCATCTCGTGCAACTCTTGATAGACCAAGGGCACGATCTTCTCAAGCGCGGCCGTCTCGCCCGCGCTCCAAGCCTTAAGCAGTTGTGTGACTTGATGCCCTGACGCTTCCATGGTTCGACCGCCTGAGTGATCGATCCGGGATGAACCAAAACTATCACGTTTATTCGTCGATTACCACACCTTACGGTTACCGGTACTGGTGTTATTTGAACAGTTTGGGCCGCGCCACACGTCTTTCCCGCGAAGGCGGGAATCCGGTACGTAACACGCTCCGTTCCAAGGGATTGCGGAGTGGAATCCCGCCTTCGCGGGAATGATGTGTGGTTCCGGAATGGCGCGTGGCCTGGAGCGACTGATTCGCGCCAATGACACCGCTACCCGGTTACCGTGGATTTGCGGGCCAAGAATTATTTCTCTACTGTGACAGTTTTCACCGGCGCTTTCCGTTCTAGAGGCTATAGGAGGGATCATGGGGCACCTTACTCCTGTTCCGGAAACCGCAATACAGCTGGTCCAGGCCCTTTACTGGGCTGCTTGGATACTCTTGGGCCTCTTTTCTATTGTGGGTGTTACCTCGCTGGTTTTTGTGTGGCATGAGTGTTACCGTCCAGCCCGCCGGAAGCCTCATCTTCGGAGTAGGCCCGGCATCACCCCACATTTCCCTCCGCAGACTTCGAGGCCTCGGTTCGTTATGGTGCGGCTCACCCAGATCGTCCTGACAGCGCCGCGCCGCGCGGCGCCCGTTACTGCGCAGGGTAACGCGCGGCGGGAGTAACAGGTCCGTAAATCCAGGTAAAGAAAATCCGAAAAGGAGATGAATCAATGTACCTTCTTAATCTCCGGACATGCTTTGCTTTGTTCCTTTGTTCACTTTATTCCCTTTCAACCGCCCCACAATCACCATTCCCCCTCGAATCACGCCGAAAAGCACTCAACAATCTTCTGGCGGAGCAGTGGGAATATAAGCTGCGGACCAGCCCGCTGTTCGCTTCTATCTTGGGTGACAAGCGCTGGAACGACAAGCTTGACGACTTTTCTCAAGAAGGCATCGACAAGGATCTACGGGAGACAGCTAAATTCCTCACCCGCTTCGAAGCCATCGACACTTCCGGGTTTCCTGAGCTGGAAGCACTCAACAAGGCTGTGATGGTGCGCGACCTTCAGATGGGATTGGAGGGGGCTCGCTTCAAAGGATGGGAAATGCCCGTCGACCAGCAGAACGGTATCCAAGTATGGTTACCCCAACTTGTCAACATGCTCTCCTTCCAGTCTGTCAAGGACTACGAGGACTATATTTCCCGCCTCACCGAGATGCCTCGTCTCTTGGATCAGACCACCGTCCAGATGCGCAAGGGCATGAACGATAAATTGATGCCGCCGCGTTTCCTGCTGGAAAAAGTCCTGGACCAGTGCAACGCCCTCGCCGCCCAGGAAGCGGCAAAGTCTCCGTTTGCCCAGCCTTTCTCCGCTTTTCCCAAGAGCTTCGCCGAATCCGATCAGAAGCGCCTGCGCGAGTCTGGGCTTGCCGCGATTAAGGAATCCGTATTGCCCGCCTATGCCCGCTTCACCGCGTTCGTCCGCGATGAGTACGTCCCAAGGGGTCGCAGCGAACCCGGCGTCTGGTCTCTTCCTGACGGCGAGGCCTACTACACCTTTCTGGTGAAGCAGAGCACCACGACCAGTCTCACGCCGGAAGAAATTCACCAGCTCGGACTGGCGCAAGTGAAAGAGATCGAAGCCCGGATGCTTGCCACCGCCAACAAGCTTGGTTATAAGGACCTCAAATCCTTCAAAGCTGCGATCGCCGCCGACCCTAAAATGCATGGCCAATCCCGCCAGCAAATCCTCGACCTCTACCGCAAGTACATCGAACAGATGTATGTGAAGTTGCCCGATCTTTTCGACCGTTTGCCCAAGGCCAAACTCGAGGTCATGCCCATTGAAGAATTTCGCGAGCAAGGGGCTCCCGGCGCCCAGTATTTCCATCCACCCCAGACGGCTCGCGCCCCGGCCACGTTCTGGTCAATACCGGCGATTTCGAAAAACGTTCCCTCCTCGACATCGAAACAACCGCCTATCATGAAGGTATTCCCGGTCATCATATGCAGATTGCTCTCGCTCAGGAAATGCCGAGCCTGCCGCCCTTCCGCCAAAATGAATCCTTCAATGCCTACACTGAGGGTTGGGCCCTTTACGCCGAGCGGCTCGGCGAAGAATTGGGTTTCTACCAGGACCCCTATAGATATTACGGCCACCTGACGGACGACATGCTGCGGGCCATTCGTCTCGTCGTTGACACCGGCATTCATGACAAGCACTGGACGCGCCAGCAAGTCGTCGGTTTTTTCCACGAGCACTCCGGCCAAGACGAAATCACAGTCCAGTCGGAAACAGACCGCTACATCGCCTGGCCGGCCCAGGCTCTCGGCTACAAAGTCGGCCAATTGGAGATACTCAAGCTCCGCCAATACGCTAAAGACCAACTCAGCGAGAAATTCAATATCCGAACCTTTCATGATGTGGTCCTCGACGGCGGCGCCCTCCCCATGGATATCCTCGAGACGCGCGTCCACGAATGGGTCGCCAAACAAAAGGCACAAGGCCTCAATGCTTCCGCGAGCACCGGGTGGATGCCGGCTGCCACGGGGAAGTAGTTGTCACACCGTTGCGGGACCAGTGTCCAGGCGAGGAAATGACGAAAAATCAAATTCCCAGAGGAGGTTTACAAACCATGAACAACCGATTTGCTTTCTCAGTGCTCTGCCCAACAGCGAGACGGAAAGGAGCGTTCGCCCTTTGCCTGCCCTTGTGCGTGCTCGGGCTGGGCCTTTCCGCGAGCGCCCAGCTGGGCACCTTCACTACCATCGACGCACCGGGCGCTGCCCAAGGCACCTATGCCTCCGCCATCAGCGCAGCAGGCGATATCACCGGATACTATCAAGACATAAATGGGGTCGCTCACGGCTTCGTGCGGTCCGCCCACGGCAGGATAACCACCTTCGACGCGCCGGGCGCCGGCACGAGCGCCTACGAAGGCACCTCCGCCTCTGCCATCAATCTGGCGGGGGCCATCACGGGAACCTACACCGACGCAAACGAGGTGGAGCACGGCTACCTGCGAGATCGTGACGGCGCCTTCACCACGTTCGACGTGCCGGGCTCCCTTTTCTTCTCGGCTGGAAGCATCGACTTGGAAGGCGCCGTCACGGGCACATACTTTGACACAAACTTCGTCACTCACGGCTTCCTGCGGGCTCCCGACGGCACCATCACCACGATTGATGCCCCAGGCGCGGGCACAGCGTCTGGACAGGGCACCCAGACCTTTGGCATCAACGACGAGGGTACCGTCGCTGGCTGCTACGGGGATGCAAACTCCGTTGCCCACGGTTTCCTTCGGACCAGAAACGGCACCCTAACCACGTTCGATATGCCGGATTCGGCAATTTACTATCCGGGATGCTACTTCGATCCCTTCTTGGTGGGTTCGGCCCCTTTAGGAGGCATCAACCTGTTCGGGGAGATCGCAGGAACGTATTTTCACCCCGTTTCGGAAGAATTCTATCCAGGCAACTATCGTGCCTTCCTGCGGGCTCGCGACGGCAGCTACACAACGTTCGATGCCGTCCCATCTCCCACTTCTCCATGCTGTACATGGACGTTCGGCATTGCCGTCAACCTGGAGGGCGTGGTCGCTGGATACGACAACGATTACGCGAACATCAATCACGGCTTCGTGCGCGCCAGGAACGGCACGATAACGATATTGGACGCGCCGGGGGCTGGCACAGGATCTTCTCATGGCACCTGGGCCTTGTCCATCAATCCGGCTGGGCAGGTAGCCGGAGTGTACGAGGACGCGAGCGGCCTGGTCCACGGGTTCTTGTGGAATCCGTGAGCCCGCCCAGAGCAGCAGGTAGCGCGGGGATCCGTCAGCCGACAGATTCCCGTGCGGCTTTTCATCTGCAATTCGCCTTAGTGAATATCTGAACGCCGAAGGTAATTGGCAAGAACCTGTTGGAAGCGAAAACGTAGGTTCCGCTTAGATCAGGGAAAATCAAAGAACAAGGAGATTCCTGTATGCCGAGTCCAACTTTACTTGCTCGATTTCGTTCGCTAGTCGGAGGCAGAGGCGCGGCCGCGCTTTGCCTGATCCTCTTCAGTCTGGAACTTGGTTATTCACAAGGCCCCCATGCGGCCACCATCATTACGTTCGATGCCCCGGGCGCCGGCACAGGGGCTGGCCAGGGGACTATCGCCCTTTTCGATGACGCAAGGGGGGCGATCCTAGGATACTACCTTGACTCGAACAATGCGTACCACGGCTTTCTACGCGCTCGCGACGGCAGGTTCTCGACGATTGACGCCCCGGGCGCCGGCACTGGTGCGTTGCAGGGCACCTACGTCCAGTTCGGCACCAGCCGGCAGGGGGTGATCGTGGGATACTACGTTGACTCGAACTGTGTGGACCATGGCTTTCTGTTCGCACCCGACGGCCGGTTCACCACCTTCGAGGCTCCGGGCGCGGCCACTGGTGCGTACCAGGGCACCGTCGCCGAAGGCATGAACCCCGAGGGAGCGATTTCGGGATACTACTTTGACGCGAGCACTGCGGTCCACGGCTTCACGCGCGCTCCGGACGGCCGCATCACTACGTTTAACGTTCCGGGCGCGGGCACTGCTGAGTACCAGGGCACGGTCAGTGAAGGCATCACCCCGTCGGGGGAGATTGCCGGATACTACCTGGACGGGAGCAATGTGGTTCACGGCTTTCTGCGCGCTCCTGACGGCGGCATAACCACGTTTGACGCTCCGGGCGCGGGAACAGGTACGTACCAGGGCACCTACACCGAAGGCCTCACCCCTGGGGGGGCGACCACGGGATACTACCTGGACGCGAGCACTGCGGCCCACGGTTTCCTGCGCGCTCCGGACGGCGGCATAACCACGTTTGACATTCCGGGCGGGGGCACAGGCGTGTATCAGGGCACCATCGCCTCCGACCTCAACCCATCGGCGGCGGTCGTGGGGTACTCTACTGACGCGAGCAATGTGAGTCACGGCTTCGTGCGCACTCTGGACGGCAGAGTCACCATGTTTGACGTTCCAGGCGCGGGCACAGGCGCATACCAGGGCACCTTCGGCTATACCATCGACCCGGCGGGGGAGATCATCGGAGTGTATATTGACGCGGGCGGTGTGAATCACGGCCTCCTGCGCACGCCGTGAGCCTGCCGTGGATTTGGTATCGCGCAACATTGGGAGGAGATTATGCAATGCCAACGGGTCTTTCTGAGCCGGGCCGCTGCGTGGGTGGCACTGCGGAGCCTGACCCTACTTCTGGCGGTTGTGCCGGCGATAGCCCAAACCATCCGTAGTGATTACCTCCTCCTGGTCGGCTCGGGGTTTCTTTGCGAATCCGGTGACTCTTCTGCCTGTCCGGCGGTAGTCAAGTCAGCGAATGGCGACAGTTATGAGATGAGCGGCGCTGGCACGCTCGCTCCGCAAAGCAAGTCGGTTATGGCGGCGGGGACTTACGCCCTGAAGTCCTCCAGCGGAGACGTTCTTGAGACAGGCGTCTGGGTGGCAAGCGAGCTTGTTAGCTTTGATTTGTACGGTATTGCGCCGGGGGCGATCATGGAAGGAGGACAGGCACTCGGTCCCCCGCCGTTCGGCCCCAAGCGTTTCCCCATGTTCTCTGGGTCCATGGCGGCAGGCGGTCGGGCCGTGCTGCGCATCCGCCTGATGCCGGTGTCGGGGTTCGCGAAAAACGCCACGCTGCAAGTCAACTGCGCCAGCGGTCATGTGCCTCCCGAACACCAAGTGGAAGGGATCAGGCTGGCATTTGAGGGAGGCAGTGTCGAATTCGATGAGGAAATCAGCGGGCGCGCGATGTTCCTCATGACCAAGCCCGGAGTCAGCGCGGCGGCGAAAGCGCCAGCTCCGGAGGTTGATACAAAACCTGCGCCCACTGGGGTCCAGTAGCGACGCAACTATGTGGGGAATTAAACCGGAGCCAGCAGAAAGAGGTTAGGTGGAACCGCGCTAGAACCGCGCTAGTTTCTACGGTGCCAGTGACACGTCCGGCGAAGCCGAAGTGCAAGCCAAACTCCCGGCTAGCCGCCACTAAACTACCGCCAGGGAAGGACCGGACCCAAACAACTCGAGGACGTGACCGTCCGCAGCTTCAGCAACGGAGGTGTTAAACGGGGACTCAAACGCCGAATGAACTATTCCAGCGCGAGCCGCATATTCCGCACTGGAGCCCTGCCTCCCGCATCGCGTTTCGCTTCTGCTTTGTATACTTCGGATCATTCTGCATTGCCAACACCATCGGCGGCCTGTATCCATTCCTAAGAGACGATGACACCGTAGGCTTGGGCAGTCTCTGGCCGATGCGGCAGATCACCTTCTGGACCGCCGCCCATATTTTCGGTGCTAAGCTTCCCCTGGTTTACAGAGGCTCCGGCAGCGATGACAAAATCTTCGACTGGATAATGACATTCTGCCTGCTGGTCTTCGCCGTGCTAGCAACGGGTATCTGGTCGGCTCTCGACCGCAAGTGCCAAAACTACGTCGCGGTACACAAGTGGTTTCGACTCTTCATTCGTTTTGAACTGGCCTCGGTACTCCTTTATTTCGGCGTGTTTAAAGTCATGCCGAGTCAGATGCCTTTCCCCTATCTCACCACGCTCATCAAGCCATTTGGCAACTTTTTTCCGATGGAGGTTCTCTGGACTTCCGTCGGCGCTTCCCCAGCATACGAAATCTTCGCCGGGTGCGCGGAAGTGCTGGGGGCAATCCTGCTCATCGTTCCTCGGACGACAATGCTGGGCGCTCTGGTCTGCCTCGCGGATATGATCCAGGTCTTCATGCTCAACATGACCTACGACGTTCCCGTAAAACTCTTCTCCTTCCACCTGCTCCTGATGGCCGTTTTCCTGCTCGCGCCTGAGATGTCGCGTCTGGTTGAGGTCTTTTTACGGAACCGCGCCGTCGGGCCATCCACCGAGGCGCAACTGTTCCGCACGCGCCGCGCCAACCGCATCGCGCTCACTGTGCAGATCCTCTTTGGCGTCTGGCTGCTCGGGATGAATGCCCGACTCGGTGAGACCGCATGGAGAATGTACGGCAACGGGCGCCCCAAGTCGCCACTCTACGGAATCTGGAATGTGGACGAACTCTCTATAGACAGCCAATCTCGCTCGCCGCTTCTCACTGACAACGACCGCTGGCACCGCGCGGTCTTTGACGCCACCGATTGGATGGTCTTTCAGCGCATGGACGACTCTTTCGCTTTGTACGCGGCCTCGATCGACGTCAACGCCAGGACGCTCGCACTCACCAAGGATAGCGACAAGAAGTGGAAAGCCAACTTCAACTTTCAGCGTGCGGCCCAGGATCAATTGACCTTGGATGGCAACATGGACGGCCACAAGATTCATATGCAGCTCCGACTTGTTGACATCAAGAAATTCTTGCTTGTAAACCGCCGCTTTCACTGGATCCAGGAATACCCCTATACCCGCTAGGCGGAACAGAATTTGGACGCTCCGTTTGTCCGTTCGTCTGACTGCGACGTAATCGGAAGAAACCATGCGACCTTCCGGGCAGCTCAGTGCCGATGGGTCGGAGACTTCGCTCGTCGCAGAAGTGCAACCCCTGTCTGCCTAAGTCGCCTTCGATGGAATTTGTCGCGGCAAAGCGCTCGATGGGATTGATCGCGAGCGTCGGGGCAATGGTGAGTAACCGTCCGCAGCTTTTCTAACGGAGGTCTCGGATGAGCCCGCAACTTCAGACCGAACCAATCCAACTCCAGCCGGAGAATCCAAAGTGGAGCCTGGCCGTCCGGATTGGCTTTCGATTCTGCCTTATATACTTGGGGCTGTATTGCCTTGCCACGCAAATCATCACCAGCCTGTTGTCCAGCACCCAGGGAGCCGACATTCCCGACCCGTCCACGCTTTGGCCTCTGCGCCCCGTTGTCTTCTGGACCGCCGCCCATATCTTCCACGTCAGGGCGCCTTTGTCTCTCGGCGGCAACAGTGGCAGCGGCGACTGCATGTTCGGCTGGGTCCTGGCCTTCTGCTTGCTCGCGATTGCCGTCTTCGCGACCGGCATCTGGTCCCTTGTCGACCGCAGGCGGGAAGACTACGTCAGGTTGCACAAGTGGTTTTGGATTTTTGCTCGTTTCGCGCTCGCCGGACAGATGATTAACTACGGCATATTTAAGGTCATCCCGCTGCAAATGCCGTATCCGTCATTAACGAGGTTGCTTCAGCCTTTCGGCACGTTCTCTCCCATGGGGGTCCTCTGGACTTCCATCGGCGCTTCCCCGTTTTACGAGATCTTCGCCGGCTGCGCGGAAGTAGTCGGTGGACTGCTGCTCATCCTTCCTCGCACGGCCAGCTTCGGCGCCCTGATCTGCCTCGCCGACATGATCCAGGTGTTCGTGCTAGACATGACCTACGATGTGCCGGTGAAACTGTTTGCCTTCCACCTCATCCTGCTCGCCTGTTTCCTCCTGGCCCCCGACCTTCCACGTCTCGTCAGCGTCCTGTTCCTGAATCGTGCCACCGCGCCTTCCCCCCAAGTGCAACTCTTCCGCGCTGTCCGCACCAACCGGATCGTGCTTGCCGCGCAAGTCGTATTGGGTCTCTGGCTCGTAGGTACGAACGTCTACAGCGCTCGGGGATGCGAACATCCAGTTCTCGCCGGGAGCAGACGAGGAGTGGGACCCGTTCTGTGTCGAGGTGAGCGTTGCGCCCGGCGCAATCCCTAAGGTCTCCTGGCGAAGCCCGTCCGGGAAGATGTGGCGGGTTCCGCATGATTGGCGGCGACGGCGCATCAGGCTGCCCGACTGCGAGGGGCTGCTGCGAAACGGCCTGCCCTTGGACATCGCCGAGGAGTTCGGGGGGAGAATCGTGGCCGTGGACTACCATCCCGGCTCTCTATGCTGCCTGAGCGACGGGTACAGGCTCCGGGATGGACGGGGCGGAAAGTGGCCCGTGAGGGCGGCCGACTGCGTGGTGGTCGGCTTCGGAGATGAGACGGAAAGATTCGCCTAGCCGTCGCCATCGCCAGGCCGCCGTCATGCCAAAGGCAAAGGCCAAGGGTTGGTTCACGAAAAAAGGCAGGTGCGTAACAGCACGAACTGCTCCGCCCACACAGACCCCGGACTGCGAGAGTGGCTCCGATGGGCCTCCGAGGGCGGCAGCACGCCGATGTTTGCCCGAACGACTGCGGTAGCTGCTCTCATGGCTTGCATCCCCGATTACCTGCTGCTCCGGCCCGTGCTGGTCGAGCTGAAGCGGCGGTACCCCGAGCATTAGACGGCACGTCCGTACCTCCGCACTCAAGCACGTTGTTGTCCGACGAAAATCGGGATGACCGCGAATGCCGATAGTGTCAGGAGGTAGACGCCAGAACAACTTTATGCAGCGCACGCAGCCCATCCGAACGCAGCTGTCCGCGACATCATCGAGTACTACGTGCTTTGGGCTTGGAACTGGAACTGGTACCCCAACTCGTCGGTCGGGCACTTCGACACATCACCCGGACCCAATGCGCTCTTTGACCCCGCGAAGCCATGAGGCAACGTGAGGAATATGCCCGTTTTCCCCGCGCGATGCGTCCTGCCGTTGATGGAACATGCCGGCCGTCAGTTCAGTTCTCGATTCTCCTCGGTGTCCAAGCGAGTGTCGCTCAGGCGGATTGACTCCGCAGGACGAAGTCCAGGTGAATTCTGATTCTCATCGCGACGGGTGCGCAGCTATAAGGGTTTGCAAGGCGGATTGCCACGGGTAACTGTGCAAGCGTATCCTTACAGGCGATGAACAGCAACGATCTGAGTGGGAAGAACTCGAGACGGAGTTATCGCTGGGTGCGGATCTGGCTGGGAACGGGGGTTGTGCTCGCACTCCTGTTGCTGGGAAACTCTATACGGGATTACTTCTTTGTAGCCCGTGTGCTATCTATACAGCAAGTCCGGCACGAAGTCATGCAGCACATCGCGGCATTCGAACGCGACCTGAGAATAAACTGGACTCCAGGCTCCTCGCGACTGAAGCTGCTGACGGACGAGATGGCGGCTGCATCCCAAAAGCCCTTGTGGATTGTGCTGCGCGGTCCGGATGGGGAGGTGCTCGAGCAGACGGGGACACCGGAACATCAGGCGTTCACGCACGGCCAGGAAGCCGTCCACTTTCGTACCCATGAACCGCTATTTGACGTCATCCCGAGCAGTCAAGGCGAGGTCGTGGTGGAAGACTTCCCCGTCCATGGCGGCTTTGAAAGGCCAGACGTGAGAGGACCAGGGACTGGGCAGCATGGCAGGCCGTTCGTGCTCGCCACCGAAGTGGCGATGCTGCTGAGCACTGCGGACCGAAGCAGCCTGTGGCCCATCCGGCGCAACCTGATGATCAACATTGCCTCGGCTCTCGCGCTCTTGCTCACCGTCGGCCTCACCGCCTGGGGATTTCGCTCCTACGTCCGGGGCAGGCGGCTCGAGCAGCAAGTGGAAATTGCGCGCCAGGTGCAGGCTAACCTGTTGCCCACGAGTATCCAGCTTGCGGGGGGCGTGCAAATCGCGGTGGAGTATCAACCGGCCGACGAAGTGGCAGGCGACTTCTACGATGCGTTCTACACCGACAACGGGCTCGCCCTTGTGATTGGGGATGTTTCCGGCAAAGGCATTCCCGCAGCACTCTTGATGGGAGTAATCCATGGCGCCGTGCGCGCAAGCGCCTGGACGGATTCCTGCGCGAGCCACGAGGGTGAGACTGCAGAACTCAACCGTCTTCTCTGCGAGCGCGCTTCCAGGGAGCAGTTCGCCAGCATGTTCTGGTGTTACTGCGATGCGGGAAACGGTGCGGTGCATTACGTGAATGCTGGCCATTGCCCTCCTATGCTGGTTGGCCTCTGGCAGGGCGAGGCGGAGATCAAGCGGCTTGACGCAGGTGGGCCTGTCCTGGGCCTTATCTCGGGGGCTGGTTACACGCAGGGCCGGGTTGAGATTCAGCCTGGAGACGTGATGATGTTATATTCCGATGGGCTTGTGGAGGCAATGAACTCAGCCGGGGAAGAATTCGGAGATGCACGCCTGGCCGGATTGCTCTCCCAGTCATTTCGAGAAAGCCCGGAGACGATTCGAGATTCCATTCTTGCCAGTGTGCGAGCCTTCTCAGGGGGCGTGCCTCCCCACGACGACTTGACTTTCGTTGTAGCCAAATTCGAGTCAGTCCAGGCCTGACCGTTAAAATGGGAAACTGCCCAGAGCAGAAGCTATCTCCTACCATCAAGGATTCGACTTACATTTCTCGACTGCTCCTTCTCCCTGCCACCAAAGCTTGTAATGTGGTGTGTAGAAGGAGGAGTCGCCGCCATCTGGCGAGATAAACTGGCCGCTACAAATTCAAACTGAGACACTGCCTCCGCGTGTGGATTTTTTCATAAGATGGCAGTAAGCTCAAAACTCTGGGGCTACATTTTTAGATTCGTGAGTGATCTACAAGGGTGGGCGAGTTGAAAAAGAACTTTTCCAGTTTTTCGCGGCGAGAATTCCTCACCACCGCGGCGGGCGCTGGCAGCGCCATGCTGCTGGGGCGGCCGTGGCTGCGTGCTGCGGCTGATGGGGTCGATGCGCGAATCGACCAGGTCATTTCCCGAACGATTGGCATCGACATGCACAATCACGTCTACCCTGCCGGGACGGAGCCGCATCCGCAGCATGGGCCTCCGGGGGGGCGGCCGCATGGCCCCCAGGGTGGGCCTCCGCAGGGTGCTGCGCCGCCGCGGCAGGAAGAGCACCCAGCGCCCGAACTACCCCTGGCAGAGGAGCTGAGGCGGTCCCGGCTTGCCGCCGTCTGTGCCAGCTTCGTGCTGGATTTCGCGCCGAATAACAAGCCCGGCGATGCGCGGGACAACTTCCTGCGTTGGCTCGCGGCCATCGACGCGCAGTTGGAAAAGGGGCACATGCGCCGCGCCTTAAACCTGCAAGACCTGCAGGCCGCGCATGACTCCGGGCAGCCGACAATCGTCCAGACGGTGGAGGGAGCAATGTTCATCGAGGGGCGCCTGGACCGGGTGGAAGAGGTGTACCAACGCGGCCTGCGGCACCTTCAACTGCTTCACGAGCGGGACGACAGGGTGTCACCGTTGGGCGATGTGAACACAGTCCCCGCGCATCTGAGTGGATTGACGCCCTTTGGCGCCGACGTGGTGAAGGAGTGCAACCGCTTGGGAATCGTGGTGGACCTCGCTCATGCCAGCCATGAGACGGTGTTGGGCGCGTTGAAGGTGACCACGCAGCCAGTCATTATTTCGCACACCAATCTCGACACGTGGACAGGCAGTGATGCCCGGATGGCGGTGATGATGAAGCCGCGGCTGATCAGCAAGGACCACGCCAAGGTGGTGGCCGATGCCGGCGGCGTGGTCGGCGTGTGGACCCACCTGGCCGGCTCTCTCACCGAGTTCGTGGAAAGCATCCAGGCGATGGTGGAGGCGATCGGCATCGACCACGTCGGCATGGGAACCGACACAGATTTGCTCTCCGCACGCCCCGGCCAAGGCACCAACCAAGCCTACCCGGACCTGACGGGGGGATTTTTCTACGCGGTGGTAGGCGAAATGCTCCGTCAGGGCTTCACGCCCGACGATATCGGCAAAGTCGGCGGCGGAAACTACTGTCGCGTCTTTGGCAAGGTAACTGCGAGCCACACCTAAGTGCTAAAGCTGTCAAGCCATCGGGTTCGATGCAAGGACGGTCTGCTGCTTCGGCGAGGAGAACCCTGGACAGGCACTGTATTTCCGATCTTCTCTGACCGTCTCACAGGATTCTGAGCCCAAGGCGGTATCGCCAACCCAACTCACCGTGTCGATAATCCGGTCTTCCCGGCTCAACCCATCTTCGCGGCAGTAGTACCCCCGCTCATGCGGCAGGTCAAGCGAAATGCGGGCCGAAGGGTCAAAACATCTGGGAACAAATAGGAATGATCCCAGGCTGGAAAAAAAGGAGATCCAACAATGTCGATCAAAGATTTCGTGAAAGCAAATGCAAGCAGTGGCAGCATAAGCGTCGGTCTGCTCATTCTGCGCGTCTTCGCGGGCCTCAGCCTGTTCTTGAAGCACGGATTGGAGAAACTCACCGGCTATTCCACCATGGTGCAGCACTTCCCTGATCCCATCCATATAGGCGCTCATGCGAGTCTGGCCTTTGCGCTTCTCAGCGATGGCATCTGTTCCATACTTGTCATCTTGGGCCTTGCCACGCGCCCGGCCGCCGTCCTCATCCTGATCAATCTGCTGACGGCGTTTTTCTTGGTGCATCACGGTGCGTTTTTCTCTAACGGGCATGTAGAACTTGTCTGGCTCTACATCGTAGTTTTTGCGGCAGTCCTCTTTACTGGGCCTGGCTGCCTCAGCATCGATGCGCGCCTTAACCGGTAGCACGGTAGACGCCAATTTGGCCGTTTTACAAAGTGGTTCATGAACACTGGATGTCTTAGTGTATCCTGACACGAAAGTCGAGGCTGGCCAACCCGCTACCGCGGACGGAAGCCGCCATGTGGATCGGCGATTCGGCGTTAAGAACCGGAGTTATGCAATGAGGGTCAAGTCCCGGTAATCAGGTGGCGTGAGAGCATCAGTCGTCGGCTCGTGAGACAATCTTCTTACGAAATCGTAGAGCGGTTTCCTGGGAGCGCACACAGAAGGAGCATTCTTATGAGACGATCTTCTCTTGTATTGATAACCGTCCTCGCGGTGACGCTTTGGGTTCTTTCCGATTTCGCCGCTGTTCAAACTGTGGGCGCCGCAGCCGAACCTGCCGCGGAACCTCAGAAGGCTACCAGCACAGGAGAGTCTTTGCTGTTCCCCGAAGGCAATTTCACTTTGGAGACCATGACAGTACGGACGTCGCGGGGCGAAAAGAAGGTCACGTACCGCTCTTACCGGCACATCCCGTACGTGGCGAACCCTGTGGACAAAGATTATCAGAGCCTCGACGTCAAAGTTCCCGTCACCGTGGACGGCGTGGCTGTGAACGCCACTAACGCTCCCATATTGTTCGTGATCGGCGTGGGCGGCTACATGTCGGCCAGCAATGCAGGTCGTGGCGGCATGGGGCCCGGCATGGGTGGACCTCCGGGAGGCATAATGGGACCGCCTCCTGGCGGCGGTATGGGTGGACCTCCCGGAGGTATGATGGGACCGCCGCCCGGAGGCGGGCCGCCGGGTGGGCCCGGCATGAGTGGTCCAGGCGGAAACAGCAGGATCAGCCGCAATTCCGATCTCGCCCTCGCCGCCGGTTATGTAGTGGTTTTGCCCGGCTGCCGCGGCCGTGACAATAGAGCCGCCGACGGCACTTATTACGGCAAGGCGCCGGCTGCCATCGTGGATCTGAAGGCCGCTGTCCGCTACTTGCGCCACAACGCGGGTGTCATTCCGGGCAATGTCGACTGGATCGTCAGCACCGGCGTCAGTGCGGGCGGGGCCATCTCCGCGCTTCTCGGAGCCTCAGGCAACAGCCATCTCTATGACGCTTATCTCAACGAGATCGGTGCCGCGGACGCCCAGGATTCCATCTTCGCCAGCGCCGATTTCTGCCCCATTGCGGACCTGGAACACGCCGACATGGCCTACGAGTGGATGTGGGGCTCCGTTCCGGCCAGATCCGGCTTGCAAGATCAGGAGCTCTCCAAACAACTGAAGGAGGCCTTTGCCGCTTATCAGGCGTCGCTGAAGCTCCAGGGCAAGAACGGCTTCGGGATGCTTACGGCGGACAACTACGACAGGTACCTCCTGCAGACCTATTTGTTCCCCTCGGCGACCAAGTACTCGAGCGGCCTGACGGAAGAAAAGCGCAAGGAGTATCTGGACAAGAACAAGTGGATCGCCTGGTCCGGCAACCAAGCCACGTTTAGCTTTGCCGATTATCTTGCGCACGTCGGCCGAATGAAGAGCCTTCCTGCCTTTGATGACTTTAACTTGAGGCAACCGGAGCCCAACGAGTTCGGCAACAAGACCATCGATTCCAGGCACTTCACGAACTTCAGCCTGCGGCATGCCACGGGCGACCAGATCGCGCAGATTGACAGCGACCTTCCCACGCTGTTGAACCTGATGAACCCGATGTACTTCCTCGGCCAGAACAACCCGGGAATGGCCAGTCACTGGTGGATTCGGCTGGGAACTTCTGACGCTCACACTTCGCTGACGGTCGCCGCCAACCTGGCCGCCAGCCTTGAGAACCGCAAAAAGGACGTGAGTGCCCGGATGTACTGGGACGCCGGACATGGTGCGGACGAAGACGCGGAAGACTTCATAGCCTGGATCGGTAAGATCACCGGTTTCGCGGGCCGCAGATAGCCGCATCCACGGGATTTGGAGTAAGACAGGCACGACTCAGATTCAGACGGAGCATTACGCCGGGGTGCGCGATTATCGGAACGGAAGACGGTCTGATCACGGCGCACAATCAACCGAATCCGCGAACGCTGCGGAACCCGTCGATGAGGGCGATCAGCCGTTCAGCGACCCGGAAAGCGGTTGATGGAGCAAGGAATTCCATCCTGGTGCAATTACCGGGTGGTCAAAGCTGCCCTGAGGCTACTTTCACGGACCTCAGCCAGCAGGTCCCTCAAGCAGCTTGATCGGACGGCGGCCGGGCGTTCCGCCGCATGAAAACGTTGTCGGCAGCGCAGCGAACCACGTGGGCCAGACCAAGGGCATCAAAAGGCGGCACAATGAAATCGAACGCTCCGGCCTCAAGGGTGTCAAGGTAAAGCCGCGTGTTCACAGTGCGCGCTACGACGATGACATTTACGGGTAGCGGTGCCTTCCCTGCGAGGGCCAGAATATCGGCCCACGTCCCATCGGGCAGGTGGGTGTCGGTAAAGACCAGCGGGGCGGGCTTCTGAACCCCCAGCGCGTGCTTGGCTTGGGATCTTGATTCGGCCTTAGCAACGCGCAAGCCTTGGTGCTCTAAAGCGGCTTTGAGTGTGATGAATATCTCCGAATTGTGGTGGACGAGCAGGGCTGTGATTCTGTCCGGCATAGGTGCTCTCTAAGAATCCTGTTGTGATTTCGGTTTCGTGAGAAACCAAGCAGCGCCCTCTGGACGTGCGCCGCGTGGCTGTGCCATTGGTTTCTCGCCCAACATGCGCATCGCCCACTCAGCAGGGTTGAAGCGCTCGTAGGATTTCCTCCTTCTCGGCTCTCCCTGGCTACCTCAAGGCCACCTTGAAGCTCTTCTTTTCCTTCGTTATGGTTACTTTGTCTTCCCGCGCCAGCCAGCCCACGGCAAATCCGGCCAATTCACCTGCGCCGTCCAGGCTTTTCTTAAGCTGCGCCAGTGTTTGCGGGCCTCGATCATTCAATAGGTTCCAGACTTTTCCCGCTGTCTCACCAACCTGTGCTTGCAATTCCATCGTCAACGCACCTCCTGTGCATATTCGGTAATTCCGCCGTGAGTCTTCGGCTCTTGGGCTGCTTCACCGTCTGTTACGTACACAAGTCGCTCTGCCTCGAAAAGGTTGCTTTTCGGGGTCCCAAGAGCGTCGTAGTGGCTGCCGGGAGTTGCCGGCTTACGGCGAGGTGAACTTGCGGTGCAGCGCCCTGCCTGGGTCTCCTGCGGGTATTACTCAGTTCATAATTGCCAAGCCGTGAGCAGATAGTTTAGTCAGAACTTCGTGCTTTTGGCAAACAGAAAGTAGTCCTGATCTGGTCGTGATTCTCCGTGTTCTGGCATACGAGATTCGCCGGATAAGGGACCTGGAGACAGTATTCTCCGCGTGTTTTCGGAACGCATCATCTCGGTCCCCCTCCGTCCTCGGCTCTCTAGCGTGGCGCTTCCAGGCGCTTCATTTGGTCGTAGTATCGCTGCCGCCATTCCTCGCGCCTCGCCCCCACGTATTTCTTTGCGTCCTCAAGAGTCGCGAAGGGCCGTTTGCCCTTCATGAGGTTGCAGGGCCGACAGGCGGTCACAAGGTTATCCAATTTCCGAGAGCCGCCATGCGCATAGGGGTGAACGTGGTCGATCGTCAAGATCAACCAGTCTTCGAAACGCTGCTTAGCATCCAACCCGCAGTATTGGCACTTGAAATGGTCCCTCTCGAAAACCTGCATTGCCAGCTGAAGGGGAACATTGGGCCCCGGCCCAAAGATAAGTTTCTTAATCTTCGTTAGAGGCATGATTCCTCCTTCCAGACGCTTGGGTGAGCCGTCCGGCACTGACGCCTCACACCCTCTTCCGACGCTTGCTGTTAGTGATTCCAACGTATACACCTGTGAGACAAACAATTCAAGTGCGAGCACGGAGGCTCTCCACAGCGATCTCCAGCTAGTCTTCAAGCCTTTCCTTGGTGGTTAAGCAGCCGGTTCTCAGTCTCTAGCGCCTCGCCCATCGGCACCACTTTTCTTCCACGCCCATTCCTCGGTGAAAAGTCAAGCACCTTCGCGCCACCTCGTTCCAGCCGGTCGTAAACCGCAGGACGCGCAATTCGCCATCGGTCGGCCAGCTCTCTAATTGTCAGGAAGTTTTTGGGAGGACTACCAGCAATTGGCGTGGGCTACATCGCCGCGGGGCCCGGTGCTTCTACGTCCGCCGGCACGAGGCAGCACTTGTTCCGGTCGAAATGAGTGCGCGCTTGAAAAGTGCAGAGGTCAACGTGGTGCTTGTCACAGCGGAAATCGGCGGATAGCCATCCGTGCCGACTTGAGTGAGCATGAGACCCCATTCGGCTACTTCTTTAGGTGGCTTGATTGGGAATTCGCACGATTTGCACCGAGCATGGGGCGTGGCGCGCCACGTTTTCCGCCACGCTGCCCAGCAAGAAACGCTGGACACCTTTTCGCCCGTGGGAACCCAAAACGATGAGATCCGCACCGGCCCCCGCCGCGGCATCGAGGATGTTCCCTCGGATGTCACCGGTCTCGACTGCTCCGTGCGCATTGAAACCCGCAGCGCGAAGCTTCTGAACCTCCCTTTCTACCAACCCGTGGCCTTCCTTCACCCGTGTCTCAAGCTCAGGGGTATAACTCGGCGACATGTGCGGGGGAGAAGCGAGCGTGATCGGCTCCACGACGTGCAACACCAGCACGTCCGTGCCCTGCGGAGGAATCTGGGCAATCACCGTTTGCAGAGCTGCGTCGGAAAACTTCGAATCATCAACCGCCAGTAAAATCTTCATGACTGCCTCCAACAGAGAATAGGCGCCCGCTCCTCCGTCACACGACAGCTGCGGGCAGATCCGCTGTACGCGGTCTCAATCGCACAATACCTGTCCTCAATTCGAGTCATCCAAGGTTTTTTCGCTTTAGCTTTCTGGTCGACCCGCAACATATCACTGACCTCGTCTCCAAGCAACAACTGGTCGAGTCTTTAGCCTTCCGCGCATCAGAACCGACGGAGGGGGCCCATTTGCCACTTCTGGGAAATACACGCCAGTCAACCGAATGCACGCGGTGCCCGCATGATCGGCAGAACGGCCTTGAGGAAGGCGGGAGGAACATAGGGTGCCCCCACCGCTGCGTGAGCTAATCCTGAATTGTGATCGAGCTCCGAGCCTGGCGCTGGGCGGAGAGATGCCGTGTCTTCACCTGGGCTCGCAAGCCGGAAGGCGGCGTTCGTTCTCTTCCACCCATAGCGATACGCATACTTTTCCGCGCCGGGCGGGCGCGAGGGACAGACTTCTGCACCGGGGACTTGTCCACACCACGAAGGGAGACGCGACCGCTTCACGCCCGACTAGCTTCCTCAAAACTGCTGCCGGCGCGTTGCCTCAGCGGCCCTGAAAGCAGCCACATTCTCTCCGGTAATTACGGCCGTCCCAGTATCCACCCTAGCGGGCAGAGGCGTAACCGGCGCCGTCTGCCAGTCTTGGAATTCGTGCACGACGTTGTGGTGCAGGTCATCCAGGAAATGCAGCCCGTAGAAAGCCATGGTGTAAGGCTTCTGGGAGACCGTGGCGGCTATCACGCCCTGCTCGATGAAGTCGAGCGTTTCGGAAGTCCTATCCATCGCCACGATGGGGATCTTGCCGCCGAGGTTCAACCGGTGCAGGGTTCCTGCCGCCCCCGGGCCCCCCGAAGCTTCCACGCACACAATGCCATCGATCTTTTCCTTCGCGTCGATAAGGGCGGAAATCTGGTCATAGGCCGAGCGCGGGTCGCCTTTGTCGTCCAGGGTGCGACTGATCTTGACGCCCGGATACTTCTTAAGCGCCTCGGAGAGTCCGCGGACTCGCTCGTCTAGGTTGAGCTGTCCGGGTATGGTGATCAGGACCAACTGACCTTTGCCGTGCATCAACTCGCCGATAAGCTTCCCACTGATGAGCCCGGCCTGATAATTATCCGTGCCGACGAATAAGATGCGGCGTGATTCCGGCGCATCAGAATCGACGCAGACGACCGGTATGCCTGACTTTACGGCGGCATCGATTGCGTCCTTGAAAACCTCCGGCCGCGCGGGCGACACCGCTATACCGGAAGGATGCTTGTCTACCGCCTTTTGAAAGGCCTCGAGCTCCTCTTCCGGAGAGTATGTCTCCGACCCGGCAAACTCGGCTTTCACCCCAAGTCCACGAGCCGCATCCATGAATCCGGCTTTGGCTTCCTGCCAGTAAGGCAGTCTCGTATTCGCCGCGACAAAGATAAAGCGCTCGGTTTTCTCATGAAAAGGCTTTTGACATGAGCTGAAGGGTCCAACTGCGGCAAGCAGCGCAATCGCTAAAAGCTTCCATGCGGCTTGTTTCATATACCCTCCTCTGCACCGCCCGTGGCGGGCGACTCACACTGGCCTTTGGCAGGCCTGTTCCGACCTTTCCTCCAAGGATTCATCCGGAGTTCCCATTACGGACTCCAGCCTGGCTGAAATCATACGCCTGACTGCGACTGCAGGCAACCGCACAGCCCGGTTTTCAGCGTTGGCAGCTTCCAGCGTGAACGAAAGGGACCAGTCTTACCACTTCTGAGAATGTGTGGGGCCACTCCGGGTGTGGTCTGCAACTTCCGGACGCGTTCGTGGCTGATCACCCGCCGGCCCAACTCCTGGTCCCATTGCCCAATCAGTGAGTCCAGCGCCTTGCACAGGGCCAAGCTCTGATGGCGAATCTTTCCCGCCTAGGCATTCAGCTTCAGTTTCTCCAGGTACGCCTCTCCCGGCTTGCTCCAGAGTCGCTTGCCCGGCCCCTTCAGGTTACGCTTGGTGAGGAGCGCACTCAGATGCTTCTTCGACCGCGTTCGTATGCTGACCAGCAACGCCTGATAGCGGAGGAGTTCCTTGCCATAGCGCAAGGGGGCGGGGGGGAATCCACACCCGCGGCAAGTGGGCTATATGTCGTATCTACCACCCCAGGGGGCGCGAGCCAAACGGAAGATCCTGACTACTTGGCTTGACAATCCGCTATCTCGGGTCTAGCTTTATCCCCAACAGTGTTTGATCCGAGGTGCCCGCCGTGTTTTGTATAAGCTGCGGAGCCAAGAATCCCGGCACATTCCACGCGAGGTTTCCTATGCTTGTCCATCAGCCGTTCCTGAAATGTAAGAACACTCACGACTGCCAGACTAGAATTCGACTCCCTTATTTCATCCCGGAGGAAACGTTTGAGCATCCAGCACCGTGGCCGAGGGCCGACCGGAAAAGAACCTTCCTGTGTCCAGCATGCATGCACGTGTGCGATTACACTCCTCAAGACCTCGATTGGGAGTTAGATGATAAGCTGGACCCATCAGCACACTCTCAGTGTACTGGCTCCATCGAAGTCGCATTCGGCCGGAAACGCTGCAAAGCTCAAATAAGGGCATCAATATACTTGACAACTCCACGGCTGGTAAGTGGTTGAATTGATTGGACAGGCTTAGTCAGACCGGCTTTTTCTTGTTTCTCTTGCGTTCCTTTGCCCGTTTCAGCTTGGCTTCCTCTTTGAGCAGCGCTTCCTTGGAAACGGTGAGAACATTACGGAAGGCATGGTCTAGCCTCTCCGTAGGCGTACCTTCTGGCATCTCTCCGATTGGGGGCTTCACTCAAGTACCCGCCTTCCGTTTTGACATTTTCGCTTCATGATCTTAATTACTTTCCCTGGAAATTCTCCTTCCAGACCCTCCAAAGTGTGCTCGATGTCTACTCCTTTCCCCATCTTACTCACCCAAATTCCAGATGCTTTCTGACGAGCCACATGCTCTGCTCCGATGTCGCTACCGTAGATCGCTACTTTTTCGTACTCAGACTCTAGGCTGCCATCTTCTGTCTCGGTATAGCCATGAATTTCAAATACTTTGACCCACCCTAAAAGCGTGCCGGGGCCAAGGACGCCAGGAGGCCAGTAATAGCCATTTGGCCTCATGCCCTCCGGTAGCCCAAGGTCATCCCAGAAATTCGCCAAATCGCCTACCGCAAACGCTATGCAATTATAACTCGGGTCAGGCTGACTCCTAATCGTATAGGGTGACTGGCGTAGACCCGCACAATCCTCTTCAAGCTCAAGGTTACGCATTATCCCAGGCACCCGTGCTTTCTGCCCCACGTTAGCCAAGCCTCCACAGCCTCGGAGAATGTGCTATTTGGCTTTGCCGGGTCTTCTTGGGTAATCCGATTAAGAGCAACAAACCAGTGGTCTGGCCTGTCTCGCAACTCAGCCAGCAAAAATGGGACAACATTTCGGCCCATTTCGATTATGGCGGCATAGCTTGGATGATTCACCATCTTGACCACTGACGACAGGTGCCTTGTCTGCCGACGCCATGCCTCTACATGAGCCTTGAATATATCCTCCTGGGGCAATGGTGTCTCGCTTCCCCAATGGAGCAAGTCATGTATCTGTTCGTCAGCCCGCAACCCAAGCTCAATCGACCGCTCATGCGTTTCCAGGGCAGCCTTCACTGTCTCAAGAAGCCCATCCAGTTTGACCTTGTCATCTGGCAAGGGAAGTTGAACATCGGCGATGTGGGGCGGCTCCAGGTGTTGCTGAACGGTTCCGTATTCATTGCGAAGCAACTGGTCCTGACCGGCAGGGCTGCGCAGAAAACTGAAAACCAAGGCACGAAGCCCTTGGTCTTCAATCCACACCCGAATCAAATCGTCGGATAATATCTTGCCTAATAGTGTCCTTCCGACAATGCTGGTTCTTCCCAAGGTGCCGCTTCTGCTTATCAGAATTTCCCCTTCACGGGCCTTATGCCTCAAGATTTCTTTTCGTCGGCGTTCATTGCAGCGGGATAAATCCAAATATTTAATTCCTACCCCGCTTTTTACGCTGGTCGGAGTCAAGTATTCCACCGTAGTGGCATTGGGAGACTCAACCACCAAGTCTTCTCTTTTCCACCTAGATCCCTTCCAGATTTCAGGTGCGATGTCCCCCAGTCTCTTGACAGTAAAACCGTGGCTATCCAAGCTGATGATTCGCTGAAGAGACTTGTTTAACGCAGGCAGGAAAAATTGCGGATTGAGCTTCAAAGTTCTTGAGTCGAGGCTAGTTGCATCCGTTGAAAATGTATATTCCGAATCTTTGAGTTGCCCTTTTAGAAAAGCCTGCCATGCGTCGTATATGACACTCAGGTCTTGGTCCAAGTCCTTGGTCGGCTTGCCACGGTCATCCTTTTTATAAACCGGCACGCCCTCCGAGTCTTGCCCAATTTTCCGGTTAATCGCCATGAATATTTTGTAATGGCGGCTGTCGCTGGGCTGTTGCTTCTTCTTCGCAACTATGAGGCATCCACGGGAGCCGGTGTAGGGCTGAAAGGTATCTTTGTGGCAGTTGATGACGGCTTGCACTTGGTAGTGGCGAAATAGGTAGTGGCGGACAGCAAGGGCTGAGTCCTGATTATCCAAGACACCTTTCGGTAGAACAATTGCCAGCGTGCCCCCTGGAGCCAGCCAGTTGGTGCATTGCTCAACAAACAGGTATTCTGGAGGCAGCCCGTTGATTAAGTCCGCTGTGCGAACATAGTGAGCCTCTGAGTCCCATTCCCAGCGGTGAGCGAGTTCGTAATTTTGCAGTAGGGTCGTATCGGAAATACGCCCCTCTACCGTTCCCGACCAAGGCGGATTCGTCATCACCAACGCTACGGTCCCTGGTTTGCACTGTTCCAAAAATGATGTTGGCAGGTTGCTGATGGGAAGGAGCGAATCTCCGGGGGTAAACCCACGATGCCCGTTCCCGGACACAATCATCGAGGCTTTTGCCAGTTTGACCAGACGGGGTTTTTTATCAATAAGAAAAATGCGGTCCTTGAGGCTGGCGATTGCACGCTCTTGAACGGTTTTATTTTTTAGAGTCTCCCGGATAAGGTGGCGAACTCGTCTCAGGACCGCACTGCAAAACCCTCCCGTTCCCCCTGCCGGGTCAAGCATCGTCCCTTCATTCAAGCTCACTACCATCTTGGTGAGCAGGTCTACAATCAGCCGATTCGTGAAGAACTCCCCTCCCTCTTTCTTCATCTCGTCGGCGGTGTACTGCTCATAGGCCGCTCCCATCACGTCCCATTGCTCGTCCGTCTCCCCAAGCAAGCGGTAATTTTGAAGCTCGGTTACGACTTCGATAATTTCATCTGCAGATACGCCTATGGTTTCATACGCACCGAAAACGCTAGGGTGAGCGTCACGCACTTCGGCGAAGAGGCTTTCCACACGGGCCGCAACTGCAAGCCTGCCCTCTGGAGTACGGAACTCCTCTGTAGTGCAATAGAACTCCGTATATTCTCCAGGGCGCTCCTCATCCCTCCACTTTGAAAGAAGCAGGCGAACCATTGTAATGGCTACGTCGTCCGTGGCTCCCCTGCGATGTATCCGGTCGTGGCATCGGCGCAACGTTCCCCGTGGGTCTTTCAGTTCCAGCAATTCGGATTTTCGCCGCCTTCCAACTGCGTCCCACCTTTCCCGAAACCTGGGCAAGCTTGGCCAGTCGTCAAGAATCTGGTCATGTTGACGCCAAACTCTCAGGTCATCGCCATTGAACCATATTGCGCCCTCGCTGCTGGTGTTGAAGATGTAGGAGACTAACTGCGCATACCCCTCCTCCTTCTTCGGGCGCTTGGTTTCGCCAATAATTTGAATTTGGCCTTGGTCCTTCTTCCGTGCAGCTTCCACCGTTCTGAAAACCCCAATGTCAGCACGTATAGGTCTGCCTTCAGCGTCCTTGGCTTCACTTCTCCCATAAAATACTGGTATTTCTCGGGCAATCCTGTTTTTGGGGTATTCGTATTGAATGTGCAGGAGGCGTTCCAAGCGCTGGCGCACCCGTTCTTCCGGCCTATCTTCAAGTAGGTCGCCGCTGATGTAGTCGATAATCCTACCGTTCTCGTTGAACTCGGGCTCAAGTGGGTCAATGAGATTCATCGTGGTAGCTGGTTACTATACCCCTATAAATACTGAAAAGTCAGATTATTGTTTCGCCTACCCCGTTGCGGCCTGCGGTAGGGAAGCTTTCATGCTTGTGGGTCTTCCTTACCGGTCAGTTCGGCATAAGTCAGCCGCTTGCCAACGATCTGACGCACGGCAAGGTCAAAGCGGTCGCCGTCGTTCATGTCCTTGCGGAAATTATACCGGAAAGCCTGCTCGTCCAAGTAACGGGCAAGGTGGAACGGCTCGACGCTGACATAGGTTCCCTTGATACCGCGTTTCAAAAGGCTCCAGAAGTTCTCCAGCCCATTGGTGTGAACCCGGCCCTTGACGTATTCAACTGCGTGGTCCACAACCTGATGCGCGAAGTAATTCTCCAGCCCCTCGTAGGAAGCCAGCGCGTCAGTATACACCGCCGCCCCCGGCGTGATCTGGTCCTGCACTATCGCTTGAAGGGTTTTCTTTTTCCGATTCGGGATTACCTCGGTTCTTACCTCTCCACCGCGCCGAAGGAATCCGAGCACGGTAGCCTTGTCCTTTACGCCTGTAGCGGTGATCTTCTCTTGCCGCTTGTCCAGGTGCATGTTGCGAGCTTTCCCGCCAATGAAAGTCTCGTCAACTTCAACTTCGCCATCTAGCTTTTCAAATGAACCCATGCGAAGTGCAAGTCTGATTCTGTGATCCATGAACCACGCCGTCTTTTGCGTCACGCCGATGGCGCGGTGCACTTCATAGGAACTCACGCCGTTCTTGCAGTTCACAACCTGCCACATTGCGCAAAGCCATTTGTCCAAGCCAAGCGGAGAATCCTCAAAGATAGTCCCGGTCTTTACGGTGAACTGACGTAAAGCATGATGACTACTGCACTGCCAGCGGTTGTGATTTTCCTGAAACTTGACCTTGGTACTTCCGCAGGTCGGGCAGACTACACCGTTAGGCCAGCGCCGCGCCACCACGTATTCACGGCAGTTGACGGGATTCGAGAAGTAAGCGATTGCCTCTTGAAGTGTGTTGAGTTCTTGTTCCATGATTAAATCTTAGCAGAACGAAGTGGAGTTGTCAAGTATATTTTTGCCCAAATAAGAGTATTCGTAGTCTTGGAATGTGATCGACTAAACAGGCAAAACTTGGAAGAGTTGAGAAGCCTTTGGCGATTCGACAAAGTAGTTTGTGAAAGTGGCCACCTGGTCTCGACGCCTGAAGGCTCTTCTTTTCTTGTGAATTGTCCAGACACGGACTGGTTATAACGGAAGGTGTTTGCATCGGACTCCCGTGGTGCTAATAGACCCTGGAAGCCGGTACTCTCACCGGTTGCGAGGAACATGTCGACCAATCGTCGTCCCGTTCCCGAGCAACTGTTGCGCCAACTTCAGGCGGAGGAGCAGTATTACCGGCGCGGACGACTCAAGATTTTTCTCGGATACGCGGGGGGTGTGGGCAAGTCGTTCCGCATGCTGGATGAGGCGCGGCGGCGGCGGACACGGGGAGAGGACGTGGTCGTAGGCGCGATCCAACCCAAAGTCTCAGCCGAAGTCGAGGGCTTGCTACAACGATTGCCAATCATCTCCCTGCGCACCGTGGATGGCGTGCCCACGATGGATGTGGAGGCCATCCTGCGCCGCCATCCCCAAGTCTGCGTGGTAGATGGCCTCGCTTATGACAACCCTCCGGGCAGCCCCCACCCCAAGCGGTGGCAGGATGTTGAGCACCTGCCTTCAGCAGGCATCTCCGTGATTGCCACGGTCAACCTCCAATACATCGAGGAGCGGCGCGAGCAGGTGGAGAGGATTACGCACAAGCACGTGACGGAGACCGTGCCGGAGAGCTTCTTACGCAATGCCGACGAAATCGAAATCGTGGATGCGCCGCCCGACTTTGCTCGACAGCGGGGATCCAACCCCTTTTTTGTCAACGGGACTGGCTCAGCTACCCTCTCGCCGCAACAGCTTTCGGAGTTGCGGGAGATCGTACTACTGCTGGCCGCGGACGTAGTCGATTACCAGCTTGAAGCTTACCTGGTGCGGCATGGGATTCAGCAGCTATGGGGAACTCAGGAGCGCATTCTCGTTTACGTATCCCCTTACATAGACGCCGTAAAGATGATCGCCAGCGGGAGGCGCAACGCCGACAGATTCCACGGAGAGTTGTTTGTCGCGTACATCAATCGCCCAGACATTACGCCGGAAGAGAGGATTGTGCTGGAGCGGAACCTGCAGCAGGCGCGGGCTGTCAACCCGCGAATCGAAGCTCTGGATGGAGACGATCCTGCGGACGCCATCATCCAGTTTGCACGCGCCCGTGGGATTACCCAGATCTTTATGGCGAACCGCGTGAGCAACAGTTGGTGGGATCGCATCTTCGGCAGGCCGGTGGAACACATCGTCCGCGCAGCGGAAAACATCGACGTGAGAGTGTTCCCTGTGTAGGTTGCCGTACATGCCATGGACAACTTCCTAAGAACAAGGCGACAGCGGAAAGATCTGCAAGACGAGACGGCTCATACTAGCCTGCTTTATTCGTGAACGGGCTATGAGAGGTGAGGTTGAGTCATTTTGTGCACCGTTGAGACAAGTCGCGCCTGGCTGGAGACGGCTTTGAGGCCACGTGTCTT
>Ga0209517_10002143_pt1 | contig 28353 bp, 40 predicted proteins | sample PeaSoiMetSII2010_FD_187695 | JGI IMG/M metagenome (GOLD analysis project Ga0209517, IMG submission 187695) | Peat soil microbial communities from Weissenstadt, Germany - SII-2010 (SPAdes) (version 2) | ecosystem: Environmental > Terrestrial > Soil > Wetlands > Peat | place: Germany...
TCCGCTGACACGACAGGAAAATCAATGGCTTAGCGAATTTGCCACCCTTTTTTTGGGTGGTCGCGCTGATTCAGTAACAAATATTTCGTAAAGCGGAATTTTTGAGGAGCGCTGTTACAAGATCAGTGCGATAAGAATTTGGAGGTCTTGATTGGGAGCCAAGTCGTCCTGCCTGACACGTTGATTTTATTAATATTTGTTCCGACCCAACCGTCCACTATTCTCTGTACAGGACTGTACATGACAGTACGAGTCCCTTCAAAATCCCTTCAGAATTATCGTAGGGAGGCCTCGGCGCGACCTGGAATTTGCCATTAGGTCACGCCTCTGTCGGGGCAGCTCTAAAATGTCCGACATTTTGCCCGAACACTGGCTGCATTTTCGATCACGCTCGGCGACGCCGTCTTGGCTGGACGCGTTGCGATTGGTGCACAAGCAAATTGTTGCGCGAGGACCTTTTCCGCGACGTCTTCGGAAACCTGCGGCAGCGCACGTCACTACCATCTCCTGGGTTGTGGTCCCCCACCAAGGCTCGCCTGAAATCCAAAACGGGTCGATGTTCATACCGAGCCAGGAAATTCGATGCCGGGAGCGAACAGCAGATTTCAAGGAAATACCAGGATGCGCCTAAATGAACTTTCGACTGGGGCGCTCACGCGAGGATCGACGCGCGACTGGAGTCTGCTCGATCTGCACGCGTGGCGCGCGAACGAGCATTCCACAAGCCGTTACGAACTTGCGCGTGCTCATTGGCCAGCCTTTGCACTCGGCAGCACTTCGTTCAACCGCGTCGCCCTTTACGACCTACCACACGACGGACGAACCCTCTCGACTTCGCCATCATCAGGTATCCGATTCGCTTTCCTCGCAGAGCGCATTGGTCGAAAGGACAATTCAACAGTTTACAAGTTCGACTTCTATTGCGTTGCCGAAACCACCGACTGCAAGTTGCTTATGTCTCGACCGTTGCACTCTACCGACCCAAAGCACCACTCGTCGTCACCCTCTACATGGTTCAACGTTCTCAGTCTTTCCGTGTCCGTTTGAACTTCGCCTTGAGCGGCTGATGAATCGAATTCTCATAATCGTGGCGCCTGTGACTCTCTTCGCCGCTTGCGGCGATCCGGGATATTGGGCAAAGCCCGGCGCCACGCAAACTGATTTCAAGATGGACCAAGAACAATGCAAGGTTCAGGCCCTTTCGCTCTCAGACCCGAATGGTCTCTTTCAAGCGGAGATTTTCGACTCTTGTATGCAGCGCAAAGGTTGGCGCATCGCGCATTCCAGATCCTAGAGAGCGCCACCGCGCACCGCTCCGTGCAGACTCTTGAAACTTTCGAGAAACGGAGCGGTGGTTATGACTAGTGCGGAATAGACTGTCGCCGGTAGTTGCATTGCATGCGGCCTTGCGTTACGGTTCAGTCGGCAGGTCAGCTGCCCAAGAGTCTTTCACCGTACCGACGCGTCAGGACATTTGAAATTTGCAGAACGTACCTGCGCGCTATAACTGCCTCGTTTAGCCTGTGTCGGTGCTTCGGGCATCTCTGTCCAGATACCTGATGATAGTACCGGTCAAAAAGAACCGCGCTCGTTCAGCCACGCTACACCTTCCGCGCTGTGCGCCTTCGGCCCCATTTGATTTCCCGCACCGGCTGCCATCAAGCAATCGGTTTCGGACATGTGGATTTCAAGTAAATGTCACCTGCCGTCCTCAGGATTCATGAGGAGGAAGGCGATTTTGTCGTTCTGCACTCCTGTCACTATGTCTTGATGCCAATTCTTTTGCATTGTGCATGTCGTGTTGCTCTCGCATTTCTTTACTTCAACATCCCACCGCGTCGTGTCAAGTGCGATTGGCTTCAAACTCGCCATCCAGTCTTCGATTCTCTTATCGTCCGGTTTAAGGACTTCAAGAGAAACGCCAGTAAAACCCGCCCAGGACACGCGGGAAGTTGCCCGCACATAGTAGGACTTTCCCGCCTGAACATTGGCCTTGATCGCCACCGAGTCGAAGGCATTCACGATAAAAATATGGTCTCCGGGGGCGGCCTTATATTGAATGTATTTGTTGGGGGTCAGGACCCCGACCAGATCGTATTTGTCCCACACCCAGAAATCGATCCGACCTACGATCCAAGATGGCCTCAGAAAATTGACGACCGCATAATCCGAGCTGGGATTGATGACTTGGGTTGGCTTCATCAATGGAGATGCACACCCTGACAACGTGCCTATGACAAATACCGATGCCGTCGCCATTAATACGAGTGATCGGCTTTTCATATACCCTCTAAGAAGAAGCCGCAAATGAACAAGCCAAGAACACCACTGCGATCGCCTCAAGACATACGCTAGCGCTCGGTGGCCTCCGTTTGGCGCTGAGGTTTTCGTTCATGGTGATCTTTTTTCTGCTGGTAAAGATCACCGATTCAGCTCAGGCGCACCGGCACGAAGATCTGCTTACTGTCACGCTCGATCAACAGTGCAACCGCCTTCGAGTACCCGCCCACCATACTTGGCATCCGCTCGACCGAGTCAGCCGGCTGGCCATTGATTCCCAGCAGGACATAGTCAGGCTGCATGCCGCGCCGATCGTCCGATCCACTAACATCTTCGACCACCAGGCCGTGGCCGAGTTCTCCGGCACTGCGTTCCTGCCAGGTCGACAGACAAAGTGCCAGGCAGAGCCGTCCGTGCTCGTCGCTGGGGGATGGGGCCCGTTGCAAGGATTTGGGTTCTGCCTTGGCGAGCTTGACGATCAACACGATGGTGATCTCCAACGTGCGATTAGTAGTTTCGCGACCACTACCCGCAGTCGATTTCGGACGCGCGGATATCAAGTAAATGTCACCTGCCGTCCTCGGGATTCATGAGGAGGAAGGCGATTTTGCCGTTCTGCACTCCTGTCACTATGTCCTGATGCAACTTGTTTTGCAGATTGCACGCCTGTTGGGTGATTTGGGAGCTCGAGTCGCTCTCGCATTTCTTCATTTCAACGTCCCACCGCGTCGTGTCAAGCGCGATTGGTTTCAAACTCGCCAACCAGGCATCGATCCTCGTATCGTCCGGTTTAAGGACCTCAAGAAAGACGTTAGTAAGTCCCGCCCAGGACATACGCGAAGTTGCCCGCACGTAGTAGGACTTCCCCGCCACAACATTGGCCTTGATCGCCACCGAGTTCCAGGCATCCACGATAAAAATATGCTCTCCGGGGACGGCCTTATATTGAATGTAATTGTTGGACGTCAGGACCCCGACTAGATCATCTTGATCCCACACCCAAAAATCGATCCGACCTACGATCCAAGATGGCCTCAGAAAATTGACGACCGCATAATTCGGGCTGGGATTGATAACTTGGGTTGGCTTCATCCAAGGAGATGCGCACCCTGACAGCATGCCCATGACAAATACCAATGCCGTCGCCATTAACACCGATGCGCAGCTTTTCATATGCCGTTCAAAAAAAAGCCGCGCATGAACAAGCCGAGAATACCGCCGCGTTCGCCTCAAGCCATACGCTAGCGACCATTACCATGATCGGTATGGCGGCCGACACACGGCCTGCTCCACCCACTGCCCTTTGTTCGCCACCGAGTTTTTCCTTCATGGTGATCTTCCTTCGTGTTGGTAAAGACCGGCGAATCAACCCAGCTGCACAGGCACAGAAAACTTTTGTCCATCGCGCTCAATCGGTCATTCCGGAGTCGTTTCTTCGAGCGCTTGGACGACCGCTGAAGGCCTATTTCGTTGACAAACCCAGTTGGGTCGAAACGTTTGCTGGTCCAACGCGCGGTCAGGGCAATTTGATCGCACAGCGCCGGTATTTCAGGCGGAGGCCTGTGCTCCGAGCCTTTTCAGGCCAGGACCGGTCCCATCATTTCCCCTCTTGACATCAACCACCGGGCCATTCTTCGCAAGTTCTGCGCTGTTGCCGCCATTAAGAAATCGTCGTGTGCTCTATAAGGTCCTCGAAGTCGCAGTCGGTCGAGTTTCAGAATGCGTTTGAGGTGTGCAAATAACATCTCGACCTTCTTGCGATCTTTGATTCAGGCCCTTCTTTTATGCAGCAACATTCGTCGTCCGCACAGGGTTCACGCTCCGAAGATGCGCAGTCCATCCTGCGCGTCGAGCAGCTCGTAGATTCCGCTACTTGCACGCTATCCACGTTCCTACCCAGCACGCCCGCCAGCCACTGTCCTGCGGAGGCGCTGTTGCGCATCCAATCAAAAGCAATACCGCGACCGCCATGACCGCATATCTACCCATCATCCACCCCCGGTTGCTGACGAGGTTTCATTGGTTGGGGTTATCGAAATATTTCCTGGGGACTTCTGGCTGCGCCCGACCGCCTTGCGACCTCCTCAGACAGGGCCTTCCCCCGCTCACGAATTTCGCTGCACTGAGCTGACCGCCTTAATCGTCGTCCGCCCTAGTCTCGCGCTCGTCGCTGGGCCTATGGGTAACGGACGGGTGGTGGCGGGTACGCCGTAGCTGGCGGCGGAGGATAAGCGTACGGAACAGGAACGGTGCCCCAGGGGTAACCCCAGAAATAGGGATTCGAGTAGGGATAATAAAAACCCGAGCCCCAGCCACAGCAACCGTAATAACCACCGTAATACCTGCCGTAGAACCCCCGGCCAGCCCAGCCGCGGCCATAGCCGCCATAGCGACCGTAGCCACCGTATCCACCAAAGTGCCCGTAGCCACCGAAGCTGCGGCCGCCGTAGGCGCCATGGCCGCCAAAACCGCCGCCATGGCCGCCGCCGCCGTGACCGCCGTATGCGGCCGCAGAACCGCACACGAGCAGCAGGCCAACTCCCAACGCGCCGACCAGTGTACGAATGTTCCTCATGTTGGTACCTCCTGCACCGCGCACGATTGCGTCAACCGACCCCGCATGCACCAGCACAATTTCATCGTAATCGCCGTCTGCCTATTGACTTAGACGCGGCCTGGTGCGATTTAGCTCCGAAATTTCTCCCTCCAAAGGGAACAGATTGTTACTGGCACCGCCCCCGCTCCAAGAGCGCTTTCGCGGCATCGCACCACACCGGCGCATTGCACGGTCGTCTTGCCGCGCAAAGCCCGCGCGCCGCACCCGCCGCGGCGATCCTGGTCCGCGAGTAAGCCAAGTGATCGCGATTCGCGGCGTCGCCGACGTGAACGACTCCTCACCCTTCGTTGGGAAGCGCCGCAGGCTAGCCCCTTGCGGTGTCGCACCCGTATCCCAGAACAAAACGGCCTGCGGCTGTGGCGCCGCGGGCCAACGCTTGTTCTGGTGGGCCTCCCTGGAGTCGAACCAGGCACCAACGGTTTATGAGAGGAACGGCGGCGCGCAATGCGCCGCTCACCTCGATAATCTAAACGAGGACATGGTGAAATAGAAGTGGAGTATCGCGTAGGGGTTTCCCTCATATGCGAATCGGGTGCGAGTTCGAAACTGCGCAAACGAATTTGGGTGACAAATTCAAGTGCCTTGCAACTGAGACTTTTTCAACACCAAGCGGAACCTCATTGAAGGGCTCGCGACATTGCGGAACTACGCCCCCGCGCGGCGGTCACAATTGCAGTAACCGTCACAATCGTCCTAAAGAAAGAGAAAGAGCGGCGCTTTGGGGCATGGTCGATTCTGGCTTCAATGGGCGGAGCTATCGATGAGCGCGACCAACGAATTACCCCCGAAATCCTTGCTCGCGCTCGCCTTGGCTACGCTCCCTTGCCAGGCACAGCAATATCCGCCATTGCCGTTGACCGCGTCCTCTTTAACTTCGATGGATTCCCTGGAAGTTCGGCCACTCAGCAGCCGTCCGATGTTTGCTGACAGACGTTTCAATAGCTTCAGTCGGTACCCGCATCCACGGAGCGGCGTAATGACGCCGTTTCAACATGGCGAAAATAGGCCTTGCACAACGCTCTGACTTGTTCGAAGCCATTGAGCGAACGGCTGTATTTGGCGCAATGAGTCCCGAAGTGCTAATGGCGTTGCTGCCGCACTTTGAATTGCTCAATCTCGCCGGTGGCGAGGCGCTATACCGTCGCGGTGATCCTTCCAATGCGCTGTATGTGCTTTGCGCGGGGAGCCTGGGATGGTTCGGTCCGGGCTTGTCTTCAAACCAGGAGGTCCTTCTGGGTGTGATCGCGCCAGGCGAAACGGTGGGAGAGCTGGGACTGCTGACCGACCAGCCACACCGGGGCACCGTGCGCGCGCTGCGCGACTGCACCCTGGTCAGGATCTCGGGCGCGGACGTGCTTCGGCGATTGATGGGTACTTTTCCGGAAGCTTTAGTGGGAGCATTGCGTCACGTGCTGGAGCGACTATTGCGGCGCGAGATGGGCGAAGCGCTTTCACCGCCGCGCACCTTCGCACTGCTTCCCTTCGACGCCGGGGTACCGGTGCGCACAATTGCCGAAGCGCTGAGCCAGGCGCTCGCTCCCCATGGGCAAGCGCTGGTGGTCGACACGGCCATGGGCCGCAATCGGGATGCCAACTGGCACAGCACACGCGAGCGCGAGCACCGTTTTTTGCTTTATGTGGCAGATACCGAGGACGCGGCCTGGCGAGCGACATGCGTGCGCCAAGCCGAGCAGTTTTTGCTGGTGGCGCACGCCGACGCCTCGCCGGGACCCTGGCCTGATTCAATCTGCCAATCGGGCGCCGATGCCTTGCATCGGGTCCGCCGTCTGCTACTTCTCGGAGCACCCGGATCGCCGCCTCCGGGGCGTGCCGGACGGTGGCTGACGCAGTTCCACGAGGCGTTGCCACTGCACCATTTGCGCACGGAACCCGACTACGCGCGGCTAGCACGCCATATTGCCCATCGCGCCACCGGACTGGTGCTCTCGGGCGGCGGGGCGCGCGGGTTCGCGCATCTCGGCGTGGTACGCGCCTTGCGTGAAATCGGCCAACCCATAGACGCCGTTGGCGGCACGAGTATGGGCGCCATCGTTGGCGCAGGACTGGCGTGCGAGTGGGAATACTCGGAATTGCTGGATAACCTGCAGCGGACCTTCGTCCGGGGGCATCCGTTGCGCGACCTCACGGTACCGTTGATTGCGCTGACGCGCGGCTCGCGAACCACGCGCCTTCTGCGTCGAACCTTTGGTGAGCGCGAGATCGAGGATCTCGGGCTGCCTTTCTTCTGTGTCTCCGCCAATCTCACACGTGGTAGCGCAGATATCCACACCCGCGGGCTACTGTGGAAATGGCTGCGCGCCGGTGCTGCCATTCCCGGCATCTTGCCGCCGCTACTTGACGCCGGAATGGTGCATGTGGACGGTGCGGTGATGAATAACCTGCCGACTGACGTGATGCGCGACCACGGAGTGCATGAGGTGATTGCGGTGGACATCAGTGGCGCCGACTCCCTGCGTGCAACTTTCGAGGATGCGGCCTTGCCTTCATTGCCCTGGCTGACTTGGCAATGGTTGCACGGCCGGCGGTGGCCCAGCCTTTTTTCGATTCTTGCCTGCGCCGCTATGGTGCGCAGCGAATCTGCCAGCCAGACTCGACGAGGCCTGGCGACACACCTCTTGACGCCGCCGCACGGTGAGATTGGGCTGCTCAATTGGAAGGCGCACGAGCGTGCGATTGAGAGCGGGTACCGCTACACCATTGCATATTTCGACCAGCCACTCGATCGGTGACATTGAATGAGTGTCCGCGGCCGAAGACGTTGTGGTTCCACCGCAGATCCCGGTGCGGATCGACGAGCCGACGGCGTCTCGCGTGCCAGGTCGTTCCACACGTTCGAAGGAGCCCCTTGCCGCCTACGCGCTGATGGTCTCCTGCACGGCGTCCGCATGTATTCGCAGTTCGAGTTCTGTCACCAAGGGGGTGTTCGTTCTTTGCTGCGCTGCCACTTACTCACAGCGCGAAATGGTCTGTCTCCAACGCTGCATGTCTGCGTCATAGCGCAATACGAATCCATCCGGTCCGCACTTTTCATCACCATTGGCAGGTTTTTCACCCGGGGTGGCGTTTTCGTCTCCCCTCTGCGTTGGGTCCGGGGCGCAGGGCGCAACGGTCCGCCTCCAGCTTTGCGTGTCGGCGTCATAGCGCAATATGGATCCGTCGGCCCCGCACTTTTCATCGCCATTGGCAAGTGCTGCTTTCGCTATGTGACTCAGCGAGAGGCCGATTATTATTGCGGTCATCGTCACAGTTACATTTTTCATGGATTCCCCTTCGATGAAATTGACTTTCACCAAAGGTCAATACGGCCTACCCCCTTGCGCGAACTTACGGTAACCGTGTCAAGCATGCCCTGACGCCCTCCCCCGGCACTTCGGCACATCGTGCTACTAGATTGCAAACGGTGTCAATAATGGCGGGAACCAGCCCTGACTGTCGCCTATTAACGTTTCGATAAATGGCTGACAACTGATTCGTATGCACGTGCGCTGAATCGACGACACACGGTGCGCCTTCGAACTCTGGCACCGCCGTAAACAGGTAACCGTATGCCCGTCGTCGGCCGCGTTCTCCGCCAAACCCTGAGAGAAGGCATCACGATCTAGCGGAGGCCGCACCGTAAGCCATCACCACCACCGCGTCAATAACGATGTCTTGGTAAGGGGAACCCGTACGCGCCCATGCGTATTTTCGGACACAGCATTCGCGCGTAATGTGCTGCGCTCGGCGGCGCGCATTGTGCGCAGTTCGCACCTGTGAAAGAGCTCGCGCTTTGGTCTGTTCCGACGCTACCGACGCCCTGACAACGCGTACCAAGGCAAAGCTATCGCCAAAGGCAACCTATCTTCATTTCGCCGAGCGTCGGGCGTGCAATCGCTCAGGAATCGCCGCTTGCTGGCGCGAGGGCTGCGGGGTTCCGCGAACTCGGAACCACGTTGATCACCGCCTCGAGTCACCGAGCTGATCCACCGTCTGCAAGGAGGTAGGCCAATGTGCGCTTTGCACTATCCCGGGAGAGGATTGTTCCGTCTGACGCTCGGCCCGGACACTTGAAGAGCGCTAGCGAACAAATCGACACATTAACGACGATCGACAGATCCCTGGAAACGCAGGCGAGGTTCGCATCGAAGCACTGTTCTCACTCGATTGCGTGATCGCGTCAGCGCGCATACGTAACACTGTCCTCTTATGGCTGGACTTGGCTGGACCGTGTAATGATGCGGTGAGAACTTCGGTAGAGAACGCGGGTCTCATGATGTTATTTCCCATCACGTACATCGCGTGGCATTCAAGCGGAGGTACTGGCATGACCAACGAATTCGGCGATGCGATTGATCAAGTAGGGGCCACCGGCAATCGGCAAGCACGTGTGACAACTGCGAGCGGGTCGGCGCACAATATCCCCGAACTGGTTTCCGAACTGTACAAGGACGCGCCCGCGCCATTGCGCACGAAGGTTCTCGAGTGCCTGCTTCGGCCTGTCGGACCACTTGCCGTAGTGACGATTGCAACCGGAGCATTCGCCCACTTACTATATCGCTTGAGACTCAATGGCGTACCAATTTCGCTTGATGATGCCGCTCGCATAACCTCGGACCATGTGCTCGAGCTGGCGCGCTTTGTTGAGCAGTGCAGTCCCGACGCGCTGCTGCGGATCGGTTCACTGATACCCGATAGCCCCGTCGGCGTTGCCACGGTGAGCGCCTCGGCGCTACTGATGGCTCTCAATTCGTGGAGGCGCCGACCACGCATCCGTATGGACAATTGACGGGGCTGCACGCGACGGCGTGGCACGCATCCCGCGCAGGTACTTGGCAGCCTCGGTCACGCTCTTTATCGGGTCGACACCAAACTGTTCGGCCGTGACATCGAAAATCCAGTCCGCGCCCTCGGAGTCGCGAAACTCGCCCGAGTAGTTCCCGAAGAAGCGACCGTTTTTGTCGAAGTAGCTGTCGTCGCCCTCCCCGTCTCCGCCGCGGATCATGCAACCCTGACTGCTCGTGTACTTTCGCAACGCTTCCTGCAGCAGAATCGATGCATACAGACTGTCGCGCTCGACGCCGGCGCCATGCAGAACTTGCGGCCCACTATAGCCCGCGTACGCTTTCCGCCAGTTCACGTTAAGGGATCTGCGTTGCCATTTTTGGCTCGGGATATGAGATAGAGAACGAGGCCCGCGCTTGCCGGGATACGGCCGGGTTCGCACGGGCGCATCTCATTTCGCGAGCCGCTTTCGGATCAACTGCAATTCCTGGCGGCGTTTCGCGGTCGCTTTGGGATAAGTCATTTTAAGTCCTTCCAGCGTATCGAGGACAATTCGGGAAACAATTAGCCGAGCGTTCTCCTTGTCGTCGGCTGGCACGACATACCAGGGCGCGGCACTTGTGCTGGTCGCTCCAAGGCAATCCTCATAGGCAGACATGTAAGGGTCCCAGAATTTGCGCTCCTCGATGTCGGCAAGGCTGAACTTCCAGTTCTTTTCCTGCTCATCGATGCGTTCGAGAAAGCGCTTTCGCTGCTCCTCCTTCGAAAGGTGCAGGAAGAACTTGATGATGCGAGTTCCATTGCTGTAGAGGTGTCTTTCCAGATCGACAATGGATCGATACCGGTCGCGCCAGACCGCCTTCTCGTTACGCGTCACCTCCGGGAGTCCTTCACCCTGGAGAATTTCGGGATGTACGCGGACGATCAGCACCTCCTCGTAATAGGATCGGTTGAAGATGCCGATCCGTCCGCGCTCGGGCAGATCACGGGTGGTGCGCCAGAGAAAGTCGTGCTGCAATTCGGTGGCGCTGGGATGTTTGAAGCTAAATACCTGGCAGCCTTGCGGGTTGACCCCGGACATCACGTGCTTGATGGCACCATCTTTTCCCGCCGCATCCATCGCCTGAAAAATCAGGAGAACAGCAAAGCGGTTGGATGCATAGAGCAAACGCTGCAGTGCGCTCAGATGGACAACGTGCTCTTTCAGAAGTTCTTGATACTGTTTCTCCGATTTGTACACTGGCGGGACCTTGGTCGGCCATTTTCGCAAGTCGACCTTGTCGGCCTCCCGCACGCAAAAATCTTTTGCATTGATCTTCATTTGTGTCCCCCCTCTGTGGCGAGTCGCGTTCTACGCGATCTGCAGACGACGGAATACCGGAGTCTTCACCGTGTCCAGGACGAGGGCGAATGCCGCCGCTGCGGCAAGCGTGCTGGCCACCACCAGGGCCGGCAAGGGCGTCATGGCGACTCCGCCGACGGAGAGTGTCGCAGCGATCGCGATGTCGGCGACGGACGATGCGACTAGCCAGATGCTCGGACGGGAGCTCCATAGGTGTCGACGCTCGCGAATTGCATAGATCATCGCCTGACTGCCGAACACCACGACCACGAACGCCAGGGTTCGCAGCGCCTCAATCGGGAAATTCATCTCGAATTTTCCGAAAGCCAGGACACCAGTGCAAAAGGCCAACAGGCAGATACCCATGATGACGCCCGCCGTCGTCAAGCTGCCGATGCGCCACGAATTGGGCATTGCGGACGGCCGGACGTTGTCCGTCGTCAAAGACATCGCCAGGAAATCGCCTGCGATCATCACGATGACAATCAGCAAGGGGGTCAGAATCGCGTGCCCCGTCATGATCAAGCCCAGTACCAAGAAAAGCACGGTGACGATCTTCTTGGTGATGGAGTTCAGCGTGTAGGTCAGAATGCGCTGGAAGGTCACGCGCCCTTCCTTGACCGCCTTGACGATGCCGGGGAGCCCCGGCTCGGTCAGTACCATGCCGGCGGCGGATTTGGCCACATCGGTTGCGGTGGAGACGGCAATTCCGATCTGTGCCTGGCGCAGCGCCGGTGCGTCGTTCGCTCCGTCGCCGCACATGCCCACCGTGTGGCCACCGGCCTGGAACGCCTTGACGAGTTTGTACTTGCCTTCCGGAAGAACGCCGGCGAATACTGCGAAGGACTCCGGGCGCACGTTGTCCGGGATCGGTCCGGGCGGACAGATGGCACCATCGAGCCCTACCGCATGCGCCACAATGGCCGCGGTCGCTGGCGCATCCCCCGTTACCATCACGGTGCGCACGCCCAAAGTGTGCAACTCGGTGACAAGCGCCGCCGAGTCGGTTCGGGGTGGATCGCTCAGGGCGATGAGTCCTACCAGCTTCATCGCCGTCGGCGCTCCAGCCGCCACGGCCAGCACCCGGAAGCCTTGGCCTTCGAGTTCCTTCACCGCCGCTGTTGCTGTCGGCGACGGTGGTGCGAGACCGGCGACCGCAGCAAAGGCCCCCTTCACGACGCGTTGCGTGTTCCCGCTCAAATCGGTTGCGGTCGCCTCGGACATCTTGTTCGCCGGATCGAAGGGGGTGAACTTGACCAGCTTTAGCGCATCGGTAATGTCCTTGCCCTTGGCGGCCGCGCGAATGGCTCCATCGACCGGGTCCTGGCCACCATCCGAACTAGCCAACGCCGCCAAGGCCAGAACGTGCGCTTCGTCGAAATTCGCCTCAGGACGGATGGCCGTTACGGTCAGAGCGTTTTGCGTCAGCGTGCCAGTCTTGTCGGAGCACAGGACATCCATTGTGGCCGCCTCATCCACCGCGGAAAGCCGAGTCGGCAGGACGCCAACTTTTGCCAAAGCCCGTGCGCCGAGCGCCGATGCAAGGGTAAAAGTAGCCGGCAGCGCAACTGGAATCGATGCCAATACTGCTGTTAGGACGAGGGGAACGATCTCGGAGAACGGCATCTTGAGAAAATAGGCATAGGCCACCAGGAGCGCGATGACAACGCCATTGAACATGGCGAGATTGCGCACTACGCGAAACACGGTCTTTTGCTGGGAGCTCACGACATGCGCTGTACGGACCAGTTCGGCAGTACGGCCGAACTTGGTGCGCACGCCGGTTGCCGTTACCTCGGCTACCGCCTCGCCGCGCCGTACTAGCGCACCTGCGAAGGTTTGCACGCCCGCGCCGGCCTCGATCGGCACGGACTCGCCGGTGAGCATGGATTGGTCGAGCAGGACTTCTCCTGCGGTAAGGCGCACGTCGGCGGCAACCACGCCACCAAGGGAAAGCTTTACCACATCACCGGGCACCAGATCGGCCGCAGGCACGGTCTTCCACGCGCTGTCACGTCGCACCGATGCGTTCAAGGCGAGCCGCGATTTCAATGCGGCCAGGGTTGCCTGGGCACGGCTCTCCTGAAACAGTCCAAGTGCCGCATTGAACACCAAAAGACCGGCAATAATCGCGGCCTCAACATCCTTGCCGAGCACTAGCTGCAGAACGATCGCCGCCTCGAGCATCCAGGGAACGGGCGCCCAGAACTTGCTCAGCGCTCTGCCCAGGGGGCGGTCGGTCGTGTCAGGGGTTGCGTTTGGACCGATCTTCCCCAACCGGTCGCGAGCCTCGTCGCTCGTAAGGCCGCTCGGCAGATCGTCCTTCGCCACAGCTGGTGCTTTGGCGGGTACAGCACTCGCAGAAGGCGGCGAATCAGTCGTGGTCATGGATCTACCTTGGGATCGGCAGTGTGATGCTGGCTGTTCAAAAGACAGGAAGCCACTTGGATTTGAGCGCCGATCCGGCCGTAATCGAAGGGCCATGACCTCCACGAAATATGGTCGACTATCCCTTGTCGATCATCCGAGAGTACGGTAAATCATCGATCTTCAGCGGGTTGCCCGACTGGAGGACCTCTCGCCATTGCGAAACTTCGGACTCTGCCCCGCGCAACATAACCACATATTTGCCTTCCTCGATGGCCTTGTGCAAAGCCAGGATCTCCTCTTCCGGAATCCCCGCACGATGGAAGGCAATGCCCAATTGCGACAATGCCGCAGCCCCGGCCATGGCACCGCCGCCGACCAACGCCCCACCGACGATGCCTTCCACTATGTAGCCGGCTGCTGCCACTGCACCAACGCCGGGAATTATGAAGAACCCGGCAGCTCCTGCCAGCATTCCCCACAACCCGCCCCAGAACGCGCCTTGTTTGCCCCAAGTCTTCATGCGCTCACCGGGGTTCAGGTGATAAATTCCCAAAGTGTCGTCCCCCAGCCCGTGGATCCGTCCGAGGACAGAAATGAGATCCATTTGGTAATTCTTGTCGACCAGGGTCTTCACAATGCGCTTTGCCTTCTCTTCATCCGGGTATACCGCGACGAGAACACGGTTTTTTTCACGCCAAGATGGTCTTTCTGTAGTACTCATGCCGCGATTCTCCTCATTCAAACGCCGGGGGGATTGGATTTCCTGCCGGGGCGAGTTTCCAGTGCAACGCGACCCGATCCGGCAGCGATCACCGGGTCAGGAAATTCAATTGAGCCGAGCGCTCTCGCGTAGTCGCATTTGCGCAAATGAGCGCCGTACCGGTCTCGTAAGCCTCATTTGCTCAGCATTCCCTTCCAGTGAAAGTACAGATCCTTGCCTTGCTTGCCGTCGAGGGTGACTTCCTGCGACTCGGTCAGGCCTTTGAACCGCGCGCTTACCTTGTACTTGCCGTTGGGGAGCATTACATCGAGCATGGGTCCGGCCTTGGGCAGTTCGAACACCGGATTGCCGCGCGAATCGGTGATGACAACCGGTACATTGACGATAAACTCGGGGTCCTTGCGCTCCGAGAAGGTCATGCGCAGCGGGAATTCCTTGGCCAGACGGTGCATCGTGTCTTCTTCGTCCTTGCCCACGCCGCCGTTGAGGTAGGTCGTTGCGGTGAAGGTCTCGACTACGATTGATTCCTGGGAATGGGCCCCCAGAGGCAGCGTTGCCAGCAAGCTGGCTCCGATCACAGCAGCGCTAAGATGGAAACGGTTCTTCATTGTGCGAATCTCTTCCTTTTGTTTCGAATTCAATGCCGGTACAGCCCAGGCGCTAGGACCCAACGGCAACCGGCGCTGCCTTCTTGGTGCCGGCGATCTTCTTGCCCGGTTCATTAATGCTGTTGCCCAGCGAATCAAAGCCCTTGACGATCTCGTCACGGGTCCAGGTGGCGCCGGACGCGAGCTTGTCACCCAAAGCCCGGGTATCCGTTACGGTCGATGACGCACCCGCCTTTGCTTCCGCGCCAACCCAGCCTGCGCCGCTTTCCAGACCCTGGGCAGCGGCCTTGAGCTCGTAGCCGGCCTTGTCGTACTCCTTGCGCGCCCAGGAACTGGCCGCCTTCGAACGGTGTTCCAGAGCGAGCGCGTGATTGGCTTTGGCAAAGGAACGGGCCATCGATTGCTCATCCTTCATTGCGCCTTTGTCGACCGAGGCGGCAAGCTTGTCGAGTTCAGCAACCGAGCTGTCGAGTTCCTGTTTTGCATCCCCGGTGGCGCGGCCAGCCTCCAGACGCAGGTAGCTCGTCGCCTTGCGGATGTCGGCAGCGGCAGCCTTGTAGTCCTTCTTGGCGTAGTCCGCTGCTGCATCGGTGAAATGGCGCTGGGGCTCCTCGCTCACCGGGTACCACGTCGTCATATCGGATACCAGCCAGCGGCGCTCCATGTCGGCACGCGCGACCTTGTCGATCGCCTTGTCCAGTTCCGCCTTCGTTGTAATCTTGCCGGCCTCCAGCGCAGCGGCCGCGGCGTCCAACTTCATTGCCGTCGCCGCCATGCGCTTTGCGCTGTCCTGCGCCAGCTTGTTCTCGTCCCTGGCGCGGGCTTGGTCAATCCTGGCCGCCACCTCAGATTGGGCTTTGAGCTCAGCGGCGACAGTGCGCAACTCCGCGGCGGCCTTCTTGGGGTCGTTCGCGTCGAAGGCCTTGCGCGCGACCGCCAGATGGCGACTGACTTCATCGACCACCGGCGTGTACGTGGTGTCGTCATAAATGATCCAGTCTTCCGGCGCCTTGGTCGCAATCGGAGTCTTGGTCGCGGGGGACGCTGGTGGGGCAAGCTGCGCGCTGGGTTGAGCGCGGGGTACTGGCGGGGCCCGCGCGTGTGTGACGCCGGCGAGCGGAGCTGTTGCTACAAGCACGGCCAGGGCTATGGGTTTGAGCGCGAATTTCATACCGTGCTCCCTTCAAATAGGAGCCGTTGCCGATTTCGACTGCGCGGGAGAAGCAACTTCGTCTTGCGCATGGTGGTGGTCGAATGAGGAAAGACCGGAGGTCTTGAGTAGTTCATGTGCCCGCATGATCTCCTGCCCGTCGCCGTGCACAACCAACATGAACTTGTTCGCCTTCAACGCGGTCTCGTAGCGCAGCACGGAGTCCTTGGGAATTCCGACAGACATCAAGGCCCCGGCCAAGGCACTGATGCCGCCCACGATAACCGCGCCTTGCAGGCCGCCGAATATCGCAGCCGCGAGCGGGCCCAGAACGATCACATGGCCCACCACCGGAATAAACATCATCGCGGAGCCGAACAGCACCCCCATCAACCCGCCCCAAAAAGCGCCAAGCTTGCCGAAAATCTTGGCCCGATCGCCGGCATTGAGAAAGCCGACGACGTGTTCCTCGGTCTCGTAGTCCTTGCCGATGATCGAGATCTTCTTCATGTCAAAGCCGGCCCTCTGCAGCGCCTTCACGCCGGCTTCTGCCTGGGTGTGCTGGTCATAGAGTGCAACGGCAATATCGGGTCTATTCGTGGCCATGATGTGATCCTATGTTGAGGGTTAGTGTTTTCGCGATTGAATGTCGCGGTGTTGTCATTTCAGTGCGCCGATGCCCCGCACTTCAGGCGTCGCTCCGCAGCACGTAGGCCGGCGGGAACTGCTCATTGCACCGCGCCCGCGGTGACGGGCAAAAACAAAAGAACTGATCCGGTCCCTGGCAAACTACTTGGGGGCATGGTGTGTCCAAAGGGAGTCGTGCGTCTGTGCGCTACCAAACATTTCGAATAACCTCGACCGTATGGCTGAAAAACGGCTACGTGCACGACCACTCCCACGGTCATCCTCGAACCCAGACCGTTTTGGGGTTCCCTGATGGCCGCTGCCCCCCGACCCGGGATAGAACCTTCTGCTCGCCGCGTCGCCGCATGTCGATTGGCGGCGCTGGCTGCCGCATTCGGAATGGGTCGAAATGCCGCTGGGCAATGTGCCACAAGAGCTAATCCTCGCCGTAGAGCTCTCGTCTCCTGGTTGCGCTTCATAATGCCTTCTCCTTGTTGCGCTATGACGCGAGCTAGAAGGGATTGTCAGCATGGAAATCGCAGCAACTCGCTACGAACAACGTTCCACTTCCTCAAAGACCTTGCTAAGAGTGCTGTTCTGACACTTTGTCCCGCGGTTGATTCTTCGACCGGGTGCCACTTTTCCCCTAACGGCATAGCTCCTGCTTCTCGAATTCCATCTCGGCTTTCAGCCAATCCTTTTCTTCCTGGCCGGGCATCAAACCGCGTGTATCTGCCTTGTAGTAGGCCGCGGTGTGCGATCCAATTAAGCCGATCCTCGGCGCCATGGGGTGGGTCGATCTCTATGATGACGCTAGTCGCGGCCGTGGCGCTTTTCTTGCGGGTCGTCTCCGTCGCATTCAATTTGGTTTCCCGCTTTTAGACACGTTGTCGGAGCGTTAGCGGCACCGGTGGTAAAGGCGAAAACACGCACTGCTCGATAGCGCCAAATGGCGCACGGTGCGCCAGCGCCTGCTAGCTAGAACGTACGCGAGGATGCGATGAAACAAAATATGGGTTTCGCGTAAGGGTTTCCATATCGGCCGCGATCGCCCGGCTCGCGTAGTGCGGGTTGCACGCGCCCAGGATGCGGTACGGTGGCATCACCAACCCGAGCTTCTTCCATCAAGGCCTGGACATCGATATCGGTTAACACACCAAAGCCTAATTTGGCGAGTTCCTCGGTTATGCGTCGGACGGCCGAATCAAAGTCCATCGCAACGGCTTTGCCGAAGACGTATTGGCTCACCGAGGTCTCCTGATTGAGGCAAAGAATCGCACGTGGAAACCCCGTCCACCCGCATCGGGTCCAGGGTGCCGCGACAGTTGCTACGGCCCCACCCCGTCGCCATTACTGACGTGACGAGTCGCTAACGGTCATAGAGTGCAACGACAATATTGGGGCTATTCGTGACCGTGACGTGATCCTATGTGGCGGTTAGTCGCTTTTGCGATAGCCTTTTGCGGTGTCGTATTTTGCGTGCGTCCATGCCGTGCGATCCAGGTCGCACCCCGACGTAAGTAAGCTGCCGAAGCCTGCCAATAACAAAGCGCCGCGCCCGCGGTTACAACGAAACATGTGGCGCAGTTCATGTGGACCGTCCCAGGGTTCCTGGGATTCGGTCGCGAGGACGGTGCGCTTGGTTTGCGTCGCGCGTCTGTGCGCCCGCAAACATATGGAGTACCCCAGACACGCCGTAATCAAAAGGTGCGCCAGCCCGCCGCTTGGCCTCGGCATCGTGCTTTTCGACTACATAGCGCGAAAGTAATGAACGAAAGCAAGGAACGGATGCCTCACACAGTAGTAACGTCGACTGCGCTAGACATCATGGCGGCGTCAGGGAACAAGGCGATGATGTCTAACGCGCGGTTCAGCGATTCCTAATGTTCTCGGAGTAGTGTTCCTTCCATGCAAGACTGCTGCGTCTATCGGCGTCAGCAGCGATGTACCGGAACTGGCGGCCCCATTCAAGTGTGGCGCGAGGACCAAGGCGTAATCCCCCAGGGAGTTCACCATAGTGTTCCAACGTCAGAGCGTTGGCGACGCGTAGATTATTCATCGAAAAAGGAAAAGTGGTATTTCTTCTCGGTCTTGATTTGAGCACGGACAGTTAGTTCTACCACCCTGCGGAGCTTGGCTCCACAGGGTGCGTCGATGAATCAAAGCAAGCTGGTTTTTGCGCAACGGATGCAGCACCTGCCGCTGAGGGGTCCGCTCATTTTCCGTACAATATGTGACGCTTGGAAAGCCGCGCCCCATCTGGAGTTACTTGCACAACGCCTTGATTTGGAGGGGACTTCTGTTCACCGTCTGACTGCGCGGAGAACCGCATGGATCCTGGATCGATATCGTCGCCACGCAGGGAAGATTGATCACAATTTGTCGCGGGTTCTCGAAAGGTTGGGCACGGAACAGAAACGCTCAATCTATCAACAGTTTGGTTGTTCACCGCCGCGCCATTGCTCGATCTTCAAGCGCCACTTATTGCACGCAAATTGAGTAGGCACCAAAACAGGCGTCAGCCCCGCTCGGTGCCATCGGATGACAGTTTCCGCGCGAACAATGGTCAGCCAGGAGCGCCAATCGCATAAGCTAGACAGCAAGGCTAGGCTGATCCAGGTAGCCGCATCGACGCGCCGCGGTCTGATGGCCACGCTCCTCGTATAGAGCCAGTCGACGCTGGAGAACCAGAATTTCGGCGGGGCCGACCGCCGAGGTCTGAAGGCGAGCGCTACCAACGTAATCAGGTCGGCAAGCAACCGCAAAACTATTCGGCGGAGGGCGATCACCGATGACGCCATACGTCTTTTCTGCTCTTCACCCCGTCCGATTGAATAGTTCCGGACCACACCTATTTCATGTAATCGCTTCTACGGTTTTACCGCCCCAACGGTCCTATTGAAGTCCAAGGCTGCATTCCACCGGTCCGGTATGCAGCCATAATCGTAGGCACAGGAAGTTGCGACGAGAATTTTGTATTTTCCGCCACCCAGCGGTTCCTTGGTCACGCGGACGATCAGGCGAGGGTCTTGTGATGGCCATCCGTTGTAGGTCTCGATCACATCGTCGGTTGCGATCCGTATCGGCAGTCCAGCATCGTTGACTACCCAGTGCCGTGCCGCGCGCCATTTTGCGCTACAGCCTTGCTCACCAACACAGACGGGTGTCGTTTCGTCGATCATTGCGCGCTTGGCCAGGAATGTGGGGGATTGTGCGCAGCCCCACAGTTGCGTCAGTGCCAATGCCACGCAAAAGACTTTTGGGGTTGACATGACCTTTCGTTAGCGTTTCGACAGAATCAGCGCGCGGGCGTTGGCGAAACGGGCACCCACGCAGACGCGCACTGCCGTACGTAGGGATAGTACGTCTTTGAATCCGGACAGTAGTACCAGGACGAAGGCGCGGGTGGCACGTACGTGTTGGGCTGCGGAGCGGCAACTGGCGCTGCGCCATACGCGTACGAATCATCGTAGCCGTAGTCGAGCCACAGATAGGGATCCCAAAACGGATCGACGACGCCAATGCCCCAACCGCAGCATCCGTATCCGTAGCGGCCGTACCCACCACGCCAACCACCACCGTACCCGCCACGCCAACCACCACCGTGACCGCCGCCCCAACCACCACCGTGACCGCCGCCAAATCCGCCGTGACCACCACCACCGCCGTGACCGCCGCCACCACCACCACCACCGTGGGCAAATGCAGCTGCGCCGCCGCATGCCAGCGCCAATGTCAAGGCGCCCACGCTGGCGAATTTGAAAACAACACTCCGTACGCCTTTCATCTCGACACCCCCTTTGTCGCGAGCAGGCGCCCAGCGGCGATCGAATTTGCTTCGCCCTATCCGACCGGGGATTAGAACTTCCCACTACACGACGGTTTAGTGCGCCGGCGAGCCAACAGTCAAGTGCTCGTAGCTCCCATCAAGTCGAAATCCCCACACAAGAATTGGACCCGTTGACACTGGAGTTTGTTCCGCCACGAGAGATATCGACTTCGTTCTTCCGAGTTTGGCCGATGCCAAGGCCGCCCTCGCGTGGCTGCAGTCCTCGGTCGTCACTCGGAAGATTGCCGAACGGAATCGGCGTCAACGCAAGTGCCAGCAGTGCGGTGCGGCGCGCTCGATTGACGACTACCACACCGTGCGCCACCGTAGTTTGTTCGGCGACCTGACAGCCCGCGTCGCGCGATGGTGTGCCCGCACCCGGTGTGGCACGGCTCGGCCCTCGGCCGCCCGACATCGCTGGATCTGTGCGCAGATGGAGTACGTCCACAGCCGCTTAGCCGCGACAGTACCGTACGCACGGGCGTCGGAGCTTTTGAGCTTGCTCTTGTCGCCGGGCAAGGGTGCTGCGACCAGCACGGTGCGGGCGCATGCGCTGGCGACGGGGCGAAGGTTGAGCTCGGAGGTTCCACCACCCGATGAGCTCATCAACGAGCCGGTCCAGTCAGCAACGCGTGTGGTTGTCGGCCTGAACGGAGGCTACGTGCGCCACTGCAAGCCCGATCCCGAAGTCTACTTCGAGGTCGTCGCAGGCCGTTGCCTGCGGTGCACAATTAGCTCACCTCAACATAAGCCGCCGGAGGCCTCCGAACACTGAAGAATTGGCGAATCCGATCCGGATCGCCCCCGCAAGCCAACCCGAGAAAGGGCCACCGGTCGTGCGTTGCCTAGCCCCAGCGCGCCTGGCACTCGATGCCTATTAGCCAATGGCAATTGCCGCAGCGCAACCCTTGAACGTACAACTACGCATCACCATATCGCAGATGTTCGTTGCATCGGGGCCGGCGTCGAGTAGAGAGCCGTGGGCAACAGTTAGTGCAATCGGTGAGCGGCGAGCCACACTTGGCCATCATCAAAGCGGAAGCAAGAGTCCGTCCCAGCGCCAATGCGGGCATCTGCATTTTGAAACGCCCAAGTATCGCCGCGGCTTGCCTGCACGCCCCCAGACTAGGCCCCCACAAACGCCAGTTTGTTTCAGCCACTCCGAATGGCTAGCGCCTGCTTCTGCCCTGCACGCCACCACGTGGGCGCGTAGGAATCGACGGCATGGGTCGCGACGGCACGGCGCGACGGTAGGCCGGATGTCCGCCTCCGAATCCTCGGTCATACCCACCACGCCACGGACGGACGTGATAGCCGCCGCCGCAACCGCCGTAGTCGTACCCGACTGGATCATAAAAGTCCACGCCATAGTCAACGTCACCGCCGTCGTAGCCATACCCTCTAAGCGGACAATGGCGATGATCAACTCAGATTCTGTCTCGACCTCCCGACAATCACCGCCGCTTACGCTAGCTCTCCAGCAATCCGTTTTTCATTCGGCAAATCAGCCCCACAATCCCTTGGAACCGATGCGCATGAAGTCAGTCCAATGGTCTAAAGCTAAAAACTCGTATTCCTGAGTGGCAATGAAAAGTGGAATACTTATGCCTTCCTTGAAAATGCCCATTCGCGTTTCATTGCTTTTTGCTTTGGTTGCATTCGTTACTTCTTGCGCGACCAAACCACCTCGAGATGCTTCCGAAATAGAAGCGGACAAGCAAATTGAGTTTGCGGTGACGCAACAACTCGCGGAAGACCCAAACATCTATGCTTGGCATATCGAGGTCAACGTAAACCGAGGTGTAGTTACGTTATCCGGATTTGTTTTTGATGCTCATGAATTATTTGAAGCGACCCGGGTTGCTGCACTCGTACCCGGCGTTACTTCCGTGGATGATCAGGTGGAACTGGAAGAATTCGGGCGCGGGGGAGGTGGTGGCGGAAATGGACATTGAGAAGATGTGTGTGACCGGCAGCCTTAAGGAGCGAGTCTGAGACTTGCTTATTAAGTGCGTCCGAAACGCTCAGCCTGCGTAAGCGGCGAGAAGCTGTGCTGCGAGGAATTTGGGTTGCGCGTAAGGGTTCCCCGTATATGGATGCATCAATACATCATGATGACTGGCGGTCATTGCTCGAACACCGTGAATATCAAAAGGTGACGTGTCGTTGCCGAAGGCAGGGAAATGATAGCTACCTTTTGCCTCAGCACTCGCCAGGCTTGCAACCGCAGGTGGCAATTTTGATGTGAGGCTTGCTGGTGGCTGGAGACGAAATGCCAAGTCTTTGCATCAGCTGAGCTCGGGTCGGATACATCCCGGTAGTAGCAATGCGTCCATCGACCTTGGTGATCGGCAGACGGTCCATCCCGGCGTACATTTCAGTGACCACGTCCGAATTGGACGCAAACGCTGCCGCATCGTGGCTCAGGCTGTGACGAACCACCTCGACGCCGCGCTCGGTCAGCCATTTTCTGAGTGTCGTTCTCACCTAATCTCACCGGGTTGTGCGGACTGTCCTTAAATAGGGCACGAGAACGAGAAACAAACCAACGACAAGCGCAGGGGAATCGCCTCCGTCAAGATGCCGCGGGTGGCCAGCACGGTAACGACTGCAACGTCGGCGATGAAGGACTATGGGAAACCCGTACGGACTGCCCAATTTCCATTGCACTCCGCTTAGCGTAGCTTGCTCATCGGGGGCATTTTCGAAAATCAAACGGAAATCCTCATGAAGAGCCGCGTCTCCAGGTGGACCAAAGCGGTCAGTGTCGTACTGCTTGCCACCCTGACACCATTGACATATGCCCAAATGGCAACCGGTCAGGAAACGGTCATTTACGAGACCATTACCGCCACCACCTACCTCAACGGCGGCGTAGGCAAGGACCAATGGGCTGCGATGTGCCGCATCTCCGTTGAGTTTCCGCTGCGCATTGTTTTCTCCGAGCACAGTGATGGCGAGTTCCTCACCGACATCCCCGTTGTAATTTCGGATGTCCAAGGCAATTCGATATTCGAACTACAAAAGGCAGGGCCGATCCTTTTCGTGATGCTGCCCAACGGGACGTACAGGGTCAGTGCCCATTTCGAGGGGTTGACCAAATCCCATCAAGTCACGCTGACCGGCAAGGAAGGCAAGGACATCTCCTTCCATTGGAAAGGCACACCTCGATATTGAGGGTCGGCAAGAGTGATAGCACTCCTGCCTCAAAGATATGGAGCACAATATGACCAAATACGGCAAGGCCTTCTTGTTGTTAGTCCCGACGATTTCGGTGTTCTTGCTGGCAAATGGGGCGCGCGCCCAGGAAATCGCAGGCGGGGAGCCGTACGGCGCATTGCCAGAAACCCCTGCAAGCGCAAGGGAGCGTGGCGAGACGAGTGCGGCGATACCCGACCTTCAGACGGCAGCGCACTGGCTGGACCAGGCAGCTCTGCAATGGGACCGGTCGAGTGACGATCAAAAGCTTTCCTTGCTGCAATCGGCGCAAGATCGGCTTGCTTCCGTCATCGACAAACTCTGTTGCGCGCGGCAGGCAAGAGCGATCCGACTTCAGACAAACATCCACCGCACGATCGTGCGCGCCTTGGCCCAACTCGATCCATTGGGATCCGCAACGGGGGCATCATTCGGACCGCCGACGCTAAACCGTGATGAGCTATCCGATCTGGCAAAAGAGGGCGAGGCCTTGCTGCGTGACACGCCCGCGATGCCCTTGGGCCAGCGAGCAGACGAGTTGCGCGCCGCAAGAAGCGAGGGCGTTCAGAGGCAGGCTCAACATGCCGATACTCCGACTCCGGTCGCATCCCCGCTAAGCGATTCCTGGTCCGGTTTTCCGAGCGAGCAGCCCCAAGTCCCATCATTCGGATTCAATTTCTGAGAGCCTAAATCACGGGCACCACCGATCCAACGTCGAACGTGCTGTGGGTAGATCAGATGAGCATCGCCAATGTCCGTCCTGCCAGTCCTAATACGACGGGTTTCCGGTGCCCGTAACGTTGCAGGAATACTTACGTTTCGAAAGAGGAAAGCACTATGGACGACCAGGAGATCGCAAAGCTGACCGCGTTCCATGGGCGCTTCGCGGCTGCGATTGAGTCGACATCGCAGATGCCGATCAGTGGAGGCTCGTTCACGGTGCTGGAGGGAGCGATTTCCATGAAGTGCATGTCGATCCCCATCTCCATTACATATCACCCAATCGAAGAGGCTGACCACACCGGGCTCAAATACATTTTCTTCAAGGGATACGAGAGCGGGCAGCCGATCATTTTGGAGCTCTTCCTCGGGCCGAACGGTCTCTGCACCGACTCTCTCAACGGGACCGATTTCGCAGCCCTCGATGACTCCGCGCTCGCAAGGAAGATCATTTTCGCGGTCTCAGATCGACTTGCGTCGGGAAAATAATCGCAGTGAGGTCATGGCTACATGTGAATGCGGTCGCGCTCAATCCAAGGTTCGACAGCAGACTTCACGTTCATCCCCTTTTGGAGAGACGCATGAAAGCATCTCCACTTTTCCTTCTTTCCGGATTGGTCGCGCTAGGCCTTCTCTCTAGGCCCGTTTATGCAGTTTGCACACCCGGCGAATCGTGGTGCGGTGCCGATGGCGAAATTCAACGGTGCAACAGTGATCACACTTGGAACCCGTCGGAACCGGGTACGACGTGCGATCCAAATGGCAATCGCAGTGATTATGTCCCTCGCTATAACGATCGCAGCGGTGGCCACTATAACGATCGCAGCGGTGGTTATGGTCGGCAAGGAGACGACACCCTGTGTACGCCAGGTATCACACGCTGCGGTGCCGACAACGAAGTGGAACGCTGCACACAAGACAGTAACTGGAGCAAAGAGCCGGGCACCAATTGCAGTCGCTAGCCGACGTCGGCTGCTGGCATGCGGAAATCAGACGATTGCGGCAGCGCCTCGGCGTTGGCCCCGCGCGCCCTTGCGGCAAGCGATGGGCGCCGCCGACGGGGTGAGAGCCCAGCACGGCCTACCGCGACGTGCCCCAGGTGTGGGAAGCAATCAGTCGCCCTTGGAAATGCGTGCAGGGATAGCACCCAAATGACCTGGTTGGCGTCTTGATCTGATGCGGATTGAAGTACACGGGCCGCATATCGCACAGCGTACCGGCAACGCCGATCACCGTGATGATTCGCGTCAACGTGATGCCGAACGAGTACTCGGGCACGGTGTTCGGGCGTCGATTCGTGGTGGCCGGGATCCAGATCGGGGGGACCCCTTACGCTGTAGCGCAAGGTTTCTGCGCATGCTGGAGGTATGCTCCTTTAAGCTCAATGGGAGCGAGGTGCGACATAGGCCGGAATATCAAGTGCTCAGATTCAAACTGCGGTCAAGAGACCTGGGCTGCGAATATTGTGCGGTCACTGATTGTTTTGGCACCGCTCGCCCTTGCAGGCTGCGCCTCCACGCTCAAATCGCCCGATGCGGTGACGCAGGCCGACATCGATCGGTACCAATTTGGCCTCTATCGCGATTGCCAAGAAGCGGGCGCCAAGCACGGCCAGCCGCAACTCCGAATTGATGTGTTCTGCAACTGCGCTTTTGAAACGCTAAAACAAAATCTGAGTCGGTCCGACTGGAACCGGGCGGTCTACTACTACCTGAACGGGCGTGATCGCGACGAACTGCAAGTGATTTCGCCCATCATGGCGAAGGTTGCGATGTGTCGCGCGCTGCCTCTGCCCGAACCTGAAGGGTCGGCCGCCGCCTCCCAGGGTCCGCCTTCCTTGGTGGGACGTTGGGGCTGGACCAACCCAATTGATAACTGCAGGGAGACCTACACATTTCGGGGGAACGGGACTGTCCGCATCGAAAGCGGCAACGAGAGAACAGAAAACACGTATCGGTTGTCGGACACGCCAGAGACAACGGGGCGCATCAAAATCACGCTGACGACCACCGAGTACATCGGCGGAATGACTTGCGCTGGTTCTTCCGAAGACACTACCGGAAAGACCATAACGCGGTATGTCTTGTTTGGTCCGGAAAATGAGATGCTAGCCGTGTGCAAGTCCGTCGCTGATCTTGATTGCGTCGGTCCCCTCGATAAGCTCGCCGACGAGTAAGGCGCAGTCGGGCGGCAAAGTACCGACCGACGTATCGCGTTGCTGCGCATCGCGAGCCTGAACATCTTCGCGCGCTGTAACACGCGGGGTCGCCATGCCAGGCGCGCGGGACCCTGGCGCTGCGCTTTCCGGTTAAGGGGGCTCGTTAGCGCGGTGGACCAAGCCCACACAGTACGAGCAAAGCGCGCCGTCGCGCTCGGCCTACGTGAACGCGGTCCTAGTGGCCCGTAACGATTGAATCAGGGTAATGGATCGCCCACGCCTTGCCGGGGAAACCTTTCTGTCCGCTTCGATCTGGCTGACGATGAGGGACTGCAACGGTGAAACTGGCGTCCGGATCTTGCGTGCTTATGCGCGAACGAAAAGTCCGCAGGATAGTCAAAAGAGACAGGAGAAATATACCTATGGAGAACATGCAATGACCCATGCCATTGCTATCTATATCATCTTTGGCATCATTGTTTTTGTCATTCCCGCCGTATGCATCCTGGGGGATAACGCGATGTGGGATCGTAAGAAATGACCCTATCTGCATAGTCGGAGAGTCGCCATGACGATGCTGCGAGGAGGGTTGGTGTGTTTTCTGCTTGGACTTTCAACAGCTGCCACGGCGGCAGATGTCACTGTCAAGATGCTGACCAACGGGCCGGATAAAACGATGCTCGTATTCGATCCGATGTTCGTGAAGGTCAAGGTCGGCGACTCGGTAACGTTCGAGCCGCTGCAAAAGGCCGGGCACACGAGCGTATCGCTGCTTGTGCCCGAGGGCGCAAAGCCCTGGAAGGCGGCGGCGGACACCGAGATCAAGGTCAAGATCGATAAGGAAGGCGTGTACCTCGTCGAATGCGACCTGCACAAGGCCATGGGCATGGTCGCGGTGGTGCAGGCGGGTAAACCCGTGAACCTGGCCGAGGCCAAGAAAAAGGCCACGGAAGAAGAAGCCAAGATGCTCTCGAACAAGGACCGCTTCGACAAGCTGCTGGCGATGGTCAAGTGAATTTCGCGGTCTGAAGTGGGCGGATCACCCATATCGCTTCACGGTGTCCGCAGACCATGCTGTCGGCAAACCCGGCACCGAGGGCGGTGCGTAGACGGGCCACCGCATCGTTTATTGCGAATTCGAGTGAATAGCTTTTCTAACGCGAAGCCCTTGCAAAGGAGCCGCGGCAAATTCGGTTTGTGCTGCCGACCTGCTGGTCCCGCGCGCCGATCCGGCGCATAGAATCCCAGCTTTTCTTTCATGGAGTCTGGCGATGATTTACGAGCTGCGCGTGTATCAGCCTGTTCCTGGGCAAATGCCCAAGCTGCAGGCTCGGTTTAGGGACCAGCTTCTACCCATCTGGGAAAAGCACGGCATTCGTCCTGTCGGTTTCTGGACCACGCTCGTCGGAGAATCCAGCAACGCGCTGACCTACATACTCCCTTGGGAGTCGCTGGCCGATCGCGAAACGAGGTGGACGGCGTTCCAGAACGACACCGCCTGGCACAAGGTCCGCGATGACAGCGAACGCGATGGACCCATCGTCGCTAGTATCAGCAACCAGATCCTCACACCAACGACCTTCTCGGCGCTGAAATAACTCGGCGCTTCTGCAACCACATCCGCGCGTCAGATGCTGGAAATGCTCATAGCCTCAATCGACATTAGTGACGTGAGCTTCACATAAAGGATCACGCGACGCCGAGAATGGAACGGTCCTAGCAGTCGGTGCGGTCGCCCATTTCTGAGTCGCGTCACGATCCGCAGTCCGTTCTACTGGAAGGGAACGGCCGCTAGTGCCTCCCGGAGCGGACCTATCGCCCCCGCACGATGAACGGCTCCTTCTATGAGGACTTTTGTCAAGCCCCTTGTGATTATCGAACCCGTCAGGCGGCGCTCTTGGGGTCGTGATTGACGTTGCTCGGCGGGTGCATCCTGATCCTGGGTCGGGGC
>Ga0209517_10002144_pt1 | contig 28345 bp, 18 predicted proteins | sample PeaSoiMetSII2010_FD_187695 | JGI IMG/M metagenome (GOLD analysis project Ga0209517, IMG submission 187695) | Peat soil microbial communities from Weissenstadt, Germany - SII-2010 (SPAdes) (version 2) | ecosystem: Environmental > Terrestrial > Soil > Wetlands > Peat | place: Germany...
GTCCCGAACCCCGGAATTTCAATCAACACGCCCGGTTTCTTCATCGTGACACCGCCCTCTGAATTCTCTCTCTCATAACTCGCACGTGCCAGCTCTGACCACAAAAACTGTCTCAAAACAGGGGTTCACTCCATGGGTCCGCAGACCGTTGGGGTGAACCCCTGGTGAGACTGATGGGGTAACCTACGACTGGCATTCAAGATTGCACGCGCCTTTGGGAAGCGGATCGACGAAGTGTTCGATTGTGACGACTCGGAAAGACGCGAGCAGCCGGGCGGCCTCGCGACCTGCTCCCAATGAAAATGTGCGTTTCTATCTTCTGGCACACGGGTTCTGCGCTTGATACTATCGCAGGCAGTTAATGGGCCGAGTACCTCCTGCTCTTATCGTCCAGGACTTCAGGCACTACACGCGGAGGCTAAATACGTGGCCGACAAGGAGACGGTTGTTTGGGGGATTCACGCTGGCAAGACCGGCGCGGCGGACGACCTTTTTCTCAAGAAGAATTACATCGCGCTCGGCTGGTCCAAGATGGGGGACCTTAGCAAGCTGAAGCCTGACCGCGAGGCATTCAAAGCAAAGGTTCTGGAATGCTGGCCGGATTGGAAAGAGGGCCGAATCCGCAATAGTGCAGGCCAGTTATTTCGCTTCGTATACGAAATGAAAGTGGCTGACTTCGTTCTTTATCCTTCAAAACAGGCTCGCGAGGTTCATATCGGGCGCATCGAGGGGCCGTACAAGTACGATCCAAACCTTGAGCCGGGATATCCAAACCTTCGGCCAGTCAAGTGGTTGCGATCCTTTCCGCGCACCCACTTCTCACAGGGGGCGCTTTACGAGATTGGATCAGCACTATCTCTATTTCAAGTAAAGACTTACGCGGAAGAATTCCTTGGCGTAGAGGGTGATTCAGCACCACAGCCACCGAAAAAGGACGAAACCGTTGGCGTCGTAGTCGAAGACATCGAGGAAACTACGCGCGATTTTGTTCTGAAGCAGCTGGCGCAAGAACTAAAGGGCTACCCGTTCCAAGAATTCGTCGCGCATCTGTTACAAGCCATGGGCTATCGGACTCGCGTTTCACGGCAAGGAACGGACGAAGGGGTGGACATCATTGCTCACAAGGATGAGCTTGGCTTCGAACCACCGATGGTCAAGGTTCAAGCAAAAAGTACAGAGGGAAACGTTGGCGATCCGCTCGTCTCTGGTTTTTATGGGAAAGTAGCTCCAGGAGAATTCGGGCTGCTCATCGCGCTCGGCAGGTTTACAGCCCAGGCGAGAAGCTTTGAGCGAAGCAAGAGCAATTTGAGGCTGATTGACGGGGATGAATTGGTTGAACTGATCTTTCAGCATTACGAGAGCTTTGATTCACGCTACAAGGGTCTCATACCGCTCAAGCGGGTCTATGTGCCCGAGGTCCTGAAAGAGGAAGAATAAGTCGAAGCAGAGGTCATCATGGCCGGTCCCAGCAGGGAATCCCTAGATGAAATTGTTAGCCACAGCGCCGTGGTCCTCGCAGACCAGATTCAAAAAGCGGCTGCTTGGGCTAAATCAGAAATGGACCTGCAAGTGGAGGTTGCGGGGGCGCTAAAGGAGTTTGCAAGAAAAGCCAAAATTACTTTGGATGTTCACCACAACGTCACGGTGGCGACAGGTCGGCCTGACTCCGTCTACAGCAACGTAATCGTTGAATACAAAGATCCTGGGACGCTCTCGGGAAATCGAGATGCGGCAAACAACAAGAAGCTGATTGAGCAGATCCGGCAGCGCTTCTACGACATGCGGCGGGAAGAGAACCGCCCCATGAACAGCATGTTCGGCGTGGGGACGGATGGCAAGTATTTCGTCTTTGTCCGGTTCCGTGATGAGAAGTGGACCGACGAGGAGCCGCTGGAGGTTAACCGGCATTCAACGGAAACGTTCCTCTGGGGGCTTTACAACCTCGGGCAGAAGGGGAAGCCGTATCAGCCAGAATATTTGCATGGGGACTTCGGCTCGGACAGCCTTATCGCACAAGAAGGCGTGCGGACGCTCTACGATGAAATCCTGAAGACAGAGAACCCGAAGGCTCAGGTTTTTTTCAGTCAATGGAAGATTCTTTTCGGAGAGGTATGCGGGTATGACGTCGAGAATCTATCGGACAAGCTCAAGAAATTAGCTGAGTTTTATGGTGTAAAGGGCAAGCCGCACCCGGGGCAGCTCCTCTTTGCACTTCATACGTACTACGCGCTCCTTATCAAGCTTCTCGCAGCTGAAATTGTAAGTTTTTTCAATCCATGGATGACTCGGCAGGTGGAGAAGCTGCAGAATGCGATCATTTCCGCGAAATTAAAGCGCGAGCTTGAACAGTTAGAGCGTGGAGGCATTTTCCACGAGATGGGAATAACGAACTTTTTGGAGGGAGATTTATTTTCCTGGTATCTGCCGGTGTGGAGCGAGCCAATCGAAAAACTCGTGAGGCAAATGGTCCGGAAGCTGGACGACTATAACCCGGGAACGTTCTCGGAAAATCCCGCGCAATCGCGCGACCTACTCAAGAAACTGTATCAGCAATTGTTCCCCAGGTCCGTGCGCCACGACCTGGGGGAATATTACACACCCGATTGGTTGGCGGAGCACGTCTTGAATGAAATCGGGTACGAAGGCGACCCTGATAAGCGCCTCCTTGACCCGGCATGCGGCTCAGGAACATTCCTAGTGATGGCCATCAACCGTATTCGCCGCTGGTATGACGCCAATCGCGAGAAATGTGCATACGATGAAGGCGAATTGTTGAAGAAAATCTTGGCCAACGTTATCGGGTTCGACCTGAACCCGCTTGCCGTAATGGCTGCGCGGACCAACTATCTTGTCGCCATCAAGGACCTTATTCGGTACGTGGGCAGTATTGAGATTCCCATTTACCTTTGCGATTCGATCATGACACCTGCGGAGTACGGCGATCTATTTACGGGCGCAGGCAACGTTGCAAAAGTCCCATGCAGCGCCGTTAAGCCCCCGCACTTGCTAGTGCCGAAGGAAATTGCAAAGAGCCCCAAGGAGGTCGCCAAGTATGCTGAGGTGCTGGAGGAATGCATTAAGAATGGTTATGCGCCTGGGGAGTTTTTGGCTCGGTGTAAAGACGAGGGCTTGGCAATAACTGCGAGCAATGCGCATCTCGAGCTCTACAAGGAGCTGGTTCGACTAGACCAGGAGAACAAGAACGGAATCTGGGCCAGGATCATCAAAAACAATTTTGCCCCACTCTTCATCGGAACTGTCGACTACATCGCTGGGAACCCGCCATGGGTGAATTGGGAAAGTCTGCCAGAAGACTATCGCGACAGTATGAAGCCACTCTGGCAGCGGTACGGATTATTTTCTCTCTCAGGCTCAGCGGGTCGTCTCGGGGGCGGGAAGAAAGACCTGTCTATGCTTTTTGTCTATAGCTCAGCGGATCACTTCCTTCCTTTAGGTGGACGACTTGGCTTCGTTATTACTCAAACCGTGTTCAAAACGAAGGGTGCTGGTGACGGATTCAGACAATTTGAGTTTGATGACCAAAAAAAGAAAGTGTTTCTCAAACCACTCGTTGTACATGACCTGAGTCAGATGCAAGTGTTTGAGGGAGCCACGAATCGAACATCCGTGTTTGCATGTGAGCGCAAGTCGATCAATTTTGAATACCCAGTGCCATACCTCGTGTGGTCCGGAATGTCGCGCATAGACCAGGACGAAACGCTTGCTGCGGTTTTGAAGAAGACCACGCGGACTGAGATGAAAGCAGTCCCCGTTGAGAGTGGAAAATCAAGTTCGCCGTGGCTTACGGCCCCAGGGAAAGCTCTTGCCGCGATTCAGAAAGTCCTTGGAAAGAGCAATTACAAGGCGTGGGAGGGCGTGAATACCGGCGGTCTAAATGGATGCTTCTGGATTCAAATAGTCGAAAGGCTCAAAGATGGAACTTTCCTGATAGAAAACCTCGGGAATGTTGGGAAAATCAGGGTTGAAAGCGTCCGGACGGTGATCGAACCGGACCTGGTCTACCCGCTGCTCCGGGGACGCGATGTTTCTCGCTGGCATGCTGAGCCATCGGCACACATCATCCTGGCCCAAGACCCGGAAGCTGGAAAGGGCATTCCCGAGTCAGGAATGAAGAAATCCAACCCGAAGACATATGCGTACTTGAAGAGATTTGAAGGAAGACGCGAAAAGCCTGAGCGGGGCACCCTCCGTGGACGAGCGCTTTACAAGCTGTACTTTCGCCCGACCGATCCATTTTATTCAATGTACAACGTTGGGCCCTACACGATGGCACCATGGAAGGTAGCTTGGCGCGATATGGGCTCGGAGATTCAAGTCGCCGTAGTGGGTGAAAAGGATGGTCATATGGCCTGTCCCGAACACCACGTTATGTTTGTCCCTTTCGCATCGGCTGATGAGGCCCACTATCTTTGCGCGGTGCTAATGTCTTCTCCTGTGCAACTCTTAGTTTCTGGTTACACCACAACGACGGGCATGAGTACTCATGTACTTGACCACGTCGCAGCGCCGACATTCGAAATAGCTAACCCCGTCCACAAGATGCTCGGCCGCTTGTCGAAACAGTGCCACGCCGCGACCATCCAAAACGATACGAGTCGCCTTGCTTCGCTGGAAAAAGAAGTAGACAAGACGGCGGGACAACTCTGGGGTATTACAAGTGGTGAGCTGAAGTCTATTCAGGAAGCACTCGCGAATACGAAGGACTGCAGGAGTCGGGATGCCGGCCAAGAGGAAGACGAATAGGAACGTCCTGGGGCTACAAAGATAGTTCGCTTTTCGCGCATGACCCAGAAGCGAGGGCTAACGGTATATAATTCTGCCTGTGGGCACACCGACCACCCAGAAGAGCAGCCTGACAGAGCCGTTTGATGCGGGCACGCATGTCCGCAGCGTGAACGGAATTTACCGTCCACTCGGTGTGGGGCGCGTACAGAAAGTCCGGGAACGTCAGTGCAAGGTTGAGTTTAATCCTACCGTTTTCTCACGTCCGCCCTACCGCTCAGAAAACAAAATCTTGAAACTCGACGAGGTGGTAGTTTGTCTCACCCCTCTGGAATTGGCAGGAACTGGCACGTGGGACGAGGCGTTGAAGTTCGATTTGCGACAGATGGCGGCGCGGTTTCTGTGCCTAAACAAGGGTGGGCAGTTATCGAATGCGCGAACGGAAATCCTGCCGCACCAGATTTTTACCGCGCACACGGTCGTGTCGAATGCTAAGCGGCGGTTTATGCTGGCTGACGAGGTAGGGCTGGGCAAGACGGTAGAGGCGGGCATGGTCTGGCAGGCACTGTCGCAGCGAGGGAACGCGGCCCGGACCTTGGTCGTGTGCCCGGCTGGATTGACGCGACAGTGGCAGGAAGAATTTCAAGATAAGTTTCAAGAGATGTTTGAGATTTTTGGGCGCGATTTTCAGGCGGTTAATCCGCGAATTTGGGATCTGAAGGCGACTGCGATTGCTTCACTGGACCGGCTGAAGCGGAAGGAACACAAGCGGACTCTGCTGGAGAATCGGAAATGGGACCTGATCATTTTCGATGAGGCACAGCACCTGAGCGCGCGAGAGTATCCGAAAAAGACGGATAAGACGCAGAATTACCAGCTTGCGGAAGCCTTGCGGGAATACACAGATGCGATGCTGCTGCTGACGGCAACGCCGCACGCTGGCGATCCGAATCACGGGCGATTTATCAACCTGGTGAAGCTGCTGGAAACCAATGTGGACTTCACGCCGCTGGTGGATGAGGGGCTGTTCCGCCCGAAGGATGCGATTCCTTATTCGAAGCTGATCCTGCGGACACCGAAATTGAAGGTGACGGACGCCCAGGGGCGGGCTGTCTTTAAAGGAAGACGGACGATCCAGCTGGAATTCCGCATGCACCCCGACGAAAGAGAATTCTATGATGCGGTGGAGGAGTATATCCGCACAGGCTACAACGCCCTGGAGAATATTGAGGATCCGACGCATCGGCGGGCGATTGGATTCATCCTCACCAGCTTTCAAAAGCTAAATGCGAGCTCGCTGCGAGCCATTCGCGCAGCATTGGGAGTGCGCCTGGGGCGGCTGGAGAAGAAGCTGAAACTGTTGCCCGCCGAAGAAGAGGAAGAGGACAACGATGCGCGGTACGAAGGAGAGCGGGAAGAGCAGGAAGCTCTGAAGAGCGACCGGCAGGTGCTGGAGGGAGAGATCACGGTTCTGAAGAAGCTGCTTGCCATAGCGGTTAGCCGAGAGAAGAAGATTGACCGGTTAAAAGAACTTCTTTGTCAGATCGACCAGGAGAACCCAGGTGCGAAAGTGCTGATCTTCACTGAATATCGGCGCACACAGGAGTTTCTCAAAGAACGGCTTGAGGAGTGGTATGGCGCCGGAACCGTAGTGCTGATTAACGGGGATATGAAACTGGAGGGGACGGGGCCGAATCCGGAGGCGAACACCAAGAGGCGCAGCCAGCAGTTATTTCGAGACGATGCGAATGTGCGCTTTCTTGTCTCGACGGAGGCGGGTGGAGAAGGCATTAACTTGCAGTTCTGTCACATCCTAGTGAATTACGATTTGCCATGGAACCCGATGCGCTACGAACAGCGCATCGGCCGCGTCTATAGGTACGGACAACAAAAGGTAGTGCACATCTATAACCTGAAGAACAAGGACACGATTGAAGAGCGGGTGCGGTCTTATTTCGATCAAAGGCTGAGGTACGCGGCGGAGGCTTTGGGTAAGGTGACCGGCGAAGATGCAGAAGAGCTGATTGCAAGCCTAAACGGGCAGCTCGAAGCGGAGATTGCTCCAGACGAGATCTACAAGCGAGCGCTTGTCGAAGGAACGCTCAACAAGCAATCTAAGGAAGAGATTCGGCAAGCAGTGGAGCGAGCGCAAGACGCATATCAAATAGCCACGACCAGTCTCTTCAAGGACATTTCCAGCTACAGTTTTGATAGCTACAAGAGAGATATAGCAAGCCCAGTGGAATTAAAGGATCTGGAAACATTCACGCTTAATTTTTTGACCCGAGAGCGACGGCAAGTCCAGCGCAAGGACGGCTTCCTGGAATTTTTGACGCCTGAAGTTCTTCAAAAAGATGGCTTGCCGGAGCGGTACAAATCAGCCACGTTCGAAAGGGCAACTGCGATCCGCAACCCACAGGCGGAATTCCTGGCAATCGGCCATCCTTTCGTTGATGCCATGATCCGACGTATTGGCGAGTACGATTTCGGCGGCCACACCGCCACGCGCTTCATCAAGTTACCCGATTCGGGACCAGGCGGTAGCGCCGCTGGTTTCCAGTTTAACTTCACGGTTCGTAGGCGAGTAGCGCGGGAAGATGGCGACGAGCATCTCTTCGATTGGCATACGGTTGTGGTGCTTTCTGATGGAACCGTGGACGAAACCCTTGCGGCACTCGCAGCCAAGGAATACAGCTTAACGGGGTACGAACCTACGCCCTCCGTATCTGCCGTCCTTGACAGGTTGACACAGGCAGAACTGGAGAGAGCTTCTTTGTCGGCAAGAGCCTATTTAGAACAGCGCACTCAATTGTGGGATTGGGACGAGGAAGTGGACTTGATTGGAGTCGCGAAGGTTGTTTTTCTGCCCGCGACTACCTAATTGTTGCCCTCTTGAACGATTTTCTGCTCGCTTAAAGCGCCGCAGCGCTGGCAAATGAAAGACCGATCCCACTGAGAGTACCCTTCCGCGTAGGCAGTGCGATTGTGCCAGCGGACAAGAAACATCATCAGAAGAAAGATGGCGGCGGCAATCAAAGCGAAGAACGTCAGTGGAGGAGACGACACAGCTGAAGAGTTCGTCGTAACCGCGTTGACGTAAAAGACCACCCAGCCGACGCAGATAAATGCCAGGACGCACCAAGAGCTGACCTTCAGATATGACCACTTTGCCGGAGGGCTCAACTGCTTCGAAAGGGCAGATTGATGGGATGCATGTGTGGTAGCACGGCCAACGACGAGGTCCGGCCCGTTACCCCCGACCAAAGCAGCGCTCAGGCGGGTACGTGCATCAACCCGGTAAAGTCCTTCTTGGTATACCAACGAGACTTTCTTGAGGTCGGAACTGTTGCACTTCGGACACCGCACGTCCATCTGGTCACCCCCTGCAGCCCCACTTCGGTGTGGCTATAAATCCTTCCTCTTTACCCCGAGGTATCGGCTCTTGTCCGTCGGGACTCCCCCAGAGCCATCGTTATTAAACCCCATTTCCCGGAATTAGTTGCTTGCCCCCACTCGACCCCTCCTCGGGAGGGCCATTTTGGGGGCTATAGACAGAAGGAGCTTTCGATCTTCTTCCTCACTTTTGTTCAACAGACGGCGAAGTTTGCTGAGAAAGCGCGCATCTTTACCAGCACTGCCCCAGGCAATGTCGTCAGAGGACTTCCTCTTAAGAAGATTCGGCAGTTTGGGTGGCTCCTCTCCCTCCTAGAAAAGCCGATAAAGCGGGACTTCCAACGCCCGCGCTAGCTTCTCCACAGTTTCGATGGCCGGGACCGTATGCCCGTTCGGCATGCGGCTTACTCCACTTGCTGGATTTGGCCCCGTTCTCGGTTACCGACGAAACTGGGCTTCTTTATGCTCACCAGTGTATGCTTGCCCAAGCAGGCATGTCAAGAAAAATCGTATGCTTGCATAAGCAAGTATTGACAAGTGCCTGCCGCGCATGCATACTTCAACCATGAGCGACGAAATTGTAGTTTCCAAACATGCAGCCGAAGGCGGGAAGGCGCGTGCCGAAAGCCTCTCGCCGGATGAACGTACAGCGATTGCGCGTCAGGCAGCTCTGGTCCGTTGGGGTAGAGCTGGCAAGGTACCTGTACCGCGTGCTACCTACATGGGAGAGTTGAGAATCGGGGATGCTGTTATTCCATGCGCAGTTCTTGACGATGAGAACCGAACCCGCGTCCTATCGCGGATTGGCTTCATAAGGGCTATTGGCAGAACGGGAAAGGCCAAAGGCGGCCGCAAGTATGACGCAGAATCCGAAATGCCCGTTTTTCTGACCGCAGACAACCTTAAACCCTTTATTAGCATGGCTTTAATCGAGAATTCTCGACCTATACCGTTTCTTCCCTTAACTGGCGGCTATGCAATGGGGTACAAGTCTGATCTTTTGCCGCAAGTCTGCGGAGTATTCATCGACGCCGATGCGGCAAACAAGCTTCAGCCCAATCAAAAGCATATTGCACAGCAGTGTCGGATATTACTTAAGGGATTCGCTTCGGTTGGTATTACCGCGCTGATTGACGAAGCCACCGGTTTTCAAGACGAGCGTTCCAGGGATGCATTAGCCAGAATTCTAGAGGCGTTTATTGCAAAGGAATTGCGGCCTTGGGTGCAAACGTTCCCCGCCGATTATTACAAAGAACTCTTTCGACTGCGCGGTATTCCTTACACTGGAACCGTGAGGCGGCCTCAGTACATCGGACATTTGACCAATGATCTAGTTTATCGAAGACTCGCGCCTGGCGTCTTGGACGAATTAAGGAGACTCACACCGAGAGATGAGAAAGGGCGATTGAAGAATCATCTCCATCGTAGACTTACGGAAGATTTAGGACATCCGAAATTGCTTCAGCATCTTTCGGCTGTCACCGCATTAATGAAAGTGGCAGATACATGGAAACAATTCAAACCCATGGTGGACAAAGCTCTTCCTCACCAAACGCGCATGCCCTTGTTTGATGGATTAGAACCGAAAGAAGAATCAAAATGAGCAATTGGCGGCCCACTCTGGCTAGGCCGCCACCACCGATTAAAAGCAAATGACACCAGCACCCAAAAGGGACATCCTGCCTAGTGCTCCTCCGAAACGGAGGACTATACTCTTGAGATGCCCAGTGCCGAAAACGTCCCTGCAGTAGATGACCGATATATATGCATCGTGGACATAGACGCTGCTGGTCTCGCTGCGGTCATCTCCTCTTATTTGTTCAAGCCCCACTCTTATATACCTCTTTTCATGTTTCCGGCTGTGACCGCCCCGAAGACTGGCGGAGACAATCTCGCGAGCCACATTTACTTGTCGAATCTGATGGGAAATGAAGTTGGCATCCTGATAAACAACGCATGGGCAAGGATGCTCGGGTCTGAGTATGTAATTCTCGCTGGACTGAGCGCAAATCAGAGAACCTATTTGTCGATACCCTCCGGCACCAAGATCATTGAGATTGCAGGGCTGTCCGATGTCCACCTGAAGCTTTCGCCCCTTGGCCTGCCAAAACAGGAGGAACTCAGATGTAACCCTTCGGCCATTCTGAATGGTCTCTTCGTTGCTCAAAAACAGGGGAAAAGATTGGTGATAGACGAGGCGCCAATCGCACTGCCGGAACTGCCGACCGCGAACAAAGGTATCGTTGTCGTTGAAAGCAATCGCAAAGCCAGTTCAGTGATCGCCGTCAATTACGCAAATTCAGTTGACGCAAATCTGCTGGTGGTGGACCCTCTCGCGGAACGTGACGTGGACCTCGTTCCAACCTTCATTCAAGAATGGAAGGACAACGGCGATGACGTCCAGCTACAAAAAGTGAAAAACGCCATAATACAAAGAATAGCTGGCGTGTCGTTTAGTCGATTTGAGTACGTAACTTTTTTCACCGAAGGACTTCCTTATTCTCTGGTGATCGAAAATTCTGTTCCATGCAGTTACGTTCACCTTTCCCTTAAGCCCGATTTATTTGTCTTCAACAATATTATTTTCGAGCACATCCCAACTTTCCATTCCGCCGTTGTTTTCTCACCTGTCTGCTTCGACGACGAAGAAACGAGCTGGTTACTTGAATTCTTTACTCACAATAACTACTGCCTTCGCAAATTAATTGGGCCGGAAGCAACTTTAGTGAACCTCGATTTCAACGTCCAGCACTTTCCATACAACGTACTGCATATTTGCAGTCACGGTGGCGAGGTCGATGGGTGTGAGGTATGGGAAGAATTTGTTGATAGAGCTGGGAAGACGCACGCAATCGAATACGACGAAGTTGTTGGTTTCAACGCAGTGCCAAATGAAGATGGTCGCTTCCAAGTGCACAGAAAGGCTCTCCCCAGAAAGCTAAACGGCTTTGCATGGAAGAGCGATGAACTGGACAACCAAAACATACCTGACTATGTGTTTGAAGATTTGTGGAAAGCCCTTTTTGTTGACCAGCGGCAGAAAATCAACCCCAAAGCAAAGAGAAAGAAAAAGGATCGCATTCCCAATTCATGTGCTATCCGTTGCACCGACTCCATCCACCAAGGCGAATTCAGCGTATTGGCAGCGCACAGTTCACCCGTAGTGTTTAATAACACCTGTTGGTCGTGGTCCGAGGTTGCGAAATTTTTTCTCGCATGCGGTGCGAGGGGCTATATCGGGACTTTGTGGGCGATAGATAACGATGCGGCGGTACTCGCCGCTCGCACCTTTTACAATAATGTATTCTCCCGGACAGTTCTGGCTGCATTTCACGAGGCTGTCAAAGCGATAGATGGAACTGACTCAAAGGACATCTACATCTATTGGGGACTACATTTCACTACACTTTCTCCCGGAACAAATGCGGTACAAAGCAGGAACGAGGTCTTTCGCGAACTTCTTCAAGCTGTGGGCGGATGGCGTAGACAAATTGAATCCACCAGCAGCATGGAAGTAAAAAGAAACGCAACGAGGGTCCTCAAGGCCGTCCTTCACGAACTCCATACCAACTTTGGTCTTAAGGATTTGAGCAAGCTCTAACCCGAAATAACGGCCAGTACAACGATCAAGCTCCGGGATCACGCATGTCGTCTTCATCCCATTGAAATTCCTCCATCCCCTCACCTACCCTGTCCACTCTTCCCACACCTTTTCAGCTTTTCAAGGCAATCGTCCGAGAAAGAGAAGAGAATTCGATGGGTATTGACCTCTCTTCTGCCCTTCCTGCTGAAAACCTGCGCCTGGACCGTCCGCTTCTCCTGTCAAGGGTCTCCCGCTTCGCTCCGATAAACGCAAACTGCGCGCCCTTGACAGCGCGGACGGCCAGGCGCCTCGCCCCGCCAGGAAGGGCATTTGCTTTTAATGCACCGCTCTCTGCGGTGCCTCTAAGAAGCAAAAAACGAAACCAACGAAAGGAGTTTTTCCAATGCAACAAATCAGCAAACAACCTGCTTTTGAACTCGGCCAGATCGTCGCAACACCGGGCGCTTTGGCCGCCCTTAAGAAGTCAGGACAACAACCAGGCGAGTTCCTCACACGCCATGTCAACCGCGAGTGGGGCGATTTGTCCGACGAGGACCGCAAGGAAAACGACTACAGCCTAGAGCACGGGTTCCGGCTCTTGAGCGCCTACCGCACACACGCTGGCGACAAGTTGTGGATTATCACGGAATCGGACCGTTCTGTGACCACGCTTTTGCTACCCGAAGAGTATTAGGCCCAAAACAAATTTCTTAAGAAAAGGAGACTAAAAGAAATGAACGCAACAATGGTAGCAAGTGGAACGAAAGCAGTCCCCCCTGTGGTTTCATCCATTCAGGACATTCCGTTAGGAAAAATCCGCGAATCCAAAACAAACCCGCGACGCTTTTTTGATGAAACGAAGCTGGCGGAACTCGCGGATAACATCAAACAACACGGCGTCCTACAACCCATTCTCTTGCGTCCGTTTCCCGAAGGGGAAGCGGGCACGTATGAGCTTGTGGCCGGAACGCGCCGCTACCGTGCCTCAAAGCTCGCAAAATGTGAGAGCATCCCCGCAACAGTCCGGGAACTGACTGACGCGCAAGCACTAGAGCTACAGGTCATCGAAAATGTGCAGCGCGTGGACGTGCATCCGCTCGACGAGGCGCAAGGATACGCCGCCCTCATCGAACTTCAACCCGACACCTACACCGTGGAAAGCATCGCTGCCCGAGTTGGCAGATCGCCTGCCTACGTCAGTGGGAGGCTGCGCTTAATTCAACTCATTCTCGAAGCGAAGCAAGCGTTTCATGAGGACAAGTTGACGGTTGCTCATGCATTCGAAATCGCGCGGTTGCAGCCGAACGACCAGCGCCGCGCCTTACAGGAATGCTTCCCGAAATACCGGAACCCCGCTGCCATCTTGAAAGACAAGAAGGCCGAGGCAACCACAGTGCGGGAGCTTCGCGCATGGATTGAGCGGGAAATCCATCTGGACCTCACGAACGCGCCGTTTGACCCGCAGGACGAAACGCTTCTCCCAAAGGCGGGAGCGTGCGCTCGTTGCCCGAAACGAACGGGCAGCAACCCACTTCTCTTTCCCGAAGTCCGGCAGAAGTCCATTTGCACGGACCGCGAGTGCTACCGAGCCAAGGTCGAAGCACTTGTGCAAATTCAGGTGAAGCCGCTTGAAGAGAAAGGCGAGAAGCCTCTGCGCGTTTCACACGCTCCCGCATGGCAGGCAAACGGCCACGCCAAAGACGTGCTCTTTGAAGGGCAATACCGGAAAGCCAAAGCAAAAGGAGAGTGCGCCAGCACAAAAGCCGCTGTTCTCATTGACGGCAAAGGTGCTGGCAGCACTTTCTATCTCTGCCGAGCCGAAAAATGCGACGTTCACAACCGCGTGACTCGCTACCAGCCGACACCGCAGGAGCAAGCCCAACGCAAGAAGGAGGCGCTTGCCGAGCGCATCGAGAAACTGACGCGGGTACGCGTTCTCGAAGCCGTCCGCAAGAAGCTGCCGGACGTTCTCTCCCGGCCAGACTTGGAGATGGTAGCCCTCGACTACTTCCGGCGCTTGGGCCACGACAATCATCGCCGTCTCTCCAAGCTCTACGCATGGGAAGAGAAGAAGAGCAAAACCTCATGGGGCGCTCAGACCGTGGACTACGAGAAGATTGCGGCGACTGCCGTACAAAACATGAAAATCGCAGACATCTATCGTTTTCTCGTTGTCTGTGCTCTCGTTTCCGACTTGTATTGCCCCGGCTACAATCCGAAGCAAACACTTGAAAGAGACTCGAAGCTCGCCCGCACAGCGGCTCGGTACAAGGTCGATACATCACAAATGGTTGCTGGCGTCCGAACGGAACTGTCGAAACTCAATAAAGCAAGCAAACAGCGAGCAATTGCACCGAGAACGACTCACCCACCTAGGGCATCAAACCGCAAACGCTCGAAATAAACTCCGACCATCCCAAACAAAGAGAGGCCGCGCTTTATGGGTGGCCTCTCTTTTGTCTCTTTAGCTCTCGGACTCTCTGCCTGTCCACGCTTTAAAGGGCGCCGGTACGGCTCTTGATCAGATCGACGAACCGCGCTCCTTTCGGTAGCAGGACGTAGCGGTTCTGATAGTCCGCCATAATGTTCTGGTTATTGGGCGGCGCGATGCGAGACGCAAGTCCATAGCTTTCAAGCTTGCTGAAGACGCTGTCCAACTCGGGAAGAACACGGGTTCCCCACCATCCCTGTTCCCACCGATTGTGAGCGTCATATCGCGGAATTCGGCCTTGGGAACGAACTGCATGTCCCTCGATTCGCACCAACTCCCTCAAAAGTTCAACATCTCTATCGCTCAATTCGGTCGCTACACGCATCAACTCTTCAATTTCATCGGCGTCCACCGGACCCGTTTCAATCATAGCGTTAGCCAAAATGAGACCAATTCGCCTGACGCGTTCTTTGGCACGCGCGTTTTCTGCCTTTCTGGCAGCGTCCACCAACAATGGCCCCAAGACTTCTTCGCTCATCCGCGATGCTTGATCGGTCAGAACTTTCTGGGTCCGTTCGAGGTCTTCACCGTGTTTAACAACCTCGGCGGCAATGGTTTCCATAAGTAGATGATCGCGTTCGGCGGCATTTGCCGCCATCGATTTTCCAAGCCATGCGATGATTTTGGCGAGTGGAGACGGGATGATTGGCAATTCAGACGCAATTTTAATGACCTTTCCAGTCACCGGAGATGAGGACAAGTCCTCCATTTCGAACTGATGCTGCAATGCCTTGATCGGATTGTCGTCTATAGGCATGGAGAGGCTGCCTCTGCAATTTCAGATTTGCGAATTTCTACAAACTGATCTCCCAGGCACACATACCAAAAAATACGGTCGAACTCTGACTTGAAGACCCAACCTTCAATGCCGTGCGGAATTGGCATGCTCCTCGAAACAGAAGTAACTGTGTAAAGCAAAAGCCAAATTCCCGCTTTGGGAGCGAGATTGCCACGGTATTTGGCAACATTCCGATTTTTCGATTCAATGCGTGACGATAATGCAGTTGGGATATCAGAGAGTGTTACGCTGGCCCCTTCGGCGCACCACCATTCCTCTGGCTCAAGACTGATCACAATTGAACCCAAATGCTCTGGCGATCTTCTTGGCGAGAAGGTGACGAATCGTTTGCCTGTCGGAACATTCTTTCTCACGAACTCAGCCAGAGTTTTGGCCATCGCAAACTTGTCGCGTTTCTCTCCTCTTGAACCCGGAAAATATAGGCTGACTTTGACCGGCGTGGCATCAGGAGAACGGTAGTATTGTTCCTCAGCCATTTGGGCAACTTGAAGATTGAAGGCAGCTTCGGCCACGGGCGCGATTCCAAAATTGCTGCTTGCTGGCAGCATTAGCTCACTTACTTCTATACCCAATCTTCTTTCGTCAAAAAGAAAGTCAGGCTCTTCGCTCGCAGTCTCTCCTATTGGGATCGGCACACCCGCGTTCCGCGCTGCAATTAAAGCTCGCGTTTCAATGACCTTCTTTTCTTCGCTTGTCTGTGGCATGTTGCAGCCTTAACCCACATAGTAGCATTATCGTTATCGTGACTGCGCCTAGCACATTCGCGTTCGGCGATCCGCGACAGGAGCGTATTTATCGTCTCTTGGGCCTTATCGGCCCTGGTCCTGCTGCTTTCTATCGTGATGCGTGCTGGATGATGAGCGATGCAAACCCTCTAGCATCAACAACACATTTGGTTGGACATCTTCTTAGAGAGATCGATAGCAGCATTCGAGCCGTATTGAAAACCGTTACGGAAAAACCAAAAGGTCACAAAGACGAAATTAAAGCGATTCTTGCGGCGCTCGAAATACCTGACAACGATCCGGTAGCAAAAGCATGGCTAAGTCTTGCGGGCCAGGACAATGACTACGGACTTCATGCCAGAGCCCATCGAGATGCACTTTCACGCCCCAGATCATTAGACGCCGAGTTCAAGCAGTTCTGGAATGATATTCAAAATGCTCTCGATAGAGTCTTGGAAAAATTTGAAGATCGCTATACAGCTTGGCACAAGCAATTGGATGAGATTGCGAAGAAAGATGCGCCGACTTCAGAGGATACTGATTTCATTCGAAACCACTGTCCAAACAATCTCGTGGCGATGGGAGATTTCTTTAATCAGCTAAAAACGCCTGTTTGGATTGAACCTCTTTCAAAGACGGGCTTGTTCGATCATCCGCCAGAACCCGAGGTTGATGTCACAACTGGAGGAAGACGGACTTGGGCATGGCCTCAATCAAGATATCTTGCGCGAGTGGCAGAACTAGCACCAAACGAAGTTCTGAAAGTCATTCTCGAAATACCCGAAACAACAAACTCATGGGTCCATATGGATTATGTCGAAGCTGCGCTGCACATGCCTCCTGAACTCGCGGCGCAACTCGTTCCGAAGATGCAAGAATGGATTCTGAATGATTTTGGATCAGTAATGCCGATGAAGATGGGAAACCTCTTGGGTAATCTTGCGAAAGGTAATCAGATTGATCCAGCACTTGAGCTAGCTCGTTCTATGCTGGCCCTTGTTCCTCCTCCACAGACGGCAATTGCGACAGATAAAGAAGAAGACGAATTCAGCAAAATATTCCGGCACCAAGACCCCAAACCCAAATTTGATTCGTGGGAATATGGAGAAATCATCAAAAACAATCTCCCGCCTTTGGTCGAAAAGGCGAGAGATCAGGCTCTTTCGATGTTGTGCGATCTCCTTGAGGAAGCCGTTCGTCTTTCTAGGCTTCCTGGTGAAAAGCCTACTGCGAATGACATCTCACATTCATGGCGACCAGCCATAGAAGATCACGGTCAAAATTCTGACCACGATACGAAAAGCAAACTAGTTGAGGCTGTTCGAGATGCTGCCGAAGCAATTCTTCGCACAGATCAAACCAAAGTTGCAACACTAGTCAAATTGTTTAGAAAGAGGCGACTGCAAATCTTTCTTCGCCTTGCACATCACCTGTTACGAACTTTCCCCGATGCAGCACCGGAACTACTTACAAAAACATTGATCTGTAGAGGTCTTTTTAACAAGACCTCCCTTTGGCATGAATACGCACTGCTGTTGCAAGAGTCTTTTCATCGACTCTCAAAAGAGAATCAATCGAAAATCCTGGGATGGGTTGCGGCTGGCCCGAACAAAGAAAAGATCAAGAAAAGATTCGAAACATTTTATGGAGGAAACCCTACCGAAGATCAGATCGATTCATACATAAAACAATGGAAACGAGATCATCTGACTCTAATTTCCAAAGATTTACCTGACGCACAAAAAGAGGAACTAGAGAAACTAATAGCTGAATTCGGAGAGTCCGACCATCCTGAGTTCGGAACCTATAGGACGGGCGGGGCATGGGGCTACAGAAGCCCGAAAGCTGCTACCGATTTGGCTTCGCTTGACATTGACGACATCATCGAATTTCTTAAGACTTGGGAACCTCCGAACGATTGGATGGGAGCATCGTCAGAAGGATTGAGCAGAGAGCTATCTTCCCTTGTCGCCAGCGATCCTGAAAAGTTTGATTCGATGGCCGATCTATTTATCAACCTTGATCCAACTTACGTTCGCGGAGTGATTCAGGGATTTGAGGAAGCTCTCAGAAACGGTATCAAGTTCACCTGGTCGAATATTTTTTATCTTTGCCAGTGGGTGTCAGAACAACCACGCGATATTGAAGGTCGAGCCAAAGACCGTAGAGAGACCGATCCCGACTGGGGCTGGACACTAAGAGCCATCAGCAGCCTTCTCATGATGGGTATCGAATCAAAAACCAACCCGATTCCCTTCGACCTTCGTGGCGAACTGTGGGCCATCCTGGAAGAGCTGGTTGAAGACCCTGAGCCTTCTGAAAAGTTCGAGACCGAATATCTCGCAAGAGACACAGATGCAATTGAACTTTCCTTGAATACAGAACGGCCAAAAGCGATGCAAGCCGTCCTTGCCTATGCGTTTTGGGTAAGGAAACATTTGCTTCCCGATCCAAAGGAAGACAAACCAGGTCCGGCATGGTTAGAGAAGATGCCGGAAGTCCAGGAAGTGCTTGAAGATCATCTCGATCCGCAAATAGATAAATCAGTTGGTGTCAGCTCGGTTTATGGACAGCGATTGGGAAACTTGGTCGTACTCGACAAAACCTGGGTGACGACCAATCTTTCCAAGATATTCCCTGCCGAGCCTGAACACATCGAATTGCTCAAAGCGGTTTGGGAGGGATATGTCCTTTCTTGGAATCCGAGTGCAGTCATGTTTGATTTGCTTCGGGATCAGTATGTGGCCGCGATTCGGCGCATTCCCAAAGAAAAAGGAAAACGAAACGCTCACTACGACGCTTCAGAGAGCCTAGCTGTCCATTTGTTATTGCTGTACGGATGGGGAATCATCGGAATTAAACACCCTCTCTTAACCGAATTCTTTGCCACAGCGCGGGAAGACATTGTAGGACACGGCTTCCATCAAATCGGTTTCAGCTTGTCTAGCGAAAAACATTTTGGGCCCGACTTGGTTTCGCGATTCAAAGCGATATGGGAGGAGCGAATTGCTAGTGCTATAGCTGCCCATGAGAAGCGCGTCCATGAGCTTTGGACTTTTGGCTGGTGGTTTGCGGGCGATATTTTTGATGATGAGTGGGCGCTTGAACGCCTCACAGCGGTTTTGAAGCTAACTGGAAGGGTTGAGGTTGACCACCTGGTCGCAAAGCGTTTGGTCAAGACCGTCGAGAGCAAGCCCAAATTAACCGTCGAATGTCTCAGTGGGATGGTTGAAGGTGTGAAAGAAATATACGAGATTCTTGGATGGGACAAGGAAGCTAAGACCATTCTGGCAGCGGCCCTCAAGAGCGGTGACGCTGAAGCTAAGGCCACGGCGGCTGTGTTGATAAATCGACTGGACGCACGTGGATTATCGGGATTCAGAGAATTGTTGGACGATGGGACGACCGGGCTAAACCGTGCGTGACACCTCCAATGCACTATTTCTTTTTGGATGAGTGTACAGCCGAAATAGCCATAAGATTTGGCATTGCCTCAGAAACACAAAGTGCCCGGCACGACCTTGTATTTTTCCGTGACGGAGGAAGAGCACCTCTTGGTTGCCGACTTCTTTACTCAGGACGGCGTCTTTATGGAGGATTTAGCTATTCCCAAAGACTCGACGAATCTTGAGGAATTCATCGGGTACTGCAATTTCATTGGACGGTGCATCGAAGCACAGAAACCGCGTTGGTGATAGCCGTGCACTACTTCTTTCTGGACGAATCCTATTCTCCGGCCCTGTCCGGGCAAACGAAGATCGTGATGGGCGCTTGGGCCGTTGAGCAGCATAGATGGGGCCACGGCACAGCGGCCAGATTCGATCTGTTCAGGAATCCCGTTATAAAACAAATTTGTTCGATGCTCGAATCGCTGGATGGATCGGCGATTGTGGCGACGACTACTTTGGATCAGGCACTCCTCCGGGCCGGAGAGACAGACGCCACGGATGATATTCCGTTAGGAATGGCAAGACGGGACAATGCTTGGTCCACATGCGCGTGTTTCACTCTTGCCGCTGTCTTATTCGACCTGCTTAGGCGGGGCAAGGAAGTTGGGACCGTTGACATTTATTTCGATTCCAAAAGCCTAAAGTCTGCCCATTTCGAAGCAGTGAAACAGACCTTGCGGGACTTAGTCGTCAAGTATGCAAAGGCGTTTCCGCCGAGACGAAATTTCGATCATCGAAAGCATGTGAAAATACGGCGAGTCGAGCCCGTCCTAAAATCTAGTCATCGCCCCAACGTGTCAGATAAATTTGAAATGGGTACCTGGATAGCGGACAAACTTTGTTCACACCTGGACGAGATTCAGTCCCTCAAATGCTCTCGAATCGAGAGCCGGGAAATGTCTGAGGAAGTGCGAAGAACAACACAGCAGTTCGATGGCAAGTCGTTCTACGAATCCTAGCCCAAGCCAGCTTGCACATGGCGGGCGAGCTCGGGCTGTTCTAAGTTCCCTTGGCCAACTTATCGAGTTGCTGTTGCCGGTCCGCTCTACTTGTTGACCTGCCTCTGCCTTTCGACTCGATTCCCACTTGATTCACGATTCCGGTAAGGTCCCTTTTTCTGCCACTGCTTTTTCTGGGCACTGCTTCGGGCCAATTCCTGCGCCCGGCAGCTTCGCGTCTTCTGCTTTTCCCGTTCCTCCCAACAAATCTTTTTGAAGCGCCCCGAAGTCTTGTTGTGCTCATGGCTAAGGTTTCAGCTTTTCTCACCTAGCGACGTACAGCTTACTCTCCTGTTTTTGCCGCTTCGAAATTGCCGCGTCCCGGCGTGTAAACCGTTACGCCTTCGGTCTCCACTAGCATCTCTCGCGCCACGAAAGTCTGTGTCACTCAAGAGTGCCACCCGTTCCGACCTGGACGCGCCAATCTCTTCGCTCGTGTCCCCCTGCTTCGCGTCCTCGCTCCCTCGCTGTGGGGTGAAGGGAGCAAGAACTCCCCGAAACAGGAGGACAACCATGAAAGTCGAGCAAGCAAAACAAATAGCCAGCAAAGCCATCGAACAGCTTAGCGAGGCACTGGAAAGGGGCCACAGTGAGACGTTGAGAAATTATCTTGCAGCGATGGCGAAGTTTCATCGCTATTCGTTGCACAATCTTCTACTCATCGTGTCGCAAAGGCCAAACGCGACTCGCGTAGCTGGCTTCCATACTTGGAAGCAGCTTGGCAGAAACGTCAAGAAAGGCGCGAAGGGCATCATGATCCTTGCGCCAGTGGTGCTTCGCAAAAACAAGGAAGAAGCCACTTCCGAAGAGGACCAGAGCAAAGCCGCTGTGTACTTTCGTGCGGTTTATGTCTTCGATCAGATGGACACTGAAGGGAAACCGCTTTCTGAGCTTGGCTCTGCGCAGGGTGACCCAGCGGGATACACGGAAAAGCTGAAGCAATTTGTCGCGCAGCGCGGCGTCCAGCTAGAATACTCGGAGGCCATCTATCCCGCCCAAGGACAGTGCTCACCCGGCAAAATCATTCTTCTGCCCGGTCAGTCCACCGCCGAGGAATTCTGCACGCTAGCGCACGAGTCGGGTCACAGCCTCTTACACATGCAGGAGCGCCGGGTCGAAACCACGAAGCGTGTCCGCGAGACAGAGGCAGAAGCCGTTGCATTCGTCGTGTGCCAAGCCATCGGCCTCAAAGCAGGAAATTCCGCTGATTACATTCACCTCTATTCCGGCGACAAGGAGACTTTGGCAGAATCGTTGGAGCATGTGCAGCGCGCCAGCTCCGAGATTCTCACAGCGATTATGTCGAGCGAATGAAAATTTTTGCGGGAGGCCCTTCCGGGGACCTCCCGCAGTCAGGACTGTCCCATTCAGCTCTTGCCAAGCGAAAGCTTACAGCGGTGCCCCGAAAAGGCAACGCGGACTTCTCTGTGTTTTTTGCTTCTGAGTACCCCGTGATCCGCCACCGGGGCAGCTGATAAAACAACAGCATCTGGGCGCAAACTTGATCATTTACCCTACACTTACAAATAATTTGCATAGCATCGAGGCGTGCCTCATCGATGGCGTCTTGTCATGACAGTCTGGGAAGCGCACAACGACTTAACTTATACGCAACTTACCCGTGTCATACCCTCGCCAGGGCTATAATTGAGACTTACGGCGCATATGTTGCGCACGCGTCTGGCTCTTTCCAGGTTGGGAGTCCCGAATGGGAAACAAGATTGCTCTGGTTACAGCTGTTGAGAAATATATCCACAAGAGCATTTCGCCAGTCGACTTTGCCGAAGCCGATGCGAAGGGATTTGCGTCGGCAATCGTGTTGCACGGATATCAGGCACAGGAACTCGTTCCCAGTTCGAAGGCGACAAAGACGAGCATAGAGTCTAATCTTCGCCGGGGGCTAGGGCGGCTTCGCACCGAGGACGAATTCATTTTCTATTACGCCGGCCACGGCTTTTCTAAGAACGGGCAGAACTTCATCACCGCTTATGACACCGACCCAAATGACCTTGAGGCGACTAGTGTTCGTCTGCAGTGGATTTTTGATCTGGTAGATAAAAACGAATGCGAGCGTGTCGCATTGTTCCTGGATTCCTGCGAGAGCGGAATTACGAAAATAGCAAAGCGGCGAGGGATTTACACGTCAATGTCTGAGGCGGAGCTCGACGCGTTCTTCCGTGGAGCCGAATACAGAGTGTGCTTCTCGGCTTGCAAGTCGTCTGAATCGTCCTACCCTTCCGCCGATCTAAAACACGGGATCTGGACCTATCATCTGATTGAAGCGCTGCAAGGTAACGCGCCCGGAGCCCTTGAAGAGAAATCCAGGCTTACTGCCAGGTCGCTGCAAGATTATCTTTCGAAGGAGGTTCCGCTAACCTTGCGGAAGGCGTACTCCACTCCAGAAGTGCAGACACCCTGGAAGTACGGCGGCGAGAGCCGCAACTTCCAAATTGCCGATTTGACCGAGATCCTTAAGCAGCGGAATGCCATCAAACCTGGTTACGAACAGCTGAAGAGGACGCTTTTGCGTGACGTTACGACCATCGACATCTCGTCCCTCAGTGGCTTTAAGAAGGGCTTTCACCATGTTCCGGATCATGTTTCATCCTCCACCGAGGATTTCGTGGTCTCTAAGTCAAGCAAGGAAATCGAGAAGGAAATGAATGACGTATTCGATTCCATAAGAGAGCACCTTAAGTACAAGCGTCGGGAGCTAGTCTCTAAGGCAGGACGAATTATCACGCCAGATTTTGAATATTTTGTCTACGCCACACAAAATGAAGGCGACCCCACGGAAGCGCTAATCATTGAAGAGCTCACAAACATTAAACCGACTGTTATCGAGAAGCCGGAATTCAACGAAGTCTTCGATGGTCGGTTTACCGAAGTCGTCTTTCAATTCGATAAAGACGTTGATGTTGCTGTGCTCATCGATCAACTGGAGCAATTGGACCGTAAAGATGTTGAACTGGAATACGATCAAACTGCAACCTGGTGTGAGCTGTCGATCGAGCACTCGGAACTTACCGTGCGAATGGAGTCAGACGAACTAAGGGTCATAAGCCGACCACGGAAAAGCCCGCGCGAATTGATTGAGGCGTTCTTTGAAATGCAAAAGATGATCGCGGGCACTGTGGTCGCACCGGCACTGAAGGTTTGAGGCAAGTTATATCGCGCGGCGATTTCCATGCCGAACGCCAGGATGCGGTCATGGGCATCGATTCAATTCGTTCTACGCCGATAGCTGCAATCCTTCCAGGAGGCTGACCAACTCGCCAAAACTTCGCCGCGCTGATCGTTGACCCGTATCTTCTGTCTAACTTTCTCTCCCCCCTGTGGCTCCGTTCTTCGCTGAAGTAGTTTTGGACTTGTTTCGGTGCATTGCTTCCGTTCCCCCCTCTCCATTGGGCACAGCTTCGGGATAATTCCTGCGCCCGGCAGCTTCGCGTCTTCTGCTTTTCCGGCTCCTCCCAACAAATTTTCTGAAGCAGCGCCGAAGATTTTTTGTGTCCCTCCCAAAAAGCAGCCGCTCGCTTTGGGAGCAGTATCCACTCGCTTCCGGGTGCCCCAATTACAAGGGCAGAAACGGAGCACAAAATGCACATCAATGTAGTCCACTTAATCGGTTACCTCGGCAAAAACCCGGAGCACAAGTCCGTCAAGGCGTCAGACCGCAAGTACGCGGTTCTTTCGCTGGCGACTCAGCGGTCCTGGAAGGGTGCCGATGAGGAATGGCACTCCAAGACGGAGTGGCACCGCGTCGTCGCTTGGAACGGCCTCGGTGAGTACGCCGCTACGAAGCTGCGGAAAGGCGATCACATCTACGTCGAAGGCACGCTGGTAAGCAGCACCTTCGAGAAGGAGTTCGGCAAAGGCAAGAGCAAGATCACCGTGCCGTTCAAGGCTTGGCAGGTGAAGGCGGATTCCATCCGCAAGCTCAACCGCGCTCGAAAAGACCAGGTGCCGGATAACGCACCGGTCGACGCGCAACTGCAGGAGGTGCCTTACTGACCAGCTTTTGGGAAGAGGCTCCGGTGTTGCCGGAGCCTCTTAGAGTTATTTGTCAGTGAACGGGAGCGTTCGACGGTCAAGTGACATCAATCAGTAGTCCTTGCAAAGTTTACAGAACCCCGTTTTTAGATAGTTTCGGAATTTGCGACCAACCGTTCTCAATCGCCTCGCCCACTCTAAACGTGATGCGTTGTACGGCCAATCGCAGGGAAGCCGACCTTGCTGGCGGAATTGTCGATCTTGCCACCGGATCAATACTTGAAGCGTCTTTCAGCTTAATAGGGCTTAGCAGGATTCAAAGTGAGGTGTGGCGGCGGGTTTACCTGCTGCCTCTGGTAGTATGAGGGACTACCGTTTCCCGGCGGCCACAAGGAAGCAACAATGCCCCTCGACGCTGGGCCGCGGAATGGAAATAGTGCGATGAGGGTCTGCATACATCGGGGAACGAAAGAGATCGGGGGCACCTGCGTTGAGATTGAATCAAAGAGTACACGAATCGTCCTGGACGTTGGACTGCCTCTAGATGTCACTACTCCAGATGAGATACCGCTGCACCCAATCCTCGGTTTCGAGACACCCGATGCGTCGCTGCTCGGTGTTGTTATCTCGCATCCCCACCAAGACCACTACGGTCTAGCATACCGTCTGCCGGATCAGACACTATTTCTCATCGGCAAAGCGGCCCAATCTATTCTGGCGGCAGCTGACTTGTTTACAGCAGGTGGGACCACATTCGAGAACGTGCTGTATCTGGAAGATCAAAAGCCTATCACGCTCGGTTCATTCACTATTGTGCCGTTTCTCGTGGACCACTCAGCGTATGACGCCTATGCCGTCCTGGTTGAGGCAGACGGCAAAAGGCTTTTCTATTCGGGTGACTTGCGAGCGCACGGCCGCAAAGGAGCGCTCTTCGAGAAGCTCGTTCGTCAACCACCTGACCGAGTGGATGTGCTGCTTATGGAGGGAACGACCATCGGTCGTGACGACCAAGTGTTCCCCACCGAGGCGGCTCTGGAGCAACGTTTCGTGGAGTTGTTTCAGCAGACGACGGGAATGCCACTAGTCTGGTGTTCCAGCCAGAACATCGACAGGCTCGTAACCGTGATGCGGGCATGCATCAAGACAAGGCGGCAGTTCATTATCGACATGTATACGGCCCATGTCTTGCGGGCGACCGGTAACGAGCGACTGCCACACGCGGGGTGGGATCACATCAAGGTGTTCCTGCCCAGCGCTCAACGACGGCAAATCATCGGACGAGGTGAATTCGACCTGGCCAACAGCTACCGCCCTTGGCGAATCTTTCCCGAGCAGCTTGCTCAGGCGGCTGCGACCTCCGTGATGCTTTTCAGGCCGAGCATGATGAAGGACATCGAGGGAGCTTCGTGCCTGGTAGGGTCCAGGCTCATATACTCCCTATGGTCAGGTTATTTGAAGGATGCTAAGACAAAAACATTTCTGGAATGGCTCCATCGGCACGGGATTCCTTTGAACGAGTGCCACACGTCAGGGCACGCTGCGGTGCAGGCCTTGGTGACCCTGCGAAACGCCTTTCCGAACGCCCCGGTCGTGCCCATTCATACCGTCAACGCCGATCGGTTCGAGGAACTGTTCGGAAATACTCAACGCCGGAACGATGGTGAGTGGTGGACTGTCTAGAACGCATCCACCAGTCCCGGCATGCTCGAATTACTGCCCCGAATCAGGAGTGTCTGCCGCTGAGAGACCGAAGTTCAAGTACCCGCGCACCGGTGATTGTCGGCCGTCCTGCCGTATCATCCCAGCTCCCCTTATTAATAGCGACAAAATGGATGTCAAACCAACTTCCAAGAGCATCGACCAGTTTCCAGAATGGCGGCCAAGCCTCGGAGGGAAATGCCCCGGTGTTCGTTCCCAGACACCTAGACCAGTATTCATCCGGTGCAGCGCCGACTAAGGTTACCCTCTCCAAGGTCGCTGGAAATTGCGAGGGAGACCCTCCAAACCAAGATAGAGCTTTGACCCAGTCGTGTTTAAGATTCGGCCAGACCTTGCGGATTGCGAATCCGTAGGCTGCCACTTCCACCAGCATTCTCAGAGGAGATTCATTGGTCTCGCGCTTCTTCAGCTCGTTTGGGACTGGCAGAAAGTCCGTTCCGATGCCGAGCAGATCGATTTTGCCCCAACGCCTGTCCTTGAAAGAGGCCTGTAAGGGATATTGATAAGTCTGAATGCGCTTGCAAAATGCAACGTATTCGCCCGAGCCTTCGGGCCCCCACTTCTGGTACATTGCCCGTTCCCATTTAACTTCCTCGTGTGTGAGCGGAGGATGGTTCGCCCTACGATCCAAGCAGAAGTCCTTCGTGCGAGCCGGGGCCTTATCGGTTGTATTCTTGGCCAGGTTATCGAGATTCAAGAGAATATCCTCAATCTGCTCCTTCGCAAACTTGAGTTGGAAGCGGAACGAACCGTCGGGCCGAGAGCGCTCCTCCCCTGAGTTGGCTAGTTCATGCAGCCCCAGGTGGAGATTGGGATCAATCTTGCGAACTTCACTCGGCATCTCTATTTGCCTCCGCAAGCATCCGACTTTTCCGCATTACTCGAACACCATAAGGGCCGCGATTGGGTGCGATTTTCCCCAATTCTACCGCGCTCGGCACTTTGCTGCACTTCTTCAAAGTGGTCCCGTTCTAGAAAGTCTGAGTGCGCAATTCCCTCGGCTGATCAGTCGGCTCTCTGAAGAATGAGCCAGCGCTTCTTTTTTCACTTTTTGTCAGCCTTAATCTATTCTAGAATCATCTCCTCAGTCAGTATGTTCCCACAGAGGTAACTCCCCGCTACCTCCAGCATTGGCGTTTTGCGATCTTCCGCAGAGAAGAAGACGGGGCTCAAACGTCCACATGGGTATTTCCAAGCGCTGGCTTGTTGTGTTTCTTTCGATTCTTGTCGTTCTTGCGTCTGCGGCCATAATTTCCCGAAAGTACATATGGCTGTACGTATCACGAAGGCCTGGTGCGAGGCCGCCTGTTGCCGATCTATTGCATGACGCTGAAGCGTCCAAGAATCCTGAAACGCTTCTTGCGGAAGCGAACCGTCTCGCTTGGCTTTTCAATTGGCCCAAAGCTGGACCCCTCTACGCGCGGGCAGAGGAACTTTTCCGGGAGAGAGGCGACACGCGGAACGAGATATATGCCCGCGTGGGCCGGATTCGAGCGCAGTCAGAGACCATGTCGTGGGTTGATGTTTCCCAGATGCTGGGACAGCAACTAGAGATTCCGGTTGTGAAAAGTGGCCCAGAATTGCGGCTTTGGTGCCTAGCGGTGAAGGGATACACCGACCTAGAGATTAATCCGGCATCGGCGAAGCGCGCCTGGACAGAAGCCCAGGTAATTGCCCATGGGCTGGGAGAACGAGAGTGGGAAGCGCGGGCGAGAGGAGAACTAGGCTTCATTGCTTTTCTGGATGGAGATAGTCGCCGGGCCGCGACAATGGTTGGCGACGCATTCTTATCTGCGAAAGCGAGTGGCGATGTGGCTGGCCAAGTCCGAATCCTCGAGATGCTTGGCAATGGCTTCAATGAAACGAAGCGATATGGTGAGGCTCTGGCATTTTTCGAGCGAGCCATCAAGACGAGCAGCTCTAATTCCGATGCAGGGTTTCCGTTCATGGCGTATGAAGGTGAGGCTCAGACTCTGGTGGCTCAAGGCAAGGTGTCCGATGCGAAGGGCAAGTTGGAGCACGCATTAACGATAGCCCGAGCAAACCAAAGGCACGGGCATGAAGCTATGATTTTTCTCTCTCTTGGCGAACTAGCGCTTCAGTCGGGAGATCGGCAAAACGCAATCCAATACCTTGAGCAGGCGGCTGACCTCTCGCAAAAACACGAATTCTATCGCACCGTGGGTCAAGCAAAGATCGATCTTGCCGGGTTATATCGCGATGCGGGCGACCTAAAATCTGCCGAGGAATATGCTTCAGCAGGAGTGGATGCCAGTCGGCGCGTAGGTGACAGATATTATCTCCCAAGGGATCTGACGATTCTGGCGGGACTCAAAGCGCTACAGGGATCTCCCGCTGAGGCGGAGGCACTGTATCGGAATGCTGAGGATGTTATCGACGGAATGCTCTTGAACCTTCACGAGGCGCACTGGAGCAGTTCGCTTGCCGGAGCAAT
>Ga0209517_10002146_pt1 | contig 28327 bp, 18 predicted proteins | sample PeaSoiMetSII2010_FD_187695 | JGI IMG/M metagenome (GOLD analysis project Ga0209517, IMG submission 187695) | Peat soil microbial communities from Weissenstadt, Germany - SII-2010 (SPAdes) (version 2) | ecosystem: Environmental > Terrestrial > Soil > Wetlands > Peat | place: Germany...
TTCCCCGTGAACGCCCGCTTCCCCGTCGCCATCTCATACAGCACCGCGCCCAGCGCGAAAATATCCGAGCGTGCGTCCGCTTCCTTTCCTTCCACCTGCTCCGGCGACATGTACTGGAACGTCCCCACCACCATGCCGTGCGCCGTCAGCGGCTGATCAGCCGAGGGACCGGAAAGCGTGGCCGTCAAACTGGAAGACGGCGGCGCACCCGCCGTCGCTGCCTTCGCCAGGCCGAAGTCCATCAGCTTCGCGCCGGTTTTCGTCAGCATGATGTTGCCCGGCTTCAGATCACGATGCGTCACCCCGCCGCGATGCGCTCTCTCCAATCCCTCACAAATCTCAATGCCGTACTTCAATACCTGCTCCGGCGGCAGCGGACCTTTGGCCAGCCGGTCGGCCAGCGTCTCGCCCTCCAGATACTCCATGACCAGAAAATCGGCGCCATCCTGGTGGCCGACGTCGTACAGCGTGCAGATGTTGGGGTGATTCAACGATGAGATGGCACGCGCCTCGCGCTCTAAGCGTTGTTTGGCTTCGGCGTTTGAAGAAAGATGCGCCGGCAGGATCTTGATCGCGACAGTGCGCCCCAGCCGCGCGTCGCGCGCCCGATACACTTCACCCATTCCCCCGGCGCCGAGGGGTGATTCAATCTCATACGGCCCGAGTTTGGTGCCCGTGGTCAGAGCCATGCGTGCGCGCAATTATAGCCTGTGCAGCGCTATGGCGCTGAACCCGTGGGCAATCCCCTATTTCAGATACTCCGAATCCTTCTTCAATTCTTCCGGAATGCGCGGGAACGGCGGCCATTCCTGCGCCTCGCCTTTGAGCAACCCGACGGCAGGCTCAAAGCGAGCGGTACCGTCGTGCACCACAAAGCGGTGCGGACGTCCCTCGGCGCCTTGCCAGAGCGAAACCCCGGCGTAGGCTCCATCCTTGCGCAGGATGTAGTAGGTCATGGAGACGAAGTGCAGCCGGTCCATGTCGTTGTTGTAGTTGCGCACGATGCGCTTAAGCGCATCCATTCCTGCTTCCTGAGGAGACATGCCGTGGCGCATGTTCTCGACAATCGTATGGGCGCCGGCGACTTTGATGTTCTCTTCCCCGCTGCCGGTCGCGCCGGCCGAACCTACATCCTGGTCGGTATAGCATCCGGCGCCGATGATGGGCGAATCACCGCAACGGCCGGGCAGTTTGAAGGCCAGACCGCTGGTCGTGGTGACGCCGGAGATTTCTCCCTTCTCATTCAGCGCCGAACAATGGATCGTGCCGGTAGGCGGAAACAGCACGCGGCGGACAGCCGCGAGTTGGAACTCAGGTTCAATGCCGAGATCGGCGGCGCGCTGCCGGAGTTGCTCAATGCGATCCTGCCACAACTCGGATTGCGGCTTGGACTCCGGAGCCGGCGGACGCCAGCGCGGATCGGCAAGGCCCGGCCCCCACCAGTCGCGATCCGAATGAAATTCCTTCCATAGCAGCCAGATCTTGCGCGAATGTTCGGTCAGCAGATTTTCGCGGGGAAATCCCACCGCCACCGCAAACCGCTCCGCGCCTTCGCCGACCAGCATGACGTGGCCGGTGTGCTCCATCACGGCCTTCGACACCAGCGACACGTTCTTGATGTTGCGAACGGCCCCCACGGAACCGGCTCGCCGCGTGGGCCCGTGCATGCAACAGGCATCGAGTTCGACCACGCCGTCTTCGTTGGGCAAACCGCCCAGGCCGACGGAATCGTCGTTGGGATCGTCCTCCGGACCCTTGACCACTCGGATGGCGGCGTCCAGCGTATCGCCGCCGCCCTTGAGGAAATCGTAGGCCGCCTCGATGGAAGCACGCCCGTTGTGCGCGCAGATGATGACCGGACGTTTCGGGGAACTCGCCGGAGACGCCTGTTCCGTTGCAGCGCTGAGCGCCGCTGGTCTGCCAACTCCGGCGGCGACAGCACCGAGAACTGACGTCTTCACAAAATCACGGCGCGAAACAGTCACGATTCCTCCTTCGGGCAATCAGTTGTGTCTGACACTCTGTGTTCTAGAAATCGATGCGCAGGCCGAATTCTGCTTCCCGGGGAGCGCCGACTGCAAACACGCCACTGCCGCGGCCGATGCGGATCGTGTTGGTCGCGTCGTTCACCCCGGCCGGCGTACCATTGATGGCCCCGGGCCCTCCCAACAAAACGCCGCCCAGAGTCCCGTAGTTCACAAAATTGAATACGTTGAAGAACGAAATGCTGGGCAGAATGGAGATCCCTTCGCGAATCTTGAAAGGCCAACTCAGAACAGTATCAACATCCTTGTAGTAGCCATTCCCGGCATTGCTCCCGGTCGGAACCTGGATGGGCTGAACTACCGCCCCCAGGGAGACCAGCTGATCCGGCCTGAACAAGGCAGCGTTGACCAACGCATGCCCCGCGGGCGTGAGCGTGCCAGCCACGGTGTTGTTGAAGTTCTGGAGGTAAGCATCCAGGTTCTTGGGAGTAATCGAGCGCATAAACGTTCCCGGATGGCCGATGCCATTGGCGGTGTTCAGGAAGTCGCCGGTTGTACCATCTCCGGTCAGGTCGGAACGGAAGATTTCTCCCGTGCTCGTATACACCGGTATTCTCAGGTCAGAGGGCTGGGGTGAGGCAAAGCTGCCAATCAGGCTGAGGCGAGGGCCGTGATGGGCAATGTCAAAGATGGCTCCGAACTTGAACTGGTGGGTGCGATCCTGCAGCGTGGGGCCCATGAAGGCCGTGGGATTGCGGTAGTCCCAGGCGTTGGTGGTGAAGTGCTGATCGTAACCGTTATTGCTTTCGAAGCGGGACAGCGTGTAGTTGAGTTGGAGGTTGAGATTCTTAACCCCGCGGAAAGGATCCGCGACCTGCAACCGGTATTCGCTTTGCAAGCCGTCGTAAACCGAGCGGCCCATAGGATAGTTCATGTTCAAGTTGCCGAGACTGGGGTTCACGCCAGCAAAAGCCGCGCCGGTATCGGGGTTAAACTGTCCACCCCACGCATAGTAAACAGAGTATCCCGCGTTGTAGACGTTCCCGGAGTCCAAGCCGTTGTTGGCGAAATCGGTGATGCTGGCGGGTCCGGCCGGGGTGGTGGGAGTCGCGGGATACAGCCCTGGGCAACCTTGTATCGCCTGGTCAATGGTGGAAACTTGACAAGCCGCTAGCGTACTGGCAATGGCGTTCTGCGCCGCCGCCAGATTCAAATACCGGGAATCACCAATGCGGTTCACGTCGATGCCAACCTGAAAGTGCAGGCCAATGTTGCGCAAATAATCCACGCTCAACACGCCCCCCTTGCCGATCTGGCGCTCAAAACCAAGATTCATCTGGTAAGAGCGGGCAGTGCGGAAGTTCGGGTAGTAGGGGTAGCCAAGGGTCAGAGTGTTGCCCACAAAATTCGGATTCGGACCCTTAGTACCAACGGCGTTGGTTGCCGCCACATACTCGGCCTGTAGATCGGCGATCGCTTTGGCTGCGCCCTCGTAACTGCCGGTCGGCCCTAGCGGCGAGTAGCAAACCTGAGTGGCCAAATCATAGCCATCAACGGAGGTAACCGGAGGGCCACCGGGCATCGGGAAGGGCAGCGACTGGTAATAGGGATTCGACGGGTTGGGCGAGGTACCGGCAGCGTTCGGGTCGCAATAGAGGAAAGGAATCTGATTGAACAAACCTGTCGCCAGCTTGTTTTCGCGCTCGAAAGACACGTTTTCGAAGATGTTGTTTTCGTAGTAGAGCCCCCCTCCGCCGCGGATCGACGTTTTCCCGTTGTGCCACGGATCCCAGGCAAATCCAACCTGCGGAGCAAAGTTGAGGTTGGGCTGGCGAATGCGGTTGCCCAATCCCGGCCCCCACTGATCCAGCAGGTTGCCCGTACAGCCCGGATAGCCGTCGCTCAGAATTGACTGCGTCACAGCCGAGCAGGGGATGGGGGCCAAGTCAGCATCGGTGCGGCCGGTATCGCGCAGGTAGCGCAGCCCATAGTTCACCGTAAGGTTTGGTTTGATCTTCCAGGAATCTCCAACGTAGGCTTCTAACCGGTCATCGAACAAACCACCCGCGGGATAGCCGAAGGCTGGCAACTCGTCGCTGAAGCCTTGCCCGTTGCCGATGTAGGCGCTGGTCAAGGGATAGTCGCCGATGTTGGTGGAGCAACCAGCGAAATTGGTAAGACCGCACGAATAGAACGGCGTAGGCTGGACGCCTGCCGACAAACCCGCCGCGTTGACATAGGTATTCAGGAAGGGTCCCAGGCCGTTAAACGAGGCGAATCCGCCGGTAACGATGCCGTTGAGCGTGGCTCCAAAGCGAATAATGTGCGCTCCCCAGACGCGGCTGGCATCGTACTTGAGTTGCTTGTTCGTCTGAAGGGTCTGCTGCGGCGCCAGGTTGTTCGGTCCCGTGGTCAGGCTGACGTCGTTGAAACCAACTTCGACTGAGGGAAAAGGATTGATGCTGGCAGGCTGGCCGTTGGTGGCGCCGATGATCTGGTTGTGGAACTTGAAGAACCCCATGCGGATGGTGTGCGACCAGTTGCCCTCATTGATGTCGATGCCGACGGCATGTGTCGGTGTGTAGTCGCGGTTGGCGTAAAGCGAGAATCCGTAGCCGGCCGAATTCGTCGAGTAGTTCCAGTCGTAGGCAAATTTGTAAAACACACGGATTTTATCCGTGGCTTGCCAATCCAGCCGGCCGCTGGCCTGCGAGGTCTTGAAGGGAGAGTCAAGGCCCTGGGTCAAGGCCTGGAAGGGAGGCCCCACCACCACGTCGTAAGCCGTATCCTGCTTGAGCCGTTCCGAATCGATGAAGAAAAACAGCTTGTTCTTGATGATCGCGCCACCAAAACGGCCGCCGAACTGGTTGCGCTGAAACTGTGGAGAGATGCCTCCGGGAAGGTTGGCGAAGCCGGCGCGGTAGTCACGGAACTGGTAAAAAGCCTGGCCATGATAGTCGTTCGTGCCAGAACGTGTCGCCACATTGACGGTTCCGGTGCCGGTGATCTCCGAGGAAATATCGAACGAAGAGCGGCCAATATTGAATTCCTGAATGGAACTTAACGCAACGTTTTGCGTAGTCGTGCCCACCGTCTCGTCGCTGACGTCGAGACCATCTACCTCGATGCGTGGCGTTCGGCCGTAATCGCCATTGATGGAAAGCGAGTTGTAACCGACCTTCGTGGGATCGAAGTTTCCTCCATCCTGCATCTGGACGCCGGGTTCGAGTTGCGCCAAGTCGAGAAAGCTGCGCCCGTTGACCGGCATATTGTCAATTTGTTCGGCGTTGAGCACCCCCTGCACCGTGGATTGCTCGGCGTTGACTACGATCGCCGAAGTCTGCACATCGATCGTGGTGGTCTCCTGGCCAACTTCCAGCTTCACGTTGCCCGAGGAGGTCACCGCAATCTGCACCGCTATAGTGAGCTGCGCCGTCTTGAATCCCTTGGCCTGCACGCGCACCAGGTAGTCGCCGACGGGCAACCCGCCGGAGTTGTACGTACCCGCGGAGGATGTCTTGACGGTAACGACCTGTCCTGTGGTGCGAGAGGCGATCGTGATAATCGCATCGGTTACAACCGCGTTGGTCTGGTCACTCACCGTTCCCTGAATGCTGCCCTGACTGGCGGTCGTTTGGGATAACACGGGCATGCACAATAGCAGCGAGATCAATAACGCAGCCGAGAAGATCATCCAGAACAAGCGGGAGGAGTTCGCGGCGGTACGGCGGAGATCATAGGCAGACATGGGCACCCTTTCCGACTGACTGATCGGTCATTTGAAAGCGGGCCTATTCTATGGCTTCTCCATCGCGGGTCTCAAGTCCGTTTTTGAACTGGTTCCGGAGCAGCGAGCCTGCTCAAGGTTCACGCCCGATGACGAAGTCACACCTGGCATGTCGGCGAATGTAATGCTGCTGGGCGCAGGTAGCTTGGCAGGGTGAGGGACGAAGGAATCCACGGGCACCTCAGCCAACGCCCACGGCGGCACTACGCTCGTATAAATCGAGGATGGAACGCCAGCGCAGTCTGCCAGGCCGTGTTAAGCACCGGGTCGTCCCGCTACTTTCACCGGCTGGCAAACCTTCGCAGACGTCCCGGATACGCCGCCCCTGCTCTGGCCAGATCGTCCGCGGCGGAGGAAGTAATTGGCTGCACTTTGGCTGCCCGGAAGCGCAGCAGCGCCGCAATATTGCCGACCTTGTCGAACTCCGGATCATCCTTCACATAGAAGGTCTCGATATCCCGGCGAATCGCCCAAGGGAGAACCGCTTCGCCGACGTCTACAATCTCCTGCGTGGTCCGGCCGCAGACCGGGCAGAAGCTTACGATATGCGCATCCAGGTGGCCGCAACCGGAACATTCCACAGCATGCGCCTGAAGATTCTCGCCAATCAGCAGGGCCTGCACTTCTCCCATTTCGAGCGACCGCAATACGCGGCGCAGTCCGGTCGCGCCGCGGCCGTTGCTGCGCGCCTGGCTTAAGACCTGGCTGACCAGTTCGCGGCAACGCTCCGCTTGCCATTGCTCTACGATCTGCTGGGCGCGAGTGCGGATCTCATCGGCGGTGACGCGAGTCATATCGGCCTGGAAGCGGCCCAGCAGGGTCTGACTCACATAGGGGTGCAGCTGTGGCTCCAATTGCGAACGGTGAACATCCTGACAGCCGAGAATCCACTTTTCGAATACGCCTTTTTCCAGAGATTCCTTCAGCGTTTCGGCGACCGCCTTGAAATGCTGGCGCGCTTCGTCCTCGACCCTGCGCTGGGCGTGGCCGCCGTCGTAGCCGGCATAGCCATCGCTGCGCCCCTTGCGGGAAAGCGACTGAAACAGGCCTTCGCGCTCGGTCAACTCGCCGAGGCGAAGGTCGAAAATGCGCGCCCGGTGGCGGTCCACCAGCACCACGCCCAGCCGCGGAAATGCGCCCACGAGCCGGGCCAGCGGCTTCAAATGAAAATGCCGGTCTACGAAAAGTTGTGTGCCCGGCAGGCTGGCGGGCAAATCATACTCCCGCCAAATATCTTGTGCAGCGCAGGCGAACACGGCTTTGGCATGGGCGCCATTGCTGCGCAGTTCTCCCGACAGGCGCTGGATGCGTTCAATGTCGGCGCGGGCAGGCTCCTTCTTGCTCTTGGTTTCCAGGTTGCGCACCGCTTCGCGGGCCAGGTCTTTGACCAGAATCGTGTCTTCTTTGTGCGCCTTGTTGCGGGGTGTGGAAGGTTGGAAATAAAAGCTCACAGCTGAGCATTGTGCATCTTGAAATTCGGCCAACTCTCGGACTTGTTCGCGAGTAATACTCATGGATATCCCCCAGAAATTGAAATTGTGTCTAAGCGGCGCCGGTCGGGGCGAGGCGGGCCCGGAACTCTCCAGCCAGGCCCGGTGCTGAGCGCAGGTGCTCGCGCGCAGCAGAAATGAACTGGAATACGCGGTCGGCCGGATGACCGGTAATCACCGTAATCTCGTCAACCGTAAAGCCTTCGATGGCGTGCAGGATGAAGGCCTCGCGCGGACCGGAACCCACATCGCGCAGCGCGGACGCAATCAGGCGCAGCATCTCATCGGAAGCCAGGATCTGCTCGGGCGTAGCCACGCGAGCGTCAGGAATCACCGTCTCGCCGGTGATGGATTCGTCGGGCTGATGAAATTGCAGCTCGGCTTCGTCGCTGGCCTTGACGTTGCGGCGGCGCGTGGATTCTTCCAGGCATACCGCGTTGCTATTGCTTTCATCGGTGCGGGAAAGCTCGTCGAGGGCCTGCAGGGCCAGCCGGTAAAGCCAGGGTTCAAGCGCCAGCCGCTCAGGCTTTTCCTGACCATTGCCCAAAGCCGCAGCGATAGTCTCATCAATCACTTCATCCTTGATCAGCGTGTCGGGCGGCACGGCCTCCAGCGCCTCGCGGAAGTAGATTTCGCGCTCGACAAAGCGCTCCAGGCGTGCCAGATTCACGTTCACGTAGGACCGAATGTCGTCGGCAGAGACCATCGGGGGGTAGACTGCCGCTAACGTCTGCTCGAACGGAACCTCGGACACCGTGATACCGGGGCGGGCACTGTCGCCCCGGCGTCCGCGCTGCCATTTGTGGGACGAACGCAAAATCTCCTTGTGCTTGTTGACCTGCTCCAGCAGATCTTCAAATGCGCTCTTCACCGCAGCGGCCGCGGTCGGCGCGGAAGTCTGCACCGCCAGCTGGCCCGAAGGCAAGCGCAGGTTCAGCGAAACACTGGTCCCCTCGCGGGCGGATACTTCTTCCACAACTCCCTTCAGGTGAATCAGTTCGGGACGGAAGACCTGCAGGCGTTTGCGCAGTTTCTCGATCTGGTACTGGATGTCTTTTTCTACGCTGGGAGTTTTTTGAACCCGGTAACTGACGTGGACGTTCATGAGCGCCTCGGCCTTGCTTTACGAAGTGCGCAACCAAGTGCTTTCTAAGGCCGATTGTACACCCGGTCAAAAAAACGCAACTGGAGAATTGGGGGACCGTCAAGAATGACAGTTCCTTTCCGGAATTGATGGCATAAGGCAACCTTTTTGTCTGGCAACCAGTTTGCAGGCGGCAGAGCGCGGAATGTATGATCCGGGACCATGATCCGGTCAAGACTCTTATTGCTGCCTTTGTTCACCGCCGCGGCGTTTGCCCAGGCTCCCACTTCCAAGGAAATCGAACCCGTTTACCCTGACGCGCATGCGCTGTACCTCGACCTGCACCAGAATCCCGAACTTTCGGCGCACGAGACACAAACGGCGGCGAAGCTGGCGGCACGACTGCGCAGCTCAGGCTATGACGTAACCGAGCATGTCGGAGGCACCGGAGTCGTCGCCATTCTGAAGAACGGTCCGGGCCCCACCATCATGCTGCGCACCGAACTGGATGCCCTGCCAGTGGAAGAAAAAACCGGACTTCCCTACTCCAGCAAGGTGCGCACGAAAGACGACGCCGGACACGATGTCCCGGTCATGCACGCCTGCGGCCACGATTTGCACATGGCGGCGCTTCTCGGTACCGCCGAGATCATGGCACACAGCAAGGACACGTGGCACGGAACCCTGATGTTAATTGGCCAGCCCGCGGAAGAGACGATCGGCGGGGCGGAGGGCATGGTTCGCGATGGCTTGTTCACGCGCTTCGCCAAGCCGGATGTGGCCGTGGCCTTGCACGTAGGCAACGAACTTCCCGCGGGGATGGTGGCCATCACTCCTGGAACCTACAACACGAATGCAGACTCGGTACGCATCGTGATCTACGGCAAGGGCGGGCACGGGGCGAAGCCGAACACGACCATCGACCCCGTGGTGATTGCAGCGCGGACCATTCTGGCGCTGCAGACCATCGTTTCACGCGAGGTCAACCCGGGCGAGATGGCGGTAGTGACGGTCGGCTATGTCCAAGCCGGAACAAAAAACAACATTATCCCCGACCAGGCGGAAATGGGCTTGACGGTGCGAACCTTCAAGCAGGATGTGCGCAAGCAGGTGCTCGCCGCCATCACCCGCATCACCAAGGCGGAGGCTGAGGCTGCCGGCGCTCCGCGCGAGCCTTTAACTGACCGCTATGAGGGCACAGACTCGGTCTACAACAATCCGGCGCTGGCCGAGCGCCTGCGCATACCGCTCGAAGCCGCCCTGGGCAAGAACAACGTCGTCACGGCAGAGCCGATCACGCCCTCGGAGGATTTCTCGGTTTTTGTCGCGCAGGGTGTTCCGGGCTTCTACTTCAGTCTGGGAGGGGCCGATCCCGAGAAGTTCGCCCAAGCCAAGGCCACGGGAACGATGCTGCCGTCGAATCATTCGCCGCTGTTTGCTCCTGCCGCGGACCCTGCGCTGCGGACGGGAATCATCGGCGAAGTCACGGTTCTGCGGAATCTGCTGAATACGTCGGCGAAGGAACTGCGGAAGCTGACTGCCGAACAGGCATCTCACTGAGGCAGGAGCCGCGACAGCCCGACGATTGTACATACACATGTATTGACATAGCGCACGATTCCAGGGTATCTTGGAACTACTGCGACGCCGGAAACGGCTATGCGTTTTGAATGGGACGACGAAAAGAGACCGGCGAAACTTACTCAAACATGGATTTCGCTTCGAAACGGCGACCCTTGTCTTCGACGATCTGCATGCGTTAACCCAGCGCGACGAATCGGCAAGCGAGGAAGAGCGTTGGATCACGCTTGGGTCAGTGAGCCCGGGTACCGTGCTCTTTGTGGTTCACAAATCCTCTGAGCGGGGTAACGAAGAAGTCATAAGAATCATTTCGGCCCGCGCGGCGACTCCGCGTGAAAGGAGAGCATATGAGGAAGCTAAGCAAGGAACAAAAACGAGACATCGCCGCTCTTGCGGCAATCAGAGACGAAGATATCGACCTCACTGATATGCCGGAGGTGGTGGACTGGAGCAAGGCCGAGATGGGCAAGTTCTACCGTCCGCCAAAGAAGGCCGTGACGATGCGCTTGGATGCCGACGTTCTGGAATGGCTGAAGGGGTACGGCAGAGGCTATCAGACGAGAGTTAACTTCCTGCTGAGGCATGCGATGGCAAGCGCGGAGATTGGAAGCCGTGCTGTGCGGCGAGGCAAGGCACGTGACCCGCGCTAAGACAGTGCTCATAGACCTGAGCGTGCTCCGTCGTGGCGTGTTCACACACGAGGCACAGATCGAAAGGAGAATCAGATGGGCAAACCGTGATCTCGTCAGTCGCATTGCAGCGTGGCAACCGAAACCCCTACCGCATGATCCGTGGCTTCGACAGCAGGTCGAGTGTTTACCAACGATAGTGCGGATGACTCACGAGGGTGCACTTGTACCCTACACCTATTCGGAGCTTGAGTTTGAGGAGATGAGGGCTAGCCGTGGAATGGCTAATACCTTCGGAGATTTGTTTTTGGATGTTGAGATTAAGAAATGCCAAGCTGCCGTAAACAGGCCAAGGTTTCGCCAGAACATAGACTTTGACTACTATTTGAAGAAGGAAGAGTTGCTTGAGTTCTGTGATTTCCTCCTAAACCTACCCGAACCCCTGCTACCGCGCGCCCGCGAGTTCTGGGCGAAGCTGCCTGCTTCCGAGCAGACGAACCTAACTCAGCTAGGGCGATTTAAGTCGCTGTGCCGACACCTCGCAAGAACACATTATCCCGACGCATTCCACCTTTGGACGGCAGAGGCTAACGGATTGGACTTCTTTCTCATGATCGACAAGAAATTCGTCAACGCTCTCCGAAACTGTCATGAGCTTGATTTTCGCTGCAGAGCTGTTTCACCCGAGCAACTGCTGAATGCTTTGGGTGTCACGGAAAGAGATCAGTACCCCTATACGGAGTCTGGGCCCCGTACGTACTACTAACATAGAGGCAGGAGTTCCCTACACCGCGACAGTGACCGAGGTCTCCGTCCTCGTGACCGGGCGGTAGAGCGTGTCGCGTTCGACAGGCTCGCGTCCCGCCTCGCGTATCAACCGCTCCAGTTCTTCGCGGCGCATGCCTTGCGGCGTGGTGGCGCCGGCGTCGTGGTAAATCTTCTCTTCGATCACCGTGCCATCCATGTCGTCGGCGCCGAAACGCAGAGAAATCTGCGCGATCTTCGGCGTCATCATCTGCCAGTAAGACTTGATGTGCGGAAAATTGTCGAGCACCAGCCGGCTGACCGCGATTTGCTTGATGTCCTGCATCCCGGTGGTCTTCGGGAGGTGCTGCAGCGGAGTGTTTTCGGGATGAAACGCCAGCGGAATAAAGGTCTGGAAGCCTCCGGTCTCGTCCTGCAGGGCGCGCAGCTTGAGCAGGTGGTCAACGCGGTCTTCGTCGTTCTCGACGTGACCGTAGAGCATGGTCGCATTCGATTTCAGGCCGATCTGATGAGCGAGCCGCGCGGTATCGAGCCACTGGTCGCCGTCGATTTTATGGTCGCAAATGATGTGGCGCACGCGGTCGGCGAAAATCTCGGCACCGCCGCCGGGGAGAGAATCCACGCCTGACCTTTTGAGTTGTTCCAGCGTCTCTCGGATCGAGAGCTTGGCCCGCCGCGCCAGATAAGCGATTTCGACCATGGTGAAGGCTTTGAGATGCACCTGCGGAAAGCGTTGTTTCAGGCCGGAACACAGATCGAGGAAATACTGAAACGGCAGGTCGGGATGAAGCCCGCCAACGATGTGGAATTCCGTGACCGCCTCGGAATATCCGGAAGCCGCCGTCGCGAAAGCTTCTTCGAGTGCCATGGTGTAGGCGCCGGCCGTGTCCTTCTTGCGGCCAAACGCACACAGGCGGCAGGCGGCGATGCAGACGTTCGTGGGATTGATGTGGCGATTGACGTTGAAATATGTCTTGTTGCCGTGCAAGCGCTCGCGCACGGAGTTCGCTATCCAGCCGACAGCGAGAATGTCGCCCGTGCGATAAAAAGCCAGAGCGTCGTCAGCATCGAGCCGCACTCCAGCCATGACCTTGGCGTGGATGGGCGCGAGGCGAGGATCATCGGTCTGAAAAGGACGCGTCGCTGACATCATTTTCATGATACCGCATGCAGTCTATTGCGGGCGGTGCCCCCTGCTTTGCGGACTTCGCGGCCATTCTTCGCGGGCCTTGCGGTAAAAGATCTGAAACCGCGAAGTACGCGAACGCATCGCAAAGGGCGCAAAGAAATCATCCGAGAAATTCGAACGCCCCTCCCTGAACTTCCCCCTCGTGTAGGCTCAGCAACATGATTCCAACCGCGCTTCAGGCTCTCCCTTCGAGTTTCTTCCTGGCCAGCGGCCGGGCGAAGGCGTTGGTGGGATTGTGGGTGTTGATCTCGAGAACTTTGCGGTAGTAATCCTTCGCCTGGGCCGTGTCGCCGGATTTCTCATAAGCCTGGCCCAGCAAGACCAAAATAAATGGATCGCGCTGGTCGGCTTTCTGCAATTCGGCAATCGCCGTCTTGTAGTCTCCGGTATAGAAAGCCACATAGCCGGTGAGATACGGGTAGAAACGCGCCTGATTCGGGTTATTCGCCTTATCTAGTGCGGCTTTTGCCGCAGCCACGTGTTGCTGGGCCTCGCCGGCTTGGCCGCGGCGGGCGGCGATGCGCGCCTGGGCATTCTCCCAGCGGAAGAGGAAGAGATTTCTGTCGGCCTCGCTCAGATCGGGCTTGCGCGATACCGTCTCGTATCCCGTCTTGTACCACTTGTTGGCGTTGTCGACGTCGCCCAACTCAAGATAGATGCGGGCAAGTTCGTTGCAAGTTTCCGCAGCGCCAACCAGGTCGTTCTTGGCGATACGCGCATTGAAAACCTCGGTCTCTGCCGCCGCAGCCTTATCGGCATTGCCCGCGAATGTGTAGGAAAATGCCATCGCGCGCAGCGCCTGCTGCTTCGAATCTGCTGGAGCGACCTCAATCGCCTTGGTGAAGTGCTCTTGCGCCTCCGCGTAGTCGCCCTTTAAATCAAGCGCCGCGCCCGCCGCGAGATGCGCCTCGTAAAGACTGGAATCCTTGTCAAGCGCCTGGCGAAAAAGGGCAAGAGCCTCGTCCTGCTTGCCTTCGCGGCTGAGCTTCTGTCCTTGCTGAACCAGGTCGGCCGGGCTGCCGGGAGCGGGCGCTGGAGCCGGAGCCGGCTGCTGGGCTGAAGAAAGAGTTACGAGCAAGAAAAGAGCGCAGGTCACACGGAGCATAGAACCTCCAAAGGTGTCAGCGATTATGCCACGGTACGTAGGAACAAGGTAAGAGCAGGGGACCACTCATTTCCGCAGCAGCAAATCCCCTGCCACAAAAAAGAAAAACAGCACCGAAATAACCCCGTTCATGGTGAAGAACGCAGCATTGAGCTTCGACAAATCGTTGGGCTTAACCAGGGAATGCTCGTAGAGCAGAAGCAGAATCACCACCAGAATGCCGCAGGCCGCCAACTTCCCCATGGCAAAGACGATCAGCAGGGCTACGAGGAGGCCCACCATCACCAGGTGAAAGCTGCGCGCGATCCACAAAGCCGCAGGAATGCCCAAATGGCGCGGGATGGAATGCAGGCCGGTTTGCCGGTCAAAATCGAAATCCTGGCAGGCGTAGAGGACGTCGAAGCCGCCCACCCAGAATGTGACCGCGGCAGTGAGCAGCAGAATCCGAGCGTCGAGCGACCCGCGCACCGCGATCCACGCGGCGGCAGGAGCCATACCCAACGCGAAGCCGAGCACCAGATGCGACCAGCGAGTGAAGCGCTTGGTATAGGAGTAGAGCAACAGTACCGCTAGCGCGCCTGGCGAGAGCCACAACGCCAAGCGGTTCAATTGGGCAGCGGCAAGAACGAAGACGCCACTCGACCCGACGACGAAGGTGGCCACGAATGCGGGGCTGAGATGGCCTGCCGGCAAGGCGCGGGCGCTGGTGCGCGGGTTGGCAGCATCAATGGAAGCGTCGACCAGGCGATTGAATGCCATCGCAGCCGAACGAGCCGCGACCATGGCGACCACGATCCAAATGAGTTGATGCGCGGTCGGCAGTCCTCGCGCCGCCAGCATGGCCCCGCACAGGGCAAACGGAAGCGCGAAAACGGAGTGCTCCCACTTGATCATCTCCAGGGTCACGCGCAGGTTGTGCAGGACAGGCACTCGGTAGATTGTAAATGCAAGGTCAGGTCTTGGGACTTGGGTCTTGGGGCCTAGGTCTCCTGTCTTGGTCTTGGGCGTCACGCTTCCTCATTCCAGGGTCAGCAGCTTGAACCGAACCCCGAGACCTCAGGCCCAAGACCTGAGACCTGACACCTAAGACCCAATCGCCCCGCCCGCCACCAGCGGCACAAACCGGCAGAGTTCCCGCCACTGGGTATGCGGCTGGCCATTGCGCATGCGGATCAGTTGCAATTGCTGTGAGTCGCAGGAGCCGACGGGGATAATCATGCGCCCGCCTTCGGCGAGCTGCGCCAGCAATGGGCGCGGCACCTCGGGGCCTGCCGCAGAGACGATGATCGCGTCGTAGGGCGCTCCTGGCGGAAAACCAAACGTCCCGTCGCCCACAATCACCTTCACGTTGGAGTGCCCCAAGTCGGCGAGCAAACCTCGGGCCTCATCAGCAAGGACGGCGTAGCGCTCCAGCGAGACTATCTCCGCCGCCAGTTCGGCGAGCAACGCAGTCACATAGCCGGAGCCGGTCCCGATCTCGAGAACCCGATCGGACGGAGTGAGCGCCAGCGCCTCCAGCATCAACGCCACGATGTAGGGCTGCGAGATCGTCTGCCCTTCGCCGATCGGCAAAGGGTAGTCTTCATAGGCCTGATCGCGATAGCGCCCGGCGGTGAACTCGTGGCGCGGAACACGCGACATGGCGCTGAGCACGCGTTCGTCCTCGATGCCGCGTGCGCGAATTTGAGAGTCAACCATGCGCAGGCGCAAGGTGACGTATATGGCAGGTTCGGCAGCGGGAGTCATCTGGGTCAAGGCGTTGAACACCTCCACCAACGCTTATTCTATTTCTTGCGGCGCCGAACGCGAACATCGAAGCTGACCACCCCGTTCTGATCGCGCGTGCCGACTGCGGAAATGTTGCGGGTGAAATAGTACTCGGCCTGAATGATCTGCTCTGAACTCTGCGAAACGTTGGTGCTGTAGGTAAGAGAAAGGTTGTTGGCGAACTGCTGCTCGATGGTGACTTGCGGCCCCCGTGCCGTGGGGTTGGTCTCGGTGGTCAGGCCTTGCGGATCAATCTTGATGCGTCCGACGCCGAACAGTTTTTGCAGGCGAGTGCTCACGGTGGAGTTGATCGCCTGATTGATGATCATGGCGGTTGCTTCGTCGGTGAAAGGCTGCTGGCCGGACTGCTGCTGCAACTGGGCGGATTCCTCGCCGGTGCGTCCCAGAGCGAGCAGAGCGATGATGTCCGACTTGGGCAACGGCGGTTCAGAGCGATAGTTGACCGCCAGGTGGTCGGCGGTTCCCGTAACCGTAACGTCGAGATCATAGTTGCGAACGTGAGTCGTGGCCTGGAGGTTCATCTGAGGTTCGATCGCGACCGGGTTGGCAAAGGTGATGTCGCCGCGCTCCAGGCGGAACTTGATGCCGTTGAAGGTCGCGTCCCCTTCAAGAATGTCAGCCCGGCCAAGGACACTGGGACGCGCCGCTGAGCCGCGCAGGTGAAGATCGGCGTCGCCGGAGAGCCGCGCCACGGCGGTCTTCATTTGAAGTTCAGGCGCGGTGCGGACGCCGACATCCAGCTTCACGTTGTAAAGCGGAGAGTTGGCGGGCGCGATCGCGGCCGACTGACGGCTGCGTTCCAGATAGGATCCGAAATCAAAACCCGGCGTGACAGCCAGCTTCGTCACCAGGATGTTGCCCGAAACGGTCGAACTCGAACCGGTTCCCACCCAGTGCAATTCCCCGTCGGCAGTGGAGCTGACGCCCGGCGGATAGCGCAAGCGCACATCCTTGCCCACAGCCGTGAGATTGAAAGCGAGCTGCTGGTTATAGTTGGTAGCGTCGCCCTTCAGGTCGAGCGTGCCGCCGCCAGTGCGGGCGGTCATGGTCTCAATGTGCAGACGGTCGCGCGTAAAGGCCAGCGAGCCGTTCATCTCGCTCAACCCGCTTGGCAACCCAGCATAGTTGAGGGCTCCGTTTTTCACCTGGATGCTGCCGTGGGGCAGCGGCTGATCCAGGCTCCCGCCCACTGTCATATGAACGCTTACCAGCCCCGCGGAGGAGATGTCGGGATCCAGGCCGGTGAGCAACCTGAGGTCAAATTGTCCGTCGGCCGTGAGATCGAGCGCACGCGCGCCCGCGAAGCTGATGGAGCCTTGCCCGGTGATGTCTGTTCCCTCGCCGATCATATGCAGCGGCTCGATGTGTGCGACCTGCTGCACATAGGTGAACCGTACCGGGCCCTGATTGTGCAACTTGGCGTGTTCCACTTCCACATAGACGTCAGTCGCGTCGCCGTTCAGCGCCCATTGTCGCGGATAGCGTAACGGCCCCTGCATGGTCAGCGTCCCGCCGACTGCGGAATGCCCAGTCAGTTGCCGGCCCAGATAGGCGCGCCACAGGGCGTCGAGGTCAACGTAATCCGTGCGCACGGAGATGTTCGCGGGATAATCGCCCTGCATCCCGACGTTGCCTTCCACAAAGAGCGTGCCATGAGGAAACTCGGAGTGTCCCTTGAGGTGCAGTTCGCCACCTTGGGTCACAGCCTCCAGTTCGACCCCGCCGGAGAGTTCGCGATCAAGCGTCAGATCACGCACCTGAACCGCGGCATTGAGGTTCGGCGCATCGACCGTTCCTGAACCTTGCAGAGTGAAATCGGCACGGCCCTCGATGGGCAGGCGTTCGAGATGGATCTGGCGAATGCGCGCCAGATCGAAATTCGTTCCCCGCAGGTCGAGCCGGAACCCACGTGTCGCCGGCGTATAGGCGGCGTTGCCGCTGACATCCGCGTCCCCGTGCGTGAGCCGAATGTTGTTGAGAGCCGTCTCGCCTTCAGCGATGCGCAGGTCGGCATCGAAGTTCTCGATCGGCTCCTCATAGGCCGAAGCCCTGGTGGCGTGGACGTGTCCCTGAACTTCGGGATTGGCGCGGGTTCCGCTGACGTGCAAGGAAACATCTGCGTTCCCTGAAACCGGGTAGTCGAAGCCCGCCAAAGCAGCGGTTGAGGCAACGTCCACATTGTGCAGACTCACCCGTGCCGTATAGGGACTGTCGGCGGTGAACTGTCCCCGCTGCAGGCTGGCGCTGACGTCGAAGTCGGCGCTGGTATCGCCACGCCGCAGCGTGCCGCCCCGGAGGTTACCCTCATACGGGGAGAACTGGATGCTGGCCGCCAGGGAATCCCAATGAACCTGTTGCTCGCGTGTGCGCGAAGTCGCAGGCACCGTGAATTCGAAATCCTGCGCGACCACGGTCCCGGCCAGCGTCGGGTTAGAGAGAGTGCCTCCAGCCGAACCATTGAACGTGGCCATGCCATCCACGCGGAAAGGCACGTTGGTAGGCCCTCCCAGTGCCGTGACCAGCGGACGCCATTCCTCAAGATTGGACGTCGAAACCGAAAGATGCAGAGCGGAAGAAGGCGAAAGTGTCCCCGCAGCTTGAATGCGTGATGACGGCGTGGACAGTCTGAATTGCGCAAGTTCCACTACCTGAGGACCGGCAAGATACCGCCCCTGGGCATGAGCCGTCAGCGGTAACTCGCCCGGGGCCGCGTTCGGCGGCGGGTTCATATCGATGGCAAACGCCACCTCAGCATCTTTGGGCGAACCTCTCCAGACGGCATCCACCGCACCTGCCATCAACCCCGCCGGGTGAAAACGGCCCAGCCGATGCTCGGGTACATCCAAGGCGGCCGTGGTCTCTCCGGCCGAGACATCATGCAGACGCAGATGCACCGCACCGATCTGCACGCCTGGCAGCTTTTCCTTTTCGCCTTTCTTGGTTGCAGGCCGCGCAGCCGTAATCACGGGAATGTCTTCCCCACCCTTCTTCGTCTGGCCCGACGGCGAAACCGGAAGACTGTGCAACCAGTTATCCACCTGCACATCGCCGGCGAAGCCTCCGCCCAGTAGCTTGCCCTGCAGTTTCGACAGCTTGATTTGTTGATCCGTTACCGAATAATCGGTGGTGGCGCTGGCCTTCTTGAGCACAAACTGCACATCCTTCCAGCTAAGGTCGCTCAGCGCCATAGAGCCCGTAGCCGCAAACTCATCCAGCGACCAGCGGCCGTTGCCTTTGAACTCGGCGACGCCCGCGCGCAGATCCTGCTGACGGGCAATCGCGGCGGCCTCGCCGAGATCAATCCGAGCATCGTACTTTCCATCCACGTGGGGGTTGCGAAAATCGCTGACGCGTCCATTCGCCTCCACACGCGACCGGCCCGAGTTCCACTGGAAAGACTTGATTTCGGCGAAGCTAGGCCCGAGGCTGATCTCGGCTGTAGTCATCCAGGAAAATGGGCGGAAGTCGGCGACCACAGTATCCACTTTGCCCAGCTTGAGATGACTCTCGTAGCGGCCCCGCAGGTAGGAATAATCCATTTGCAGGCCGGCGTCATCCACAGCAAAATCCAGAGGAATCTTCCGGTCAGACCAGAGGAGCTCACCATTGCGCACGGACAGATGGTCAACGGAAAGTGTGAAAAGCTGTTCGATGGGAGTTTTTTCCGAGGACGACCGCAACACCCTGGTGCCGGGGATATTCGTTGTGCCGTCCGGGGCAATCGCAATGTGGACCACCGGACGCTCGAGACTCAGGGAGTAGAAACCAAATTCCGTGCGCAGAAATGAAATGACTTTGATCTGGGCAAACAGATGGTCGGCATGAAGCAGGGGTGCGTCAGCCGGCGCCTCCGTCCCGTGGACAGTGATGTCGCGCACTTCGACTTGCATGTGGAAGGGAACGATGTGGAAGCTGCCGATTTCGGCACGGCCGCCGGTAATCCGCTCCAGTTCGGAGACCAGACGGCGGCGGGCATAGGTTTGGAAGGAATCCGTGGTGGTGTACCACAACCCGGCCATCAAAGCGAGCAGGCCGGCTCCGCCCACAATCAGTGCATACATCCACCAGCGCCGGGATCTGGCGGCGGGTTCGCTCACTACTCCTGTACTCCCTCGCCCCCAGATTCGGTCACCCCAGGCATGCTTACCTTGCTTTCCGAACGCAGGGTCTGCAGCCAGGAAACCAGCAGTTCACTGACTTTTTCCTGGGTGAGGAGTTCACGAATCTTGGCGGCGACATCGGCCAGGGGAACTTCGCCCGCGCCGGATTGCTTCAACTGCGGGACAAATTTCTCCCGGTAATACGCTTCGATGGATTTGGAATCGATCTGCACGGTGGGACGGAGGTGCGCATCCACCAGGCGCATGAGGTCCATCTGCTGCTGCACGTGCGCGATCAGATCCTTCCCCGTCAAGCGAAAGCCGGCCAGGAGCGACTGCCAGCCTTCGTCGGTAGCAGCTTCCGGATACTGTTTCCGTGCCTCGTCCACGCGCGCGGCGGCCTCCGACTCCGAGGCATGCTGGAAATAAGCAGACTTCATCTGCTCGGAAAGTAATTCCTGATCAATCAGGCGGTCGAGGACCGCGCGGCGGTCCTCATCGGTGAACTCGCTGAGGGCGCGCCCGTTGAGCAGCGCCTCGTAACGCAGCGCCTCGTCCCAATCGCTCTGCAGGATGACGTGCCGGTTTACGGTGGCCACGATGCGGTCAACCACCTCCGCCTGCGCTGTCTTTGACCCCGAAAAGGCGGCCAGCAGAACCGCGAGGGCGGCAATCGTAACCCGATTCTTGGTGAAGATTCCTGTCATCAGAACGGCTGGCCTATGCTGAAAAACATGTTGAAATGGTGCAGACGCTGGGTCTCCAGAACATTCGTCGTGCCCAGCCCGAACAGGGCCGGATACGTAAACACCTGGAAGTAGCTGGTCGGGTTCAGATTATATCCAAAGTCAAAACGCAAGGGCCCGATCGGGGTCTTGTAACGCACCCCGACTCCAACCGCATGCGAAGTGTAATCATACCCGGAGTTATTGAAGTAGGTGTAGCACTGTTGGTTCGTTGTACCACCGGACAAGCACTGTTGCGGATCGGGCTGATGCCAGCGCATCAATCCCTTCAGCATGTCGTGCGGAGCGGTGAAGACGTTCCCCATATCGTGAAAAATGGCCAAGCCAAACCCTTCTCCCAGATAGGGCAAGGTCATCGGAGGAAAACGCAGTTCGAGGTTATTGACAAACAGCGCTGTGCCCCCGACGGGGAAACCGGAATCCGGGTCGCGAGGTCCTGCCTGATTTAACCCGAATCCGCGATGAGAGTTGCCGCCGCCGGAGAAGAAAAGTTCGGGCAGCGGAACCAGCGAGATGCCTTGGCAGGGATCCGCGACGGTCGCGGTGGGCAGGCAAGCACCCGGAGGTAGTATCCGGGTCCCGCTCACGAGTTGCTGCAAGCCAATCGTGGTCGAGCGCGCGAAGACAAACTGGTGCCCAGCCTTGCCCTCGCCTCCAAATGCCTGGTAAGTCGAATTCTGTGCCAGAACCCTGCCGAAATCGGCCTGCGATCCAAAATACCTTGAAGCGGCAAACCCATCGAGAGTGAAGTAGTTACCCTTGGTGCTTTCCAGCGGATTATCGCGCTTGTCGCGGATGAACGTGAAACCCGGTCCGCCCACTCTTGCCGGTGCCGATGCCAGCGGGATCAGGTTTGGATCAAAACCACTGGCGAAATTGCTGGCCTTCACCCTCCGAAATTCAAAGCGGTAGCTGGTCGAACTCGGTCCGGGCCGCGACCCCGGCTCGGTTCCGGGGTTTCCGATCTGTTGCCGCAGGTCGATCTTTCCTTCCAGCCGCTGCGAGGTGAAGGTGGCCACGTCCAGACTGTTGTCGTAGAAGATCGTGTAGACCAGCTTCCACTTGTCGCTGTCGAACAGCTTGGGCGTCGTGTAACTGATCAGCCCACGCTGTTGCAATCGCCCAACGTGCGACTGGAACGTCAGGGTTTGATCCTTGCCCAGGAAGTTCAGCCGGGTTACGTCGAAGCCTACCCTCGGACTTACTCCTGTAGCACCTTGCGGAGCTGTTGTCCCCGAGGGCTGGCCGGTCTGGAATTCCAATCCCAGGCCGTAAGTAAAGGTGTAGCGTTTGGCCTCCTGCACTTGCACCAGAACATTCTTTTGCGGATCGGTGCCCTCGGGATTCTGCACTGCCGCATCCACCTGATTGAAAATTCCCAGATTGTAGAGCCGCGTCTGGGTATCGAGCATCCCTTGCTGGCTCAGCGGTTGCCCCTCCCGCACCTGTACTTCGCGCTCGACGATGAAATCACGGGTGTGTTCGGTTCCGGCCACCATCACCCGATTTACGGTAAAACGCTCGCCTTCATGAATGGTGAAGGTGACATCCTCCCGATTGGGCTGGCTGGCAGATGCTCTGGTGGTGAGGTCCAGTGTGGCGTTAGGGAAACCGTTGTTGAAGTAGTAATTGAGGATCCGCTCCCGGTCATTCGCCAAGTCTAGTTCGGAATAGGGCTGGCCCGGATGCGTGCTCAGTTCGGGCAGTTGCTCGGTCGTGAAATTCTCGTTGCCCACAACCTGCACCGCGCCCACACGCGTCCGCAGTCCCTCCTCGATGTGCAGGTGCACCGCCAGATGGTTCGCCACGCCCCGGTAGTCGTCGTCCACTTTGGTCTGCATCTGTACCTGACGAAATCCGTTGGAGCGATACAGGCCCTCCAGCGTCGCCACGTCACTGTTGAGCAGAGCAGCGCTAAAGCGCCCATGGCTCAGGAAGCGGCTCGCTTCCTGAATCTGCAGATAGGAGCGCAGTTTCGCCGTATCAAGAAACTCCTTGTTGCCGCTGATTTCCACCAGCACCAGCTTGTGCAGCGGGCCGGGATTGATCTGATAAATCACGCGCATGGTCTTCGGATCAAACTCCTTTCGGATTTCGACCGTGGCATCGAAATGGCCGCGCGTCTGCAGGTAATCGAGCAAGTTCCCCTTACCCTCATTCAGCAGGTCATCGTCAACCGCGTCCTCCTCGTAGACAGGAATTTCTTTTTTCAAAACTCCACGGCTGACGTGGTATCCCTGCGTCGAGATCACCACCACCGGACCGGGATCAATCTGGAAAGTGAAATCGACGGCGTTGGTTTCCGCGTGGTATTGCTGCTCGGCAACGGAAACCTGGGCCAGGGCGCGGTTCTGCTTCTGAAATCTCTTGCGCAGGCGTTGGAGTGAATTGCTGACCAGAGTGCCCGTGACGCGGTTACCGCTATCCATGTGCGCGATGCTCTGCACATCACCGGACGAAAGGCCCGAACTGCCAGTCACTTTCACCTCGCCCACGTGAGCCGGTGCACCGGGCGTGATGTGGAACAAAATGTTCACCTGTTGAGTGGCCGTATCCGACGTGCTCTCGGCGGTGACGCGCGCCCGGTAGTAACCGTTCTCTTGCATGAGTCGCCGGATGCCCTCAAGGGCGCGGTCCAGCTTGTCCTGGGTGTAGCGTTCTCCCAACTGCAACTTCGCGGCGTTCACGATCTGGTTCGAGGTGGGTCGAGTGGGGCCGCCTTCCACCTCAACCGCACCCACGAAGAAGTTCGCCGAGGTCGTGAACGTAAGTACGACGCCCTCGCCGGATGGCACGACTTCTGCCTGAATGTCGGCAAACCGTCCGGTGGCAAAGAGCGCCCGCATGCTGTCGCGAACGCGATTGCGATCAAGCGGCTCCCCGGCCTTCTGCGCCAGCAATTGCAGCAGGTGGTCGCGGTCGCGGTCCTGGACTCCGGGAAGCTGGATCGCTCGGACCACCTTCCCCTCATATCGTGAGATCGCATCGGGTGATGCCGCCTGCGGTTCCTGCCCCGTGGCCGACCCGTGCCCCGCTTGAGAAGCTCCCATGGCAAGGGCTGAGAGCGACTGAATACGCCATTCCCTGGCCGGCAACTGCAAAGTCGCCGACAGCAGCAGTGCGATGGTCAGTAATGGCGCGTACGTTCTGCTCAAAGGTTTCCTTGGGTTCAGGGGCTGCTTGACTTTGATGGTAAGCGCCTGCTCGTTGTTGTACCAATCACGTCCTTCCAGGCGAGCGGCGCTCATCCTCAGCAAAACCGTCACTTATAATAAAGGTTTTGGAGTGTGGAACTGGTGACCTCTTTGGCACGCGAACAGCAGTTCGGCTCTTCAGACCGCGATCTCATGGAGCGTTATCCTCGCGAAGACGACCGTTATTCGCGCCAGATCTTGTTCCGCGGCATCGGCGAAGAAGGCCAGCGGAAGCTGGCGGCAGCCCGGGTGGCCATTGTCGGCTGCGGCGCCACCGGTTCCGCCCTGGCCGGTCTTCTGGCTCGGGCTGGCGTGGGCACACTGCGCATCATTGACCGCGACTACGTTGAGACGAGCAACCTGCAGCGCCAGTCGCTGTTCGACGAAAAAGACGCGGCGGAATCCCTGCCCAAGGCCATCGCCGCGGGCCGCAAGATCGCCGCCTTCAATTCTCAGATCGTGGTTGAGCCGAAGGTCGACGATCTTGTCCCCGCCAACATTGAGGGCTTGCTGGAGGGAATGCAGTTGATCCTCGACGGCACCGACAACTTCGAGACCCGCTACCTGATCAATGATTATGCCGTCGAGCGCGCGCTGCCGTGGGTCTATTCGGCCGCCGTAGGAAGCTATGCCGTCACCCTGAACGTTCTGCCGGGCCAAACCGCCTGCCTGGCCTGCATTTTTCCGGATTCGCCGCGAGGGATGGTCGAGACCTGCGAGACTTCCGGGATTCTGAATTCAGCCGCGAACCTGGTGGCGTCAATCGCGGCGACGGAAGCGCTCAAACTGCTGGTCCGTGCGCCAACCTCAGCGGCTAAAGCCCATGTACAAGAGGAAGACGCAATCGCAGCGCTGAAGCGCCCCGCCACCCAAAAGCAGGCTGCCCTTGCGCCGCCGCTGCGCCAGACACTGTTTTCCTTCGATGTCTGGACCAACGAGCATGCCGAGATCTCGGCCGCCAAACCCCGCCCCGGCTGCCGCGCCTGCGGCGAACATGATTTCATTCATCTGGCGGGCAAAGGACGACCGCACATCACCTTGTGCGGCAGAAATTCGGTACAAATCCACGAGCGCCAGCGTCCCATCGACTTCGCCGAAATGGACCGCCGCCTGCAGCCCCACGGTACGGTTCGCCACAACGACTTCGTCCTGAAGTTCTGGCACGATCCCTACGAGATGACGCTCTTCCCCGACGGCCGCGCAATCATCAAAGGCACTACCGACACGGCGGTCGCGCGGAGCCTGTACGCGAGGTACGTAGGAAGCTGAGCACTATTTCGCCCGCTTGTCATGCTGAGCGGAGCGGGGGGCAGAGCGAAGCGATCCTCACCGCTGCGCTCAGCATGACAGCGGCCAAGCGACGCAGTTGGTATCCACTACTTGTCTCTGCTAATCTTCTTTGCTCGTGACTCCCCGGAGTTCAATCTGCTCGCAAAAGGGCCCTAATGCACGCAACCACTCGTCCTGAGCCCAGCCGCCTTTACCGCTGGATGGTGCTGCTGTTCCTCAGCCTGGCGATGTTTGGCAGTTACTATGCCTACGACGCTCTCAGTCCACTGGCCGACGTCTTAAAGCAGCAACTCCGGTTCTCGGACGAAAACATCGGCCTGCTCCAGGCGATTTACAGCTTTCCCAACATTTTTACCGTCGTGATCGGTGGCTTCATCATCGACCGCCTCGGCTTGCGGAAGTCACTGATGATTTTCGGCGTGCTCTGCCTGGTCGGCCCTGCCATTACCGCATCGTCGGGTCACCTCTCGGTCATGGCGGCGGGACGGCTTATCTTCGGCATGGGAGCTGAATCGCTGAACGTTGCGGTCACGGCTGCTTTGGCGAGGTGGTTCAAGGGCAAGGAACTGAGCTTCGCTTTCGGGATCAACCTGACCATCTGCCGATTGGGCTCGTTCGCCGCGCTCAATTCCCCAACTTGGGCGCGCGCGGCTTATGCCAACTGGCGCTGGCCGTTCCTGATTGCCCTTGCCCTCTCTGTCTTCTGCGTCGTCGGGGCCATCGTTTATTGGATCATGGAGGCGCAAGCGGAGAAGAACTTCCACTTGGGAGAAGCCTCCACCGACAAAGTCGTCTTTGCCGACCTGTTCAAGTTTGGCGTGAGTTACTGGTATATCGTTGCTCTTTGCGTCACCTTCTACTCGGCCATCTTTCCATTCCAGACCTTCGCCGTGAAGTTCTTCATCGAGGCGCATGGTACCTCACGGGAATTTGGAGGATTTTTGTCCAGCATGTTGACGCTTTTCGCCATGATTGCCACGCCGCTATTCGGCCTCTGGGTTGATCGTGTGGGCAAGCGCGCCATGCTAATGATGTTTGGCTCCCTGCTCCTGGTCCCGGTCTACCTGATGATGGCGTATACCCATGTGAATCTGTACGTACCTATGGCGCTCATGGGTGTGGCGTTCTCGCTGATCCCGGCCGTAATGTGGCCTTCGGTCGCTTACATCGTCGATCAGTCCAAGCTGGGAACGGCGTATGGGCTGATGACGATGATTCAGAACATCGGGTTGTTTGGCTTTAACCTGATGGTCGGCTGGGCGAATGACTATAGCCACGCCGGCCCTGACAATCCAGGCGGCTACCATCTGGGCATGTGGATTTTCTCAACCTTGGGATTCTTGGGCTTGGGCTTCGCTTTCCTGCTGCGGCAGCGGGAACTGTCCCCTCACGGACACGGATTGGAAACTATTACGACGGCCACGCATGCCAGTTAGACCGGAATGGATTTACCAATTTTCGGAGAGTGCGACGCAAAATCCGGAATCCGGTGCGAGTGGGAATGCTCGAAGCGTTCAACCTTGAGTGGGCAAAGGATTTCCGGCGGCGCAGCGGCAAGACGGGGAATCCCAAGAACGGTAGAAAGGCTCTGATATTGTGAATGGGGATATTACTTTCGTGCCGATGCCACGGCCCGCAAGCCATACAACGTAAAGATAGTTAGCCGCATCTGTAGGAGTGCGGCCGGAAAAGGCGACTTGACCGACCGAGAGCCACAGGAACGACAGCGACAGGGCAACGAGCTTAACGAAGCCGATGCCATCGAGAGAGCCAAGCAAGGGGATGCGGAAGCCTTCCAGGCTCTCTACGATAAGCACAAACGCCGTGTCTACTCGCTGTGTTTGCGCATGACTGCGAACGTCGCCGAGGCCGAGGATTTGACACAGGAAGCTTTCCTGCAGCTCTACCGCAAGATCGCGACCTTCCGCGGCGAATCGGCGTTCTCGACCTGGCTGCACCGGCTGTCAGTGAACGTGGTGCTGATGCATCTAAGAAAGAAAGGCCTCCCGGTGGTTTCGCTGGAAGAGACCACGCAGGGAACCGAAGAAGATTCGCCGAAGAAGGATTTTGGGACGCAAGACCTGGCGTTGGCCGGATCCATTGATCGGCTGCAGTTGCAGAGGGCAGTGGAAGACTTGCCTCCCGGTTACCGCACCATCTTCGTCCTGCACGATGTGGAAGGTTACGAACATAATGAAATTGCCGAGATCGTCGGCTGTTCTATCGGCAACAGCAAATCGCAGTTGCACAAAGCGCGAATGAAGCTGCGCGATCTGCTCAAGATGAATCGGGCCGGAAAGGCCGAAAAATCCTGAGCACGGAGAAAACGGCAACGACGAAGCCAAGGGTAAAGCCTTAAGCCAGCAAAGACTGGTAATAGCAGTAACCTTTGGCGGATGAGTAAGTGCTGAAAGCTGAGTGGAAGCAGAAGTACACTGATTCAGCAGGGGCTTGGGGAGAGCAGTATGAATTGCATTGAGCTGCGAACGAGCCTGGCGGAGGTCGAAGATGGCGGCAGCGCCGAACAGCAGGCTCACCTGAAATCGTGCCCGGAGTGCTCGGCTCTGGTCACGGAATGGAACCGGATTGCGTCCGCCGCGATCGAGTTGCGCGCTTCGGATGAACCCAGTCCCCGGGTGTGGAATTCCATTGCGGTTGCCCTGCGGCAAACCGAGGCCGAACTAAGCCTGATTGCATCCTCCGCAATCGAACTGCGCGAGGCCGAGGAACCCAGTCCCCGGGTGTGGAATTCCATTGAAATCGCGCTGCGGCAGGAAGGACTGATCCGGGCGCCGCGTCCCAGCCGTTCGCTTATCCCGTCATTCGGGAGCCGCTGGGGATGGACACGCTGGGCAGTCCCTGCGGCGGCCGCTTTGCTGATCACGGTCGGCATTTACGTTCGCCAGCATTCCTTGCCCGTGCAAGTCGCCACGAATACCGTTCCGCCTGCGGTTTCTGCGGTCGTGCCCGGCTTGGACACCGCGGGGCTGACCGATGACGACCTCTTGCAGGAAATCTCGCAAGAGGCGCCCGCGCTCCGGGCACAATACGAAGACAATCTCCGCCACGCCAACCAGTACATTCAGGACGCGGAGAGCGACGTCGCCGCCAACCCGAACGACGAGGAGGCTCATCGCTCACTGTTGGCGGCCTATCAGCAAAAGGCCATGCTTTTTGAGTTGGCCCTGGACCGTTCTCTGCCATAATCTAGGAGCTTGGGAAATCATATGAGCGGGCGCACAATCCGACTGGCAGCAATCGGCGCCATGATGGCAGGAACGCTAGTCGCGGAAACCCGCAAGGAGCTTCACTTCAACGTGGGGGCCAGGGCGGTTGTTTCCGTGAACAACCCCTACGGATCCATTTCGGTGAAACCTTCCGCCGGCAATACCGTGTCGGTCAATGCCGTGCTGTCTTCCGACAAAGTCGAGATCGACAGCAACCAGACGGGCAATCGTGTGGACATCCAGTCTCACTTGTTGCCGGGCGCGAACGAGCAGTCGGGACACGTGGATTACGAAATCCTGGTGCCCGCCGATGCCAGCGTCTCCCTGCATTCGACGACGGGTCCGCTCCGTGCAGAGCGGCTGCACG
>Ga0209517_10002148_pt1 | contig 28303 bp, 28 predicted proteins | sample PeaSoiMetSII2010_FD_187695 | JGI IMG/M metagenome (GOLD analysis project Ga0209517, IMG submission 187695) | Peat soil microbial communities from Weissenstadt, Germany - SII-2010 (SPAdes) (version 2) | ecosystem: Environmental > Terrestrial > Soil > Wetlands > Peat | place: Germany...
CACAAATACTCTTTCGACCGTCATATGAGACCGACCGCGATACCCGTATCTGGTTGCGGCGGTGGAGATATTTCGCCCATGAGCTCTTCTTCCGCTAGCGCCAAGACCGCCTCCGCTCCCGACTCGTTCTTCACCGCGGGGCTCACCGAAGCCGATCCCGAGATAGCCGCCGCCATCCGCGGCGAACTCGGCCGGCAGCGCCACGAGATCGAGTTGATTGCGTCGGAAAACATCGTCAGCCGCGCGGTGCTGGAAGCGCAGGGCTCGGTGCTGACCAACAAATATGCGGAAGGCTATCCGGGCAACCGCTATTACGGCGGCTGCGAATGGGTCGATGTGGTGGAAACGCTGGCGATCGACCGCGCCAAGAAGCTATTCGGCGCGGGCTTTGCCAATGTGCAGGCGAATTCCGGCAGCCAGATGAACCAGGCGGTGTTCCTGGCGCTGTTGCAACCCGGCGATACCTTCATGGGTCTCGATCTCGCCGCCGGCGGACACCTCACCCACGGCTCGCCGGTCAACATCTCCGGCAAATGGTTCAATGCGCAGCACTACACGGTGCGCCGCGAGGACCAGATCATCGACATGGATGAGGTGGCCAAACAGGCCGAGCAGGTGCGGCCGAAGCTGATCATCGCCGGCGGATCGGCCTATTCGCGCCCCTGGGACTTCAAGCGTTTCCGCGAGATCGCCGATCACGTCGGCGCTTACCTCATGGTCGACATGGCGCATTTCGCCGGCCTCGTGGCCGGCGGCGTCCATGCCTCGCCGGTGCCGCATGCCCATGTCACGACCACCACCACGCATAAATCGCTGCGCGGTCCGCGCGGCGGTCTGATCCTGTGCAATGACGAGGCGCTCGCCAAGAAAATCAACTCGGCGGTTTTCCCCGGCCTGCAAGGCGGCCCGTTGATGCATGTGATCGCGGCCAAGGCGGTGGCATTTGCCGAAGCGTTGCGCCCCGACTTCAAGATTTACGCGAAGAACGTGGTCGAGAATGCCAAGGCGTTGGCCGAAAGCCTGCGAGCGGAGGGCCTCGACATCGTCTCGGGCGGCACCGACAACCATCTGATGCTGGTCGACCTCAGGCCCAAGGGATTGAAGGGCAATGTGTCGGAGAAGGCGCTGGTTCGCGCGGCGATCACCTGCAACAAGAACGGCATTCCCTTCGATCCGGAAAAGCCCTTCGTCACCTCGGGACTCCGTTTGGGAACGCCGGCGGCCACCACGCGCGGGTTTGGCGTTGCCGAATTCAAGCAGGTCGGCGGTCTGATCGCCGAAGTGCTCAACGCGGTTGCCCAGTCCAAGGATGGAACGGCGCCGCTGGTCGAAGCCGCCATCAAGGAACGGGCAAAGGCGCTCACCGATCGCTTCCCGATCTATCAATAAGGGTCTTTTAGAAGGATTCTTGCCGGATGCGTTGCCCAAGCTGCAACAGTCTCGACACTCAGGTGAAGGACTCGCGTCCGACCGAGGATTCGGCCGTGATCCGGCGGCGGCGGGTATGCGTCGCCTGCAATTTCCGGTTCACTACTTTCGAGCGGGTGCAGTTGCGCGAACTCACGGTCATCAAGCGCAACGGCCGCAGGGTCCCGTTCGACCGCGACAAGCTGGTGCGCTCGCTGCAGATTTCGCTGCGCAAGCGGCCGGTCGATCCGGAGCGGGTCGAGAAGATGGTCTCCGCCATCGTGCGCGAACTCGAAAGCGGCGGCGAGGCCGAGATATCGTCGGAGGCGATCGGCGAGATCGTGATGGAGCATCTGCGCCAGCTCGACGACGTCGCCTATGTGCGGTTTGCTTCGGTCTACCGCAATTTCCGCGAAGCCAAGGATTTTGAAGCGGTGCTCGGCGAACTCTCCGGCGACGACGACGCGCGGATTGCCCTGTTGCGCAAATGATCTTCCGCATTCTGGAAGAACAGCTCGGCCAGAAAACAAAAGAGTTGAAGGCTGCCGACCAGCGCTTCATGCAGCTCGCGCTGGCGCTGGGCCGGCGCGGACTGGGGCGCACCTGGCCCAATCCCGCGGTGGGGGCCGTGGTGGTCAAGGACGGTGTCATCGTCGGGCGCGGCTGGACGCAAGCAGGCGGCCGTCCGCATGCCGAGCCCGTGGCGCTTGCGCATGCCGGCGAGGCCGCCCGCGGCGCCACGCTTTACCTGACGCTGGAGCCGTGTTCGCATGTCGGCAAGTCGCCGCCCTGCACCGACGCCGTGATTGCCGCCGGCATCAAGCGTGTGGTGTCGGCCATTGAGGATCCCAATCCGGAGGTAGCCGGGCAGGGGCATGCCCGGCTGCGCGCCGCTGGAATTGCGGTCGATATCGGGCTTGGTGCTGCGGAGGCGGCGCGCGATCACGCCGGGCATTTCAGGCGCGTGCACGACAAGCGCCCGCATGTGATCCTCAAGCTCGCGGTATCCGCCGACGACAAGATCGCAGTCGCCGGCCACAAACCCGTGGCGATCTCGGGAGAGGCGGCAAAGCCACGCATGCACCTGTTGCGCGCGCAATGCGACGCCATCCTGGTCGGGATCGGCACCGTGCTGTCAGACGATCCGCTGCTGACCTGCCGCCTGCCGGGCATGGAGGCCCGCTCGCCGGTTCGGGTGGTGCTCGATCGCGCCTTGCGGATACAAGGCACCAGCCGGCTGGTTCATTCGGCCCGCGCCACGCCGTTGTGGGTATTGACGTCGAGCCTTGCCGAAGCGGCCGCGGCAATGAGGCTGGGCGCCGCCGGCGCGCAAGTGATCCGTGTCGCCGCAGCGACCGCGCCCCAACCGGGACTGGATCTGTTGGCCGTGCTGCATGCGCTGGCGGAAAGGGGCATCACGCGGCTTTTGGTCGAAGGCGGCGCGCGGGTCGCCTCGTCCTTTGTTTCGGCGGGCCTCGTCGACGAGTTCTGGCTGCTGCGGGGTTCCCAGACGATCGGCGCCGACGGCGTCGCGGCGCTGGACGGCATGCCGCTCACGTCGATCACCCAGTCGCCCGGCTTTCGCGTTCGTGCTAGCGAAAGCCTCGATGGGGACACCCTTACCGTCTACGAGCGCACCTGATGTTTACCGGGATCGTCACCGACATCGGCGAGATCGTCAGCCTGACGCCAACCGCGCAGGGGCAGTTGCACCGGCTGCGAATTGCCTGCCGCTATGACCGCGCCACCATCGCCGATGGCGCCTCGATCGCCTGCAATGGCGTTTGCCTGACCGTGGTCGCTTCCGGCGTCGAGCGCGGCAAGACCTGGTTTGACGTTGATGCCGCCGCCGAAACGCTCGGCATGACCACGGCAAAACACTGGGCCGTCGGCACCAAGCTTAACCTGGAGCGGGCGCTGAAGATCGGTGACGAGCTCGGCGGCCACATCGTTGCCGGACATGCGGACGGGATCGCCGTCATCGTGAAGCGTGAGGATTTGCCCGACATGGCGCGGTTCCACCTGCGCACCACGCGCGAACTGGCCCGTTTCATCGCGCCCAAGGGCTCGGTGACGCTCGATGGCGTGTCGTTGACGGTCAATACCGTCGACGACATCGCCTTTTCGGTCCTGATCATTCCGCACACGCTCCAAGTGACGACGCTTGGCGGGTGGAAAGCGGGCAGCGAGGTCAATATCGAGGCCGACTTGATGGCGCGCTATGCGGCTCGGCTTGCGGAACTGAAATAGGCGCAGCCCTTGGCTTTGCAGGCGGCTGCGCCTAAAACCCGCTCCGATCGGTCGAAGAATGAGAAAGAAATGGCAGAGGCGCGGCGCGCACAGTTGAAGGACAAGACCGATGTATCCGGCGCGCGCGCGCTGATCGTCGAGGCGCGCTTCTATGACGACATCCAGGACGCGCTGCTGGAGGGCGCACTTGCCGAACTGAAGGCCGCCGGCGTCAGCCATGAGGTGATCACGGTGCCGGGTGCGCTGGAAATCCCGGCCGCAATCGCGATTGCGCTCGATGCCGCCGGGAGCAAAGGCAAGCCCTATGACGCAGTGATAGCGCTCGGCTGCGTGATCAGGGGCGACACCATCCATTTCGAAATCGTATCGATGGAATCCTCGCGCGGTCTGATGGACCTTGCCGTGGCAAGGAAGATTCCGCTCGGCAATGGCATCATCACCGTCAACACCGAAGCGCAGGCCTGGGCGCGGGCGCGCGCGAATGAACTAAACAAGGGCGGTGACGCTGCGCGCGCGGCGATTGCCATGCTGCGGATCAAACGCCGGCTGACGCGGCCCGGATCATGACCGAAGACAAGAAGCTGCAGGGAAGGAGACCAGCAAAGGGCGCGGAGAAGAAGGCCAACCGCCGAGGCGCTGCGCGGCTCGCGGCGGTGCAGGCGCTCTATCAGATGGATATCGCCGGCGCCGGGATTAATGATATCTTCGCCGAGTTCGAAAGTCATTGGCTCGGCGGCGAGGTCGAAGGCGAAAAATATCTGCCGGCGGAAGCGGCATTCTTCCGCGACATCGTCTCGGGCGTGGTGCGCGATCAGGCCAAACTCGATCCGTTGATTGACGACGCGCTGTCGAGGGGCTGGCCGCTGAAGCGGATCGATGCCATCCTGCGCGCGGTGTTGCGTGCCGGCGCCTACGAACTGGAGCATCGCAAGGATGTGCCGGGCCGCGTGGTGGTGTCGGAATATGTCGACGTCGCGCACGCCTTTGTCGAAGCCGAGGAGACTGGCATGGTGAATGCGGTACTCGACCAGATTGCCCGCCAGTTCCGCGCCGACGAGTTTGTGCGGGCAGGTGGCTGAGATGACGGCTTCCGGTGCAGGCGTATCCGGCGAGGATTCCCTGATCGCGCGCTACTTCCGGCCGCTGGCGACCGATCCCGGCGCGCTCGATCTGACCGATGACGCGGCCATCCTGAAGGCGCTCGGCGAGGATATCGTGGTGACGACGGACGCAATCGTCGAAGGCGTGCACTTTCTGCCGAACGATCCCCCCGACACCGTCGCGCAAAAAGCCTTGCGGGTGAACCTTTCCGACCTCGCGGCGAAGGGCGCAACACCTGCGGGCTTTGTGCTGACACTGGCGTTGCGTACGGTCGACGAAGCTTGGCTCACGCCATTCGCGCGCGGGCTTGAGGCAGACGCCGGCCGGTTCGGCTGTCCGCTGCTGGGCGGTGACACCGTCTCGACTCCGGGCCCGCTGATGGTCTCGATCACGGCGTTCGGGCGCGTCGCCCCGGGCAAGATGGTGCACCGTAGCGGCGCCAAACCGGGCGATCGCATTGTGGTGACGGGAACGATTGGCGATGCTGGCCTCGGCCTCGACATTCTCAGGGGGGGCAGGGTGGCCGCAGCCCTTGCCGGCGATGCAGCGGCTCGAGAAATGCTGGTTGGGCGCTATCGTGTGCCGCAGCCTCGGAGCATGCTGGTCGAGGCGGTGCGCGATCACGCACATGCGGCCATGGATGTCTCGGACGGTCTTGCGGGCGATCTGGCCAAGCTTTGCGCAGCCTCTGGCGTATCGGCCGTCATTGACGCGCCAAGCGTTCCGCTGTCGCCAGCCGCCGCGGCTGCGCTTGCAGCCGGCGCCGTCGGTGTGGAGACATTGGTCTCCGGTGGTGACGACTACGAGATTTTGTGTGCGATCCCGGAAGCTCGCTTCGAAGCCTTTGCGCAAGCCTCCGCTGCCGCTGGGGTCGCGGTGACCTCGATCGGGACCGTGATCGCCGGGGCATCGGCCCCCAAGTTTCTCGACGCGCAGGGCAGGGAAATGCGGCTATCCCGGCTGTCCTACAGTCATTTCTAGGATTTCTCCGAAAACCAACCGCTTGGGCGCAAATACCTGCCGAAATCGACCGTTTTAGCCCGTCGCGGCGTTGCGCCCGGGATATGATTTTGGCATGGTCCCGGCCGATTTGAGGCCACCCTTTTGGGCAGGGCGGGCCTTCTTTTTATGCGCCCGCCGCTTCCGCGGCGCCAGGCGTGGGGTGAGCATCAAGATAGATCTGAGGCAAATTCAATGACAGCATTATGGGCGATTGTGCTCTGCGGAGCGCTTTCCATCGTTTACGCCATCTGGGCGACGACATCCGTTATGAAATCGGATGCCGGCAATCCGCGCATGCAGGAAATTGCGGCCGCGGTGCGTGAAGGCGCTCAGGCCTATCTCCGGCGGCAGTATTTGACGATCGGTGTGGTCGGTATCGTGATCTTTGCGCTGCTCGTCTACTTCCTTGGCATGCTGGTTGCCGTCGGTTTTGCGATTGGCGCGGTGCTGTCGGGCTCGGTCGGCTTTATCGGCATGAACGTATCGGTGCGTGCCAATGTCCGCACCGCGCAGGCCGCGACGACCTCACTTGCCGGTGGACTTGAACTCGCCTTCAAGGCGGGCGCCATCACCGGCCTTCTCGTCGCCGGTCTCGCTTTGCTCGGCGTCACCCTTTATTTCGGTTTCCTCACTTTCTTCCTGCATCTGGCCGCGAACAGCCGCACCGTGGTCGATGCGTTGGTGGCGCTGGGCTTCGGCGCTTCCTTGATTTCGATCTTCGCGCGTCTCGGCGGCGGCATCTTCACCAAGGGCGCCGACGTCGGCGGCGACCTCGTCGGCAAGGTCGAGGCCGGCATTCCCGAGGACGATCCGCGCAACCCTGCCACCATCGCCGACAACGTCGGCGACAATGTCGGCGATTGCGCCGGCATGGCCGCCGACCTGTTCGAGACCTACGCGGTGACCGCGGTCGCCACCATGGTCCTGGCGGCGATCTTCTTTGCGACCTCGCCGCTTCTGATGAACATGATGACGCTGCCGCTTGCGATCGGCGGCGCCTGCATCATCACCTCGATCGTCGGCACCTTCTTCGTCAAGCTCGGCGCCAACCAGTCCATCATGGGCGCGCTGTACAAGGGCCTGTTCGCAACTGGTATCCTGTCGCTGGCAGGTGTTGCCGGCGTGATCTACTGGCTGGTCGGCTTCGGTCCGCTGGCGGGCGTGAAATTCACCGGCATCGCGTTGTTCGAATGCGGCGTCGTTGGCCTCGTCGTCACCGGGTTGATCATCTGGATCACCGAATACTACACCGGTACCGAGTATCGCCCGGTGAAGTCGATCGCTGCAGCGTCGGTTACAGGTCACGGCACCAACGTGATCCAGGGCCTGGCGATCTCAATGGAAGCGACCGCAGGTCCGGCACTGGTGATCATCGCTGGCATTCTCGTCACCTACAGCCTTGCCGGCCTGTTCGGCATCGCGATTGCGACCACCACGATGCTGGCGCTGGCGGGTATGATCGTGGCGCTCGACGCCTTCGGTCCGGTCACCGACAATGCCGGCGGCATTGCCGAAATGGCCGGTCTGCCCAAGGAAGTCCGCAAAGCCACCGACGCGCTCGATGCCGTCGGCAACACCACCAAGGCGGTCACCAAGGGCTATGCGATCGGTTCCGCCGGCCTCGGCGCGCTGGTGCTTTTCGCGGCCTACAATGAAGACCTGAAATACTTCATCGCCAATGCCGCGAAGTTTCCGTATTTCCAGGGCGTGCTGCCCGACTTCTCGCTGAACAACCCCTACGTCGTCGTCGGCCTGCTGTTCGGCGGCCTGTTGCCGTACCTGTTTGGTGCGATGGGCATGACGGCGGTCGGCCGCGCGGCCGGCGCGATCGTCGAGGAAGTGCGGCGTCAGTTCCGCGAGAAGCCCGGCATCATGCAGGGCACCGACAAGCCGGATTACGGCAAGGCGGTCGACCTTCTGACCAAGGCAGCGATCAAGGAGATGATCATCCCGTCGCTGTTGCCGGTGCTCTCTCCGATCTTCGTCTATTTCGCGATCTACTGGATTGCTGGTGGCGGCGCCGCTGGCAAGTCGGCGGCGTTCTCGGCGGTGGGTGCGATGCTGCTGGGCGTAATCGTGACCGGCCTGTTCGTCGCGATCTCCATGACCTCGGGTGGCGGCGCCTGGGACAATGCCAAAAAGTACATTGAGGACGGCCATTACGGCGGCAAGGGCTCCGACGCCCACAAGGCGGCCGTGACCGGCGATACCGTCGGCGACCCATACAAGGATACGGCGGGGCCCGCCGTGAACCCGATGATCAAGATCACCAACATCGTGGCGCTGTTGCTGCTGGCGATCCTGGCGCACTGACCAAGACACGCACCATCAAACCAAAAACCCCGCGGTGAGAGCCGCGGGGTTTGAATTCAACGAGGACTGTTTGTGCCGCTTACTGGCCCTGACCCAAATTGAGCGCCTTGAAAAGCGGCGCAACGTAATTGATCTCCTGGCCCGACGTCGGGGTCGTCCGGCTGATGAAGTCGAAGATCCTGCCGTCCTTCAGCCCGTAGTTGGCCAGCCGCCGTACCTGGCGATTTTTGTCGAAATAGATCGCGATCACGCGCTGATCGACGATCTGGTCGGTCATGAACGCGATCGGACGGCTGGCGCGCTGCGAAATGTAGTAGAAGACCTCGCCGTTGAGGGTTGCCACGGTGGATGGTGTTCCCATCACGATCAGGACCTGGTCCTGGCTTGCCCCGATGGGAATCTGCTCAAGCGCGCCGGGCGGCAGGACGTAGCCTTTCTGGAATTGCTCACCGCAGCCGCCAAGGACCGCGCATATGAGGGCGATTGCCGCGGCGGTACGCATGGTGCGCCGACGTTTCGCCGAGCCAAGGCGAGAGGTTGTCCGACTGGAATCGATCATTCCGGAACTAATCCCATCCCCTTGCGTCGCGTGAGGCGTTGACGTACCCGGCAGCACGTTCGATTGCAACAGACGCGGGCACCCAATAAGCAAACCTTTGGGGCTCGCTTGCGGAACCCACAATGTTTTGGCCGTTCAATCACTTCAGGAAACCCCGGACGCCCCAGCGCGGCACCATCGAGGCCATCTATGGCATGATCGTGACGCAGGCGCGAGAACCGTTGTTCTACAGGGATCTGGCCGTACCGGATACGGTTAACGGTCGTTTTGACCTGCTTGTGCTGCATTTGTGGATGGTATTGCGACGATTTCGGTCCGCGGAGGGCGCCGCGAACATCTCGCAGGCGCTTTTCGATCGCTTCTGCGACGATATGGATGCCAATTTGAGAGAAATGGGCGTCGGCGACCTCACGGTCCCCAAGCGCATGCAGGCTTTTGGGGAAGCGTTTTACGGCCGGGCGGCGGCCTATGATCTCGCGCTGGCCTCGGGCGCGGAGCCGCTCGCGCAGGCGCTGTGCAAGAATGTCCTCGATGGGGAGGGCATGGAAAACGCGCGACGGCTTGCCAAATATGTCGATACAGCCATCGCAACTCTGGCCGGTCTCGACGAGGCAACGCTGCTGGGCGCCGCCTGGACGTTTCCCTTGCCGGCCGAGACATGCAACAGGACAAAGACAGAAGCGATCTAAGCGAATGACGAACACGGCAGATCCCTGGAGCGTCCCCGTCACGGTGTCGCAAATACTGGAGACCGGATTGCATCGTGACCTCGAGGCAAACCCGGCCGCGCGCGAGGCGATGGCCGCAGTCGCCGGCTTGCGCGAAATCATGTCGGCGAACGCGTCGCTCGACATGGTTCTCAAAGGCAACGGCCGTGTCCACGTCACGGGCCATGTGAGGGCGCGGATCGGGCAGACTTGTGTAGTGACGCTCGATCCGATCGAGAACGAAATCGACGAGCCCATCGATCTGATGTTTGCGCCGCCTGAGCAAATTCCGAATCTATCCGACTTGGTCGATGACGCCGCTGAGAGCGATGCAGTGATCCCCGATCCGCCGGAGCCGATCATCAATGGTGTGATTGATCTCGGCCGGCTTGCGACCGATGCCTTGTTTCTTGCGGTCGATCCCTATCCGCGCGGGCCGGGCGCCGTTTTTGAGCCGGTGGTGGAAACCGTCGATCCTGCCGATCACCCGTTCGCGGCGCTCAAGGCGCTGCAGGTTGAGGCCAGACCCGCCGGTTCAAAGAAGCATTCAGGCTCCCCCAAGGGCGGAAAAGGTCGTAAGGATGATTGAAGGATGCTCATGGGGCTTGCAACAAATCGAAGATCAGGCGCGCTCCCTGAATTCAAGTTAGATCATTGAAATAACAAGCATTATTCACATTTTGCGATTCTTTCCCGACGCTCTCTGGCCGGCAAAAGACAGCGGTCAAGAGGTTGTGTCGGGGCGGGGAAACGCTATTGTCGCGGCCCGGCCGGGGCTTAGCGTGGCGCTTTGCCGATCGCCGTTACCGCGGCGATTTCCGCGGCCCAGCACTTCAAGTCCGCACGAGTTCAGGTTTCCGGGACGTTCATGCCTCAAAAGGTTCGAATCGCGCTTGACGCCATGGGTGGCGACGTCGGCGCATCGGTGGTCATTCCCGGCGCCGCGATCTCATTGACCCGACATCCCGACACCGAATTCCTGCTGTTCGGCGATCGAGCGCTCATCGACGCACAACTGGCAAAACATCCGGCGATGAAGGCGGTCTCGCGCGTCTTTCATACCGATGTCGCGGTCAGCATGCATGACAAGCCCAGCCAGGCATTGCGCCGTGGGCGCAAGACCTCGTCGATGTGGCTTGCGATCGAGGCCGTCAAAAAAGGCGAGGCCGATGTGGCGATATCCGCCGGCAATACCGGTGCGCTGGCGGCGATGGCGCGGTTTTGCCTCCGCATGCAGCCCGGCATCGACCGGCCGGCACTCGCCGCAATATGGCCCACGGCTCGCGGCGATTCGGTGGTGCTCGACCTCGGCGCCACGATCGGCGGCGATGCGCATCATTTGGTGGCGCTGGCGGTAATGGGCAGCGCCATGGCGAGCGTGTTGTTCGGTCTCGAAAGGCCGACGGTCGGGCTGCTCAATATCGGCGTCGAGGAAATCAAAGGCCGCGAGGAAATTCGCGAGGCAGCGGAGCTGCTGCGTGCGATGAACCTTCCCCAGCTTGAATATATCGGCTTCGTCGAGGGCGACGGCATCGGCAAGGGCGCTGCCGACGTCATCGTCGCCGAAGGGTTCAGCGGCAACATTGCACTGAAAGCCGCCGAAGGCACCGCCCGCCAGATCACCGAATTCTTGCGTGCGGCGCTGTCACAGACCTGGCGTTCGAGGATCGGTTATCTGTTCGCCAAAAATGCCTTCAAGGCGCTGCGCGACAAGCTCGACCCCTCGAAATCCAATGGCAGCGTGGTGCTCGGCCTGAATGGAATCGTCGTCAAAAGCCATGGCGGAACCGACGCCGAAGGCTTTGCCTATGCCGTCGATGTTGGCTATGAGATGGTCCGCTACGATCTCCTCAACAAGATCAATCAAATGCTGACCGCGCAGGAGGCTGTCTCGTGACTGCAATACGCTCGGTCGTGCTCGGCTGCGGCTCCTATTTGCCAAAGCGGATCCTGACCAATGCCGAACTCGCGGCGCGAATTGACACCTCCGATGAATGGATCGTGCAGCGTACCGGCATTCGGCAGCGCCATATTGCGGCCGAAGGCGAGTTCACCTCGCATCTGGCCCTTCATGCCGCGCGATCGGCGCTTGCCAACGCCGGCATAGACGCTCAGTCGATCGACCTGATCGTGTTGGCGACCTCGACGCCCGACAACACCTTCCCGGCGACGGCAGTCGCGGTCCAGGATGGGCTCGGCATCCATCACGGCGCGGCGTTCGATCTGCAGGCGGTGTGTTCGGGGTTCATCTTTGCGCTCGCCACCGCCGACAACTTCCTGCGCACCGGCGGGTTCAAGCGTGCGCTGGTGATTGGCGCCGAGACGTTTTCCCGAATTCTTGACTGGAACGATCGCGGCACCTGCGTGCTGTTTGGTGACGGCGCAGGCGCCGTCGTCCTCGATGCACAGCCGCAATCTGGCCTATCTTCCGATCGGGGCGTATTGACGACCCATCTGCGCTCGGACGGGCGGCACAAGTCGAAACTTTACGTCGATGGCGGTCCATCCACGACCCGCACCGTGGGTTATCTCCGGATGGAGGGCCGCGAAGTATTCAAGCACGCCGTCGGCATGATCACCGACGTGATCGTCGATGCCTTCGAGGCCACCGGCACCACGGCCGAGGACATCGACTGGTTCGTCCCTCATCAGGCCAACAAGCGAATCATCGATGCTTCGGCGCACAAGTTGCATATTGCGCCGCAGAAGGTGGTGCTCACGGTCGATTTGCATGGCAATACCTCGGCCGCCTCGATTCCGCTGGCGCTTTCGGTTGCAGTGGCAGACGGGCGGGTGAAGAAGGGCGATCTGGTGCTGCTCGAAGCCATGGGTGGCGGCTTCACCTGGGGTTCGGCGCTGGTCCGCTGGTAAGCGTTACGTAAAAAAATCTATATACTTTGCTATCTTCTTTCATGCTATTGCATTGATGAGCGCTGTTGACCGTCAGTACGTAAGCACCTAATTTCAGACGCAATATTTTGTTCGCCGATAGTTGGGGCAGGCGATGACCGGAACCGGAAAAACCGTCACACGTGTTGATCTGTGCGAGGCCGTCTACCAGAAGGTCGGGCTTTCGCGCACGGAATCATCCGCATTTGTCGAGCTGGTGCTGAAGGAGATCACCGATTGCCTGGAGAAGGGCGAAACGGTGAAGCTTTCCTCGTTCGGCTCGTTCATGGTGCGCAAGAAGGGCCAACGGATTGGACGCAATCCCAAGACCGGCACCGAGGTCCCGATCTCGCCGCGCCGTGTGATGGTGTTCAAGCCATCGGCCATTCTGAAGCAGCGCATCAACGGTTACAACGCCGGCAACGGCGAGGGCAAGGCCGGCTAGAGCCGTCAATTCCGCCGCGAGCATAGAGGAGCCAGCATTTGGACAAGGCGCCGGATGCGTTCCGAACCATTAGTGAGGTCGCGGACGACCTCGACATTCCCCAGCACGTGCTGCGGTTCTGGGAGACGCGGTTCTCCCAGATCAAGCCGATGAAGCGGAGCGGGGGCCGCCGCTATTATCGTCCAGACGATGTCGATCTGCTCCGGGGCATCCGCCGGCTGTTGTACGGCGAGGGCTACACCATTCGCGGGGTGCAGCGCATTCTGAAGGAGCACGGCATCGCGTCGGTCCAGCGGCTGGCAGACGCCTCCGCAATAGCGTCCTTCGGCGCGATTGAAGAGGTGATCGGGCAAAGCATCCTGGAGTTTGATGACGACGAGGCCTCGCCCATCGATCTCGATGACGACGATTATGACAGCGCGGAGGAGAGCGGGATCCCTCGTCTCGCCCGTGGTGGGGGAAGAAATTCCGAGGCATTTGAGGAAGAGCCGATCCCCGGAGTCGCCGACCTGGCGCCTGGGGTTGACCTGGCGCGGTTGAAGGCTGTGTTGGAGGACCTGATTGCCTGCCGCAAACTGCTCGACGCCGCGCTCAAGGACGTCTAGCCGCTTGGTCTCTGCGGAACCGGTATTTTCTCACTTATCGCGCGCCTTGCGCGCCGGCCTGATCGAAGCTAAGGGAACGGCATCGGAGCGTGGCGCAGCCCGGTTAGCGCACTAGTCTGGGAGACTAGGGGTCGGAGGTTCAAATCCTCTCGCTCCGACCACCTAACTGATTGAATCGGTGAAATTCCCTTCTCCGCTCGCTCGCGGGCCGACACGGCAGACCGCAAGGCGGATGGATGATGCTCCGCCCGCGATCTGCCTCTCGTCTCTACATCGGCGGCGTCAGGCCATCCTTGCCGAAAAGAACTGCCCCACCGTTCAACGAACCATCCGGCTGACGCTGGGTCGGCACGAACACGATGGCACCGGGTTTGATTTCTTCCTTGGTGGCCGGAACAAGTGCGACGACCGGGACATCGGCGGGGATATCGATTTTCTTTTCCCCACCCTTATAGGTGAGCGTCACGGTTTGACCGTTGACGCCCTTCACGGCGTTCGCGACGGTTGCATTGGTCATCATGCTTTGGGGGCCGAGGTCCCAGGGATAGTGGCCCTCGCCGGTTCCGCGCATCTTGTCCGGGAACACGACGACTTCCAGCGATCGAAGGCTTGTATCGGGCTGCGTTACGGTCGCCGTGCCGATGAACACGCCTTCCTTGATATCCGCCATCGAGGCCTTGACAACGGCCAGCGAGGCAAAATTGTCGGCCAGGTTGACGGTGACGTCGCTGCCGCTCTTGGGGTGAACGACGAGTTTAGAGCCGTCGAGGCTCACCACGGTGCCGCGCACCCGCACGGGGGTGCCTTCCGCAAAGGCGGATGCCGAGACCAACGCCATCGCTGCAAAACCGAGCGCCAGACGTCCATAAGTGTGCGAAAGCCTTATCATAGCTCCTCCCATGTTCCGTTGCGGCCATGCGGCCGGGTGCAATCGTGTAAAGTCGGAACACCGATCGGCCTGACGTATTCCGCGATCTAAAGGCGCTGCGGGTAATTTTGGTGGCCGATCGGGCCGGGGTGGACGGGGAGAACCGCGGGGACCGTTGCGGCTGGTTCCGTTTTGCGAGGACCACCGGCCAAGCTGGCGTCAGGTCTCGGTGGCGACGCTGGAATGGCCGCGGGAGGAAGAGGGCAACAAGACCGGTACGCAGCGATCCGCCGCGCACACCGGCATTGCCCGCGCAAAAATCAGACGCCGCCCGGGGCGACGTAGCAATACACGTAATCACCTCTGCTCAGGAAAATGATTCCGTGCCCGGTCGGATTGGATTGGTCATATTTCAGCTTGTGGTTCGGTACCACAATCTTTGTTCCGACATCGATGTGCTTGCGGCGTAGCGGTTCGTCGGGCCGGGAATCGGTGATGATGGCGACATACCTGTCGCCGTCGACTTCAAATGAATCCGCCCAGTATGCATCGGCTTCGCCGCAGCATGAGACAGCGGGATTATCCGGCTGCATCAGCGCCTGGTACCATTGGCGAATCTGCGGATCTGTCGCTTCCCACTGCCCGAAATCACGGGCGCTCGCTACGCTCATCAAGCAACCGAACGCTGTACAAAGGACGAGGCGTTTCATGCCGCACTCCTGAGTTTTCCAGCCGGTCCGTTTTAAGCAATGTTCGTGCCGCGAATCAGTATGTCGTGATAGTTTAAATTAAAATTTTACGACGCGGTGGCCGCGCTATTTAGTTGGGCATCGAAGTCTTCGAATTGGCCCGTGGCGTGTCCCGCGTGCAACGCTATTCGATATGCGGGGTGTGCTTGTCGCAAGACAGGCGCGCGCGGCACGTGCGTAACCATCACCTCACCCCGTGCTGATGAGGAAGTTGCGGCGATTTGTTATCGTTGCAATGCGATCGAACGCGATTCGCCGCTCTGACTGTGGGTTAAGCCAATGACCGTCATGAAGTCAGGCGACCTTGTCGTGCTGAAATCCGGCGGCCCCGTCATGACGGTGGATACGGTCAACACCGATATTTTCGATGACAACAAGATTACCGGCGTGCTTTGCGTCTGGTTTGTCGGAGCGAAACTGGAGCGGGTGAGATTCGATCATCGGGCGCTGGATCTTGCGCCCTTGCCGGCGGTGGTTCCGCGAAACACGGAAGTCCAAACGGCGGAAGCCACGGAGGAATACAAGGTGGTTCTCGACGAGATGGCCGCGGCCATGAACCTTCCCGGAGAGTCTGATGAGGATGCGTCAAGGCCGGCGATCAAGAGGCCAAAGCGGGCATCCGCCGCCGGCTACGAAGCTGCTGCGGACTCACCCGATGCGGGTGGCGTGGCCGGCTGATTGACCAGCAACTTGCACGGCGAGGTTAGTGGAACTCGGTCCTGCCTTGCCATATATAAAGCGTGACGAGGCCAACGGTGACGATTGTCGAGAATATCGCGATCGCCAGCGTCCAGTCGATATGTCTTCTTGAATGGCGTCCAATCGTCAGAATTGCTGCCAGGGCTTTGAACCCGATCTTTCGCATTTGGCCAGGCGCTCCGTCTCATGGCTGATCGATTGCGCAGATTGAGCCTAGCATGTTTCTGCCGGCCGGCGGCGTTTTCTTGGGGTGCACAACCGCCGGATCTCCAGCCGGTCCCGGTTCGAAATTGGAGGGTGTTGTTCCTATCTGCGTGTTTGGGATTGCGGCATCATTGGATACAGCGGAGGTTCACATGTCCCGACTAACCGTCTTTCTTGCGCGATCGATCGGTCTCTTTACGATCCTGCTTGTAGCCTGCTTCGCGGTGCGCGGCGGGGCGGTGATCGAAACCACAGCCGCGGACGGCCCGGTGATGCTCAGTTACGGCATTATCAGTCTGGCGATGGGCGTTGCGATGGTGGTCGGTCACAATATCTGGTCCGGCGGGGCGCTGCCGGTGGTCGTCACCTTGGTAGGGTGGTTAATCCTTGCAAAAGGCCTTTTTCTGCTGGTTCTTTCGTCCGGCGGGCTTACCGGGATGATGCAGCAGATGCACTATGGAGAGCATTATCTTCTGTACCTCGCGCCGGCGTTTGTGATCGGGCTCTATCTCACCTGGGCCGGCTTCACGGCTTCCGCGGCGCGCCAGAACTAAGCGCGCGGAAGTTCGATCCCCGCGGATGATGTGGTGGCGCGGCGTGCTACGTCACGCCGCCCGAACACTGTCGAGGAATTTCTCGACCTCGTTGCGGAGGTGGGTGCTGACTTCCGAAAGGGCCTTTGCCGATTTCAGCATCTGACCTGAAGTCGTCTCCGTTTCGCCGGCGCCGCGAGCGACGCGCTCGATGTTATCGGCGACATCGAGGGTGCCGCCGGCGGCAGCCTGAACTCCTGCTGCGATGCTTTGGGTCGCGGTGCCCTGCTGCTCGACCGCGGAGGAAATCGAGGTGGTGATCTCGCTGATGCGCTCGATCGTCAACCCGATCGCCTTGATCGCGTCGACGGACTCTCCGGTAGCGCGCTGCATGTTGACGATATGCGAGCTGATCTCGTCGGTCGCCTTTGCCGTCTGGCCTGCCAGGTTCTTGACCTCCTGGGCGACCACCGCAAATCCGCGGCCGGCATCACCGGCGCGCGCGGCTTCGATGGTGGCATTGAGTGCGAGAAGATTGGTCTGTTCTGCGATCGATGTGATCAGCTTTACCACGTCACCGATCCGGTCACCCGCCGCCGATAGCTCCGCCATTCGCTGATCCGTTGCATTGGCCTGCTTGACCGCATCGGCCGCAACCGAGTTGGAATCCTGGACCCGGCGGCTGATTTCGACGATCGATTGCGACAGTTCGTTCGAGGCCGTCGCGGCGCTGCGGACATGTTCGGAAGCCTGCCTCGAAGCGTCGGCGGATTGACCGGACATTTCCGCGGTCGAGTGCGCCGTGACCGAAAGCTGCTGCGCGTCCTTCTCGAATTGCCCGGAAGAGCTCAGTACCTGCTCGATGATTCCGCCGATCTTGGCACGGAAAGCCTCGACAAACTGACCGCGCTCCTCCTTGCGTCGCTCCATTGCCTGCTTTTCGGCGCTTGTTCGTTCAGCCTCGAGCTGGCGGCGCTCGATGCGGTTGTTTTTGAAGACATCGACAGTACGGGCGATTGCACCGATCTCGTCATGGCGATCGGCGTATTGAACCTCGACGTCCGTCCTTCCCTCCGCGAGCACGGTGAGCGTTTCCGCCACCGCGCGGAGCGGCTTGGTGACGCGGCGAACAAGCATCATCGTTGCTATGAGTGCGAGCAGGGCGGCGACAACGGCGGCGACAATCATTGCGGTGATGGCTTGCCGCAGCATGCCGTCGAGCTCCGCCGTCGCAATGCCGACATAGACGATGCCGATCACCTTGCCGGCGGGATTGAACACCGGCTGATACGCCGTGTAGAAACGGCGTCCAAACAGCATTGCCGGGCCCTTGTAGGCCTCGCCACGGCGAAGCATGGCTTGCCCGGGATGATCTGCCGCGAGCTGGGTGCCGACCGCGCGGTCACCGTTTTCCTTTTTTACGTTGGTCGTTTTACGGACAAATTGCTGCGAAGCATCGTCGTAGACAAAGAGCGTGGCGTTGCCGCCGACGTAAGACGTGGCCCGGTCGACAATGCGGTGATCGCTGAATTCCGGCATCTTCGGGATTTCAACGCGGTCCACGACCCCGTCGCGAATGGCAATCTTTGCGTCCGGAAAGGACTCGCCAAACGCGAGGGTCAGGGTGCGCAGGCTAAGGTCGATATCCCGCTGCGCGCGGATGTCGAAGTCACGCGTCAGAGACCAGTAACCCGCTCCGACCAGCAGCGCCGTGTTGATGGCAATCAACAGCGCCGCGCTGATCACCGCCTTCGGTCCAAGATTTAGTCGTGAAAAAGGGAAGTGGCCTCCCTTGAATCGGAACGTCATGCAAAATCCCCCTTCAAAATAGGCACGACGCTATCGTGGTATGTTTAAGATAATATTTGCCATCTGCCTCCCGGCGGCCAGGTCTTGAAGAACCCATTACCATAATACCGCTCGTCCAACTTGACGCTTTCGACGAGCCTTTTCGGTCGGACCGATCGGCAAATCCTGGTGGGCGCCTGACTGGCCGGCTCGCCCGCGAGCCGTCAGCGGGTTCTCACCTCTTCCCGGTGGACAAGCGGCGCGGCCCTAAAGATGCCCGAGAGTTCAACCAAGTGTTTTGTTGGCACCGCAGGGAGCCCGGTGATATGAAGGGAAAACATAGAGGGAGCTTCGCATGAGAGTTCTTCGAGCCGCAGCCATGTTCGCATTGTTGATGGCCGGGCCTGCTTACGCTCAACGCGGCGCTCCCGCGGCACCGCAGGATCCGCCCAAATCGCCGGCACAGATCGAGCAGGAAAAGGCGGCCGCGAACGCCTACAAACGGTCGCTCGGCAACATTCCCGATCAGCCGCCGGCGGACCCATGGGGAGGCGCGCGCGCGGTCGAAGCGCCAAATTCCACCGCCGCCAAGGACCTCCCCGCGAAGCGAACCAAGGCCGGCAGCGCGTCGAACTAGAAGATCATCCGACGATAGCCCAAGAAGAGGCCCACGCCCACCGAGGCCAGACAGGGGCAATCACGCGCGTCACGCCTCAGAGCGACGTCGCCTTTCCCCTCAAAGCGTCTTTAAATATTCGATCAGATCGTAACGCTCTTCCTCGGTCAGCAGGCGGCCGATGACGCCTGGCTTGTCCAGCCCCGGTGTTCCCTCCAGGGAGTGGCCACGAACGCTATTGCCGGGAATCGCCGAGCCGTCGGAGTTCGTCGCCGCGAACAGGGTTTCGCCAATCTTGCATTTCGCTGTTTCGTCGGCATTGACGCGAAAACCGACCTGCTGCGGATCGAAGTCGCGCAAGCCCATGCAGAATTGTGTCGGCCGCTCGGCCGCGGGCTTGAACATCCAGTAGAGCGAGGGGACCGAACCGTTGTGAAGATATGGCGCGGTCGCCCAGACGCCGTTTAGCGGGCGCGCACGGTAGTGCAGGCCAGGTGCGGGGTTGGGACAGTTCTTTCGCGTCCCCCACAGCGCGGCGCGATCCGATTCTGGAATGTGGTGATCGTCCATCCACTTCCTGCTGACCAGGTCAACGGCGATCATCAGTGCGATGGAATACGGCATTTCAGTTGAGGGCGAGGACGGCAAGTCGGAGCATCCCCAGGCCTTGCCCAGATCTCGCGCGGGCTGCATGTCGAGGAAGCCGGGAACAGCCACCTGACGTGATCCGAGAACATTGGCCTGGCCAGGGTCGGTGCCCATGCCGGCGACGCCCTTCTGGACCTCCTTCAACACCGGCACTTTGGAATCCCAGTGTTCTGAGGTCCAGAAGCTCTTGTCCGGGAATTGGGTGTCGAACACGGGGTCGTTGACCGGTCCAAGATGGCATTCAACGCAGATCTCCTCATAAATCGCCCGGCCCTTCGATACGCGCGCAGGATCGATCTTCCACAGGGGGTCGTTTGGGAAGATTTCGGCTGGCCATTTTGGCGGTTTCAATCCGCCGAAGCCCTTCGGACTTTGGCTGGAAGGGTCGGGGCCGCGCAGCATCGCTTCGATGCGCGCAAGATTCTCGACCGCTACCGACGAGCGGAAGAGGGCCTCTCGAGGGGCATCGGGGGAAAGATTCAACAGGGCCGAAACCCCCAATGCCTCGCCTGCATTTCTGATCAGCGGCTGCTCGATGGAGGCGTCGTATTGTGCCCACAGGAACCACGGCACGGTCCAGATCGGCGGGAAGCTGACGGGCGCGTCCTGCGCATGGAGGTTATTTTCAAATCCCGAAAGGCCGCTCAGTACCAGATCGGTGTAGAAAACCTGATTGCCGATCCGATTGAGCGCATCGAGCCGCCCGAACCCTTCCTCGGTATCCTTCTGTGGTTTGCCGTCCACCGTCTTCTTGGCGGCGATGGTCTTGTCGTAGATGTTTTTCTGATCGAGCAGGAATTGGCCGATCGCCGCCAACTGCTGTTTGAGCTGGCTGCGCTCGGCCTCGCTTGCGCCGGGACCGAGCACACGGGTCGCAAAACGTCCGAAACGGCCCGGTACGTTCAGAGTGTAGGCGATAGACAGACCCGTCGCGAGTTCGAGCTTTTTCAGATCCACCATCGCCGGACCGCCGTCGAAGCGCACGCTTGTTCCCTTGTACCGGATGCTTCCGGTGTGACAGGCCGCACAGGTCAACCCGATCATGTCGGGTTCGGGCTGACCTGTCGCGGGATTGAGCGCGCCGGTCAGCCGCGCGAAACCGACCGGCAGGCCGTCGAAATTCTCAGCCGGTGTCGGCCGCAAGCCCGAGACGGAAGCCGGCGCCGGCTCCGTCTTGGCGTCGGACGCCACATAGCCATAGCGACGCAAGCCCGCCTCGTCGGTGTGGATGGTTTTCGGGCTTGGGAGGAAACCGAACCGTTCGAGATAACCGCTGTTCCTCAGCAGACCGGCCCGGGTGAACAAATGGATGCCCGGCTGTTCCAGCGCGATAAACCAGGCGTACGGCACCGGGAAAGTCTTGGTGCCCTGACTTGCGTGATGGAACCAGTGCCTGTCCTCGGTCGACCAGTTCTGGTCAAGCCAGCGCGCCTCCTTGATCGGCGCGGGCTCCGGCAACGGAGGGGGCAGAACTTGCGCAAGCGGCGGTATGATCGCCCCGACCTGGTCGGGGAATTCGGCGATCGCCACGATCGCCACCAAGACAAAGGCGACGAGCGCAAGCACGGCCTTGCCGAGCATGCGCAGAAAACCGCCTGCGGGCGCGGGCCGCGACTTGATGCGCGCGACGATCCGGTCGGGCAGTCGCCGGTCGACGAATAGCGTGCGGACCTCCGCGACGCTGAGGTAGCGCTCGCTGCCTTCGCCCTTGCCCATAATGTTCAGCAATACCGGCCATTCGCCGTTCATCAGTAGCCGGTCGTACCAGCGCCTGATATCCTTGGCCCGCGCGAAGTTCGCGTTCATGTAGGTCACAATTTCCGCGCTCGTCAGGCCGCGCTCGGTTCCGCCGGACGGATCCTGGCAGTCCTTGCCGAACTCGGCCAACCTGGCAATTTGCGCTTCGTCGACCTGGCCTTCGGCGTTGAGGATGCGCGATCCGACGCCGTGCTTGTCCAGCGGGCCGTTGCGCAACTCGTCGAGCACGGCTCCCGACCACCAGCTTCGCAGCAGGCGCAACGGGCTGAGGCCGTTGGCGACGAGCGCGACCAGGTAGATCTCCAGCCCAGCCAACTTTTCCTTCAGCCATTTTTCGCCGGTCGCCGCCTCGATCGTCCCGGTAAGCTCGGGGAGCGGCACGACGTGTCCGCCGACGAAGCCTCCGGCCACAAGCGCGCGCAAGAAGGGACACGGATTATTGGGCGACACGGGGATCTGCGGGGCAGGCGCAGTTGAACCAGCGCGGTCGTCTTGCATGGACCTCAATCCTCAAATGACAGAATTATGAAACTGGGCATTCGATCTGATACGGGGGATGAATTGGATAACGCGAATTTGCCAGCAGCGCTCCACCTCAGGGTGTAGCGAAGCTTTGGCGGAATCCAGACCGGTGTCAACAGAAGGCCCGTAATAAGCGGTGAGCATCTGTCTCGGCACAGAAGCTCGCCAAAGCGCGTCAGGCCGAGCGCTTTGACACGGGCTCGACAAAATTCGCTTTGCTCAAGGGGATCCCGGCTTTCAAAAGTCCCTCCCGATAATGGGCGGTGTCGGCTGGGATCTTCCACCGGAAATTCTTGAGGTGCCGCTCAACGCTAAAGCCGGGAAAGGCGTTCAACAACACTTCCGCAGCCTGCGCTGCCTCCTCGGTTCGATCGAGCTGTGCCAGCGCGGCCGCCCGCACCGCGAGCACCTGCAAATGATTTGGATTCAAATAGAGCGCCTCGCGCGCCCACGACAGCGAGGCGTCATATTGCCTCAGAAGGTAATGGCTGAAGGCATTCAAGGCCGCCCATTGATATCTGGGGTCGCTGTTGCCGCGCTGCACGGCCGTCGAGAACAGCTCGATGGCCTGTCGGTGCTCCCCGATAACGAGGTGACAGAAGCCAAGGACGCCGCGGGCACCCATGTCATACGGGTTTAACTCGACCGCCCTTCGTCCGGCATCGAGTGCCTCCTCGTAGTGTCCCTCCATGGCGTGCACATAGGACACGATGGAAAACGCGAATGACGAGCGCGGATCGAGTCTGACGCTGCTTTGCGCCAGGCTCATCGCCTCGGCCCACAATTCACGGGTGCTTCGGATCCATCCAAAGTGCACGCCTTGCAGCAGAATGGTGGCGAGATAGGCGCGGGCGATTGAAAGTGCGGGATCGAGTGCGATGGCCTCCCTGAACAACGTGATCGAGGCTTCGAAATCTGCCTTGGTTTGCCGATAATAATGCGAGAGGCCCCGCAGGAACCGATCCCACGCCGTCAGGTCGGTCGAAGGCGATCGGGTTGGGGCGAAGGCCTCCGCTCGGTATATTTCCGGGGCCAGTGCCGCGCACAGGCTCGTGGTGATTTCATCCTGCATCGCGAACAAATCGCCGATATCCCGGTCATATCGGCCGGTCCATAATTGCTCGCCCTTCTCCGGCGCTATCAGCTCGGCGGTGACGCGAACCTTGGATCCGGCGCGCCGGACGGAGCCCTGGATCAAGTAGGTCGCATCGATCTCGCGCGCGATAAGGCGCGTGCTCAGACTCTTGCCCTTGAACGAAAAGGTCGCGTTTCTGCTCAGCACCCGGAAAAACGATTGCAGCGACAGCGCGTGGATCAAATCTTCCGTCAGCCCGTCGGAAAAATATTCATCGGCACTGTCACTGAGATTGACGAAAGGAAGCACCCCGACGATCGCGGTTCGATACTGGGTTGGCAGGTCGGTCGTTTCCCTGGCTTCCCGTCCGCGTGTCTCGGATCGCTCAGGCTCCCAGGTCCAGACCGGGATCGGCTGGTCGATGTTCTTGAAACGATGGCTGCCGGCTTCGACGAGGGGGACGCTGAGATGCTTGCTGGCTTCATGATACGCCTTTCCCGAAACCGCGACGCCGCCGGGAGCAGCCACCGCTTCGAGGCGAACGGCGATGTTCACGCCATCTCCGAATACTTCGTCTTCGTCGGCCATCACATCTCCCATGTGAATGCCGAGACGGAATTCCATCAGCCGATCCGCAGGCAGCTGTCCGTTGCGCTCCGCCATCAGCGTCTGGATCTGGACGGAGGACTCGATGGCGCCGACGACGCTCGGAAATTCCAGCAGGAAACCGTCGCCCGTGTTCTTCACGAGCCGGCCGCCATGGTTGAGGATGATCGGATATATCGCGCTTCGATGAGCCTTGAAGGTCGCATGCGTGCCCGCCTCGTCGGCGCCCATCATGCGGGAATAACCGGCGACGTCCGCGCAGACTATGGCGGCCAGGCGTCTCTCCATCTCCTAAACATTCTCCTGTTTTCGGGAACGGGTAGATACCACGGTACGTCGTCGGCGGACCGAAGCCAATGGCCTTAAAGGGCAATCTTCCGCGTGATTTCTCGCTATGGTAAGCGGGTTTCAGCCGTGAACCACGGCTTTCGAAATCATGCAGTGAATGCCTTTGGAACCGTTCACAGTCTGTGTCACCCGAAGGTCGGCCGCGAGGCTACATAGCGTATAAGCATCTTCGCGCGACAAGTTCCGCTTTTCGCCAATTAGCACGATCATATCGCGCAACGCCCGCACCACGCACTGATCGAGGTCGGGGTCCATGGCCATCGTCATATAGTGGGTTGGCGTCTCGGCACGGGGGTAGTCGAGGCGCAAATCCTTGCGCAGCGTCAATTTGAATCGCCCCTGCAACGCCGTCTCGATCGCGGTGACGCAGACTTCGCCGTCGCCCTGGACACCGTGGCCGTCGCCGCATGAAAACAGTGCGCCCGGCACGAACACCGGCAGATAGAGTTTGGCGCCGGGCGTCAACTCCTTGTTGTCAAGGTTGCCGCCCATCGCGCGCGGGATCAGCGATGTGATACGGCCCCACGCGGGCGGCGGTGCGACGCCCATCACCCCGAAGAACGGTGCCAGCGGTAGATCGAGCCCCCATGGTAGTCGGCCCACCATCCGCGTCCGGTCGAGCGGGATGTTGATCAGCCGGAATTCGTGGAAGTCATCCGGCAACGTACCGGCAAGAGGGCGGATCAGGTTATAGCCCCAGTCCTGGCGCAGCCGGACTTCCAGGATTTCGACCTCCAGCACGTCGCCGGGCTCGGCGCCCGCAACCGCAATTGGGCCGGTCAGAATATGACCGGGAACCATCCGCTCGTTCCTGGCGTGAACGTCGGCGAGTTCGGGCGGAACGTGAAACCGGCTGCGGTCCGGCACCACCTCGGGACCGCCGCTGATAGTGTCGATGGTGACTTCGTCGCCGCTGGCCACGGTCAGGACGGGTTTGAGTTTTGCTTCGAAAAAGCCCCAATGGCAGGTTTCGGGGCTGGAGTGCAGGTGATGATGTGCCATGACGGGGCTTCTGGTTGGGGCAGGGGTCGCGTATGACGCTGTACCAGACATTCCAAGAGGCCTCTCGTGTTTTTTTTCCTTTCCAAAACGCTCGGCATCATGTTGTTGCCGGTGAATTTCCTGATTGGCCTCGGGGTGGTCGGCGCGATCCTGCTGGTCACGCGATTGGCGCATCTCGGCCGTAAGCTGATCATCGTTTCCTTGGCCCTTCTGGCGATATGCGGGTTTTCGCCGCTCGGAAAGCTTTTGCTTTATCCGCTCGAGCAGCGATTTCCGCCATGGGATGAGTCGCGCGGCGCGCCCGACGGAATTGTGATTCTTGGAGGAGCGATCGACCCAGAACTGTCGGCCGCGCATGGCAAAGCGGTGTTTACGCATGCGGCAGACCGTCTCCTTGCAGCCGCAGCCCTCGCACGCCGATATCCCGGCGCCCGCATCGTGTATTCCGGTGGAAATGCCAATTTGGTTTCGGATGACGCCGTTAAGGAAGCCGACTACGTCATTTCCGCTCTTGAGAGCCTCGGCATTCCCAGGGAGCGATTGACGATCGAGCGGCGCTCACGCAACACCCAGGAAAATGCCGAATTCTCCAAGGCGATCGCTGATCCGAGGGACGGTGAACGATGGCTGCTGGTGACCTCGGCCTTTCATATGCCACGCTCGATCGGCCTGTTTCGCAAGGTTGGGTTCGTGGTGGAGCCTTATCCGGTGGACTGGCGGGTCGGCGGGGCTCGCGATCTTCTGACGTTTTCGCCGATCGCGGTCGAAGGATTGGAAATTACCGGTGCCGCCGTGCGCGAATGGATGGGTCTGACGGCCTATTGGGCGACCGGCAAGATAGATAGCTTGTTGCCGGGACCCGGTCAGAACTAGGGCGTGTACTCATAAAGGCGGGGTGTCGGCTTTTGAGGCCTAAGGAGAAATCTGCCGCTCAACCGGAACATGGCTGGTTTTGACCCGTTACAGACTTGGGCGGTCTTCGCGTCGTTTGCTGCCTTTCACGAGCGCCTTAGGGCAAATCCGTCGAGCCCTCGATCGTTAACATTGCCCTCGCTCTCAGTGGCGCGAACCCGTCAGCGTTCAACCAACGAAAAGCGCCCATACCCGCTCCGGCAGATTGAAATCGGCAATGTCGCGGGCGACGTCAAGGATATGGAAGCCGAGCCACGGCAGCCCATAGCCGATGACACCGATGGCGAGTACTGCCTGAGCGACGATGCCGAGGCCGGCACCGAAGAAGGTCTGGGCGGTCAGGACAAGAGCGATCCAGGCGCGATTAAAGGGCGCGACGGCGTTGCCGGCGGGCGGAATCCGAGCACCACCGACGGCAATCCGGGAACACCACGCAGAAACGCGACGCCGCCGATCGCCAAATTTAACATACTCGGGATCATCGAGGAGATCAGGAGGGCGTAGAGCCACCAATATTCTGGCTCGCTCGGGCGGGCGGCTACGCCATTAAACAATTCTCCCAGAGGCAGAACGGGTTCTCCACCGCTGTGAACCGTAACAGTATCGAAAGCCTGGACGCCGATGACCATAGTGGCGGCCAGAAGCGTAATGATGACCGCGGCCAGCGCGGCATCGGTCAGGGCAAAGAAATATGGCCACCAGCCACCAAGTTCCAAGCCACGGCGAAGGAGAGCCCGCGTGAGACCCAGAGATACCCAATCAAACGGGGCGTTGATGAGCGTCAGCAGGCCGATGAAGAAGAATAGGGGGCCAACAGTAGTCCAAACAGGACCTGATGCCAGAAGCGCAGGGATCCCAATGATGAGCGCGAGCATCCCGGCAACAAGGACGGCGAGGAATGTCCAGTGCTGTTGTCCGACAGCGAGGTGGCTTGTAATCGCGAAAGCGCCAGCGCCAGCGGCAGCGAAAGTGGCAGCGACAGCGAAAGCGAAAGCGAAAGAGAAAGCGAAAGCGACAGCAAAAGTGACAGCGACAGTGACAGCGCTAGCGCCAGTGACAGCGCTAGCTCCGGTGACAGCGAAAGCGACAACGAAAGCGAAGGCGAAAGCGGCAGTGAGAGCGCCAGCGAAAGCGACAACGATAGCGACAGCGAGAGCGACAGCGAGAGCGACAGCGACAGCGCTAGCGCCAGCGCTAGTAACAGCGACAGCGACAGTGACAGTGACAGTGATAGCGACAGCGACAGCGAGAGCGCCAGCGACAACGAAAGCGACAGCGAAACCGAAAACGCCACCGAAAACGCCAGCTAAAAAGCCTGCGAAAGTGAGAGCGACAGCGACAGCGACAGCAAGAACGCCAGCGACAGCGCTAGCGAGAGCGACAGCGACAGCGGACCACGCGAATTTCCTGACCCAGCCTTCGGCTCGGTAGCACTGCGACCATGCGTAGGAGCTAAGAAAGACCAGAACCACCCCAGCGGCTCGTCGCCATCCGGATGTGCCGGGTGGGAGATGTAATGCGGCTTCCGCCGGCCCGATATGGCCAGATATCACCCAGATCAAGACGATCGTTACGATCGGATAGATCAGCGCCAGCAGCAGGCAACGGTCGAACGCCGGCGCCGTCCACAACGGTGCCGGGGTCTTAAGTCCGAAGAAATGTGGGAACAACGTGCGATCTGCCATGCCGACATCGCCGAAGAAACGCTCGATCCCGTCAAGGAAGGCGCGCAAGCGTTGGATATAGATACGCGCCGCGACATTTTCCCCAGAAAGGCTCTCGCGAAGCGTGTCATAGGCCGCTCGGGCTGGACTTCCTTTTCGGGCTCCGCCGGACGCGAGGACCCCAAGATAGCGTTGGTACATTATCGAGAACGTGAGTGCGCTTATCCCGCCGATAACTGTGAGAACAGTCGTCAGCGCTACCGCCAAATAGCCCGATCCCCCAGTCAGCCAGGCGAGCGCCGCGCCCACCGCGCTGCCAATTGCGGGGCCGACAATCTTTAGGAATTTGCTGTCAGAAGATTGCTCGGTCATCCCCGCGCCCCCGCGTCTCAACCGGAAGTTTAGGTTGGGAGAGGCACGTTTGGAAGGTCCCGATTGCGCCGATTTTGGCCCTTCTCGGACCTCGTACAATGTCCCCTTTTGCGTCGCTGTCGGGGGATAAGCGGACACTGCGGATTTATGAGTACACGCCCTAGTAACTCATCTACGTCGAAGCTCATGCTGGCGTCGCGCGTGATAAAACACGAACGTCGGACGATGATGAAATCGACGATTCGTGGAAGTAAGCGATCGACGTCGCGCCGAGAGCCAAAAACGACCCGACGGGCAAATCAGAGGCACCTCGGGCTTCGCATTTGTCCAGCCCCTTTTGCAAAAATATTTCGGTTTTTCCGAAACGCAAATCAGTCGTATACCTTGCCCCCTCCCGCCTCGATCAGAGGGGCGTTGCGCATCGTCACGAACGTTGGTGCGGGATGCGGTGGACGCGGCGGCGGCGCAAGACGAGCGACGCTACTCGCGGACGGCAAAATCGTGTGGTCCTGACGCCCCGACGCTGGCGTCAAGTTTTGCGGAGACGAATCCGCGAGGCGACGGTGGCAAGAAAGCCCGGTCACCGGGGAGCAACTGTGTTGACGTAGACCAGTGATCGGCCGGGCTCAAGGCTGGCGCGTGCCGCGCCCCCGCCTTCGGC